>ERZ824488.1785-NODE-1785-length-21910-cov-3.639350_pt1 | contig 21910 bp, 18 predicted proteins | sample MGYA00519936_ERZ824488 | MGnify/ENA primary metagenome ERZ824488 (study PRJEB31778, sample SAMEA3449153) | human gut metagenome | biome: human gut; feature: human-associated habitat; material: faeces | place: United Kingdom | collected 2010/2012 ... | reverse complement strand
TGCGTCAGCACGCCGACGACGTCGATGCCGGAATTTGCGCAGTTGGAAAGAGGAAAGTCGATGATGCGGTACTTCCCGCCATAGGGAACGGCGGGCTTTGCCATGTGCTTTGTAAGAATACCGAGCCGACTGCCCTGTCCGCCGGCCAGCAGCATTGCGATGCAGCGCTTTTTCCTCATGGGGCTCACTTCCTTACAGGTTTTATCAAGATTGGGTTACATTTCCACCGCAATTATACCACAAAACCTTCCGTTTGAAAAGAAAAAATTCACGTAAAAAATAAGAAAAAAATAGAGGATAACAATATATGTGTTTTTGGCAATGTTGAATGTAAAACAGAACACATTGACGAACATATTGAAAGTATAAAACTGTTCACTGAGATGATATTTTAATTAGTCCTATTTTTAAAGAGATATTTATATATTAATATTATTATATTATACTTTTTAAATAAAGGACTAATAATTTATATATAATCAAAACCTAAAAATCATCGTTTCGAGACGAAGTCGAGAAAAGGGCTTGATTCTTCGCACTGAGAAGAATGAACGTAGCTTTAGCGAAGTGGGCAACAGTATGTAGAGCATATTGATATATTTGTTGGTAGATGTAGAAGTGATTAAAAGTTATCTTGATAAAAGAATTTAATTCTATATCTTATGTTTATATTTGAATATATCATAAATTACTTATAGATTAGAGTATTATTTATTTACTATGGAGTTACTTATATTTATATAAGAAACTTATTTTTCTTAAGAACTCTAATCTAATTAATTAAAGAAAAGATGTAGTTAAATAACTGCATCTTTTTTGTAGAATTATTTAATTGTGTAAATTTAAACAATAAATATAATATGTATATTAAATAGAAAGGAAAATTTATATGCTTGAAAAAAAATCTAGAATGAAAAGTGAAACCTTTTTACAAGGTATATTGGTTTTAATATTTTCTCAAGTTTTGATAAAGGTGTTAGGGTTAGTTCAAACTTTATATTTGACGAATAGAAATGGATTTGGAGATACTGGAAATGCTATTTATATGGGAAGTTATCAAATATATGCGTTGCTTCTTTCAATTTCTTCTATAGGAATTCCAAATGCTATTTCAAAATTGATTTCTGAAAGAATCGCTATTGGTGATAATCAAGGTGCTCATAAAGTTTTTAAAGTTGCTTTATTAACTTTTGGAATAATTGGAATGATTGGAACATTGCTTTTATTTTTTGGTGCTGGAATTATTGCTGATGCTTGGCTTGAGATTCCAGAATCAAAGGTAACTTTGATGATTTTAGCTCCAGCTGTTTTCTTTGTTGCTGTTTCTTCTGTTTTTAGAGGTTATTTTAGTGGAAGACAACAGATGAGAGCTACTGCAAATGCCCAATCTTTCGAACAATTTTGGAAAACTTTATTTACTATTATTTTTGTTGAAATAGCTGTAATTTTGACTAGTACAAATACTACATATATGGCTGCAGCTGCAACTGCTGCAACGAGTACAGCAATTTTATTTAGTTTTATATATTTATATAGGTATTATGTGAGAGAAAGAAAATTTATTTCTGTAAAAAATAATCCTGGTGTAAAGTCAGAAAATAAAACTGTGAAAGCAATAGTAAAAACTATTTTATGGATTTCTATTCCAATATCTTTGACTGCAATATTATCATCTTTAAATAAATTAGTTGATTCTATGACTGTTGTAAAAATGTTAAAACCTATTTTAGGAGAAGAAGTTGCTAAGGCAAAATATGGTATATTGAGTGCAAAAGTGGATATACTTACGTCATTACCTCTTGCTTTTAATGTTGCTTTTGCTACTGCGCTTGTGCCTGCAATTTCTGCTGCAAATGCAAAAAATGATGTAGAAACAATAAATAAGAGAATATCGTTTTCATTGTTGTTAGGTTTACTTATAGGTTTACCTTGCACAGCTGGAATGTTTTTATATGCAAATGAAATATTATTACTACTTTTCCCACATGCGAGTGATGGTGGAGTGTTGCTTGCAATTTCATCATTTACTATTATTTTTACGATATTAGCTCAAACAATAAATGGAATCTTACAAGGCTTTGGAAAAGTAAAGACACCTGTTGTTGCGTTGGGAATTGGTGTTATTGCAAAAACAATTGCAAATTTAATATTAATGCCTATTGCTGGAATTTATGAAAATGGTGCTGCAATTGGTTCTGTATTATGTCATTTAATTTCTTTTGTAATTGTATATACTGTATTATTAAGAACTGTTAAGTTGAAATTTTCATTATTTAAACTTTCAGTAAAACCTGTTATTGCAACAATATTAATGTCTGTTATTTCATATGTTGTTTATATAGGAATAAAAACTGTATTACCAATTAGAATAGCTACAATAATAACAATAGTAGTTGCTTTGATTGTTTTTGTTATGGCAATTTTATTGTTAAAGGTATTTTCCAAGGAAGAAATTGAGATGTTGCCTAAGGGAGAACGTGTTTATAGATTATTGAAAAAATTACATTTTTGCGACTAAAAAAAGGAAGAAACTCCTGAAAGTATTGAAAAATTAGTAAAAAAATATAAAAAAAAGAAGGATTTTATACTACTTTGGCGAATAAACATATTGTAGATTTGAAAAAGACAAAATAAATCTACATAATACGAGATCTATTAGGAGGTAAGAAAATGAACAAAGCTGAATTAATCGCAGCAGTAGCTGCACAAACAGGAGACACAAAAAAAGGTGCTGAAGCAACAATTAATGCATTCGTTAACACAGTTATGGAAGCATTAGCAAAGGGAGATAAAGTTCAATTAGTTGGATTCGGTTCTTTCGAAGTTAGAAAAAGAGCAGCTAGAAAAGGTAGAAACCCACAAACTAAAGAAGAAATTAAAATACCAGCATCAAAAGCTCCAGTATTTAAAGCTGGAAAAGCATTAAAAGATTTAGTAAATAAAAAATAATCAGTTTTGAAAAATAAATGATTATATGAATTCATATAAAAAGGCAGAGATGCCTTTTTTCTTTTTGCTTTTTTAATTTAATATATAAATGAAAAGCGAGCAATCAAAAGATTGCTCGCTGGTGCTGTGACACGGTTTATACCAGATATGGCTCAAGCTCTTTTCGAGCTTTTTCAATGAATTCCTTGTTCGCAGATTTTACTTTAATCGTTTTGTATTTTAAGTAATCTGCACTGTGCTTTTTAAGTTTCCCACTTTTTTCTAACTTCATTTCACGTAAGTCAGATTTTGTGGAGTCAATTTTGACGTGCATGTCTGGTATAGGCTTATCAAAGAGAATTAAAACTTTTAACAAGTCTTCACTCCGGATGTTGCCTTTGATTGTTGAGTAACTATTGCTTTTCTGTGCCATAGTGCACCTCCTAAAAAATGAAATATTATATTGCTACAATGTTATTATACTACAAATTTTAGTTTTTGACAAATTTTTAAAAAGGTATTGAAATTGAGTAACAAAGATGATAAAATAATTTCATTAAAAATAAAACTGTGAAAAGGACAGGATAAATAAAGAATACTTTAAGAGAGCTAGTGGTTGGTGCGATACTAGTAGGGATATTTATTTATTATCACCTTGGAGTTACATATTCGAATTTTAGTAGGGTATGTCGCGTGATTGCGTTAAAGATTTTTGAGTGAATTTTAAATTACTAAAATTAATTTAGGTGGTAACGCGGAGTAATTCGTCCTATGGATGAGTTGCTCTTTTTTGTTTTATAAAATATTCCAATTAAAGTATTTTATAAATGACTGTTTGAATGAAATTAAAATAATATAAATAGGAGGAATGAAATATGAGTGAAGAAAAAATGGACTATAGCAAAACACTTAATTTGCCAAAGACAAGTTTTCAAATGAGAGCTGGATTACCAGAAAAAGAACCCAAAATATTGGAGGAAGTTTTTGAAAAAGGTCATATTTATGAAAAAATGTTAGAAAAAAATAAAGGAAAGACACCTTTTGTATTACATGATGGACCTCCATATGCAAATGGTGAAATTCATATTGGTCATGCTTTAAATAAGACTTTAAAAGATACTATAGTAAGATATAAAAGTTTAAAAGGATATTGGACACCTTTCATTCCTGGATATGATACTCATGGAATGCCTACAGAGAAAAAAGCTATTCAATTATTAGGATTAAATAGAGATGAAATTCCTGTAAATAAATTTAGAGATACTTGTAAAAAGTTCACAATGGATTATAAAGATAAACAAACAGAAGGATTTAAAAGACTTGGAGTTTTAGCTGATTGGGATCATCCTTATATTACATATCAACCTCAAATGGAAGCAAAACAAATTGGGGTTTTTGCTGATATGTACAAAAAAGGTTATATATATAAAGGATTAAAACCAGTTTATTGGTGTACAGATTGTGAAACAGCTTTAGCTGAAGCAGAAATAGAATATAAAAATGTAAATTCAAATACTGCTTATGTTAAATTCCCAGTTAAAGACGCTAATGGAAAATTTGATGAGAAAAATACTTTTGTTGTTATTTGGACAACAACACCTTGGACTTTGCCAGGAAATACAGGTATTACAATAGGTGGAGATTTTGATTATAGCTTTGTTAAAGTTGGTGAAGAAGTTTTAATAATGGCTTCTGCATTAGTTGAAACTGTTATGAAAATTGCTGAAATTGAAGAATATGAAGTGGTTAATGAAATGAAGGGCACTGAATTAGAAGGCGTTATGTGTAGACATCCATTCTTGGATAGAGATTCAAAAGTTGTTTTAGGAAGTCCTGAGACAGTTGATGTTTCTTTAGATACTGGTACTGGTGCTGTTCATACAGCTCCTAGCTATGGTAAAGAAGATTACTTGTGTGGTTTAAAAAATGGATTAGATATAATAGTTTGTGTTGATGGTAAAGGACATCAAACAGCTGAAGCGGGTCCATTTGCAGGAATGTTTTATGCAAAATCAGATAAAGAAATAATAAAATATTTGGATGAAAAAGGATTATTACTTGCAAGTCAAGTTGTAAATCACTCTTATCCACATTGTTGGAGATGTAAACATCCAATTATATTTAGAGCTACAAGTCAATGGTTTGCTTCTGTTGATGGATTTAGAAAAGAAACTTTAGATGCAATAAAAACTGTTAAATGGTATCCAGCTTGGGGTGAAGAAAGAATTTCTAAGATGGTTGAAGAAAGAAATGACTGGTGTATTTCTCGTCAACGTACATGGGGAGTTCCAATTCCAGTATTTTATTGTAAAGATTGTGAAAAAGAGTATGTTACTGAGGAGAGTTTGAAAAAGGTTCAAGATATATTCAGAGAAAAAGGTTCAAATGCTTGGTTTGAAATGTCTGAAAAAGAATTGATGCCAGAAGGTGCAAAATGTTCTTGTGGTTGTACAGAATTTAAGAAAGAAACAGATATTATGGATGTTTGGTTTGATTCTGGTTCAACACATGAATCAGTTTTAGCTGAAAGAGGTTTACCACCAGCTGATTTATATTTAGAAGGTAGTGACCAATATAGAGGTTGGTTCCAATCTTCAATGCTTACATCTGTTGCAACAAAGGGAAAAGCTCCTTATAAAGAAGTTGTTACTCATGGTTATACAATTGATGACCAAGGTAGAAAAATGTCTAAGTCTATAGGAAATGTTATAGCACCTCAAGAGATTATAAATGAATCTGGTGCAGATGTTTTAAGACTTTGGGTTTTAGCTTCTGATTATAAATCTGATGTTAGTGTTTCAAAAGCAATAATTAAGCAGGTTACAGAGGTTTATAGAAAAATACGTAATACTGCAAGATATATTCTTGGAAATACTTATGATTTTGAAGTAAATTTACCTGTTGCTTATGAAGATTTATTAGAAATTGATAAATGGGCTTTAATAAGACTTAACAAATTGATAAAAGATTGTACAAAAGCATATGATGAGTATGAATTCCATAATGCATATCAAGCAATAAATCAATTTTGTGTTAATGATATGAGTAATTTTTATTTAGATATTATAAAAGATAGATTATATACTTCAAAAGCTGATTCTTTAGAAAGAAGATCTGCACAAACTGTAATGTATGAAATTTTGGATGCTTTAGTTAAAATTTTAGCTCCTATGACTTGTTACACTGCTGAAGAAATTTGGCAAGCAATGCCTCATAGAGATGGAGAAAAAGTTGAAAGTGTAATGCTTACAAATTATCCAGAGTATAATCCAAAATATGAAAATCCTGAATTAGAGACTAGATGGAATAAAATAATTGCTTTAAAAGAAGAAGTTGCAAAAAAATTGGAAGAAGCTAGAATGGAAAAAATTATAGGACATTCTTTAAATGCTAAAGTAACTTTATATGCAACTGAAGATAAATATGAACAATTATTAAAAGATTCTGATTTATTGACTTCTGTATTTATTGTTTCAAAAGTTGAAGTTGATAATAATATGAGAGAAGAAGATGGAGAAATTGGTATAAAGGTAGAAGTTGCAGATGGCGAAAAATGTGAGAGATGCTGGATGTATTCTGAAACTGTAGGAAAAAATCATAATCATCCAACTCTATGTAAGAGATGTGTTGACAATTTGGAATAAAAAGTGTATAAATATAATTGTAACTTTGTTTAAGTTATGATAAAATTTGATTATTAAGCAAGAAAGTTGGAGGAAATAGTAATGAGTGTATTGGTTAATGTATTATCAGTATTATATGTACTATGTTGTATATTTATAATAGTATTGGTACTTTTACAAAAAAGTGAAAAAGGTGGAGCTTCAGAAAGTATAATGGGATCTTCTGGAAACAATTTTTATGAGAAAAATAAAGGAAGAACTCGTGAAGGTAAACTTAAAAATTATACGATTTTATTTTCTACAATATTTGTAATTTTAACTATAGTTCTTACTATTTTAAATATGGCAATTGCGTAGAATATAAATAATATTTTTTGGGGCGGTGAAATTATATTCATCGCTTCTTTCAATATTTAGAATAGTTCATATAATGGAAAGTTCTCCAGACTTTTTATTATAAAAATAAATTATTACATTGAAGATGGAGAGATTATGGAAGAAAAGAAAATAATAATTGGTGTATTTACAGCACATGAACGTGGATTTGGTTTTGTAATACCAGAAAATAAAGAAGATGAAAAAGATATTTTTATTCCAGCTAAAAGTGTTAATGGAGCTTTGAATGAAGATGTTGTTGAAGTAGAAATTGTTGATGAATCTGGAAAAAGTAAAGAAGGAAAAGTAAAAAAAATTATTAGGAGAGGAAAACAAACTCTAGTTGGAACTTTTCAAAATTGTAGAAATTTCGGCTTTGTTGTTCCTGATGATAAAAGATTTGGGACTGATATTTTTATTTCTAAAAAACATTTTGGAAAAGCAAGAAATAATCATAAAGTTGTTGTAAAAATAACAAAATATCCAGAAAAAGGTCGTAAGGCTGAAGGCGAGATAATTGAGGTTATTGGAAATATTAATCAAGCTGGTGTTGATATGCTTAGTCTTATTAAAGAATACAAATTGCCTGCAAAATTTCCAGAAGATGTTGTTGAAGAAGCAAAAGCTTTTGGTGATAAGATTGATATAAAAGATGAAAAAAATAGAATCGATTTACGAGATAGAATTATTTTTACAATTGATGGCGAAGAAGCAAAAGATTTAGATGATGCCATAATGATAGAAAAAACAAAAGATGGACAACACTATATATTAGATGTTCATATTGCTGATGTTAGTCATTATGTTAAAGATAGATCTAAATTGGATAGAGAAGCTAGAATTAGAGGAACAAGTATTTATATGTTAGACCGTGTTATTCCAATGCTTCCTAGAGAACTTTCAAATGGGCTTTGTAGTTTAAATGCTGGTCAAGATAGATATACATTATCTGTTCAAATGGAGATTGATAAAGAGGGTAATGTTGTTGCATCAGATATATATAAGGGAATTATTAGAGTTACTGAAAGAATGTCTTATACTGATGTTCAAAAAATATTGGACAATTCAGATGAAAAAATTGTTAAAAAATATAGCAAATATATTGGACAGTTCAAGCTAATGGAGGAGTTAGCTAAAATTTTGAAAGCTAAGAGAATGAAACATGGATATTTGAATTTAGATGTTCCTGAAAGTAAGATTGTTTTAGATAATATTACTGGAAAATGTATTGATGTTAAAAAATATGAAACGAGTTTTGCTAATGAAATAATTGAGCAATTTATGCTTACTGCTAATGAAACTGTTGCTGAAAGATTTTATTGGCTTGAAGTACCTTTTATTTATAGAGTTCATGAGGAGCCAGATATTGATAAGGTTAAGGAATTAAATAAGTTTTTATTTAATTTAGGATATAAAATTCATATTAGTCAAGATACTGTTCATTCTTCTGCTTTTTCTAAAGTTTTGGAAGAAGTTAAAGGAAAACCAGAGGAGAAAGTTGTCTCTAATTTGATTTTAAGAACTCTTAAAGTGGCTAAGTATGAAAGTGAAAATCTTGGACATTTTGGTATTGCTAGTAAGTATTATTGCCATTTTACGTCTCCTATTAGAAGATATCCAGATTTATTTATTCATAGAGTTATTTCTGAGTATTTTGCTAGCACAGATAAACAGAAAGAAAGATTTGCTGAAAAAGCTCCTAAATATGCGAAGAATTCTTCTGAAAGAGAAAAAGTGGCACAAAAGGTTGAAAGAGAAGCGGAAAGTATGAAAAAAGCTGAGTTCATGGAAGATAAAATTGGAAATGTGTATGCTGGAATTGTTTCATCTGTAACTAATTTTGGAATTTTTGTTGAACTGGAAAGTACTGTTGAAGGATTGATTAGGTTTGAAAATTTAGGTGATGAATATTTTATATATAATGAGTCAAATAGGACATTAATTGGAGAGAAATCTAATAAGATATATAAAATAGGTGATAAAGTGAAAATTAAAGTCATTAAGGTTAGTAAGGAAGCAAGAGAAATTGATTTTGCTATTGAAAATGATTAGTTAATTTGAAAATACATATTAAATTAATATTAAAATAAAAATATAAAAAAATAGAAAAAAACTTTATATTTATCCAAAATTATAATATAATACCAATGACTATTAAAAGAAATGAATTTAAAATTTATTTGTTTACTGGAATACATAGTTTCAGTTAGGGAGGAATTTATGGAGAAAAGAGGTAAAAAGTCTTTAGCAAATAGCAAAAAGAAAAATATGGATAGAATACATAATAAAATTGAAGCAAATAGAAGAAAAGATGAAACTAATGTGGTAAAAACAGTTAATGGAAGAACCCAAAAAGTAAATTCAGTTTCAGATGCAACTAGAAGATATAAATTTGATGAAAATGAATTTAAAAAACCAATTAATACTGCTAAAGCAACAAATACAGCAAATAAAAATTCAAAAAAGAAAAGTAAAAAGAAGAAAAGTAAAGCTAAATCAATAATAAAAAAGATTTTGATTGTTATTCTTATTTTGGGAATTTTAGCTGGATTAATTGTTGCTGGAATATTAGCAGGAATTTTCTTAGGTTTCTTTGGAGCAGATTTTAAAATGACCAAAGATGATCTTACTATTGAATTTGTAAATTCAGAGGTTTATGATTCTGAAGGAAATTTGTTGTGTACACTTAATGGTAATGAGAAAAGAAAGTTAGTTAGTTTAGAACAAATGCCAAAATATTTACCTAAGGCATATGTGGCAATAGAAGATGAGAGATTTTATGAACACAGTGGTGTTGATATAAAAAGAACTGGAGCTGCAACAGCTACATATGTACTCCACGGAGGAAAATCATCATTTGGCGGAAGTACAATAACACAGCAGTTAGTAAAAAATATAACTGATGATGATGAAGATTCTGCTTTAAGAAAAGTTAAAGAAATGGCAAGGGCTATTCAAATAGAAAAAGAACTTTCTAAAGATGACATATTAGAATTATACTTAAATATTATTTTTGTTGGAGGAAATAATGTTAATGGTGTCGCATTAGGAGCAGAATATTATTTTAATAAAGAAGTTTCTCAGGTGACAGTTGCTGAGGCTGCTTTTATGGCTGGTATTAATCATACACCTAATTCATATAACCCATTTTTAGGTACTGAGAAAGAAAAAGCAACTCACATAGAGGCTGGAAAAAAGAGAACTAAAGTGGTTTTGGATAAAATGCTTGAATTGGGATACATTACTCAGGAACAATATACAGAAGCTAATACAGAGGTTGATAATGGATTACCATTTTCACAAGGTTCTCTATCATCTAATGTTGTTTTATCAGCACATACAGAAGCAGCTTTAAATGAAATTATTGAACAATTAATGGCTGAAAAAGGTATGAAACGTGAAATGGCTGAAGCTAAAGTTTATGGTGGAGGTTATAAAATTTATACAACACAAGTATCTAGTATTCAAAACACTATGCAAGATGAAATGATAAAAGATAAATATATTATGCCTGGAAAAGTAAAAAATAAAGATGGAACACTAAAAAATGCACAATCACAGGCTGCTATGGTAATTATTGAACCATCAACTGGTAAAGTAGTTGGATGTGTTGGACAATTGGGAACAAAGACAACTAATGGTGATTGGAACAGAGCAACACAAACAAAGAGACAGATTGGTTCTGCAATGAAACCTATTGCTGTAATTGCACCAGCTGTTCAAGAAGGATTGATTTCTCCTGCATCTGTTTATGAAGATAAACAAACAAAAGAATTTAGTGTTGACGGTAAACCTTGGCCAAAGAATTATTATAATTCTTTTTATGGAAAACAAACTGTAAGAGAAGCTATCAAGATTTCTGGAAATGTTATTCCAGTTAGAATTCTAAATCAATTAGGTGTTTCTAAATCAGTTGAATATTTAAGTAAAATGAATATGAATGTTCCAGAAAAATCTCAAGTATTATCACTTGCTCTTGGTTCAGCTGATTTTACACCATTACAAATGGCAGCTGCTTATGCAACAATTGCAAATGATGGAACATATATACAACCTACGTTCTATAATCAGGTTATTGATTTAAAAGAAAATGTTGTTGTTACACCTCATCAGACTAAGACAGAAGTTTTTGGAAAGTCTGAATCATATCTTGTTAAGAGTATTTTAACAGAACCGGTTTTAGGAAAAGCAACAGCTGCAACTCATGGTAGAGGTGGTACTGCTACATATTGTAAAATTGATGGAATTGATGTATGTGCTAAAACTGGTACAACAGATGATGATTATGATAGATGGCTTTGCGGATTTACTCCTTATTATGCAGCAGCTTGTTGGTATGGATATGATTCAAACGAAGAGATTGTGTATACAAAAGCTACACCATCAAATCCTGCTGGAGGAATTTGGTCTGCTGTAATGAAGAATATTCATTCAGGCTTTGCACCTACCACGTTTGTTCGACCAGATGATGTTGTTGAGGCTACTGTGTGTCATGATTCAGGATTGCTACCTTCAAGTAGATGTTCAAATCTTGTAACTGATGTGTTTTTGAAATCAAATGTTCCTACTCAAAGGTGTGGAACGGCATCTGGTAGTACAACTGTTGAAAAGGAATATGCTATATGTGAAGATTCTGGAATGATTGCAATAGAAGGTGTATGCCCAAGAATAATTTATAAGAAAATGGGAGAGGGGGAGAATATACCTACTAGAACTTGTACGATACATAAAAAAGCATCAGTTTCGCCAAGTGCTACTCCAACGCCATCAACTTCTACAACACCTAAACCAAGTGCGTCAGCATCACCGTCTACACCACCACCATCGCCAAAAGATACGACAAAACCATCACCTTCGGCTTCTGCGAACCCATCTCCTAATGCGGGAACATAGATGAAAAAAGTATAGATATTGTAAATTGAATGTAAGGTATGTTATTAATTTGATATACCTTACATTGTAAATGAAAGGAGAGTTTTAATGGAATTAAAACTGTATAATACATTATCAAGGCAAAAAGAGATTTTTAAACCAATTGATAAAAATAATAATTTGGTAAAGATGTATAGTTGTGGACCAACAGTATATTATTTTGCTCATATTGGTAATTTGAGAACATATTTATTTATGGATAATTTGAAAAGAGTATTAAAATATAATGGATATAAGTTATTTCAGGTTATGAATATTACTGATGTTGGACATTTGGAGTCTGATGCTGATGAAGGAGAAGATAAGATGGCTAAAGCAGCCAGAAGGGAGCATAAGGACCCATATGAGATTGCAAAATTTTATACAGAAAGATTTATGGCAGATTTAGAGAAACTTAATATTCCCAAGCCTGATGTTATTTGTAAAGCTACAGAACATATACAAGATATGGAGGAGTATGTTAAGAAAATTATAGAAAATGGATATGCTTATGAAACTAAGAATACTATTTATTTTGATACTTCAAAATTAGATAAATATGGAGTTTTATCTAACATAAATGCAGATGATCAAAAAGCAGGAGCAAGAGTTGATTTTGATAATGAGAAAAAGAATGTTACAGATTTTGCTTTGTGGATTAAGGCTCCTGAAAACCATATTATGAAATGGGATACTTTTTGGGGCAAATGCTATCCAGGTTGGCATATTGAATGTTCTGCAATGAGTAGAAAATATTTAGGAGAACATTTTGATATACATACAGGAGGCGTTGATCATATTCCAATTCATCATGAAAATGAGATTGCACAAAGTAAAGGCTTTTGTGGAAAAAATCCTGCTAATTGGTGGATGCATGGTGAATTTTTACTTATTGATGGTGGAAAGATGTCAAAAAGTTTAAATAATGTTTATACTTTGAAGGATTTAGAGGATAAAGGATTTTCTCCAATGGATTATAGAATGTTTAATTTTACTTCACATTATAGAAATAAATTAAACTTTACATGGGCTTCTTTAGGAGCAGCTAAAATAGCTTTATCTAGACTTAAAGAAGGATTTAATAGACATTCAGAGGGAAATGATGATGTTTCTGATGAGGTTATTAATGAGTATGAAGAAAGATTTCATAAGGCAATTAATGATGATTTGAATATGCCTTTAGCTATGAGTGTTGTATGGGATGTTGTAAAGAATCCTGTGAAATCAAAAAAATTTGCAGAGTTATTATTAAAATTTGATGAAGTTTTAGGATTAAGAATAGATCAAAAGGAAGAATTAGAATTACCTAATGAAATTAAGGATATAATAGAGAAAAGAAAAGTTGCTAGAGAGAACAAAGATTGGGCTAAATCTGATGAATTAAGAGATAAATTATTAGAATTAGGCTATGTTGTTAAAGATACTAAAAATGGGGCAGAGGTCACATTAAAAAAATAAATTATTAAACAAAGAAAGGAATAATAAAATGAGGTTTGTAACAAAAGAAACAGAACAAGAATATACAGAATTTTTAGAAAATCATGAACGTTGTAATTTTCAACAATCTCTTGAATGGGGAAAGGTAAAAACTAATTGGATAAAAGAGGTTGTTCTTGCTGAGGACGAAAGTCATAAAATAATAGGCTCAATATGTGTTTGGATTAGGAAAATGCCTATTTTTGGAAATATGATGTATGCTTCTCGTGGACCTGTTTGTGACATTCATAATGAGGATGTTTTGAATCAGTTAACAGAAGGTGTTAGAGAATTAGGCAAAAAATATAATGCATTTGTTTTCAGAATGGAACCAGATATTAAAAAAGATGATAAAGAATTCAGAGAAATTATTGAAAAAATAGGTTATAAAGTAAAAGATGATGCAAAAGATTTCAAAGATGAGATACAACCTCGTTTTGTTTTTAGATTAGATATTAAAGGAAAAACTGAAGATGAAATTTTGGCTGGTTGTCATCAAAAAACTAGATATAATATAAGATTAGCTAAAAGAAAAGGTGTAGAGATTCGTGAAGGAAACAGAGAGGATTTAAAAGATTTTCATAAGATTATGATTGAAACTGGTAGCAGAGATGGATTTATTATCAGATCATTAGAATATTTTGAAAAAATGTATGATGAATTGGCACCAAAACATATGAAAGTTTTGATGGCATATTATGATGGAAAACCTATTTCAGGAATTATTCCTATTATGTATGGAAATAAAACATGGTACTTATATGGAGCTAGTAGCAATAAACATAGAAATTTAATGCCAAATTATTTATTACAATGGGAAATGATTAAACAAGCAATTCAAAATGGTTGTGATGTTTATGATTTTCGCGGAGTTTCAGGTGTTGTTGATGAATCTCATCCTCAATATGGACTTTATAGATTTAAAAAAGGATTTGGTGCAGAGTTTACAGAATTTATTGGAGAAGTGTATTTACCATTTAAACCATTAACTTATAAATTATATAAATTTGCTGAGAAAACATTTAGAACATTAAGAGATTGGAAAAGAAGAATTAAGAAACATAAAAAATAGGAGTGTATTTTGAAGATATTAGAAGTTAATGCAAAAGATTTAAAATATAATATAAAAAAAATTGTTGAGAGAGCTGATAAGTCTAAGGTTATAGCTGTTGTTAAAGGAAATGGTTATGGCCTTGGACTTAAGGAGTTTTCTGAATTTTTAGTTAGTAGTGGAATTGATTATTTGGCTGTTTCATCTGTTGAAGAAGCAATTGAATTGGCCAATATGAAGTTGAACGCTAAAATATTATGTATGGAAGCAACTTCTGTTGAAAATGAAATTTCAATTTTGTTAGAAAATAATGTTGTAATAACTATTGGAAATTATAATACTGCAGTTATTTTAAATAGATTAGCTAAAGAAAAGAATATTAAAGCAATAGCACATTTAAAAATAGATACAGGTTTTTCAAGATATGGTTTTTGTTATAAAGATAAGGAAAATATTTATAAGACAATATCTGAGAATTCATCAGTATTAATAGAGGGTGTGTATTCACATTTTTCAAGTGCCTATTTTGATAATCAGAATTATACAGATTTACAACTTAATAGGTTTTTGAACATAAAAAAATATTTAAAAGAAAAAAATATTGAAATACCAATGTATCATATTGCAAATTCATCAGCTTTTTTAACAAGGGATGATGTTTTTCTTGATGCGGTTCGAATCGGTTCAGCTTTTTTGGGAAGAATTTCTGTAAAAAATACTATTGAACTTAAAAGAATAGGTATGTTAAAATCTAATGTAGTGGAATTGAAGAAAATTGATGCCAATACACCAGTTGGTTATTCTAATTCTGTTATTACAAAGAGAAAAACTAAGTTAGCTATAATACCAGTTGGATATGCAGATGGTTTTAATGTCGAGATAGCTAATGATACTTTTAAATTTGTTGATAAATTGAGAATTTTGAAGAATTGTGTTAAGTCTTTATTCAGAGATAATAGAATTTATGTTTTAATAAATGATACTAGATATCCTGTAATTGGACGAGTTGGTATGAATCATTTTTCAGTAGATGTTACAGGAAGTGATATAGAAATAGATGATGAAGTAAAAATAAATATGTCACCAATCTTGGTTAGTAGTAAAATAAGAAGGGAATATAAGTAATGGAGAAAACAAAAAAAGTTGGATTTTTAAAAAGACTGAAAATGGCCTTATTTGAATTGGAAAATTATATTCAATTCATAAGTGAAAAGACAGGTAAGGCTTTGTTGTTTAGTTTGAAACTTGCTATTATCATGTCTTTGATTGTTGCAGTAACAAATGTTGTGTTTATTTATGCAAAGTATAATTCTATTGATAATTATTTGAATACAATTGTTCCAGATTTTGTTTATGAAAATTCAGAATTGAAGATAAATGATGAAGATTTAAAGTCAGATGAAAAAAAAGAATCTGCAATTATTTTACAACAGGTTACTGCAAATTTTAAGGACGTTTTAAGCGATTCGTATTCAAAAAATGACTTATTAAGTTATGTCCAAAGTAATCAAAGAAATATCACGATTATTGGTGCTGTTGCTATTTTTATTGAGAGTATATTGGATATATTAATTTTATGGATTACAATAGCATTTTTAACATCTTTTATAGGATGGATTGTGTTAAGATTTTTAAAGATTAAAATGAAATATTCAAAGTTATATGCTCTTTCAATATATGCATCAACATTATCTGTAATATTAACAATAATATATAATATGCTAAATAATTTAGCTGGAATATATATAGATATATTTGATTATTTAACTATGTTGATTTCTTATATTTATATAACTGCTGTTATTTATATGATTAGGTCTGATTTGGTTAAACAACAGATAGAGTTAATTAAAATTGCAACTGTACAGGCACAAGTAAAAGAACAATTGGAAAGAGAACAAAAAGAAAAACAAGAAGAAAAGAAACAAGAGGATAATGAAGAAAAGAAAGATAACAAAAATAAAAAAGATGATGAATCAGAAAAGGATGATGTTTGTGATGATGAACCAGATGGTTCAGAAATTTAGCTTTTGAAAGGAAGAAGTAGAAAATGAAAAATCCAAAGAAAAATAAGAAAAAGAATTGGAAAATAATAGTTGCTACAATAGTAGTTGCAATAGTAGTTGCAGCGACTATAGGTGCTATGGTTATGAAAGAACAAAAAGCAAAAGAAAAAGAAATTACGTATGATCAATTGTATCAAGATATTATAGATCATAAAGTTGAAAAGATTGAAATGACTGTTGGTAGTTCTTTGGTAACAGTAAAATATAAAGATACAGATGATAAAGATAAAAAAACAACTAATGTTAATTCACTTCAACCATTTATGGAATTTGTGAATGAACAATTAAAAGTAGATTCAGATTTGAAAGTTGATTTAAAAGTACCAAATAAATTTGTTTCATTCTTTGAAAATTTTGTTAATTTTATTCCTACTATTTTGTTGATTGTGTTGATGGTTATGGTATTCCAAATGCAAGGACTTGGGGATAAAGGAAAAGTTTATGGTTCTGATGAAGAAAATTCTACAAATGTTAAATTTGAAGATGTTGCAGGATTAGAAGAAGAAAAGAGTGAACTTATTGAAATTGTGGATTTTCTAAAAAATCCTAAGAAATTTCAAAACATGGGAGCTAAAATTCCAAAAGGAATTTTATTATATGGAAAACCAGGTACAGGAAAAACTTTAATTGCTAAAGCTATTGCAGGTGAGGCAAATGTTCCTTTTATTTCAATGAGTGGATCTGAATTTATTGAAATGTTTGCTGGTCTTGGAGCTTCTAGAGTTAGAAAATTATTTGAAAAAGCTAAAAAAATATCACCTTGTATTGTTTTTATAGATGAAATTGATGCTATTGGTTCAAGAAGAACAAGCAGTAGTGGTGCAGAGTCAGAGAATAATCAAACATTAAATCAATTGTTAGTTGAAATGGACGGATTTGAGAGCAATGAAACTATAATAGTGCTTGCTGCAACAAACAGACCTGAAATGCTTGATAAAGCTTTACTAAGACCTGGTAGATTTGATAGACAAATTACAATTCCTGCTCCAGATTTATTAGGAAGGGAAGAAATTCTTAAACTATATGTAAAAGATAAGAAAATAGCTGATGATGTTAATATAAGAGAAATTGCAGGTGATACAGCTGGGTTCACAGGTGCTGAACTTTCAAATTTGTTAAATGAGGCTGCAATTATAGCAACTAGAAATAATCATGAAGCAATTGATAAAGCAGATATTGAAGCAGCTGTCAAAAAGATTACTGTTGGTTTAGAGAAACATAATAGAGTTATTTCTGAAAAAGATAAAAAATTGACTGCTTATCATGAAGCTGGACATGCTGTAGTTAGTAAATTCCTAGAGACACAAGATAATGTTAAAGAAATATCAATTATTCCAAGAGGTTTAGCTGGTGGATACACAATGTATAAAACTAATGAAGATAAGTTTTATGTTTCAAAAACAGAATTAGAGGAGAAAATGATTGCTTTATTAGGTGGTAGAGCAGCTGAAAAAATTGCTTTAAATGATATATCAACTGGTGCAAGTAATGATATTGAAGTTGCAACTGGAATTGCAAGAGATATGATTACTGTTTATGGAATGAGTAGATCACTTGGTCCAATTTCTTTAAAAGTTGATGAACCTTATGAATTACAAATTTTTGGTGAAGATATTACTGATGAAGTTGGAAATCAAGTTAAAGAATTAGTAGATAATGCATATATACAAGCTCAAAAAATATTATTGGATAATATTAATATTTTGCACAAAGTAGCTATTACATTATTGGAAAAAGAAACTATTTCTGAAAAAGAATTTGATAGCTTTTTTGAATAAAAATTAATTTGGAGTTTAGTATGAACAAAAAAAGAAAAGATAATAAAATTGGTACTTTAATTTTAATTATTGCTGTAATTGTTTTTACAATATTAGGTGTAATTTCTTTAAGATATAATTTCAAAAAATTTAATAGAGCAGCTGGATATAGTGAAAGAATATTGAATATATATGTTAATTCAAAAGATAAAAAATGAGGTGGAAGTAAATGAAAAAGAAAAATTCAAAAGAGTTAAAAACAATTGTTATTTGTTTTTTCGTATTTATAGCTATTTTATTAGTTGCATTATTTGTTTTTCTTATGAATGTTAGTGTTAATGATGGTGGTACAGGATTAGGTGAAATTAATATTGGAGATGATTTATTACAGCAAGAAGATTCTAAAATGACTTCTATTGATGATATAGAGGAAAGTCCATATAGTATAGTTGCAAAAGATACTGACGGAACGTTCCAAGTTACTCTAAAAGATAAAAAAATTAATTTTGAAGTATTAAATAAGGAAGAATTTTTGAAAAAATATCCTAAAGCAAAAAATGATGTTGAAAAAAGTGATGAGATTATAGTTCATGGTTATGATATAACTGGAATATATGTTATGAATTACAAAGAAAAGGAATATGTTCTTACTTTAACTAGTGATGGTTCAATAGGAATAATGAATGTAGAAGATGCAGTTAATGAGGATGTATTTAGAATAAAGAATAAATTGATTTCTTTAGATAATAAAAAAGTTCAAGAAATATATCAAAGCGAAAAAGGAGTTAATAATAATTCTGAAAAAACAATTGTAGTTAAATGTGATGATGGAAAAAAATATGATTTGGAAAGTTTCATAAAAGAAAATGATTAAAAGATAAATAAAGTGCTGGAAAAAGCTTGCAATTAGGATAAAAGCGTAGTATAATAATAAAGGCAAAATATTTTACAGGAGAGTGGAAACAAATTCCACTCTTTATTTGTACATAGAAATGAAATAAATAATATAGGAGGTAAATATTGGCAGAAAGCAACATAGAAACAAAAACAAAATCACTTGTTTCTAAAATAATACAAGATTTAGGGTATGATTTGTATGATGTTGAATATCTTAAAGAAGGAAAAGAGTATCATTTATGTATCTATATAGATAAAGATGGAGAAATTTCAATTAATGATTGTGAAAAAGTAAATGATGCTATTAATCAAGTGTTAGATGATGCAGATATTATTAAAGAACAATATTTTTTAGAAATTTCTTCTACAGGTCTTGAGAAAAAATTGAGAACGAAAGAACATTTTATAAAACAAATTGGAAATAAAATTGAAGTAAAATTATTTTCAAAGATAGATAATGAAAATGTTTATAATGGAATTTTGAAGGAATATAATGATGATTATTTAATTTTACAGTTGGAAGATAAAGAAATAAAGATTGAGAAAAATATGATTTCAAGTGCTAAGACTGTATATGAATGGTAAGATAAAAAATTAAGTTAAATAAATTGCAAAATAGAAAGGAATGTGATAAAAAAATGAAAGCAATTGATATGAAAGAATTACTCGTTGCTATGAAAGAATTAGAAGAAGAAAGAGGAATAAAAAAAGATTATCTTTTAGAATCATTGGAAACGGCTTTGGTTACAGCTTATAAAAAGAATTTCGATTCAGCTGATAATGTAAAAGTTGTTATTGACAGAGAAACTGGAGAGACTCATGTATATTCAAGTAAAACAGTTGTTGAAGCTGTTAAAGATTCTTGTATGGAAATATCATTAGTAGATGCTCAAAAATTAAGTAAAAGATATGATATTGGTGATGTGATTGATGTTGAAATTATTCCTAAAAATTTTGGAAGAATTGCAGCACAAACTGCTAAACAAGTTGTTGTTCAAAAAATTAGAGAAGCTGAAAGAGAAATAATTTTTAATGAGTTTAATGATAAAAAAGGTGAAATAGTTACAGGAAATATTCAAAAAACAGATGGAAATGCAATAGTTCTTGACTTAGGTAGAGTTGAAGGAATAATGCCAATTAAAGAGCAAATTTCAACTGAGACTTATAGAGTAAATGATAAAATAAGAGCTTTAGTTGTTACTGTTGAAAAAGGATTAAAAGGAACACCTCAAGTAATTGTTTCTAGAAGCCATCCTGATTTTGTAAGAAGATTATTTGAATTTGAAATTCCAGAAATATATGAAGGATTAATAGAAATAAAAAATATATCAAGAGATGCTGGATCAAGAAGTAAAGTTGCTGTATATTCTACAAATGAGAATATTGATCCTGTTGGTTCTTGTGTTGGACAAAAAGGAGTAAGAATTCAAAATATAATAAATGAATTACATGGTGAAAAAATTGATGTTATAGAATGGAATGAAGATCCTGCAGTATTTATTGCAGCTGCATTATTACCAGCTCAAGTTTTAGCAGTTGATGTAAAAGATGAAGAAAAATTTGCTCAAGTAATTGTTCCAGATGATCAATTATCATTAGCTATTGGTAAATCAGGACAAAATGCTAGATTAGCAGCAAAATTAACTAACTGGAAAATAGATATAAAAAGCGAATCACAATTTAGAAAAATGTTAGAAGAAAATAAAGAACTTCCATCAGAAGAACAAGTAGAAGAGAAAAAAACATCTGATGAAGTTAAAGAAAATGATGAAAATGCTTAGATAGAGGAGGGAAAATTTTGAAAAAAGTCCCAGAAAGAACATGTATTGGTTGTGGTAATACTAGACCAAAAAATGAGTTGATTAGAATAGTAAGAGATAATGAGAATAATGTTTTTGTTGATTTAACTGGTAAAAAAAATGGCAGAGGTGCATACATATGTCAAAGTGAGGATTGTTTAAAAAAGGCAATTAAATCTAATAGATTAGCAAAAATGTTTGAAATTGATATAAATCAGAAAATTTATGAGGATTTGAGGGATGTAATTGCAAGCATACCAGAAGAAAATTAGTGGGTTATTACGGATTAGCTGCAAAAGCTGGAAAGATAGTTTGTGGAGCTGATGCCGTAAAAGAAGCCATTAAATATAAAAAAGTTTTTGTAGTCATTATTGCCGAAGATTCGTCTTTGGCCACTCAAGAAAAATTTATGAAATATACTTCTGAGAACAATGTTCTAGTATATGTTTATGGAAATATTTTTGAAAATAGCAAAGCGATAGGAAAAAAAAATAAAGCTATTATTGCTATAAGAGATGAAGGTTTTGCTAGAGCTATTTCTAAAATAATTGATGGGGGTGATGCTATTGGATAAAATGAAGGTACATGAATTGGCTAAAAAACTGAAAGTAAATAGTAAAAATGTGATAGAATGTGCTTCAAAGTTAGGTATTACTTTGAAAAGTTATTTAAGTTCTATCACTGTAGAGGAGGCGGAAAAAATAGCAAAGTCAATGAAAAAAGCGGATAAGGAAAAAAATGAAGTAAAGAAGGAAATTGGGTCAGACAAACCTGTTATTATGAGAAGAACTGTTATTATTAATGATGATGAAAAAAAGACAGAGCAAAAATCACAGTCTAAAAAAAGTGATGTAGGTTTTGTTGAGAAGAACAGAAAAAAAGATTATAATATTGTTTATAGAAATAAACAATCTAAGCCTATGTCTGTAGCAGAATTATTTGGAATTCAAACCAAAGAACCTGAGAAAAAAGAAGAAGTTAAAAAAGTCGAAAGAAAGAAAGTTGAAGAAAAAAAGGTTGATGTAGA
>ERZ824488.1780-NODE-1780-length-21950-cov-3.049966_pt1 | contig 21950 bp, 22 predicted proteins | sample MGYA00519936_ERZ824488 | MGnify/ENA primary metagenome ERZ824488 (study PRJEB31778, sample SAMEA3449153) | human gut metagenome | biome: human gut; feature: human-associated habitat; material: faeces | place: United Kingdom | collected 2010/2012 ... | reverse complement strand
AAGGAGGACAAGCCTAATGTCAAAGTGTAACATCAATCGAATCGTAGCAAATAAAGTTGGTTATAACAAGCTAGATAAAACAACTGCAGAAGTTACCTTTAACTTAAGTCGTGATATTGATTCTTGTGTAAAAATAAATACAAAAAACTATGTTGAGTATGTAGGTTCTACTGCACCAGTTTATTCACGTTTAGCAGTTCCTCAGGACATGATTAACGTTTGTGAATCCTTTGGATGTAAAAACTCAGGAACATTGATGATTAACACAAACAATGATGGTTCAGACTCTAACTACACACATACGGCGAGTGCAACATTCGCAAAATCTACAAACGCTATCTTATTTTCTGCAGGTGTTATGTTCATGTATATCGACTTCCCAGTCGCAGGAAATTATGAATTAGCCGTAACTATCGCAGATATCAAAGACAGTACAATGACAAATGCCGATGTTTATAAACAGACTGTATCTGTTGCTCATGAAGGTTATCAACCAATTACTGTTGACTTGGCAAAAGCTCCTGAAGAAACAGAGGGAGAGGGATGGACTGCAACTACTCAGGGTATCCGTTTGAAAGTTGAAGTTTCTTCAACAAGTGCAGAAGAAACAGGATATATGGTAGGTATGTCTTCAATCTCATTCTTTGAAGATATCGATGATTTAGCAAATAACGAAGTTGTTAAACTTGGATGCTTAACTGGTATCGAGGGAGATGACACAATCGATGCATTGGAAGAAATGTGTTTAGGAGCTAAATACGACACTTCAACAACGACTGTAGAACGTACAATTACTGCTTCTACATGGACACCAAACGTTCTTATGCTAAACCCATTGATGCAGAGAACAGAAAAAACAGATGGTTACTACATTGCGACAATTGAAGCAACTGTTAACGAATCAACAGACCACGAGGGATATGGAGAAGTACAACTTGCTGATGCATACATTGAAAAATGTGGTTTCACTTACGCTTCATTAGCCGATGCTTGTAACGTAAACGATGCAATCTTAACTCGCATTGAACACCCTAATTTGATGAATTTGGATGAAAGACAGTTCCAAGTTGTGAACTCAAAACTAAACCCAAATGTAGATTTCGAGGGTTCATATCTATATTTCAATAAAGAATTAGTAGGTAAGACAGTAATTATTTCTTATCCTCGTGCTTCTGAAGTTGAATCTTTCGTAGCAACAGAAAACGGAATCAACGAAAGACGAGTTCAAATGTCTTACTCAAAAGTTCAATCTGATGGTGTATTTGAAGTACATGAATATCCAAACGTATTGATTACTTCATTCCCACAGACAATCAATAACAGTGATAGCGAATTCTCATTCACAGTCAGTGTACAACGTGATGTGGATGGAAGTTTCTTCCATGTTATGAAACACAATCGCACAGGCGAATACCTGTAAACCGATACAAACCAAGGAGGCAATATAATGGACAAATTTACAATCAATGATTGGTTAGATATTAATAAAAGTCTTGAAAAAGCGAGAGAGGATGATACACCTCATGCCGTTTTAAATAACGGCAATCTCGCAGTCGTAGGCGATGCAAATAAAACGGAAGTTAAAAAGGTTGATTACCAAATTAAGTTTCGATTTGAAGAAGGAGAACTTCAAGCGTATCCAAAAAACGCTAAAAAAGTAGGTAAATACATCATGTTTACCATCGATTTTGAAGATATTCACATCAATCCTAGAAAAGATATGTTACTTGTCGAATCGGCTTTAGGCATTTATCCGATTATCACGGCTCTAACAAATGTTGTAGATACTCGTAATAGTCAGATTGAAGAAATGCTTAAACAAGTAGGTGCAGAGTATACAAAGGATGATGATGGACAGATTACTCTTTCTCAACCAAATAAACAGTTAGAAGATGAAATTGAAGTCATGAAAGCACAGGCAAACATTGAAATGATTCATGTTTACAATCAGGCAGGAGAACAAGGTCAACAAGCTATATATGATTTCGTAAAAACATTACTGAATATCGATGATGTTTTAGCAGACCATATGCTACCTGGTTCTGTGTTAAATGCGTTATACGCAACAATCGTTAACAACCCTGAAATCTTCAACGAAACAGAAACAGTTTTTGGATATTAACAGAAAAGGAGAGTGGTAATCAAACCGATAACCGAAAAACCTACGATGCAGACTTGAATATCTACTCTTTTATGGCTCATTATGTTGCCAAAATATTGAAAATTCGCCCCAATGATATTCTTGATCGTTGGGGTGTTTCTGAATTATTAGTTGCATACGGAATATATCGAAACGAGGCACAAGAAAAAGCATACTCAGAAATTGAGAGCTATAACCGAACGGCTAAAAAGAAAATACCAAGGGTCAATAGGTATGCCGTGAAATTCTATTCGAGAAAAGAATTGGAGGAAGAAAATGTCTCAACCTAGAGTCGGTGCAGAACTGATATTAGATACGAAAACTGCTCAACAACAGATAAAAGCTCTAAACAAACAAAAAGTTCAGGTTGACCTCCAAGCCAAGAATCTAACAAAAGTTAAGTCAGATATAACAAAACTAGATTCTCAGTTAAAGGAATTAAACAATCGAAAGATTACTTTGGAATCCGATGCACAGTCTTTTCAAAGAATCAAAAGTCAGATTGAAGAAATTGATCGTGCTTTAGCAAATATCCGTAACCAAAAGACTCAGATACGTTATTCAGATATTTTATCAGACGATGTAAAAAACACTTGGGTATCTCAATTAACGAAACAATCATCTTTATTGCAAGGACAAAAAGCAGTCCTAACGCAAGATAAGCGAGAGCTTCAGGATGTTTACAACGAATACAAAAAAATCAGTAAGCAAATCGATTCTTTAAATAAAAAGAAACTCGATTTACAAGCCGATTTTGGCGATGCAGATAAAATCCAAAAGGAACTGGATGAATTAACAAGGAAGTCTGCACAACTTGAAAGCGATAGGATAGACCTTGAGTTAAGGCTAGAAGATTATCAACAAGTAATGTCGCAATTGAATAACATTGCGAGTGTAGCACAAAGAATTCAAAAATTTGGAAACAGTATGAGTAAGATTGGTAGTTCCATGACCAATCTAGCAAGCAACTTTTCCAATAATCCATTAGGTAGTCTAGGACATTTCTTAGTTCAAGGTGTTGGTTATAGTGCCTTGTATCGCATGACTAGTGGATTTATGAATGCGATTGAAACATCGTTCTCAGGTGCTATTAATCGTATGGACACGATTGCCAACTCAAGACGAACATTTGAAGCTATGAACTTTGACACAAGTGTTGTGGATGCTTCATTAGATGACTTGGAAAAACGTATTTTAGGACTTCCTACAACGTTGAACGATGCCATGCAGTCAGTTACCATGATTAGTTCAATCACTGGTGATTTACCTGAAGCAGTACGTATTTTTGATGCATTGAATAACTCAGTTATTGCCTTTGGAGGTTCACAAGAACAAGCCAACAGAGCGATTACGCAGTTCTCGCAGGCAATGGGTACTGGTAAATTGGATGCTCGTACGTACTTGTCATTAACCGATGCAGGTATGTCTCCTGCGTTAGCTCAGGTAGCCGAAATGCTAGGATATTCATCTGAAAACATGGGCGCATTTAAAACTGCACTTGGTGAGGGTGAAATCTCAATCGAACAGTTTACAGATGCGTTGATTGAGCTAAACGAAAATGGTAATGCTACGATGCGTGCCTTAAATGAATTAGCTAAGGAAAACGCACTAAAAAGTATTGGTTCATCTTTGACAGTAGCACAGACACAGATTGAAAAAGGATGGGCTTCAATCATTCAGTCTATCAACGATACTGTGGAATCTTTAGGGTATGGAAGTATTCCTGAGAATATCGCTAAATTTGGTAATTTCATGCGTGATTCCATGTATGGAGTTTCTAATTTTATCAACGAAAATCGAGAGCCGATAGGTGAATTCTTAGACTTTATCATAGATAAATTCAATGCAGTTCAAAACGAATTGTCAAAATTTGATTTTGGTGATTTCACAGACGGATTGAAAGACTTTAAACCAGTTCTTGAGGGTGTCGTGGACTTAGTAAAAGAAGTTTATGATGCATTCAAAGGATTCGCTAGTTTTGTTGGTGGTGGCGATATATCACGTGGTTTAGGAAGATTAGCAGGTGGATATATCACGCTAGCCTATGGATTAAGAGTTTTAGGTGGAGTTCTTTCCTTTGGTGGTGGAACAATTAGCAAAGTAGCTCAACTAGCAGAATGGTTTGGTTCTAAAGGTAAATTCGCAAACTTTACTAAGAAAGGTTCTTCACTGTTCTCTATCTTCCAAAACAGTAATAAAAACAAATCCATTACAGATTCTCTAGGTAAGGCAACCACTACTTTTGATAAAGGTGCATTCTATACCAAACTAGGAAATCAGGCTCAACTTGCGTTGATGGCAGGAAACATGATGTTATATGTCGAAGCTATCAATCAATTGAATAATAAGATTCCTGATGATTTGAGCAAGTTGATTCCTAAACTCGCTACTCTAGGAGCAACGATGGGTGCAATGATTGGTGTTACTAAAATCATGAGCAATATGTCAAAGACAGTTGATTTCAAAACACAATTGACTGGAATTGTTTCTTTGATAGGTGCAGGAGGAGCTTTATATGTGCTTGCAGAAGCCATTGGAGAAGTGAATAAGAAAGTTCCTGATGATATAGGAAACTTTGCATCCAAAATGGCAAATATGGCAATTGCTATTGGTGGTATAGGAATTGTAGTCGGTGCATTAGGTGGCTTGGCTAGTTTGGGCAATGGACTTGGTGGTATCATCATGGTTCTTGGTGGAATATTCACCTTAGGATTGGCAGGTATTCTTTATACTGTTAGTAAATCTATTTCTGCAATGGCAGACAGTGTCATGGATATAGGTACTGCTCTTGAAAAGTTTGGAAATATAGAAATCGATTCCAAAGGTGTATCGAAGAACATGAAAACAGTTACCGATGCACTCGATGATTTAACTGGTTGGTCAGGTGGATTCTTTGGAGCGATTGGAAAGCTGGCAACACAGAAAATTGATGAAGGTAACATTGCACAAGCAAGTTCTAACTTGAATCATTTACTTGATGTTGTAAAAGCTCTTGAGGGAATTCAAGAAGTTGGAACATTGGATGGAGATTCAATCGAAAAGAACCTGAAAGCCGTTAAAGAAATCTTGCAGGCTTTACAGTCAGTCATGCCTTTACCAACAGTCAATATTGAAAACATGAATACGGACAATGTAACTTCCATTGCCGAAAATATAGATGCTTTATCACAGTTAACAGATAAACTCAGTGCATTTGGATCAAAAGAAATTCCCGATATCGATGTCGAAAAACTTACAACTACGATTACAAAAGTATCTACTGTCTTAGAACAGTTGAAAGATGTTCAATTCCCTGATGTTCGATTAGGAACTTCTTTAACATCTGAGAATGCCGAAAACATAATCGGTGTCTTAGACAACTTGTTACAGATTTTTCCTAAAGTCAATGAACTTATTAAGGTAGCAACTGAAAATCCAATCAATGTAGACGAATTTGGCAGTGCAATCAAGAGCATTTCTGATTTGTTAGGTAAAATCAATGAAGATTTAATGCCAAGTGGTGAAACACGTGTTGGCTACAATATGGAAAACTTTATGAGTGCAGATACAATTCAGAATGTTATCGATGCACTAAATGGCATGATTAATTTGGTTACAACTTGCAAATCATTGATGGATACATTCACAAATATGGATGTAGACTTCAAAACATTGAGAATGAACATTAATTCGATGTTAACTGCATTAGGTGGAACAGTCAGTGGTTATGGAGCAGTCGAAATTGACACAGAAAAACTAGCTCAGTTGGAAGAAGTTGTAGATACGTTTAGCACTATCGTTAGTAAGATGCAATCTATCAGTCAAGCTCAAATCAACTTTGAGACAATCAACAGTATCATTTCACAGATTGGTACAGTCATTACAAATCTTGCTAATCTATCCAGTGTAGAAAATGCACAGAATGTTACTGCTCAGGTCGATGCTTTGATAGCTAAATTCCAAGAGTTATTAACGAGATTGCAAGGCATGGATGAACAGTTCTTAACTGTTGGTGCAACTTGGGGAAATTCCTTGTATACAGGTTTTGAAGAAGCCGATGTAACAGGACAATGTGTTGCTTATATCGATTCCATGATTGCCGAGTTAGGCAAGAAAGACTTCACACCAGTTGGTACACAGTATGGAAATCAGGTTGTCAGTGGATTTAGAACTGCAGTAGCCAATCTACCAAGTGCAATGTCAACTGCAATTTCAGGTTTAAATGCGTATGCTTCAAGGTTCTCAAGTGCAGGTGCAAATTTAGGGAATTCTTTTGCAAATTCATTCAACAATGCAGTATCGAACTTAGAAACACCAAACATCAATGTAGAACGTGATTCACGAGGTGGAGAAGTTCCAACTGGATATTTTGCAAAAGGTGGATTTGCAAGAAGAGGAACAGATACTATTCCTGCTATGTTGACACCTGGAGAGTTCGTGGTGCGAAGAAATGCAGTAAAAGGTATTGGAGTGTCCTTCTTGAAAAAAATCAACGACATGGACTTCAAAGGCGCTTTCAAAGGCTTGATGTCATCGCAAGGAAATAATTCGATGCAAGCGACTTACAATCACATTGTGAACAACACTTCTAACTACAACTACGGAGATAGAAGCATCACGATCAATGGTGGTAATGAACGTAAGCAACGATTAAAAGCAAATAGATTTATGAAAGGATTGGCATATTAAAATGTTTGGAAACTGTGAAAACTTTAACCCTGTAAGACAATATGTTCAATTCAATGATTTGGTCTTTGATTCTACGGATGTGATTCGTGAAGCGAGTTACAAACAAAGCACAAAGACTGAAACAGAAGAGTATTCCTATGGTCATGGTAGCTATGTAAATTTCAAGTCCTCCCAACAGTTTTTAACTGAGGGAGACTTGAGCATGACCATTAACATTGACTATCGAAAATATAGAAGAGAAGAGAGGAAATACCTCAAAGATTTTATCAAGCTCAACTTGATTAAAGCTGGTCGCATATGGGCAATTGAAGATAACAAGATTTTATGGGCATATGCCTATGTAACGGACTTCTCAGACGATTACTACAAGTTCAAAGGGCATATATCCTTTGATATAGAGTTGAAACTCTATGAGGGAGCATGGCATATTACAGACCCTAGAAGAACATATCTGATTCCATACAGTACGTGTAACTTCCTAGAGTGCTATGACTTTAGAGACGATACAAACTGTGGCGATTGTTGCGTTAATTGCGTAAAGCCAATGGAGGAAGATTGTGCATCTTGTCTGTGCCATTGCGATGATTTGGTAAAAGAAAATTCTTTATGTGCAGTCGGTCTAAATATTTTGGATGAATTCATGCGTTGTGGAGAATCATTTTTGCTTGTATATGACTGCAAGCGTTCAGAAGAATTCTTTGGCGAGGATTCATACGGAAAGAAAATATATAAAGCCGATGTATGTAAATCAACGATAGCAGGACAGTTCTATTCAGGAACTATCTTAGACACAACGAATATTGATATTCGTATCGAGGGTAAATTTCAAAACCCTGAAATTAGTATTAACGGAAATCGCATCCGTTTGATAGGTGATTATGACGGAACAATCACGATAGATAGAAGTGGCTCAGTCATGTATTCAAAAGGCGATTGTTGCCCATTTGAAGAAGTGGATTTGAACAATGTAGAAATATTGGATGATTTTCTATTCACAGTAAAACATGGAATGAATAACGCAATCGTAAAGAATTCATGTTGTGAAATGGCGAGCATTTATATCTATGCAGATGAAATAACGTACTAGAAAGGAATGTGTATGGCAGAAGAATATTGTTCACCTTGTATAAAACTACAAGAAGAAAGTGCAGAATTCTATGAAAATGGCGTAACCGATGCAGTCTGCAATTCATTAGGTGATAACACTGGATTCAATCCTGAAAGTGGAAATAACACTTGCGATGATCTAAAGACTGCAAACGACTGTTTGATATTAGGAAATATCGAAGAGTTACCTGCATATGATGTCTGCAAATGGAAAGAGTTCATGGAACAGTTTTTACCCAATCAGTACAACATGAACGAAGCTATCATTTGTGCTATCTGTGGACTTTGGAATAGTTTGCAGAATATGTTGCTTATGAATTTGGCTATCAATGCAAAATATGAGATTCGGCAAGAGACAAGAGGGTTATCTGTTTCTGTCGCTCGTAACGGAGATTGGGTATTCAGATATTCTGATTGGAATAACCTTGAACAAACTGAAAAAGTAGGAGATGGAGTTGTTACTGGAAAAGCCGATTTCTGTATGTCGGTTGGCGAAAATAAACAAATTTCATGGCATATACGTAGTGTAACTGTCGGTACGTTCACATATACGTCAACAAGTGTTGTTCCTGCATCTAGACCAAGTATTACAATTCGTGTTCCAAATTCTAGTGGAGAGGTCATCTATCAACGAGAAAGTGTACAAGGAAATATCTCAGAAGCTATCAATCGTACAGTGGACTTGAATTTATCAGGAACATTGGGAACAGGTCAGAGTACAGATTGGATTCAGTTCTTATCTATATACAATGACTGGGTAGTGGATGATGAAACAAACTTATACGTTCAATTCCAAAACAATAACGTGGATAATGTTCCAACGTGCTAGGAGGTAGCTTATGGCAGTTGTAGATAAAGATATATGTAAGGCTTGCGAGGACTTACAAGCCTATGCACCTGAATTTGTTATAAAAGGTGTAACCGATACGATGTGTGCAAATCTAGAAGCTAATCAAGGATTGATGAACAAAGGCAGAAAGAATTGCACAGATATTCATAATGCTATTGATTGTTTGGTTGGTGGAATGGCAGAAAAGGCACAAGCCTATGACCCTTGCAAACCGAATCAACCAATTGAAGATTTAGCTAAAAATGTTATGCACGTAATGGATATGTTGGCTTGTTCAGATTGTGGACAGTGGGAACAAATCGAATTGATTTGGGAAGAAATTCAAAAGATATGGGATGCGATTCACGCTTTGGAAGATGCTTTAGGCGATGCAAACGGAAACATCAGTAAGATTCAGAACGCTTTGATTAAACTTCTTACAAACATGAGAAACGCAGGATATTGGGAAGCATCAGGAGATATCTTAGACGGAAATGTGAAGTCAGGAGTTGGAGTAGCTTATGGAACGATGAATCACTTTGGTGGTACTGCCGATGGAAACTCATATATCCGTACAAATACAGGACAAACAGAAAACGATACTGTTGGAGGTATCTAATGGCATGGAACACATTTTGGGGTGCATATGATAATACAGGTCCTTATGCAAATGTTGTGCTAGGGGGAGACCCTAGTGCAACTGGCCCTTTTGGAGCACCATTAACAGAAGCTCATAACAACGGATATGGTTATGGCGTTGAGTTTACAGACAATGGAAGTTATGGCGTAACTTTTAAATTAAACTTAGTTGGATATGCCGTTTCTGATTATCAAAGCTATATAGCCAATCGTTATTATGTTCCTTATGGTGGAACATATGATTACATTTTGATTATTTCAACTTCTAACAACAATCAACAGTCATGGAGCCAAATTTATAATCAAAAGATTTTCTCGCACGCTGGGGGAGCACCTTTATGTTATAGAGCCAATTGGCATACAGTTGCACAACAAAGTCAATGGAGTGGGTTTTTTCAACTTCCAACAGACACAACGCACGTAAAAATCGAATTAAAAGGCGAAGATGCAACTTTACCACATGAAAATATATATTCCATTCAACAGATTATTCCTGAATTTAAGCCTTGGGCAATTCGTAAAGCAAAACAATGGAATTCTTTAAATAGACCAAGTGGATTCTTCCACATTCGTAAATCAGGGCAATGGGAAGATAAGTCAATCATGAGTGGCAGTGAAACAGGACAAGTCAATCAAGGAACATCGAGGATAAGAAAAAATAACAACTGGGTTGGACAAGGAAAGGTAGGTAACTAATGATACCTTATTTTGAAATCCTAGAATTTGGCAATGTAAAGAAACGTTTTCAATTATCCTTATCAAATATATCTATGTCTAACGAAATGATGTCTACACCTACGATAGACATTGATGGAGTAGCCGAATTACTTCCTTATTTGAGAGGAAGAAAAGAAATTCGTATTTATACAGAAAATGCCATCTTCTATTCCAATACACAGTCTGTAAACGTGAACACAAATACTGGTGTATTAAGTATTTCTTGTTCTCATGTCATCAAGGAATGGGAATACAGACAAGTGCCTACAAACTATGCCACGAAAGATAAGACGATACCTCAAATTTATGAAGATGACGAGATGAAATATTCAAATGAATGGATTATGAGCTTTGATGAAAAAGCATCTCAAGAAGTCATCGATTATGTGTATTCAAGGCAAGATAAACTCAGTGCCTTAACAAGAACGTGTGAATTAACACCTGATTTATTTTGGCGAGTTCCTTTAACTAAGGATAAACGAATTGAAGTAGGTGTTTTTGGAGAGAAGAAAAATTACACTGTTTCTTTAAGACCAAGTGGAAAAACCAATATCCATATCTTAGAAGAACCTGAAATCAACGAGGATTGGTCGAACGTTATCAACTTGGCAACAGTGTATGCGAATAAATCAGACAGTGGAATGTCCTCGTTATCTTTAAGAGAGGTATATAACGATACATCCTTGCAAGACCCTAATTTTCCAGTTGTGATTATTCGTAACAACATTAATAACGAACGTGATTACAACTATATCGATTACCCAAAACTAGCACCAAACAACCAATTGGAATATGCAGTTATTGATACAGAATCCGTTGCAATGGAAAGTGGATTGTTTATCGAGGGAACGTTTGCTTTTGACGATTTAAACCCTTTCTCATTGGAAGAAGATGTAGAAGACGGGGAAGAACCAGTAGGAAGTGGTAATTGGTCTCCTCAAGGCTTTATAGATGAGTATAATGGACAATCTATCGATATGGATGGAGTTCCACCTGAACAACCTTATCAATGTGTTGATACATTCAAAAAATGCCTTGAAATCATTGGTTATCCCAATCCATCTAGAGCCATTGGTGGAGATGGATATGCATGGAATATTTGGTTTAATAGACAATCCCTAGGATATGATGCGTATTTTGATTATCCAAGTACACCTCAGTTTGGAGATTGGGCAGTCTTTAATAAAGCTGGAGATACACCTTATTCTCACGTAGCTATGTTTGTTTCTGATAATGGAAATGGTACTGCTCAATTCTTTGGGCAGAATCAACCTCAACCATATTGCACAGTTACTTCTATATCGACTGCCAATATCTTAGGTTGGTTGCGTGTAAAACCTGAGTTTTGGCAAGGAACATACAATCCTGAATCAGGCAATGGTGTTAAGAACATTACCGATGAGGACAGAATCAAATGTGCCAAGGCAGTGTACGATGCTACGATCAAAAAACTAATCTATGCTCGTAGAAAATATCAAATCACTGTGCATACCGAAGAATTACCTAGTGATATCAATGTAGGCGATAAAGTCCGTTTTATTTACGATATGAAGAAATTCCATATCGAGGAATGCTCAAACTATATGCGTAAGCTCATAGAAGAAAATGATTGGTATTACATCGTAAAAATGGAACGAAACATCAATGCCGATGGAACAATCACTGGAGAACTTACCCTTGAGAAGTTCTTACGAGTTGATAGAGAGGGGAAACAAGAATCATGATGGATGAATATAGCAGAGCCATAAATATCCTTGCAGAGAACGTATACGAACTTAAACAGAAACAACGATACAGTTCTATACAACGTAGAAATCAAAGTGTAGATATGTACGGATATGAATTGACTGGTCATGGTTCTGCAAGCAGTCCAGCCACGCTTGGTATCAGTGTTTCCCAAGACTTGATTTATTACAACCGATACGAGTTTCAAATCGTTATCGAAAATGCAAGTGCAACTTCTTTTCAGATTCTGATTGATGGAATCGATTTAACACCTTATTTCCAATCTCAGTTTAATGGAGCTTGGATTACTGGAAATGGTGTTTATCCAAACAAAGGAACTGCACATTATGATGTACTTCTTGCAACTGGATATATGAACGAAGCCGAAAGAAACCAAATTTTAGAACCTGGTTATAAAGAAGTGCAAGTGGTAGGCAATGGAGATTTTGATGTGAAGATTATCAACTATATGAAGTATTCACATTGCAATCGATAGTTTGCGAAAACTCACTATTTTAAAATCCATTATATAATTTTATTGTAGGAAAAACGCATATGAACAGACTTGAAAAAATGGAACTTCACTTGAAAAATCACCCTAACGATTATCAAACTGCAATCGCTTTTTTGAAGTATCGTAGCAAGGAATTTGACAAGGAAAGAAAACATAAACAAGACCAAATGCGAAAAGATATAGCCATGTATAAAAGGAGGCTTAAAAGTGCAGAATAAACACTCTAGCGACAGTATAGCCGAAGATTTGATACGTGCTTTCACACAAGTAGGAAATACCGAATTACATACGAAAACACTACTAGAAAAGCGTGTATCTGAAATAGAAAATGGCATGATTGAGGATGAACAAATTTCTGATCAAATGGAAATCATCAATGAGCTTAAAGAAGATTTAGAAGCACAAGCTCAGACACGTAGAGAACTCATGCTTTATTTGTACAGGCTTTATGGAGAAAAAGGCAATAAGGAATATTGGTGTGTGATAAAACACTTGTCATACGCTATGTACACAACCTTTGAAGCATATCAAGCGAGCAATACAGACGAAGAATTATTTTCTTTGTATTTACAGATTAACAAAATGTTCATTAAGGCATTATCGCAATTCCTAGGTGTAACAATCACGGAATGCAGTGCTTGTTTTGGCGATATCCTTAAAGCCGAAATGAAAGGAGACGAACAATGAGTCTAAATCCACGAGTATGTAAAAAAAGCTATAAAGTACACATACCTATGATGGGTGAAGCGTGTGAATTTTGGCTTATTACAGTAACGGACGAACAGTCTATCACAAACCCTGATAAAGACCACGCTTATTTAACGGATGATGGGAAATTATTTGTGTTTAACGGAGATTCATTGGTTCGAGTAAATTGCGATATATGTTTTACGCAAGAAGAAAGAGAAAAATTAGAAGGAATTGAAGAGAACGCTAATAATTACACGTTGCCTGAAGCAGATTCAAACCATTTAGGTGGAGTTGTCTTAGGCTATACACAAAACGGAAAGAATTATCCAGTGGTAAAAGATTCTGACGGAAGAATTTATGTGCAAGTTCCATGGGTAGATTATTCATTGCCTAAAGCAGAAGATGACCAATTAGGTGGAATCAAAACAGGTTATGAACAGAATGGGAAATATTATCCAGTTAAAGTGGATACGAACGGCAACGCTTATGTAAATATACCTTGGTCAGATACAAATACTGTATATGAGGTTGTATCAAATACATCAGACGGACTAGCACCTATGTTACCATCAGAAAATCCTGATAAAAAATATTTAAACGGAGATGGTGAATGGGTAGAAAATGATGCTAAATCAATCGAAATTAATGGAGTGAATGTTACTGGAAGTTTTTATAGTGGAGAAACCTCTGATTGTGGTGTAGAAATAACAAAAGTTGTTGGAAAGACAGAGCAACAAACCACAAACGGGTATCAGTTGTTTGACTTAAGTAAAATTAGTTCGTTAAATGGAATAACCGCCACAAAAAACGATGATGGTTCTATAACTTTGAATGGTACAGCTACTTCTAATGCTGACTTTTTCAAGATAGGAGAATGGAATCAATCAGAAGTTGTATTAAGCGGAACAACGAAGTGGAAAGCAGATGTAAGTAATTCTAATATAATAATTATTGGAGTTAATGGAACAAGCCAAGAAAAATTAACGGAATTGTCAACAGTCGAAAATAGCTATACGGGCGAATTGACATATTTTGTGATGAGAGTTTCACAAGGAAAAACATTAAACAATTTCACGTTTAAATTTATGCTATACCAAGATGGAGACGGTACTTGGGAACCATTCACAGGTGGAAAACCAGCGCCTAATCCTGATTATCCTATGCCTATTGAGAATGTTAAAATCTCAAAGCTAGTTAGCTATGGAAAAAATATTATTTCAGGTATTCCAAGTGGAACTATATACAATAGATGTACGTATAAATATGACAACCTAACAAAGGAATTGACTATTAAAGCAACAGGTGATGATGCATATGTAGGTGAAATTTCGTCAAAGGGAAATACTTATAAATCACCAAATGGAACACTATATTTAGTGCCAAAAAATGCTACAAAAGTTTATTTTAGGTCTGAAAAAGGTGTTTTCAATAAAGTATTTGCAACATTCTATGACAAAAATAAAATTTCACTTGGATATGTTCAGGTTGGAAGTTATTTAATTCCTAAAGGTGCTAAATATGTATCGTTTAGAATAGGAGTTAGTCCATCAACAAGTGGAACGTCATACACTGATAGAGTTTATGCTTCTTTTGAAGAAATCAGTGGAGATTACGTTGATGGTAATTATGAAGAAGTTGAAACATCATTAACCCTAGCTCAAGATGATGTTTACCAACAAGGAACTATCACAAGAGCTAGAAAACAGGTTGTGCTTGACGGGTCGAGTGATGAGGCATGGACAACAACAGACGATAACTTAGAGGATGTTTTAAGATTTAAAATACTTCACGGTTCAAAAAGTGTTAATTATAACGGAGTATGTAATAGATTTCCTTATGAAGCAAATTATTTTTCCAATAAAGAACATTTCTATTGTGATTTAGATAGTATTGTTATTTTCATAAATAAATCTAGATTGTCTACACAAGATACGAGTGGCTTTAAAACTTGGCTTTCAACACACAATACAGTTGTCGAATACGAACTTGCAACACCAACCGCCGAAGAATTTAAAGTACCTACTATTCCTAGTTATGAGCCATATACTGAAATATCAACAAATTCAGTTGTAGACCCTACGATCACTTTCAGACCTTTGCCTTTTACTACTTGTTTAGTTGGAGAAGCAACAGAAGAAGAAAGTGGGTATATGCCTCCGTTAAGTGGAAATTCAAACGAATTTTTAAACGGAAATGGGGAATGGAGTGTTCCAAGTGGATATACTTTGCCTACTGCTTCTTCTACTGTTCTAGGTGGTGTAAAGATTGGTGCAAATATTTCTATCTCAGGAGGGGCTATCAGTATTGACAAGGATAATGTCACAAAGGCACTTGGATATACACCTCCAACGGCAAACACAACCTATGAAAAAGTAGATAAATCATCTGACGGGCTTTGTCCTAAATTACCAAATGAAACCACAACCACAAAGTATTTAAGACAGGACGGAGCATGGGCAGTTCCCCCGAATACGACTTATGGAGTTGCTTCCACAAGTTCCAACGGATTGATGAGTTCCAGTGATAAAACAAAACTAACCAATCTGAGAAGAATCTGGAAAGGTACTTCTTCCAGCCCTCCAAGTGGATGGGTTGACGGAGATATTTATGTGCAGTATGAGGGATAGTTTATGGCATACGGAGCAAATCATGAATTAGGATGGATTGAAGCTTGGTCAAACGGACATTATCGTGTATCAAATTATGTAGCATATAAACAAGATTCAGAAAACAGAAAACTTGAAATCACCTTGGCAAATCAACAGTGTTGTTCATTAGATAGTTTTCATACATTTCATAATGATGTGGGTGTAAACAATGGATATGGTTGGCAATCTATGGGAGGACAAGTAGTTGATGTTAATGATGCAGTAAACGTTCCTGCTGGTGGATGTTGGACACATTCAGGTGATCGATACGCTAATGTTGAAGTTAAATATAACGATGATGGAAGTGTTCCTGATATTTTGATGTCAACACAATTTATAGCTGGCATAAATCAATATGATACCCCTGAATTTGACTGGACAACTAAAAACATAAAAACGTTATTCCCAAGTATTTCACCAATTCCCAACCCTCCTAGCATTCCAACTGGTTTAAGAACAACAGATATCACGACAAATCAAGCAACATTGACATGGAACGCTATTTCTGGAGCAAGCACTTATATTGTTGCTACTGGTTTAAATACAGACGGGGCACCTTTTTATGAATCGTATTCTTCTACAAACGAATACTTATTTACTCGATTGGTTGAGAATACCGAATATAAATGGAAAGTAAAAGCCGTTGACTCTTACGGACAACAAGGCGAATATTCATCAGTCGCTACATTTAAAACACTTTCATCACAAGCAAAAGTAAAAGTCAATGTTGGTGGAACTATGAAAACAGGTAAAGTTTTTGTGAATGTAAATGGGCAGATGAAAAAAGCTAAAAAGATATATGTCAATGTAAACGGACAAGCAAAGGAGTGTGTATAACATGGAAGATTTTAGTTGTTTAAAAGATTGCAAAAAAACAGAATTTGAGTCTACTCTTGTACCTAAAAAAGATGAACCACTAGACATTACAGTGCAAGTAGACGGAATTGCAGATGCAACGGACATTGGCAAATCGTTGCTAAAAGCAGACAGTCAATCTAAAGCAAGAGAAGTTATAGGTGCTGGCACTAGTAATTTTGACGGAAATTATAATTCTTTGACGAATAAACCGACAATTCCAACAACGGCAACAAAAGATAAAGCTGGTACTGTCAAACAATGTGAACTAGTGGCAAGTGCAACTGGAGAAACTGTTACAAAAGCCGAATTTGAAGCGTTGTTAACGGCATTAAAGAGCGCTGGCATTATGGCTAATTCATAGTCCTAGATAACGACAATAAACTTATCTTAGAAAGAGGTACTTATGGACATCTTGACAATGATTACTGATTTAATTGAACCAACAACTTTGGTGTGTTGCTTATGCGTTGGATATGCGATTAAACATATCCAAGCATTAGAGGCTTATAGCAACGAATTTATTCCATTGACTATGTTACTATTAGGAGCCGTTGTTTCGTCCATTGTAGCGTATTTCAATGGTGTAGGAGTGACACCAGATGTTATCGTACAAGGAATGGTAACTGGTATTGCTTCTACTGGTTTACATCAGTTATTCACACGTACAATTCAAGGGTTAAGTGGAGAAACAACAGAGCAGAATTAGTTATGAGTGAAGTTGTTTTAGTCGCACTCATATCTGGTATTTGTACGGCGATACCAAGTTTAATCGCTACATTTGTTATGAATAACAAAACTATGGAAGTTCTGAAATACAGAATTGAATCTTTAGAGGCGAAGACAGAAAAGCATAACAATGTAGTTGAGCGTACTTTTAAATTGGAAGAAGACGTAAAAAACGCACAATATCGTATCAATGATTTAAGAAACGATATTGACTCAATCAGAAACAATTAAATATAGGCGAATACAAGGGTAACTCTTTTTTGAGTTTGCCCTTTTTTTTCATGCCTTGAAAGGAGATTTTAAATGCAACCAAATAAAACTTATGTCGCAAGCGATGGATATGAATATTTTATGTGTCCTATGACAGAGTTTAAGATTACGCAGGTAGAAAATGTCGGAACACATTTAGGAACAAAAGCAGTCGATTTTGCAAGTGGAACTGCAGGATATAGAGCGCCTTATTATGCACCTGCCACTGTTAAATGTATTAAGACCATTCCAAGCTACGGAGAAGCCACTTGGCAGACTGTTAACAAGGTACATTGTCCAAATGGGTACTTTGGTATTGTTACCTTTGAAACAGTCCATGACAACACCTTTAATGCGTATGTAGGCATGGTTATTAAACAAGGTCAACAGTTAGGGAACATGGGTGATGCAGGTAGAGCAAGTGGTGTTCATTTGCATATCGAATTCACACAGTCTGCGAATGGTAATATGGCATATAATTCCTATGGCATATATACTTTTACTGCTACTGAAAGCTACGTTGACGATACGTTCTATGTAGATGATACGAACATTATCACCCCTATGGCAGGGAATTGGAGAAAATGCAATGCAGGTAGTGGTAGTACAACAAGTGGCTATGACCCTAGCCAACTCATTCAAGAAGATGGTATTGCACATTTTACAAACGATACACCTATTATTTGTCATAGAGATAGTCCAACTGGTCCGAAGTTTGGTAGCTATGTAAAAGGTGAAACACAACGTTATACAGAAAAATGGGTAGGAAACGGACATAGATATATTTCATGGTTATATGAGAATGACCCTAGTATTCGTTGTTTTGTAGCCGTTAGTGGAAGTGAAGTACAAGGTGAAGACCCTTGGGCAACATTTACTGCACCTGAAGAAGAAAATAAACCAAGTGAACCTGAAAAACCTGAAAAACCTGAAAAGCCTGAAGAACCCGCAAAGGAATTTCCTGATAGTGTTAAGATGAAAGGAATTGATTTGTCTGAACACAACAACGGAAATATTGATTTTTCACAATATGATTTTGTTATCTTACGTGCGAATTGGTGGACTACAGAAGACAAAAAATTCAAGACATTCGCCGATAAGCTAGATAAATTAGGCATTCCATATGGTGTATACTGCTATGACTATTGTGGCGATGAACAAACTGCACTTGAGCAAGCAGAATGTACATACAATCTGATCAAAGACAGAGATATCAAGATGGGTGTATGGATGGATATGGAAGATGCCGATGGTTGGAAACAGAAAAATGGATATTTGAACAAAGAGCATTGCTCAATGGTTTGTAAGGTGTTCTGCGACTTTTTCAAGGAACGTGGATATTTTACAGGTGTATATTCATCTAGTTCATGGTTTGATGCATATATTGAAGAATTAGGATATCCAAAATGGATTGCAAATTGGGGTAGCAACGATGGAACTTGTCAAGGTGATTTCTCTGCTGATGGAGTATTGCACCAATACACAAGTACACCGATTGATAAAGATGTGGCTTATCATGATTTAGACTTCTACAAGTCCAATCCTACCGAGGAAAAACCAACAGATGACCAAGAGCCTAATGAGGATGACAATGTAGAAGATAAACCAAACGATAAACCAGCAGAAGGTGGTGTTGACTATGGTTTAATTAATAAGGTTCTTAAGTGGATATTGAAACTACTTAAGAAAATTGTAAACATTTTTAAATAGAGATAGAAACTCTTTAAAACAACAATTGAATAAAAAATTTAACAATAGTACGTTTTAAACTATTTTGACTGTGTAAATAAAAACTACCTTCAAAAAGAGGGTAGTTTTTTATGCATCGTAATTATTGAATTCACCTATACAGAATTCGTATGAGTCTATGATATCATCTCGTGGGAAATCAATCGTTAATTCTTGTAAACGGATATCCAGTGCGTTTTGATTGCAGTGTACCGTAAAATCTTTACGGAAGATGAAGTTAAATATCAATTTAGCGAATGCCCAAGCATCAATTTCTATGGCTTGGTTCTCGTAATCCTCATGGCTAGAATCTTCATATGTTGCAAATTCCAATTCCCAAACACTGCTTAATTCTTCTTTCCAAGATGGATTCTGCACTGCTTGATATTGATAGATATGTCTTAGCTCATGAGCGATAATAGCATATATCAAATCATTGTTTGCTCTATCCATATCGATACAGATTAGGTTTTCAGTAGGATAAGCAGTTGCAATTGAGGTTTTCTTCAATGTAAAATGATTACAGATATTTCCGTCAATATCCATGTATTTATTATTTTGATGGATTTGAACTTTGGGAATATCTATTGCTAACAAATCACATAGAAAGTCGATATACTGTTTTAGATTCATTTTTATCACCATTAAGATTATAGCAATTCGGCTATAAAAATGGCATAAAAAATGGCATAAAAGTTGCGTGGAATAAATTTTGGAATAAAAAATATATAAAATATAGGAAAGAAAAAGCCTATAAAATAAGGAAAAGTAAAGAAAAAACCAATAAAGGAAAGAAAAATTTAAATCCCTTCACCCGCACCACTTGAAAATCGGAGCAGCAATCGCTGTTCTTTTTTTTATAGGTATTAATATGTTGAATATAGAAGATGTAAAAAATAAACAAAAGCGGAAGAATCAAATCCTATTTGATCGTAACTCAACCTGTCTACAACCTTTATTAGAAGAGATACGAAAGTATCCGCATAAGACTTTGACATTATGGGCTCTAACATGTGCGCAAGTTCCGGCAAATGAATTAAATCAACTTTTAACAAATGATGACCGAGTTAAGATTGCACTCGATTTATGTACAAAATGGATGCAAGGTCATGTTAAGATGCCGCAGGCAAAAAAAGCTTTGTTATCCGTTCATGCGATTGCCAAAGAAACGAATGATGCATATATCAAAGCTTTGGCACATGCGATTGGACAAGCTTGTGGATCGGTTCATGTAGAAACGCATGCGTTTGGACTTGTGATGTATGAAATGACTTCGATTGTCATTAAATATGGCATCGATGATTGTATTCCTTATTTAGAAGAAAAACTGGAATACTATCAGAGAATGTTAGTTGAATGCGATTATAGAATTAAATATGAAGAATTAGAATGGGCGTCTTTTTTAAAAGTGGATCATCCTAAAAATAAAGAACAATTATTGTTTGAGAAGACACAAAAGAGATGATGATCGTATTATCTTTTTTCTTTTATCAAAAATATCCGAAATATAGTATAATAAGGGCACAAAAGGTTGCAAACGAAAGCCAAACATGCTAGAATACTCGAGAAAGAAATGGAAAGATAGAAGCACCCCTTCTCACCTGATGTCCAAAGGACATGGGTTCACAGCCAATTCAATTATGAATTTGTGAAATTAATGGGTGCCTTTGTGTGCCCATTTTCTTTGTTTAGAAAAAGGTAGGTGTCGAATATCAATAACAGAAAAGTTGCCCCAAACAATGTCAATGATGATTTGTTTAATGAGAAGATTCCATTTAAAGAAGTGTTAGTCATTGATGTAGATGGAACTCAGTTGGGCGTTATGTCAAAAAAAGAAGCATTGGACATTGCATACAAACAAAATTTAGATTTGTTATGTGTTGCACCGAAAGCTCGTCCAGCCGTATGTAAGGTCTTAGATTATGGCCGTTATCACTTTGAACAGCAGAAGAAAGCCAAGGAAGCTAAACGTAAACAGCATGTTGTTGAAGTTAAGTCTTTACGCTTATCACCAATCATTGATACGCATGATTTTGAAACAAAATTACGTCATGCGACAAAATGGATCGAGGCAGGAATGAAGGTAAAAGTTGATATGCGATTCCGAGGTCGTTTGATCACTCGAGTTGAGGTTGGAAAGAAGATCATGAATGACTTCTTGGAAGCTATGAGCGAAATTGCAGTAGTTGAGAAAAAGCCTCAGCTGGAAGGAAATACGATGTCAACAGTGTTGGCACCAAAGAAGAAATAACAAAGGAGGATAAGAATATGCCTAAAATGAAGAGCCACAGAGGATTAGCAAAACGTGTTAAAAAAACAGGAAGTGGAAAATTAAAGAGATCTCATGCTTATACATCTCACCGTTTCCACGGAAAAACTAAAAAGCAAAGACGTCATTTAGCAAAACCAGCAACTGTACATGCTACTGACTACAAACGTATCAAGGATATGTTAGTGAAATAAGGGAGGATTAAACAATGGCAAGAGTAAAAGGTGGAACTGTTTCACGCGCTCGTAGAAAACGCGTATTGAAATTAGCCAAAGGATATTTTGGTTCAAAACACACATTATATAAAACTGCAAATGAGCAGGTAATGCATTCTTTCAAATATGCATACAATGATCGTCGTAAATTAAAAGGAAATATGCGTAAGATCTGGATCGCTCGTATCAATGCAGGCGCTCGTCTGAACGGTCTTTCCTACAGCAAAT
>ERZ824488.1779-NODE-1779-length-21964-cov-3.330458_pt1 | contig 21964 bp, 16 predicted proteins | sample MGYA00519936_ERZ824488 | MGnify/ENA primary metagenome ERZ824488 (study PRJEB31778, sample SAMEA3449153) | human gut metagenome | biome: human gut; feature: human-associated habitat; material: faeces | place: United Kingdom | collected 2010/2012 ... | reverse complement strand
GCCATGACTACCTGGATAACCTTTTTAGGATATCTCAGCTAGTCAAGAGCCAAAATTAATTTCCCAACATACTGCTTTTAATGATTTTATTCCGTGGGACGCTTGTCGATGATGCGCTTGGCCTTGCCTTCGGAGCGTTGGATGGAATGCGGCTCCATGAGGCGGACCTTGGTGGTGACGCCCAGGAATTCCTTGATGCTCTTCTGGATGGAGCTTTCCAGGCTCTGCAGCTTGCGGATCTCGTCGGCGAAGAGGGTCTCGTTCATCTCCACCTGGACTTCCAGGGTATCCAGGTTGTTCACGCGGTCCACGATGATCTGGTAGTTGGGGCTCAGGTTCTGGTTTTCCATGAGCAGGGCTTCGATCTGCTGCGGGAAGACGTTGACGCCGCGGATGATGAGCATGTCGTCGCTGCGGCCACGGATGCGGGTCAGGCGCACATGGGTGCGTCCGCAGCGGCAGGGGGTGTAGTCCAGGCTGGTCAGGTCGCGGGTGCGGTAACGGATCAGCGGGATGCCTTCCTTGGTGAGGGTGGTGATGACCAGTTCGCCCACCTCGCCCTCGGGGAGCTGTTCGCCGGTGACGGGGTCGATGATCTCGGGCAGGAAATGGTCTTCCCACAGGTGCATGCCGCACTTGGATTCCAGGCATTCCATGGCCACGCCGGGGCCCATGACTTCGGAAAGGCCGTAGATGTTCAGGGCATTGATGCCCATCTTCTGTTCGATGTCCTGGCGCATCTCTTCGGTCCAGGGCTCGGCACCGAACACGCCGGTGCGCAGGGGCAGGTCACGGAAGTCGATGCCCACTTCCTGACCGGCTTCCCACAGGTGCAGGGCGTAGGAGGGCGTACAGCACAGGGCCGTGGCGCCGAAGTCACGCAGCAGGTAGGCCTGGCGACGCGTGGCACCGCCCGAAGCCGGGACCACCGTGGCGCCGATGCGCTCGGCACCGCCGTGGGCGCCCAGACCGCCGGTGAACAGGCCGTAGCCATAGGCCACATGCACGATGTCCGTCTGGTTGACGCCGGCGGCGGAGAGGCTGCGGCCGGCCAGTTCGGCCCAGTTGTGCAGGTCGCGGGCGGTATAGCCCACCACCACGGCCTTGCCGGTGGTGCCGCTGGAGGCGTGCAGGCGGACGATGTTGTCACGCGGCACGGCGAACAGACCGAAGGGATAGTAATTGCGCAGGTCCTGCTTTTCGGTGAAGGGCAGGTTCTTCAGATCGGCCAGGCTCTTGATGTCGCCGGGCTTGATACCGCTCTCGTCGAAGCGTTTGCGGTAGAAGGGCACATTGGCATAGACACGGGAGCAAAGGTCCTGCAGACGGCGCAATTGCAGGGCTTCGATATCTTCGCGGGGCAGCGTTTCCTTGTCGATATTGAAAATCACGGCGTTTCTCCTTGAAATCCTGAGTAGTCTATGGATGACGCAAAAGCCCCCCAAGGTCAAGATATCTGCTTGAAAAACATGGATAACATATTGCAATGCAATGTCTTTTTTTATGCCTGGGACAACGAGCCCGGGACCCTCGGGGCCGGGTGGGATTGTTGCCCTCGGGTACGCTTTGAGGTATGGGAGGGACATGCAAAACCTTATCTCTACCCCCAAGAAATATTCGGAACTGCCTACGGCGGAAAAAATGGCCGTCATCAAGGCATGGCTTGAGGAACACAAGGCTGTCGACGTGGTCGAGATCGACCTGGCCGGCCAGGGTGCCTTCACGGACGCCCTGCTGGTGGTCAGCGCCACCTCCGTGCGTCATGCCCAGAGCCTGGCGGACGGCGTCTCTGCCCTGTGCCATGAACAGAACTTTGAATACCTGCGCATGGAAGGCTACAACACCGGCCAGTGGATCCTGGTGGACTGCAACGACATCGTGGTCAACATCTTCCAGCAGTCCGTGCGCGACCTCTACCAGCTGGAGAACCTGTGGGGCGCGGCTGCCGCTGCCCTCAACAAGGAGCCCCGTGCATGACCCCCACCCTGTTGCTCATCCTTGACGGCTGGGGCCTGACGGAAAAAGGGGAAGGCAATGCCCCCTGGGTGGCGGCCACGCCCCATCTGGATGACCTGATGGCGCGCTGCCCCCACAGCCGCCTTGCCGCCTCCGGGCGCGAAGTGGGCCTGCCTGCCGGCTATATGGGCAACTCCGAGGTGGGACACCTCAACATCGGTGCGGGACGCATCGTCTATCAGGACATGACGCGCATCGACGTGGCCCTTGAAGACGGCTCCCTGTTCCACAACCCCGTGCTGCTGGACGTGCTGGAAAAGACGCGCCGCAGCGGCGGCCGCCTGCATCTGGCGGGCCTGCTCTCCGACGGCGGCGTGCACAGCCACATCAACCATCTGGTGGCCCTGTGCGCCATGGCTTTTGCCGCCGGCGTGCCGGTACGCATCCACTGTTTCATGGACGGGCGCGACACCCCGCCCCAGAGCGGCGCCTCCTACGTGCGCAACCTGCTGGAACAGATCGTCCCCATGAAGGACGTGCGCGTGGCCAGTCTGGCGGGGCGCTTCTACGCCATGGACCGCGACAAGCGCTGGGAGCGCGTGTCCGAGGTCTGGGACCTCATGGTCCACGGCAAGGGCCGCAAGGCCACGGATGCCGTGCAGGCCGTGGAAGATTCCTATGCCGAGGGCGTCAGCGACGAATTCCTCAAGCCCGTGCTGCTGGAAGGCGAGGATGCCTCCACCCTGCAGGACGGCGACGGCCTGTTCTTCTACAATTTCCGCGCCGACCGCATGCGCGAGCTTTCCCAGGCCTTCGTGGACGCGGACTTCACCGGTTTCGACCGGGGCAGGGTGCCGCAGCTGGCTGCCGTGGCTTCCATGACGGCCTATGACGCCCACTTCCCCCTGCCGGTGGCCTTCCCCAAGGAATCCGTGACCATGGGCCTGGGCGAAGTGGTCTCGCAGCAGGGCATGCACCAGCTGCGGCTGGCCGAAACGGAAAAATACGCGCACGTCACCTATTTCTTTAACGGCGGTGTGGAAGAACCCCTGCCGCTGGAAGACCGCATCCTCGTGCCTTCGCCGCGCGAGGTGCAGACCTATGACCAGAAGCCGGCCATGAGCGCCCGCGAGGTCACGGACAAGTTCGTGGAAGCCTGGCAGAGCGGCCAGTACGATCTGGTGGTCTGCAACCTGGCCAACGGCGATATGGTGGGCCATACGGGCGTGCTTTCCGCCGCCGTGGAAGCCTGCACGGTGGTGGATGAATGCGTGGGCCGCATGGTGGCTGCCGTGGAGGCCCGTAAGGGCCGGATGCTGCTCATCGCCGACCACGGCAACTGCGAAGTCATGAAGGACGGGCAGGGCAAGCCCCAGACCGCCCACACCACCAATCCCGTGCCCTGCATCCTGCTGGATGCTTCCGGCAAGGAATGGCGCCTGCATGACGGCAAACTGGCCGATGTGGCCCCGACCCTGCTGCGCATGTGGGGCATCGCCCAGCCTAAAGCCATGACGGGGACTTCGCTGGTGGAGGAAGCCCATGTCCGGTAGCCAGAGACCTTTGGAGCCTGTGGCCCCTGACGGCATGGAGCTGCTGTTCTTCTACCGCTGCCCCCACTGCCTGCGCCATGTGCCGCTGGTCAATCCGGTGGAGCCGCGCAATGTGCGTTGCGATGGCTGCGGCAAGCAGTTCCCCATCATCCCGGTGGACGAGCACGGCCTGCATTATGTGCGCATCATGCTGGCCAACGGCAAGGCCGCTGCCAACCCTGATTATCTGTAAGCGTCGCCATACGGCCGGAGGAGAGCCCCTCCGGCCGTTTTCTCTGGCGCATCTTTCTTCTCCTGCTTCCAAATATACCGAGCAAACGACATGAAGATCTGTCCTGTCATTCTGTGCGGGGGCGCCGGTACTCGCCTGTGGCCCCTGTCGCGTCGCAAGTATCCCAAGCAATTCATGGACCTGGGCGGCCATACGCTGTTCGAGGACACATTGCAGCGTCTTGCTGCCGTGCCCGGGCTGGCTGCGCCCGTGGTCATCTGCAATGAAGAGCAGCGCTTCCTTGCCGCCGCAGCCTTGCAGCGTCAGGGACTGGGCGGCCAGATCCTGCTGGAACCGGAACCGCGCAATACGGCACCGGCCATCGCCGCCGCCGCGCTGGCCGTGACGGCGTCCTGTGATGTGGAAGACGGTGACCCCATCCTGCTGGTCCTGCCCTCGGATCATGTGCTGGAAGATCTGCCCGCTTTTGCCGCGGCCGTCGCGCAGGCTGTGGAATGCGCCCGTGAAGGGGCCCTGGTCACCTTCGGCGTCATGCCTGACCGGCCCGAGACCGGCTATGGCTATATCGAAAAGGGCGATGCCCTGGCCTCCGGTTTCGCGGTCCGCCGTTTCGTGGAAAAACCCGCGCAGGAAGCTGCCGAAGCCATGCTGGCGCAGGGCGGCTATTTCTGGAACAGCGGCATGTTCGTGTTCCGTGCCTCCCAGTATCTGGCCGAGCTGGAAGCCCAGGCCCCGGCCATCATGGCCGCGGTGCGCAAGGCCTGGGCCCTGCGCCGGACCGATTACGACTTCATCCGCCTGCACGGCGAATCGTTTGCCCTGTGCCCCTCCGATTCCGTGGACTATGCCCTGATGGAAAAGAGCGCGCATGTGGCCATGGTGCCTCTGCCGTGCCGCTGGAGCGACCTGGGATCGTGGGAAGCCATCTATGAGAACAGCGCGCAGGACGCGGAAGGCAATGCCTGTGTGGGCGATGTCCTGTCCCAGGACAGCCAGGGATGCTACATCCATGCCGGAAGCCGCCTGGTGACGACCCTGGGCGTGAAGGATCTTGTGGTGGTGGAGACCGGGGATGCCGTGCTGGTGGCCGACAGGGCACGCAGCCAGGAGGTCAAGAGCCTGGTGGCCCGTCTTGCTGCCCAAAATCGCCACGAACAGGAGATGCATCTGCGCGTCTACCGGCCCTGGGGCTGGTATGAGACCCTGGCCCTGGGCGAGCGTTTCCAGGTCAAGCGTATCCAGATCAACCCCGGTGCCGCGCTTTCCCTGCAGCGGCACCAGCGCCGGGCCGAGCACTGGGTCGTCATCGCCGGGGAAGGGCTGGTGCGTGTGGGGGACGAAGAGATGCACCTGCATGTGGACCAGTCGGTCTACATCCCCCAGAAGACCATGCATCGTCTGAGCAATGCCTCGGCGCAGCCGCTGGAGATCGTGGAAGTCCAGACCGGCGATTATCTTGGCGAAGACGATATCGAGCGCTTTGATGACCGTTACGGACGAGGATAAGCCCGTAATCGTCTGAACCGTCAGCAGAATATGCAGAGGCCGCGGGAAATCTCCCGCGGCCTCTTTTCGTTATGGATGCTCGTCCGTAGAGCCCGTGGCGCTCAACGAAAAAGCATGCCTATAGCAGATGGTTTTGGGGATGGGTCTAGGGACAGACAACAGGCAGACTCCCCGATAAAGCCTGACAGTCCCTCAGAGCCCGTCCGGTATACGACGCAGCCAGTGGATGAAGCGGATTTTTCTTTGCGATCATCCAGAGGTGTTTCCTGATGTCACAGGGCAATCACCGGGCACAGGACAGGCCCGGAAAAAAGTTTTTTGGCGAGGAAGGGGAGCGCGAGGGGAAGGACGCACCTTTTGTCCACAAAAGGGGGGCCTCCCCCTCGCTGTGCAGAGGACGCCTTGCGCGGGCAGACGCGCCGCCGCCTTTTGTCCTGCAGGCATAAAAAAAGGGGGGAGCATTGCTGCTCCCCCAAAAGATGACACACGGTCGAAGATTACTCTTCGTCGCCTTCCCACTTGATGAAGCCGGGATTGACGTTGACCATGGCGTTGACGATCAGTTCCACCAGGCCGCCGTAGGCGAAGCTGTTCTTGGTGTACAGATCGCTGTGTTCCAGCATTTCGCGGATCTGGCCCTTGCAGTTGGAGCAGGGAGCGCAGATGTACTTCTTGGTTTCGGGGCCAAGGCAGTCCTTGAAGGCCTGGGCGATCTGCCACATCTTTTTACGGCCGGAGATGTTGCCGCGCCATTCGTCGATGTTCTGACGGGTCATGATGGCGAAGCCGGAACCACCGCCGCAGCAGTAGTTGTCCACGCCGTGGCAGGGCATTTCGCGGAACTGCGGGGCGATCTTGTGCAGGATCTCGCGCTGGGGCTGCACGATACCCATCAGACGCACGGCGTTGCAGGGGTCATGCAGGGTGACGGGGAAGTTGTTGCGCGAAGGATCCAGCTTCAGACGACCGGACATGACGATGTCACGCAGGGTCACGTAGCAGGATTCGCGGGGCACCTGGTATTCGTAGGGGATGACGCGGTCGGCGATGACGGTCATGGCCTTGTGGGCGTGGCCGCATTCGCCGATGACGATCTTCTTGGCGCCCAGTTCCTTGGCGGCCTGCATGTGCTGCAGGGCGATACGGGCGGTCTGGGCGTCGTCGTAGAACACGCCGTAGTTCACGCCGTCATAGGCCACAGCCTTGCTGGACAGGGTCCAGGACAGGCCGGCTTCCTGGAAGATCAGGGAGAAGCTGGCGATGTTTTCGGGCCAAGCCATAACTTCGCCGGCGTTGTGGATCAGCAGGATGTCGGCGCCCTTCACGTCGAAGGGGGTGTGGATGCCCACGCCGGTGATTTCCGTGTAGTCCTCGTCGATGAACTCCACGTTTTCTTTCACCACGTCGGGGGTCATACCGGTGGAGGAGCCCACCTTCATCTGGTTGATGGTGCCCTTTTCGTGCAGTTCGCGGGGCGAGAAGCCCAGTTCCTGGCTGAACAGCTTGCGGATTTCACGGGCGATCAGGCCGTTGTCCACACCGATGGGGCAGGTCTGGGCGCAGCGACGGCAGAGGTTGCAGCGGTAGGCCAGTTCGCCCAGGCGGGCAACGGTCTTCCAGTTCAGGCCCATGTCGCCGTAACGCCATTTGGCCAGAGGCTCCTTCTTCACATACTGCTTGTAGATGCGGCGGAAGATCTCGGAGCGGTAGTTGGGACGGTACATCTCGTTATGGCCGGACATCTCGTACAGATGGCAGGCGTCAGAACAGGAGTTGCACTGGGCGCAGTAGTCCATGCTGGTTTCCAGCATGGGCAGGAAGGTCCAGTTGTTCTCCTTGCTGAACAGCTTGCGCATGCCGTCCAGGAAACGGTTGACCAGCTCTTCTTCTTCCTGGGGGGTCTGGGGCTTGGGGATGTTCAGCACGCAGACTTCGTCCAGGATGCAGGCCACTTTGGCCTTCTGCTCGTCGGTCACAGGCTTCCAGGGCATCTTGACGAGGTCAAGGCCTTCCACATCGGGGATGTCCTTGAGGTCGATGCTGACCATCTGGCCTTCGGCCGTGGAAATATCAGTCAAACGCAGCGTATCTTTCATGATGTACTCCCTAGTCCTTCTTGGGGGATTCGGTAGCGATGTCCAGCCAGGTCTTGGTGCCCTGACCGTTGATGTGGTCGGCAGCCCAGCTCACCTTGAACTGCAGGGCCTGCTTCATCTTCTCGTTGTTCTTCTGGCTGAAATCGGTGGGGGTGTCGCCCCAGCGGATGTCATGGTAGGTGAAGTACTTGAAGATCAGGTGGCCCATGTGGGTCATGGGGATCCAGATCAGCACGAAGAAGCCGAACAGCATGTGGATCACGAAAGTGGTGCTGTTGATCTCGGCGAAGTTGAAGGTGAGCAGGTTGTAGATGAAGTCACCGGACATGCGGGCAAAGGAGGGGTTGAAGGCCCAGGCCACCAGACCCACCAGGGCGAAAACGATGAACACGCCCAGGTTGAAGAAGTGTTCGGGGGTGGTGTACTTGCGCAGGCCTTCGTCGTGCAGGCGACGGCAGATCAGGCCGATGCCGCCACCGATGATGCCGAACATGCCCAGCAGGCTGATGGCATTGATGACGTTGTGCACGAAGGTCAGGAAGCCGCCGTCGGGATTCATGCCGAACAGGCGCAGGAAGGCGGCCACGACCAGGATGATGGTGCCGCCCATCAGCATGTACAGACCGAAGTGGAAGGGATAGGTGCGGAACCACAGCTTGAGGTTATGGGTGAAGGTGGCGTGCAGGAAGAGCACTTCTTCCAGCAAGGCCTTGATGTCGCCCATGTGGTCGACGTGGCGGGGCTTGGTCCACCAGTCGGTCTCTTCCATGAAGCTGCCGCCGTAGGAGCCTTTGGGGCCTTCATGCGGCACGGGGTAGAGCTCCCAGCGGGCGTGCAGGGGGCTGGCAGCCAGGTAACCTTTCACCTTGATGGCGGCAGTCGCCACAAAGCCGATTACTGCAAGGTAGGCCAGGATGTAGAACAGAGTTGTCATGCGTTTTCTCCCATGAGTCGAGATGCCTGCGGCATCGTGGTTTCTGCGCATGGCCGAGCCAGATCCGGTCATGAGCAAGAGGTGCAGCGCACCAGGAACCAACCTCTCCAGAACAGTGCGCCGGGATCCGGCGGGTCGGATCATGCCGGGGCATGACCTCTCGCCGCCTGGTCTCAGGCGCGGAACAATTCCTGCCTTCTACCGTAAAATGCAAGAAATGCAAAGATGGCACGCAGATTCCCAAAATACTCCGACCTGGCTATGTTTTCTTGTTTATATAATTATTTAAGTATGTTAACTTGAACGGAACCATGTTTTGCGCGTATGAAAAATTTTTTGACCTCCTTTTCACAACACGTCGGCTCCGGCGGAGGGGGATGCGTCTTTGCCACAGGTCCTCCCGGCTTTTGCCGGAAGGTCTCGTTTCTCTCTTATCAGGAATTAATCACAAAAAGGAAGGAGGGAAGGGGCACTCTACATTTTGTTGCATTGGGCGGCTGCAGGCGCTGGCAGACGGCGGCAGCAGATAAGGAGGCCTGGGGGCAGTCCGGAAATGTGGCGGGCTACGGTGCCCGGGACATGGCATGACCATGCGGGGACCGTCGGGCAAGCATAAAAAAAGGCGACCGCCATATGACGGTCGCCCTGATGTTCAGCGGAGGGGAGGGCCTACTGGCCCAGATCCACCAGCACGGGGTTCTCTTCCAGATCTTCCAGGAACTTGTCCGGACGTTCCTTCTGGTCGGGCACGGTGATGTCACCGTGGACATACTCGCGATAGCCCGTACCGGCCGGGATGAGACGGCCCACGATGACGTTTTCCTTGAGGCCGCGCAGGTAGTCCATCTTGCCCTTGAGGGAAGCCTCGGTGAGCACCTTGGTGGTTTCCTGGAAGGAAGCCGCCGAGATGAAGGACGAGGTGGTCAGCGAAGCCTGGGTGATGCCCAGCACCAGCGGTTCGGCGGTGGCGGGCTGACGACCTTCGGCGATGGCCTTGTGGTTCTCGGCCTTGAACTCGGCCTTGTCCACCTGTTCGCCCACCAGGAAGCTGGTGCCGCCGGAATCCAGCACGGTGACCTTCTTGAGCATCTGGCGCACGATGACTTCGATATGCTTGTCGTCGATGCCCACGCCCTGGAAGCGGTACACTTCCTGGATCTCGTCCACCAGGTAACGGGCCAGGTACTTTTCACCGCGGGTGCGCAGGATGTCGTGCAGTTCGGGCGAACCTTCGGTCAGCGGATCGCCGGCTTCCACGAAGTCGCCGTCGGCCACGGTGATGTGCTTGCCCTTGGGCACCAGGTATTCCTTGGAATCACCGATCTCGGGGGTCACCACCAGCTTGCGCTTGCCCTTGGATTCGCCGGCGTAGGACACGGTACCGGAGATTTCGGAGACCACGGCCATATCCTTGGGCTTGCGGACTTCGAAGAGCTCGGCCACGCGGGGAAGACCACCCACGATGTCCTTGGTCTTGGAAGTTTCGCGGGGCTTACGGGCGATGATGTCACCGGCCTGGATGGCCTCGCCGTCCTTGACCATGATGATGGAGCCCACGGGCAGGCTGTACACGGCGGACGCCACGCTGTGCGGGCGCTGCTTGACGTTGCCGTTCTCATCGCAGACCGAGATGGACGGACGGTAGTTGGTGGTGCGGTATTCCATGATGGTCAGGGAGGCCTGACGCGTCACGTCGTCCACCTTTTCCTGCACGGTCTTGCCGTCCACGATGTCGGTGAAGCGGATGATGCCCTCTTCTTCGGACACGAAGGGTTCGTTGAAGGGGTCCCACTCGGCCAGCACGGTGCCCTTGGTCACTTCCTGACCGTCGGTCACATGCAGGCGGGCGCCGTTGGGCAGGATGTACTTTTCACGTTCGCGGCCCTGCGGATCTACGATGGTCAGCTGGCCGCTCTTGCCCAGCACCAGCTGGATGCCGTCACGGTTGGTGACGGCGCGCACGCGGTTGAGGATGACGCGACCGGTGTTCTGGGCTTCGAACTTGTTCTTTTCAATGGTGCTGGATGCGGTACCACCGATGTGGAAGGTACGCATGGTCAGCTGGGTACCGGGCTCACCGATGGACTGGGCAGCGATGATGCCCACGGTCTCGCCGGTGTTGACCAGGTGGCCGCGGGCCAGGTCGCGGCCGTAGCACAGGGCGCAGATGCCGCGCTCGGCCTGGCAGGTGAGGGGCGAACGCACCGTGATGGAGCTGACGCCGTGTTCACGCAGCACAGCGGCCTCGGCCTCGTCGATGAGGGTGTTCTCGGGCAGCAGCACCTTTTCCGCGTCTTCGGGATCGTAGACGGGGTAGAGCAGCACACGGCCCATGGCGCGTTCCCACACCGGGGTCTTGATGTCGCCGCCTTCGCGCAGGTGGGTCAGCTCGATGCCGTCCACCGTGCCGCAGTCGTGTTCGGAGACGATCACGTCCTGCACCACGTCCACCAGACGACGGGTCAGGTAACCGGAGTTGGCCGTCTTCAGGGCGGTGTCGGCCAGACCCTTACGAGCACCGTGGGTGGAGGTGAAGTACTGCAGCACCGACAGACCTTCGCGGAAGGACGAGGTGATGGGCGTTTCGATGATTTCACCGGAAGGCTTGGCCATCAGACCGCGCATACCGGCCAGCTGACGCATCTGGTCCTGGTTGCCTCGGGCACCGGAGGTGGACATCATGAAGATGGAGTTGAAGCTCTGGTTCTTCTCTTCACGGCCGGTCTTGGGATCCTTCAGGATATCGTAAGAGATCTCCTTGATCATTTCCGTGGAGACATCCTGGGTGGCCTTGGTCCACACATCGACGACCTTGTTGTACTTTTCGGTACGGGTGATGATACCGTCGCGGTACTGGCGTTCGATGTCGTCCACCTCGGCCTGGGAAGCGGCCAGGATGTCCTTCTTGCGGGCCGGGATGATGAGGTCCTTCACACCGATACTGACACCGGCGCGGGTGGCGAACTCATAACCCATGTTCTTCAGATTGTCGCAGAGGATGACCGTGGCCTTGATGCCGCACTGGCGGTAGCAGTTTTCCACCAGCTTGGCGATCATCTTCTTGGTCAGCACCAGGTTGACGTTCTCGAAGGACATTTCCTTGGGCAGGATGTTGCTCACCAGCACGCGGCCGGGCGTGGTGAGGTAGGTCTTGCCGTCGGGCATGCGCACGTTGATGCGGGCGTGCAGGGACACGGCATCGGCATCATAGGCGGCTTCCACTTCCCAGGGACCGCAGAAGGTCATGCCTTCACCCTTCTCGAAGCTGCGCTCGGAGGTCATGTAGTACAGACCCAGAACGATGTCCTGGGAAGGCACGATGACAGGACCGCCGTTGGCGGGCGAGAGGATGTTGTTGGTGCTCATCATGAGCACGCGGCATTCGATCTGCGCTTCCACGGAAAGCGGGATGTGCACGGCCATCTGGTCACCGTCGAAGTCGGCGTTGTAGGCCGAGCAGACCAGGGGATGCAGACGGATGGCCTTGCCTTCCACCAGCAGGGGCTCAAAAGCCTGGATACCCAGACGGTGCAGGGTAGGGGCACGGTTGAGCATGATGGGGTATTCGCGCACCACTTCCGAAAGGATATCCCAGACCACCAGCTCTTCACGCTCCACCATCTTCTTGGCGCTCTTGATGGTGGAGGCATAGCCGCGTTTTTCCAGCTCCGAGTAGATGAAGGGCTTGAACAGCTCCAGGGCCATCTTTTTGGGCAGGCCGCACTGATGCAGCTTGAGGTAAGGACCCACGGTAATAACGGAACGACCGGAGTAGTCCACGCGCTTACCCAGCAGGTTCTGACGGAAGCGGCCCTGCTTGCCCTTGATCATGTCGGACAGGGACTTGAGCGGACGACCGTTGGTACCGGCGATGGCGCGACCGCGGCGGCCGTTGTCGAACAGGGCGTCCACGGCTTCCTGCAGCATGCGCTTTTCGTTGCGGATGATGATGTCGGGAGCGCCCAGTTCGATCAGGCGCTTCAGACGGTTGTTACGGTTGATGACGCGGCGGTACAGGTCGTTCAGGTCGGAGGTGGCGAAACGGCCGCCGTCCAGGGGCACCAGGGGACGCAGCTCCGGCGGGATGACGGGAATGACTTCCATGATCATCCATTCGGGCTTGTTGTTGGACTCCAGGAAGGCCTCGACGATCTTCAGGCGCTTGGTGAGCTTCTTCTTTTTGGTCTGGCTCTTGGTGGTCTCGCTTTCTTCGCGCAGTTCGGTGCGCAGCTTTTCCAGATCCAGCTCTTCCAGAAGGGAGCGCACGGCTTCGGCGCCCATGCCCACGGTCAGGGCGTCTTCGGTGCCGTAGTGGTCCAGGATCTGCAGGTACTGGTCTTCAGAGATGACCTGGCGGCGCTGCAGATGGGTCTGGCCGGGATCGAGCACGATGTAGGAATCGAAGTACAGGACCTTTTCCAGATCGGCCATGGTCATGTCGAGCAGGGTACCGATCTTGGAGGGCAGGGTCTTGAGGAACCAGATGTGGGCCACGGGCGCGGCCAGTTCGATGTGGCCCATGCGCTCGCGACGCACCTTGGAGGCAATGACTTCAACGCCGCACTTTTCGCAGACGATGCCGCGGTGCTTCATGCGCTTGTACTTGCCGCAGTTGCACTCGTAGTCCTTCACGGGGCCGAAGATCTTGGCGCAGAACAGGCCGTCGCGCTCCGGCTTGAAGGTACGGTAGTTGATGGTTTCCGGTTTCTTGACCTCACCGTAGGACCATTCGCGGATGGCTTCGGGCGAGGCGATGGAAATCTGGATGGCTTTCAGGTTGCGGATGTTGGTCACATTGGCCGACGTGCCGCGTGCAGTGAAGAGATCGTCCAGGCTCATATATCTACCTTGCTTGTCAAAAGCTCGTTACAGTCGTTGTGGCGTATGGTTGACGCTCCGTCCCGGGGAATGGCGCGGCCGGGCATCGCGCGGTGGCGTGATGCCCGGCGCATCCATGAACTATTCCTCGGGTTCCTGGTCGCGCACGAAGCCGATACGCTTGGGCTTTTTCTTGCCGTCTTCCTGATGCAGGGTCACGTCGAGGCCCAGGCTCATGAGTTCCTTGACCAGAACGTTGAAGGATTCGGGCAGACCGGCTTCCAGGAAGTTGTCGCCCTTGACGATCTTCTCGTACATCTTCACACGTCCGGTCACGTCGTCGGACTTGACGGTGAGGAATTCCTGCAGGAGATAGGCGGCGCCGTAGGCTTCCAGAGCCCAGACTTCCATTTCACCCAGACGCTGGCCACCGAACTGCGCCTTACCGCCCAGCGGCTGCTGGGTGACCAGGCTGTAGGGGCCGGTGGAGCGGGCGTGGATCTTTTCGTCGACCAGGTGGTGCAGCTTCAGGATGTACATGACACCGGTGGTCACGCGGTTCTTGAAGGGCACGCCGGTGCGGCCGTCGTACAGGATGGTCTTGCCGTCGCTGTCCTTGCCGGCCTTTTCCATCCAGCCCCAGATCTCTTCTTCGGTGGCGCCGTCGAAGACCGGGGTCTTGGTCACGATGCCGTTGCGCAGCTTCTTGACCGAGGCGATGAACTCTTCGTCATCCATCTTGTCCACCAGCTCGCTGATGGCCGAGGAGTCGAAGACGTCCTTGACCTCGTCACGCACCACCTGCAGGGCCGCGCCGGAATCCAGCAGTTCGGCCAGCTGGCGGCCAAGTTCCTTGGCGCCCCAGCCCAGGTGGGTTTCCATGATCTGGCCGATGTTCATTCGCGAAGGCACGCCCAGGGGGTTGAGCACGATGTCCACGGGGCGACCGTCGGCGAAGAAGGGCATGTCTTCTTCGGGCAGGATGCAGGAGACCACACCCTTGTTACCGTGACGGCCGGCCATCTTGTCGCCCACAGAGAGCTTACGCTTGATGGCGATGTGGACCTTGACCATCTTGATGACGCCGGGAGGCAGATCGTCCCCTTCGGTGACCTTCTCGCGCTTGGAGTCATAGATGGCGTGCAGGTAGTCCACCTGATGGTCGTAGTCCTTGAGCTGGTCGGCCACGATGTCGTTGACTTCCTTGCTCTCGAACAGGCCCTGCAGCTTCTTCACCGGGATGGCGTCCAGCTGCTCGCGGGTCAGGGCGGCACCGGCTTCCACCAGCACCTCGCCCTTCTTGTTGCCGGGGACGCTGACGGCGGTCAGCTTGCCCAGCACATGGGGGGCCAGCACTTCGCGGGTGCGGTTGCCCAGAGCGCGCATGTGATCGGATTCCTTCTGATCCAGCACGGCGGTATCGTGGGCCTCGATGGCCAGGGTGCGGTCGTCCTTCTCACCGGAACGACGGTTGAACACCTTGACGTCGATGACCGTACCTTCCACTCCCGGGGGCACCTTGAGGGAGGTGTTCTTCACGTCGCGGGCCTTCTCACCGAAGATGGCGCGCAACAGCTTTTCTTCCGGGGTCAGCTGGGTCTCGCCCTTGGGGGTGATCTTGCCGACCAGGATGTCGTCAGGCTTCACGGCCGCGCCGATGCGGATGATGCCGCTGTCGTCCAGGTTGCGCAGCATGTCTTCGCTGACGTTGGGGATGTCGCGGGTGATCTCTTCGGGTCCGAGCTTGGTGTCGCGGGCCACCACTTCGAATTCTTCGATGTGGATGGAGGTGAAGATGTCCTCTTTCACGGTACGTTCGGAAATGAGGATGGAGTCTTCGTAGTTGTAACCGCACCAGGGCATGAAGGCCACCACCAGGTTCTTGCCCAGGGCCAGCTGGCCTTCGTCGATGCCGGGACCGTCAGCGAGGATCTCGCCCTTCTTGAACACCTGACCGGGGTAGCAGGTGGGCTTCTGACCAAAGCAGGAGTTCTGGTTGGACTTGTGGAACTTCAGCAGGTCATAGGCGCGCACGCCGCCCTGTTTCTTGTACAGGTCGCCTTCGTAGGAGACCACGATGCGGTCGGCGTCGGCGTATTCCACCTTGCCGTCGGCCTGGGCCACGATGCAGGCGCCGGAGTCGCGGGCCACGTCGATTTCCATGCCGGTGCCCACCAGGGGCTTTTCGCTGCGCAGCAGCGGCACGGCCTGGCGCTGCATGTTGGAACCCATAAGGGCGCGGTTGGCGTCGTCGTGTTCCAGGAAGGGGATGAGCGCGGCCGAGATGGAGACCATCTGGCTGGGCGAGATGTCCATGAGGGTCACCTCGTCACGGGAGCGCATTTCCACTTCGCCCTTGACGCGCACGGTCACGAACTCGTCCAGGAAGTTGCCGTCGGCGTCCACGCGGGCGTTGGCCTGGGCCACCACCTGATCGCCTTCGCGGGAGGCGTCCAGATGCACGATCTCGTCAGTCATGCGGCCATTGCGCACCACGCGGTACGGGGTCTCGATGAAACCGAAGTCGTTGACCTTGGCGAAGGTGGTCAGCGACACGATCAGACCGATGTTGGGACCTTCGGGCGTTTCGATGGGGCAGATGCGGCCATAGTGGGAGGTGTGCACGTCGCGCACTTCGAAGCCGGCACGCTCACGGGTCAGACCGCCGGGGCCCAGGGCCGACAGACGGCGCTTGTGGGTCACTTCGGACAGGGAGTTGGTCTGGTCCATGAACTGCGACAGCTGGGAGGTGCCGAAGAATTCCTTGAGCACCGCGGCCACAGGCTTGGGATTGATCAGGTCGTGGGGCATGAGCGTGGAGATCTCCTGGATGCTCATGCGTTCCTTGATGGCGCGCTCCATGCGCACCAGACCGATGCGGTACTGGTTCTCCACCAGTTCGCCCACCAGGCGCACGCGGCGATTGCCCAGATGGTCGATATCGTCGGCCGGACCGTGGCTGTCCTTCAACTGCACCAGCACCTTGATGGCGGTGAGGATGTCGTTGTCGGTCAGGGTGCGGGAATCTTCGGTGTCGGGCAGGCCCAGGCGCTGGTTGAGCTTGTAACGGCCCACCGGCGAAAGGTCATAGTAGTCCGGGCTGCGGAACAGGTTGTCGAAGAAGCTGGCGGCGATCTCGGCGGTCGGCGGGCTGGAAGGACGCAGACGACGGTAGATCTCTTCCTGGGCCTTTTCCTGATCGGGGATGCGGTCCTGCATCAGGGTGTCGCGGATGGAGGAAGAGGTGTCGGTGCCCTTGGTGTGCAGCACGGCGATACGCTCGATACCGGCTTCGCGCATGCGCTCCAGCAGGCCGGGAGTGATCTCGTCGGCGGCTTCGGCCAGCACTTCACCGCTGCCGGGAGCGATGACGTCTTCAGCCAGGAACATGCCGTCCAGGGTGTCGGGACGCACTTCGATGGCCTTGATGCCCGCTTCACAGACCTGACGCCAGCCACGCTTGGTGATGGGCTTGCCGGCCTTGATGAGCACAGTGCCGTCTTCGGTGGCGATGTCGGAGTAGGCGTTGTCCTTGCGGTACAGGGACTTTTCCACTTCCCACATCAGGGTGTTGTGCGGCTTCAGCAGGTAGTGCTCGCGGGTGTAGAAGTACTCCAGGATGTCCATCTTGCTCATGCCCATGGCCTTGAACAGGATGGTGGCGGGCATCTTGCGGCGACGGTCGATGCGGACATACAGGATGTCTTTGTGGTCGAAGTCGAAGTCCAGCCAGGAGCCACGCATGGGGATGACTCGGCAGGAGTAGAGCACCTTGCGGCTGGTGTGGGTCTTACCGCCGTCGTGTTCAAAGATGATGCCGGGAGAACGCTGCAGCTGGTTGACGATGACGCGCTCGGTGCCGTTGATGATGAACGTGCCCTTTTCCGTCATCAGGGGCAGGGTACCAAAGTAGATGCCCTGTTCCTTGATGTCGCGGATGGTGCGGTTGCCCGTGGCTTCATCGGTGTCATAGACCACCAGGCGCACCTTGATGTGCACCGGGGCTTCGTAGGTCAGGCCCTTGGAGATGCACTCGGCCTGGTCGTACTTGGGCTCGCGGATTTCGTAGCTGACGAATTCCAGGCTGGCGGTCTTGTTGAAATCTTCGATGGGGAAGACGGTGTGGAACACGCCTTCCAGACCTTCCTCCTTGTTTCGATCGGCTTCGGCAACGCCTTCCTGCAGGAACTTGCTGTAGGAGTCGATCTGAAGATTGAGGAGGTGCGGAATGGGGAGAGTAACGTTGATTTTGCCGAACTGTTTGGTAAGCTGGCCCATGCGATACCTCAAGGTAGGTAGCGGTTGCGCTTCGGCTGCCGGCGTTGCACCGGAACGTCCGGTCGGCATTCTGCCCGTGCAGACCGCTGTGGACAGACTGCCAAAACGCCAGTCATGCCGCGATCCGAAGCGTACAATCTATATCTCTCAGTGGGATCCGGTTTTCACAACGCGCAAAAAGGACAAACGACACTTCCCCGCGTTGCCGGCAGGGGTGAGGCCGCTTGTCTTCAAAGAAAAGGCTATGCGCGTCGGGCGTTATCTACCAGAAAAACCAGATACTTCTCCCACAACAGTTTTGGAACGAAGAGACATACCGCAAAAGCATGGTTTTTGCAAGCACTTTTTCCGCAGCCCGAAAGCTCCCCAGGAGGGGAGAGAGGAGAGGGCCAGGGGGCTGCCGTGAGCAGCCTGGGCAGTATCTATCATGCCTGTGCCGCCGGGGCAACGCCGGAAAAAAGAAACTCCGTCTTTTTTGTATGGAAAAAGACGGGGCGTCAATGGAAAAAAGCGGGCTGCATCAAAAAGACACAAACGGGGATCTGCAGGATGCCCGCCGCCTGGGTGAGGATAATAAAAAAGGCGGGGTTTGCACCCCGCCTTCAAAAAGATCGGAAAAACCGAACTTACTTCACTTCGACAACAGCGCCGGCTTCGGTCAGCTGCTTCTTGGCTTCTTCGGCTTCTTCCTTGCTCACGCCTTCCTTCAGGGTGGAGGGGCAGCCGTCGACCTTTTCCTTGGCTTCCTTCAGGCCCAGGCTGGTCAGAGCGCGCACGACCTTGATGACGCCGATCTTGTTGGCGCCGGCTTCCTTCAGGATAACGTCGAATTCGGTCTTTTCTTCGGCAGCGGCAGCGGCGCCACCGTCAGCGGGGGCGGCCATCACCATGGCAGCGGCGGGAGCGGCAGCGGACACGCCGAACTTTTCTTCCAGTTCCTTGATGAATTCGGACAGTTCCAGGACGGTCATGTTGGAGATGAACTCAACAACCTGTTCTTTGGTCACGGACATGGTAAACTCCTAGCTCTTTGGCTAAAATTTGGTTGATTGCTTTTCTTGCTGCGAAAGCCTTAGGCGGCTTCGCCCTTCTTTTCTTCGATGGCCTTAAGCGCATAGAGCAGGCCGCGGAGAACGTTGGCGAACAGCGAAACAAAATTGGTGGGCACGGCGTTCATGGTGCCGAGCAGCTGACCAAGGAGCTGTTCCTTGGACGGCAGCTTGGCCAGGGCTTCGACCTGTTCGGCAGACATTTCCTTGCCTTCCAGGCTGCCGCAGCGCAGCTGGAACAGCTTGCTCTGCTTGGCAAAATCACTCAACGCCTTGGCCACCGCCACGGGGTCATCGAAACCAAGGGCAATGGCGCTGTTGTCGTGGAACTTGTCCTTGACAACGTCATGCGTGCCACCGGTAAAAGCGATACGGGCCAACGTGTTCTTGACGACGTAGAATTCGCCGCCAGCCTTGCGCAGGTTCACACGGAGGTTCGTCAGCTCTTCCACCGTCATGCCCTTGAACTCGGTCAGCACCGCAAAAGAAGCACGATCGGCATTCGCTTTGATCGCTTCAATGACGGCTGCTTTTTCAGACCTGGTCACGTGATACCTCTCACGTTCGGGGTTGCCGGGTGGAATGCCGAGCCAAAGATAAGTCTGGACAGGTGGATTAAAGGCCTTGCGGCCTGCCTGCCGTCTTCGACTCGAATTCCCTTGCCTTAGCCAGTAAATTCAAATGCGGGGATTGCTATTACTGCAATCCCCGCACGATGTCAACTAAAAAATGGGCTTAGCCTTCCAGGAATTTTTTCACCTGGGACATATCGATCTTGAAGCCGGGGCCCATGGTGGTGGACACAGCCATGGAGAGCATGTAGGTGCCCTTGGCGCCGGAGGGCTTCAGACGATTCACGGTTTCCAGCAGGGCCTTGAGGTTGCCCAGGATCTTTTCGGGACCGAAGGAAACCTTGCCCAGAGGAGCGTGCAGAACACCGGCCTTGTCGACCTTGAAGTCCACGCGACCGGCCTTCAGTTCGTTGACGGCCTTGGTCACGTCGAAGGTAACGGAACCGGTCTTGGCGTTGGGCATCAGGCCGCGGGGGCCGAGCAGACGGCCGATCTGGCCCACCAGGGCCATGACGTCAGGGGTGGCGACGGCGGCGTCGAAGTCCAGCCAGCCTTCCTTGACTTTGGCCACCAGGTCTTCAGCACCCACGAAGTCGGCGCCGGCGGCGGTGGCTTCGGCCTGCTTTTCACCCTTACAGAAAACGGCCACGCGAACGGTCTTGCCCAGGCCGTGAGGCAGGGTCACAGCGCCGCGCACCATCTGGTCGGAGTACTTGGGGTCAACACCCAGGCGGATGGCCACGTCGACGGTTTCGTCGAACTTGGCGAAGGAAGCGCCCAGGGATTTGCTCACAGCGTCTTCAACGCTCAGGCGTTCCTGCAGGTTTACGCCTTCGAGAGCTTTGCGAAAATTTTTGCCATGCTTGGGCATGTCTTTATCCTTTCGTTTTATCTCCTGCCACACATGGACTGCTCCAGGTCTGGCAGTACAATTGATCAACGAGGGGCAGCCAGGCTGCCGTCATCCGGTAAACCGGTCCCTACTTGATTTCGATGCCCATGCTGCGGGCGGTGCCGGCGATGGACTTCACAGCGGACTCAAGGGTGGCGGCGTTGAGATCGGGCAGCTTCAGCTTGGCGATTTCTTCCACCTGGGCCATGGTCAGGCTGCCAACCTTGTTACGGTTGGGTACACCGGAGCCCTTTTCGATCTTGGCGGCCTTCATGATCAGCACCGCGGCCGGGGGGGTCTTGGTGATGAAGGTGAAGGAGCGGTCAGCGTAGACCGTGATGACCACAGGGATGATCATGCCCTTCTGGTCCTGGGTGCGGGCATTGAATTCCTTGCAGAAGCCCATGATGTTCAGGCCATGCTGACCCAGGGCGGGACCCACCGGCGGGGAGGGGTTGGCGGCGCCGGCCGGAATCTGCAGTTTGATTTTGGCAACTTCTTTTTTGGCCATGATGTTCTATCCTTATGACTGGAACAGCGCCCTGCGGCGCTGCTCCGATGCTAGCCCTTGGAAACCTGCACGAAATCCAGTTCCACCGGGGTTTGTCTTCCGAAGATGGAAACGGATACGCGCAGCTTGCCCTTTTCGTAGTTGACATCGTCCACGACGCCATTGAAGCCCTCGAAGGGGCCCTCGATAACCCGAACGTCGTCGCCGCGTTCGAAGTTGAACTTGGGCCGGGGGGTCTCCTGGCGACTTTCCATCAGCGAGAGGATGCGCGCGGCGTCACTTTCGCTCATGGGAGTGGGGCGGTTCTTACCCCCCACAAAACCGGTGACCTTGGGGATGGACTGCACCAGATGGCAGGAAAGATCCGTCATAATCATGCGGATCATCACATAGCCGGGGTAGAATTTGCGGGTACTGGTGCGAGGCTGCGAGCCGTTCTTGGAAGGTTCGATGACCTTTTCGGTAGGCACGACCACTTCCTGGATGAGGCCATTGTCCTCGCCGGAATCCATCATCGCCTTAATGGTCTTCTGCACGCGCTGCTCGAAACCGGAGTAGGTGTGCACGATGTACCAGCGAGACTTCTTCCCCAGTTCGGAGTTCTCGTCGATAACGGGAGTGTTCATATGTGCCTTCAGGAGAGGATGCTCTTGATGATGGCCGAAAGCCCCAGATCCACGAGGCCAAGCACGACCGCCATGACGGCAACAAAGCCCAGAACCGCAAAAGTCGCTTTGCGCGTTTCCTTGAGCGTAGGCCACGTAACCTTACGCAGTTCGCCGCGAGAATCTTCGATATATTGCGCCAGGCGGGAGATGGGGTTGGGGGTCTGTTCGGTCTTGGAGTCGGCTTGCGCGGATTTCTTTACCATGGTGCTTCCCACAAGATAAAAAATGGCAGGGCAGGAGGGATTCGAACCCCCAACTTGCGGTTTTGGAGACCGCCGCTCTAGCCGTTAGAGCTACTGCCCTGCGTACCGTCAGGGGGGAGGGGTGCTCCCCCCTGCGGAAGTATTGTTACCTGGTTTCTCTGTGAAGCGTGTGCTTCTTGTCCCAGGGACAATATTTTTTCATTTCCAGACGCCCGGTGGTGTTCTTCTTGTTCTTCCGGGTGCTGTAGTTGCGACGCTTGCACTCAGTGCAGGCAAGGATGATATTCACTCTCATGGTACTACTCGATGATTTCGGTCACCACGCCGGAGCCCACGGTACGGCCACCTTCACGGATGGCGAAGCGCAGACCGGCTTCCATGGCGATGGGGGCGATCAGTTCCACCAGGAACTGGCTGTTATCGCCAGGCATGACCATTTCCACGCCTTCGGGCAGGTTGATCACACCGGTGATATCGGTGGTACGGAAGTAGAACTGAGGACGATAGCCGGAGAAGAACGGGGTGTGACGGCCACCTTCTTCCTTGGACAGGACGTACACTTCAGCCTTGAACTTCTTGTGGGGCGTGATGGACTTGGGAGCAGCGAGCACCTGGCCGCGTTCCACTTCGTCACGCTTGGTGCCGCGCAGCAGCACACCGATGTTGTCACCAGCTTCGCCCTGGTCCAGCAGCTTG
>ERZ824488.1772-NODE-1772-length-22038-cov-7.106992_pt1 | contig 22038 bp, 15 predicted proteins | sample MGYA00519936_ERZ824488 | MGnify/ENA primary metagenome ERZ824488 (study PRJEB31778, sample SAMEA3449153) | human gut metagenome | biome: human gut; feature: human-associated habitat; material: faeces | place: United Kingdom | collected 2010/2012 ... | reverse complement strand
AAGGCAGACCGGGTTGCCCAAGGGCAACCCGCCTTGCGTCTTCCCTTCGTTCCCCCCTGCACCCCTTCGGTTTCGATTATCGAAACAAATCGACAAGTCAATGGGGACGGCAAGGCCCACTCCCGCGCCGTAGTCGGCGCATCAAGCCCCGCCCGGCAGGGATTTTCTTACGGCAGAACTGCCACGCGCTGACGTAGGCATGGAGCTTTCCTCAGGGCAACCAATCAGCACGGCCCGCACTGCCACGCGCTGCATTTGCCGGTTGCTGTATCTGTGGTCGCATGGGGAAAGAAACGAACGCGCATTCAGGGCCGCAAGCCCTGTTCCCGCACTGGAACTGGCAAAGGCGACAGGGAATGCGTCCATAGGCGCCCCGTCCCCATGCGGCACATAAACTTCCTTATCCGTTCTGCTCCGTCCCTTTCTCCCCGGCAGGAACTTCCGTCTGCTTCTCTTCCTCACTTTTCCCTAATTCCTCCAGCATATCCCGCAGCTTTTTGGGAATGGGCACCCCGCAGCGGCCTAAATTCTCCAAGAGGGAAAGGGTTTCGTTGCTGATGTAAAACCACATTACCGCCGTCTGGAACATGGCGCTGCCCTGTCCTACGTACCAGTCCAGCAGCACGCTTAACCCTACGACCAGCAGAATGACCGCCTTGCGCAGAAGCCCCTTCCAGCCCGCCTGACTGGATAGTCTGCCGTGGGCGGTTTTCCGGCTGCGCCCCAAGGCCGCCGCCAGTACGCCGCTGACGTAGTCCGCCCCCATCAGCGCCGCCAGCAGGATGGCGGTACGCCCCTGCCCGTTGGTCATGCCGTGAAGAAAACCGGCGATGGCTGCCCCGCCGCCTGCCAGAAGATCGAGGGTATTTGCAAAAAAATCCCGCATGATCCGCCACTCCTTTCCGTCTGGCAAGGATATGACACAACATGCGGGTTTCATGCGCCGGGCTTATTCGGGACGATCCACCACGGGATCGTCGCCCCGGTCGTTCAGGTAGCGGTCGATGATGAAACGGGGACGCTGCTTGGTTTCGTTGTAAATTTTGCCGATGTATTCGCCGATTACACCCAGCGACAAAAGCTGAATGCCGCCGATCATCCAGATGGAGGCCAATGTGCTGGTCCAACCAGTCACGGTGTGCCCGGCGATCCACGAGATCAGCGTGTACAGCAGCATCACCAGCGAAATGAGGAAAACCACGATGCCTGCATTGGTGATCAGCCGAAGGGGCTTGACGGAGAAGCTGGTGATGCCGTCGATGGCAAAGGCCAGCATTTTTTTGAGGGGATATTTGCTTTCTCCGGCGAAGCGCTCGCTGCGCTCGTAAAGCACGGTGTCGCTCTGGAAGCCTACCATGGGCGCCAGTCCCCGCAGGAACAGATTGACCTCCTTGAACTCGGCCAGCGCGTTCAGGGCCCGGTTGCTCATCAGCCGGTAGTCCGCGTGGTTGAAGACGATGTCCACGCCCATGCCGCTCATCAGCCGGTAGAACATCAGCGCGGTCTCCCGCTTGAAGAAGCTGTCCTTTTCCCGCTTGCTGCGCACGCCGTAGACGATCTCGCAGCCCTCGCGGTGCTTCTCGATGAACTTGTCCATGGCGTCCATGTCGTCCTGCAGATCCGCATCCATGGAAATGCAGATGTCGCAGCGGTTCCGGGCCGTCATCAGCCCGGCCAGCAGCGCGTTTTGGTGGCCCCGGTTCCGGCTCAGCTTCACGCCCTCGAACAGGGGATTTTCCTTGTGCAGGCCGGTAATCAGCTCCCATGTGCGGTCCTTGCTGCCGTCGTTTACCAGCAGCACCTTGCTGTCCTCGGAGATGAGCCCCTTTTCCATCAGGCTGCCCATTTTGATCACCAGCCGCCGGGACGTTTCCGGCAGCACTTCTTCTTCATTATAACAGGGAATGACGACCATCAGTTTTTCCGCCATGGTGAAGCCTCCTTGTCTGGCTGAAAATTATTGCACTTCAAAGGGTTCCGATTCCACGGAAAGGGTCTGATCCTTCCAGTGGATCTGGGCCCGGACGCGGTACGTGCCCGCCGGGGCGGGGGAACCATCCCGCAGACTGCCGTCCCAGTAAAGGGTCGTGCCCGCCAGTCCCATAGGCCGGGTAGAACGGCGGTGGCACAGACGCTCCACCACCTGCCCCTCCTCATCGAGAATGGCTACGCTCAAAGAACAGGGAGAATGGTGCCCCACAAATACCGCCAGCTCCCGCCCGGTTTTCGGGGCAAAGGAACCGCTGATCTCCACAGTGGGGGCGGACGGTTCTTCCTCGGGCAATACGCAGAGCACCCGGCCCGCGTGGACGCGCAGCTTGCCCCGGTCGATGCTGACCAGCTGTACCAGCGCATAGCCGTAGGCGTCGTCGGCCAGCTCGTCCAGCCGAAGGGTACGCTGCTTCCACCCGGCGGAGACCGCGCCCTCCTGATCGCCGAATGCGGAGAAGCGCTCGGAGTCGTCGTAGATCAGCTGGGCGTTTTCAAACTCCCACCGGCCCTCCCGGCGGTATACCAGCTGATAGGCCACCCGCACCGGGCGCATGGCGATGTATTCGATGGTGATCTCCCGGCTGTCCCGATCCAGGATCAGGTCGGAAAAGGTCACGTCCATGATGGGGGAGCGGGAAAGGCCCGTGGGCAGCGGCTCCGACAGGTCGTAACGGAAGACCACAAAATCGTCGTTCTGGGGATAGACCTGGGGCGTGGAGGCGGCGTGGTTCAGCAGCAGGTAGTCGTAAAGCTCCTTCAGGGTGATGCTGCCGTCGTGATTCTGGTCGGCCGGGTAGCCGCAGGCGGCGCTGAGCGCGTCGCACAGGGCCTGCGTAAAGTAAAACGCGCCCTGCCGGTCGTTCTGCGGTTCGTCCTCTCCGGCGCTCCAATACCAGCTTTCCTCCCGGGCGCCGCTGGAGGCGATCACCTTGAAATCGTCCCCCAGAAAGCAGGGCGGCTCGTCCCATTCGGTCATGCCCTTGCCGATGAAAGCGCCGCTGTTGCAAGCGTCCAGAATGAGCACCTTCGTGCCCGAAATGCCGTCGAAGGCAGCTTCCAGCGCTTTGGGGGTCAGACGGTTCTCCGTCTCGCCGTCGCTTAGAAGCAAGGCAGGTTCCACGCCGTTTTCCGGGTCGTATAGGCCGTGGGTGCTGATATACAGGTAGCTGACGTCCCCGGCCTCCGCACCGCCGAAAACCCGCCGGATCAGCTCTGTCAGCTGCTCGACGGAAGAAACGGGTTCGGCGGGGACCATGATCTTTTCCAGCGGCGTCGCCGCCGATTGGAACATTTCCTGCATGGCATAGACGTTGTTGGTGGAGCTGGGGTAGGCGCTGGGCTGGGTGACAAAATCGTCCACGCCGATCAGCAGCGCCCGCTCCCGGCGAACGGAAGCGTTCTCGCTCCGGGCGGCAGGAAAAGGCCAAAGCGCCGCAAGGCAGAAAAGCGCCAGCCAAAAAGCGAACCTTCTGCGAAGCGCCAAGCGTCTCCCTCCTCCCCGTCTCATGGATGCACAACGCCTATTGTACACTATTTTCGGCGATTCGTACAGACGGGAAAGGACGGAGAAATCTGGTTATTCCTCCACCAGCCAGTTGTCCGGGTCGTCCCAGAGCTGCTGGCGCAGGAGCCGGGCAATGAGCTGTTGGGTCTCCCGGTCGGCCAGCCCGTTGACGGCATGGCCGGGCAGAAATTCCTGCTGCAGCGCCATCACTGCCGCCCGAGTGTGGGAACCGTAAGCGCCGGTCAGGTGCAGCTCGTCCAGAAAGCCCAGCTGATAAAGGTTTTGCTGAAGGGCCAACACCTTGTCGCCCTCGTTGCCGGAGCGCATGGTGGTGTCTACCAAATCTTCGCACAGGCCGAAGCCCAGCACCTGACTGTTGTCCAGCGGGTAGACCTTCCGCTGCACCCGGTCAGGATTGTTGCCCTCGATGACGTGCAGGTACACATTGCCTTCCGCATCCCGGGAGCAGTACTCGATCAGCGCCACGTGGTCGGTATCCCCGGCAGCGTTGTAGCTGAAAAACACCAGATCGCCGGAGCGGGGGATGAACTCATTTTTGCTTAAATTATGATCCGCGTCCCGGAGCCACTGCGCGCCCCAGTCCGGGCAGACGCCCTTGCGGTAGACGAAACGGCCCCGCTTGATAAACCAGTTCCGGCCTGTGTTCTGGCCGGAATAGTTGGGATAGATCACGTTGAGCAGGTCTTCGCCCAGACTTTGCTGGGCCTGATCCACGCACCAGCAGATGAACTCGGCGCACCACTCCGCATAAGGGTCGCCGGCCCATTCGCCGTATTTGGTGTAGTTCTGCGCCCCCTCGGCGTAGCCCAGCTCGCCCCGGGCCACGTCCAGAAGCCGCTGGACAAAGGCGGGACGCTCCCCTTCGGGGATGGGGGTATCCGTTTCCTCCCCGAGGGCCGCACCGCCCGCCGAAACCAGCAGGCAGCAGATGGTCAGCGCCGCCGCAAGCCGTTTGATCCACATGATGTCGTTCCCCTTTCCGGCCCGTCAGCGGCCAAAGGCCTCAATGCCCCGCAGCAGCTCAAATTCCCGAATGTTGCGCACGGTGGTGTACATTTTCCGGGTCAGCACGGAGCCGGTGCGGTAGAACAGGCAGATCAGGGGCACATCGTTGGCAAACTGCTGCTGAATGGCCATGGAGGCATAGGCGAAATCCGTCTGATTTTCGCAGGTACGCAGCTGATCGATCAGCGCGGTCATGTCGTTGCTGACGTAGCGCATGTAATTGCCCGTGTTGCCCTTGCGCAGCATGAAGCCGTAATCGGGCACCACATCCATCTGGAAGGCGCACAGGGCCAGCTCGTAAGCGCCGCTCTGGAGCTTGCTCTGCATGTCCTGATAGCTGACGGCGGTGTTTTTGCTGATGCCGATGCCCACCTCCGCCAGCATTTCCTCGATCAGGTTGGCGGTTTCATAGCGGACGTCGTTATCCGGGTCTTCGTAGGTAATGAGCTGAAGGTACAGGTGCTTGACCTCGCCGTTGACGATCTTGTCCAGCGGGCCTTCGTTGTCCAGATCGCTCCATCCGTCCTCTTCCAGCAGCTGCCGGGCCATTTCCGGGTTGTAAACGAAGCTGCTTTCCAAACTTTCGTCGTACAGCCAGCTGTTGGAGGGCACCATGGCGTCGGAATCCAGCGTCATGCCCATATACACGTTGTTGGAGATCTGGTTGACGTTGATGGCATACCGGATGGCCTGCCGCACCTTCAGGCTTTCCATGGGGAAGGTCTGATGATTCATCAGCAGGCATTCCATCTGCCGGGTATTATAGGCGATGGACAGGGAGCTGATGCCGCTTTTGTACTGGGCCGCGGACACCGAACGGGTAAAAGCGGTGTCCACCCGGCCGTATTCATAGGCGGTGATGAGCTCCTTATTGCTGGAGAAAAACGAAGCCATGATCTGCTTGACCTGGGGCTGAGTCTGCCACCAATTCGTGTTGGCGTCCAGCTGCATATAGCTGCCCGGCTCAAAGGCGCTGATGACGTAAGGCCCGCTGCCCAGCGGATTGGCCTGCTCCACCTGCGATGCGGGAACGACGGGGAAGGTCATGCTGTAGAGCACGCCGTAGTATTTCCGGGCGGCCTTGACGATGACGGTGCGCTCGTCCGCCTTGCTGATGGAGCTGATGGTATAGCGCATGGTCTGATAGAAGCCGTTGTCCTCCGCTTCCTCATCCTTGGCCAGCGTCAGCAGGTATTGGGCGCTGGCCACCACATCGTCCGCGGTCAGAGGCGTGCCGTCGGAGAAGCGCAGGTTGTCCCGCAGGGTAAACGTCCAGGTCTCCCCGCTGTTGCTTTCCTCCCATTTTTCGGCCAGATAGGGCTGGGGAATGCCGTTGTCATCTACGCTGACAAGGCTTTCATACACCACGTTGTACAGGGACACCATGCCCGCCTCCTGCGGGGTCAGGGGCCGGATCTCCGTGGTGCGGGTGGACACCATGCCCACCACCAGCGAATCGCCTACGTTTTCCGCCAGCGCGCCTGTGCAGGCAGACAAAAGGCACAGGGCCGTCAGAAGCGCCAGAATCCTTTTTTTCATGCGTCGTCCTCCAAAGCGTCATAATACAGGCGTCGGTAGATGGCAAAGTCCCGCTTGACCCGGATGGCATATTGCTTGGTGGGGCCGTCGGGCAGGTTGTCCAATAGGATGGTCTGGCCGTCGGCGCTGTACAGGGAGGTGTTCAGCCAGTTCTGCACCTGAGTGCCGCCGGCGTGATAGGCCATGGCCACCAGCAGCGGGTCGCCCCGGAAGCGCTGGCTCAGCTTGCCCAGATAATAGCAGCCGAAGGTCACATTGGTCTCCGCGTCATAGAGCTGGTCAAAGGAATAATTTTCCACTTCCAGCGCCTTGGCGATGTCGGCGGCGGTATCCTCCATGACCTGCATCAGGCCCCTTGCGCCCACGCTGCTTTCCGCGCCGGTGCGGAAGGTGCTTTCGTTAAAGACGATGGCCTCCACAAAGGCCGGATGCAGGTTGTTTTTGCGGGCCTCCCGCTCGATCAGCTCCCGGTATTCCAGCGGATGCTTTTCCCGGATGGTGATCCGCGCCTGCGCCCGCTCCTGCACTACCTGCCGGGTCTGGGCCTGAAAATTCAGCTGCATCAGCCACAGCCCCACCGCAAGGCCTGCCATCACGAACACGGCGATGCCCAGCCACGGGATGCGAAGCCGAGGCGCGCGTTCCTCCTCCGGCTCTTCCAGCCGGGTGGGGGCACGGCGCGGCTCTTCCCGCGCCGGATAGGGCGCGGCATAGGGATTTTCCCGGCTTTCTTCAGCCGCGCCCCAAGGCTGGACGGCCTGCCAGTAGGCCTGTCCCCGGGTCTGCGCGCCTTCCTGCTGCCGGGTCAGAGCCTCTTCCGCCGCCCGGGCTCTGCGCCGGCGTTCTTCCTCCGTCAGCTGGCGGCGGTAGGCGTATTCCTCCCGGCTGGGGGGATAGGAGCGCCGGTCGCTGCCGGGCTCGCCGCTCAGGCTGCGCCGGTATTCCTCCTGCCGCCCCTCGCTGACCGCCTGCTGCGCGCCGTGCCGCCTTCTGCGGGAGATGACCTCCTGCTTTTCGTCCAGCTCCCGCTGCTCCTGCAAAAGCTCCGGCGGATAGCCCGCCTCGGCGTAGCGGTCGGCGGAACCCTGAAAGCGATGCTCCTGCCTGGGCTCCGCCCGCCGGGACAGTGGACGGCCCAGCGGGTCGTACTGCACGGGCGGCTCTTCCTCCTCCACCTCCACCCGGGGCGCGGCCTCCACTCTGGGGGCGCGGCGCATCCGGTCGTCGGTGGTGGAGGCGTTCTGCTGCGCCACCCGGTACCATTCGGGCAGCTTGGCCATGGCGGGCGGGTCGAACTGGGAGCCGTCCTCCGTGACGATCACCTGCGGCTCCTGCGGCGGCTGTCCCCTGCGGCGTGCGGCGGGGCGGTCGTAGGGGTTCTCCGGGATGGCTTCCTCCTCCCGGGTGGGAAGCATCTGCACCGTACCGCTTCGATCCGGGCGGTGCATGGGCGCACGGGTGCCGTAAGCGTCCACCCGTTCCCGGTCGTAGGGGTCGGCCCGGTGGCGGATGAGAGGCCGGGGCGCGGCCTGCTCGTCCTCGTCATGGATGTTCTTCTGCTGAGCCCGTCTGCGGCCCTCACTGACCGAGGACACATAGGAATAATCGACGGGCGCGCCGCTGTCGTCATCGGGGCAGCGGAAGGGATAAGGGGGATGGATCATAGGCTCTCCTTTATGCTTGGGCTTCTTCCAGCCATTGCCGGTAGAGGCGGCCCATCCGGGCGCGAAGCTCCTCCAGCGGACAGTCGGTGGAGATGGTTCGGTCGGCCAGCTTTTCCTTTTCGCACAAGGGCATCTGGTTTTGGATGCGGCGCATGGCCTGCTCCTCCGTCAGGCCGTTCCGGGTCATGAGCCGCTTCAGCTGCACCGGCAGGGGCGCGGAAACGCACACCGTTTCGTCCGCCAGCCGGTCCAGCCCGGTCTCGAACAACAGGGGCACATCCAATACAACGACGGGCGCGCCGGATTTCCGGCAGCGCTCGATCTCGCTCTGCATCCGTTCGATGATGAGCGGATGGGTGACGGCGTTGAGCTTCCGAAGCTGCTCCGGGTCTTGGAACACCCTTGCGGCCAGCGCGGCGCGGTTCAGGGTCTGGTCATTCTGGAAGACTTCGCTGCCGAAGGCCTCCCGGAGGGCGGGAAGGGCCTCGCCGCCGGGGGCGGTCAGGCTTCGGCTGATGGCGTCCGCATCGATGACGGGTGCGCCGAGTTCGCGCAGCATTTCCGCAAGGGTGGATTTACCGCAGGCGATGCCGCCGGTGAGGGCGATGATCTTCATGGGGGAAAGACCTCCTTTGGGGAAAAGGGGATGGGGGAAACGAATTTTTCCATCAGGGGGGAGCGATGCGCCAATGGTTTGCCCCGAGGAAAGAGCCCGTGCGACCGCAGGCGTAAGCCTTTTGTCGCGACGAACTGGGACGGGCCGAAGGGGTGCAGGGGACGAGCGGAAAGCCCCCTGCAAGCAGCGGTGTAAGCTAACTTTGCTGTAAAAAAATCCGTCTGGGGCTTAGCACGCCGACTTCGGCGCGAATTGGAACTTGCCGTCTTATGGGTTTTCACCAGCTTCGGTGCCTGAAGGTTTCCAAAGGGCGAGCGGAAAGCCCTTTGGTGCGCCCGCTGGCGCATACCTCCTGCCGCCGCCGGGGGGATTGACGCGCCGACTACGGCGCGGGAGCAGGGCTTGCAGCCCTATGGGGCGCTCACACTTTTCTTTCGGTGGCGAAAGAAAAGTGTGCAAAAGAAAGCCAGCGGCACGGCGACTCCGGGAAAAAGCCCTTTACTGCCCATTTTGCCGGCGGGGCTCGTTATGTCGCGCGCAGCATGATTGGCCAGATTTCACCTGCGATCCGGCGCGCTCCGAACTCGCCTTTTTCTGCCGTCAAAATGGGCGGGCCTTTTTCCCTCCACTGCCTATCGCCGCCCTCGCCCCCCGTGGTCGGCGTAGGGCATACTTAACCCTTGCTGGTTGAGATGTTTCAGTGTGGCTTGGATATTTTTGCAGCCCTGATGAACAATCAGTTGACAAGAGGTCTGGCCATACCTTGTAGCTTGGGGTGCTTTGACGTAACTTGTTTTTTTATAATGAAAAAGGCTGACATGGAAGAAAAAATGTCGGCCTTTTTGTATGAAAAAGCCCAGTGTGGGGTTGAATCCACACTGAGCTTGGTTGCTAGCCATGAGGCCCGTCGCCGAATGGCGGTAACTTTACGGTTAAGTCGCTTTCCCTCCAGCAGCCCTGCGCGCCAAAGGCGCGCAGTCCGGGGTCAAGGGGTACTACCCCTTGCGCGAGGCCTGTCGCCGAGCGGCGGTAACTTCGCAGCCAACTTGCAGTCACGCTAGCGCCCTGCGCGCATAGCGCGCAGTCCGAAAGAGGCTCAGCCTCCGAGCGGCGGTAACTCCGCGGCCAAGCGGAAGAATAAAAAGGCCCCGCGCCCAAAGGGCGCGGGGCAGGGGTGCAGGGGCAATGCCTCTGCTTATTCGGCAAGGCTCTTGTACTTGGCGTACTTGGCCAGAGCGTCGGCTTCGTTCTTCTCGAACAGACCTTCCGCCACATCGGGGAACATCTTGGCCAGAGAAGCATAACGCACTTCGCCCTTCAGGAAGTCCTGATAACCCTCGATCTTGGGCTCCTTGGAATCCAGGGTGAGCGGGTTCTTGCCCTGCTCAGCCAGATCGGGATTGAAGCGGTACAGCGTCCAGTAGCCGCAATCCACAGCCTTCTTGATCTCGGCCTGAGCCAGACCCATGTTGATGCCGTGGTTGATGCAGGGCGCGTAAGCGATGATCAGAGACGGGCCGTGATAGGCTTCGGCTTCGGTCATGGCCTTCAGCAGCTGAGCGGGGTTGGCGCTCATGGCCACACAAGCCACGTACACATAGCCATAGCTCATGGCCATCATGCCCAGATCCTTCTTTTTGGTCCGCTTGCCGGCGGCGGCGAACTTGGCGATGGAGCCGGTAGGCGTGGACTTGGAGGACTGTCCGCCGGTGTTGGAGTAGACCTCGGTGTCGAGCACCAGAATGTTGACGTCCTGATTCTGGGCCAGCACGTGATCCACGCCGCCGTAGCCGATGTCGTAAGCCCAGCCGTCGCCGCCGAAGATCCAGAAGGACTTCTTGGTCAGCAGATCGGCGTCCTCGATAACCTTGCGGGCCAGCGTGCAGGCTTCGCAGTCGCACACCTTGCCGTTTTCGATCCACTTGGCTTCGTATTCGGTGCCGGTGAGGTCGATGCCGTCCTTGCAGGCCGCCAGCAGCTTCTGGCCGGCTTCCTTGGACTTCTTGCCGTCCTCCATGTTGTCCAGCCATTCCTGACCGGCTTCCTTGATGGCGGGCTGGCACCAGTCAACGGCGATCAGCGCGCGGACGTTGTCGGCCAGCTTGGCGCGGCGCTGGGTGATGGCCAGCTGCATACCGAAGCCGAACTCGGCGTTGTCCTCGAACAGGCTGTTGGCCCAGGCGGGTCCGTGGCCGTCTTCGTTGGTGGTGTAGGGGCAGGTGGGGGCGGAGCCGCCGTAGATGGAGGAGCAGCCCGTAGCGTTGGCGATCATCATGCGATCACCGAACAGCTGGGTCACCAGCTTGACATAGGGGGTCTCGCCGCAGCCCGCGCAAGCGCCGGAGAACTCGAAGAGGGGCTTGAGTGCCTGGCTGTTCTTGACGGTGGCCACATTCTCGATGCCCTTGACTTCGGGCACGGTCATGGCGAACTCCCAGTTCTTTTCTTCCTTGGCCTGAGTGTCCAGAGGCTTCATGACCAGGGCCTTTTCCTTGGCGGGGCAGACCTGCACGCAGTTGCCGCAGCCGGTGCAGTCCAGCGGGCTGACCTGCATACGGTACGCCATGCCGGTGAATTCCTTGCCGGTGGCGGGCTTGGTGTCGTAGCCTTCGGGAGCGTTCTTCATAACTTCCTCAGAGGCATAGATGGGACGGATGCAGGCGTGGGGGCAGACCAGAGAGCAGTTGCCGCACTGGATGCAGTTGTCCTTCAGCCATTCGGGAACCATGACCGCGATGCCGCGCTTCTCGTACTTGGTGGTGCCGGTGGGCACAGCGCCGGTAGGATCGAACGCGCTGACGGGCAGGGTGTCGCCTTCCTGAGCCAGGATGGGCTCCACGAAGGTCTGGAAGTATTCGGTGGACTTCACCTTCACAGGCTCAGCGCCGGTGGTGGCATTCGCCCAGCTCTCGGGCACGTCGATCTTCACCAGACCGGAGATGGCGATGTCGATGGCGTCCCAGTTCTTCTTGACGATGGCGTCGCCCTTCTTGCCATAGGTCTTCTTGGCATACGCCTTCATGTATTCATCGGCCTGATCGTAGGGGATCACCTCAGCCAGCTTGAAGAAAGCAGCCTGCATGATGGTGTTGATGCGGTTGCCCATGCCGACCTTCAGGGCCAGATCGATGGCGTCGATGTTGTAGAAACGGGCATGCTTCTTGGCCAGCAGCTGCTTCATCTTGGCGGGCAGCTTCTCGTCCATTTCCTCAGCGGTCCAGGGGCTGTTCAGCAGGAACACGCCGCCATCCTTCAGAGAGGAAACCATATCGTACTTGGTGACGTAGCTGGGGTTGTGGCAGGCCACGAAGTCAGCGGCGTCGATCAGGTAGGTGGACTGGATGGGGGTCTTGCCGAAGCGCAGGTGGCTCACGGTGATACCGCCGGACTTCTTGGAGTCATAGCTGAAGTAGCCCTGCGCGTACATATCGGTGTGGTCGCCGATGATCTTGATGGAGTTCTTGTTGGCACCAACGGTACCGTCGGAGCCCAGACCGTAGAACTTGCAGCACACGGTGCCTTCGGGAGCCGCGATGATCTGCTCGCCCAGCTTCAGGCTGGTGCCGGTCACGTCGTCGTTGATGCCCACGGTGAAGTGGTTCTTCATTTCGCCGGACAGGTTGTCATACACAGCCTTGACCATGGTGGGGTTGAACTCCTTGGAGCCCAGACCGTAACGGCCGCCCACGACCTTGATGTCCGTGCGGCCGGTCTCCACCAGCGCGGCGCACACATCGGCGTACAGAGGCTCGCCCAGAGAGCCGGGCTCCTTGGTGCGGTCCAGAACGGCGATGGTCTTGCAGGAGGCGGGGATAGCGGCCATCAGGTGCTTCACGCTGAAGGGACGGTAGAGGTGAACCTTGATCAGGCCCAGCTTTTCACCCTTCTTGTTGAGGTAGTTGATGGTCTCTTCGATGGTCTCGCAGCCGGAGCCCATGGCGATGATGACCCGCTCGGCATCGGGAGCGCCCACATACTGGAACAGCTTGTACTCGCGGCCCACCAGCTTGGAGACCTTCTTCATGATCTCTTCCACGATTTCGGGCACGGCGTTGTAGTACTTGTTGGCGGCTTCACGGTTCTGGAAGTAGATGTCGGGGTTCTGGGCGGTGCCCTTCTGATGCGGATGCTCAGGATTCAGGGCGCGCTCGCGGAAGGCCTTCACCTTGTCCCAGGGAACCATGGGCTCGATGTCCTTGTAGTCGATGGCGTCGATCTTCTGCACTTCGTGGCTGGTACGGAAACCGTCGAAGAAATGCAGGAAGGGCACGCTGCTTTCCAGCGTGGCCAGATGAGCGACCAGAGCCAGGTCCATGGCTTCCTGAACGCTGTTGGAGGCCAGCATGGCGAAACCGGTCTGACGGCAGGCCATCACGTCGCTGTGATCACCGAAGATGCTCAGGGCATGGGCGGCCAGAGCGCGGGCGCTGACGTGGAAAACGCAGGGCAGCAGCTCGCCGGAGATTTTGTACATGTTGGGGATCATCAAAAGCAGGCCCTGGCTGGCGGTGAAGGTGGTGGTCAGCGCGCCGGCAACAAGGCTGCCGTGCACGGCGCCCGCCGCGCCCGCTTCGGACTGCATTTCGCTTACATGGACGGTCTGGCCGAAAAGATTCTTCGTGCCCTTGGCCGACCACTCATCCACGACCTCCGCCATGGGAGAGGAAGGGGTGATGGGGTAAATGGCTGCCACGTCGCTGAACGCATACGCAACGTGGCCAACGGCGGTATTGCCGTCAACGGTCATTTTGGTTGCCATTAGTGTTCCCTCCTGTGTTGTGCTTGTGAATTTTGAAAGCCGTCTGTCCGGTTTGCTCATGAACAAACAGACGGGGGTTTCCAATCGTATCTATTATAGAGAGTTGACAAAAGGTTGTCAACCTTGGGGCGGTTTTTGGGAGACTGCTTTTTTCCGGGAAAACCGGCCCGATGAGGGAAAATCAATCCTCCGGCTCCTGAATCGCCCGCTGTGCGGCGGCACGAGCTTCCTCGAAGCCGTAGCCCCGGCGTGCCATGGCCATCAGCAGCTTCTGCATGGCCTTGCAGGGGTCCGGTTCCCGCTCGTAGCGCCTCAGCAGCTTTCGAGCCAGCACCAGCGCCGCGTCGTTCGCTTCTTCTGCGTCCAGCGATTCCAGAGCCTGCTGGATCAGGGCGGGGGCGATCCCCTTGCGGCGAAGCTCCTGCGTGATGCGCGTCCGTCCCATCTGGCGGCGACTCAAAGACGCGGCATATTCCGTGGCAAAGGCTTCGTCGTTGAGAAAATGCTCTTTTTCCAGCTTGTAAAGCACCATTTCGATGGTCTCGGGCAGATAGAACCTGTCCCGCAGCTTCTGTTCGATTTCCCCGGAGCTGCGGGCCCGCTGGGCCAGCAGGCTCACCGCCAGATTCAGCGCTTCGGGGTACTGCCGGGGCAGAAGCCACCGGGCCAATTCGTCCCGCTGAAGGGACAGACCCTCCGTGAACTCCCGTTCGATCAGCAAAGCACGGCTGACGAAGATTTTTTCTTCCCCGTTCAGGGTAACGACTGCCCCTTTTTTGGAGCGCTCCACGGCGGTGATGAGATCGTCAGGCATGGGCGGGTTCCTCCTGAAAGAAAAGGCGGATCAGCTCACGGTTGACCACGGCCAGATGGCCCTGCCGCTGCTCGCTGACGCCGCTGTTCAGGCAGACGAAGCCGCTGCCCTCCTCGTCGAAAAACACGCCGTTCACCGCACCGTAGGCAAAGCCCTGATGCCCCCAAAGGGGCCTTTTTACGATGGTGGGGTCGTCCAGCTTGAGCAGCCCCATACCGTGGCGGAGACAGACCTCCTGCCGGGGCCACGGCACGGTGGGGTGCTGCATCAGAGACAGACATTCCGGGGAAAGAAAGCCGTCATGGCCGTTCCACGCGACCAACGCCAGCTTAGCCAGCGCTTCCGCCGTCAGAAAGAGACTACCGGAAGCCAGCAGATAATGACGCTCCGGGTCGGCTTCGGTCAGGGGAGCGGCGGCGGAGATACGTTTTTCCGCGTCGAAGCAGCGCTCCCGGGGCAGGACGCGCCAGCTGTCCGCCACGGGCTTTCCTTTCAGTGTGCTCAGGTCGAAAGTGGCCTGTACGCCCAGCGGCTGGAACAGGTTTTCCTGCGCCAGCTGCTCGAAGCTCTGGTGAAAGCGCTTTTCCAGCAGGCAGCCGATCAGCCCGGCGGCAAAATTGCTGTATCGGAATTGAAGACCAGGCAGGGATGCTGAGTAAGAGGCAGGATTGCGAAGCAAATTCATCAGCGGGACGGGCTGTTGAAAGGACGCGAAATAGGCCGGGCTGTCCACGATACTGGAGGTGTGATTCAGCAGCATCCCCAGCGTAATAGGTGCTTCCGGGTAATGGGGATTCTGAACGGACTCGCCCAGAAAGGCGGAAAGCTCCTCGCAGACGTTCAGCTTGCCCAGCGTTTGCAGCCGGAACACCAGCAGCGCCGTTACCATTTTGGCGATGGAAGCAGTGCGGAAGATGGTTTCAGCTGTGACGGGCTGGACGGAGGGTTCCATGTGGGCGTTCCCCGCAACGAAGCATTCCGTCGGCCGACCTTTTTCGAACCGCTGGATGCACGCGCCTACGGCGTGCTGCGCTTTCAGCAGTCGGCAGAGCCGGGCGTTTTCGTCGTCACTCCCGCCCTGTACGGAGGCAATGGGGGAACGAAGACCCAAAAAGGGCAGGGCCAGTTGATAGAGCGTATTTTTCAGGTTTCCGGCGGGCATGGTTCCGTCTCCTTTGCGGCATTTTCTTTGGGAGAAAAGGACGGGCCGGAAAGCCAGCCCACATACAGGGGAAGGGTCGCGCTGCACAGCGCGGTATGCAGGTGCAGGAAAAACGACGCGGGGAAGGCAGCGCAGAGCGCCAGCCCTGTCAGATCAAGAATAAGGGGCAGAAGCCAGAAAAAGCGGCCGCGCCCTTTCAGCGGAGCAAGGGACGCAAAACCGGCAGGGAGCCCCAGCAGAAGCACGAGACCATACCAGAGAGGCGCATTCAGCAGGAACCAGCGGGCGGTCAGCAAAAGGGCAGACAGCAGGGAAAGCCAGAGCTTCCGCCGCTTTTTGCCATAGCAGCCCCACAGCAGCCAACCGGCGGCGATGACGCAGAAGACCAGACTCAGCCATTGGGAAGCCCGCAGGGAACCCACGTACAGGCTGTCCTGCCGCAGCTGCTCGATGATGAACCGTCCGCTGCCGTAGATCAGCAGATACCACGCAAACAGATTTCCCGGACGCGTCTGCCGCTTGCGCAGCGCCCACAGGGCGCAGAAGCCGCACAGATTCCAGAGAGATTCGTAGAAAAACGTGGCCATATGCCACACGTAGCCGCCGGTGCCGTCGGGAATCAGCACGCCCACGGGGAAAAACTGAAGCGCCGGGGACAAAATCTCCGGGCCGTAGCATTCCATATTGAAATAGTTGCCCCACCGTCCGATGGCCTGCGCCAGCAGCACGCCGGGGGCCAGCACATCCGTCAGCGTCAGAAAGTTCAGCTTTTTCCGCCGGGCATAAAGAAACACGGCCAGCATCCCGCCGAGGATCCCGCCGTAGATGGCAATGCCGCCCTCCCAAATATACAGAACAGAAACGGGATTCGCCCGGAACTGGTCGAGACTCATGAGCACGTAGTAGAGCCGCGCGCCCACGATCCCGGCGGGGATCGCCCACAGGGCCAGATCGATGATCGTGTCCTTGGGCAGCTTCCGGCGACGTTCTTCTTTTTCCGCCAGCAAAATGGCGCAGAGAATGCCCATGACGATCAGCGCACTGTACCAGCTGACCCCGGGCAAAAGGTTGCGGTTATAGGGAATCGCCAAGCGTTTCGCCCCTTCCCAAAGTTTTATTCATTATAGCTTTGGCAAATTGGGGTGTCAAGAATACAAAAAAATGTTGAAATTTCTCAATAAAACGGGTATACTAAATTGGTTGGTGAAAGGATGAGCATTGGGGAATGGTTCCGCCGGTGATTCGTCCGCGATCTATATAAGGAGGAAAGCTGACACAATGACAAAGTATGTGTACCTGTTCAAAGAAGGCAACGCAAACATGCGCGAGCTTCTGGGCGGCAAGGGCGCGAACCTGGCCGAAATGACCAATCTGGGTCTGCCGGTGCCTCAGGGCTTCACCGTGACCACCGAGGCCTGCACCCGTTACTACACCGACGGCAAGAAGATCGACGATGAAATCGTCGAGCAGATCTATGCCGCTCTGGCCGAGACCGAGAAGATCGCCGGCAAGAAGTTCGGCGACGAAGAGAACCCCTTCCTGGTTTCCGTTCGTTCCGGCGCCCGCGCTTCCATGCCCGGCATGATGGATACCATCCTGAACCTGGGCCTGACCGACGTGTCCGTCAAGGGCCTGGCCAAGAAGACCAACAACCCCCACTTCGCGTATGACGCGTATCGCCGCTTCATCGCCATGTTCTCCGACGTGGTCATGGAGATCCCGAAGAGCAAGTTCGAGGCTGTGCTGGACGAGTTCAAGGAGAAGAAGGGCGTTAAGTTCGACCGTGACCTGACCGCCGAAGACCTGATGGCCGTTGTGGAGCGCTTTAAGGGCATCTACAAGGAAGCCATGGGCGTGGACTTCCCGCAGGACCCCAAGGTTCAGCTGATGGAAGCCGTCAAGGCCGTGTTCCGCAGCTGGGACAACCCCCGCGCCATCTACTACCGCCGCATGAACGACATCCCCGGCGACTGGGGCACTGCCGTTAACGTGCAGAGCATGGTGTTCGGCAACATGGGCGAGACCTCCGGTACTGGCGTTGCTTTCACCCGTAACCCCGCCACCGGCGAAAAGAAGCTGTACGGCGAATATCTGCTGAACGCTCAGGGCGAAGACGTGGTTGCCGGTATCCGTACCCCCAGCCCCATCTCCGAGCTGCAGAATCAGATGCCTGACGTGTACAAGCAGTTCGTGGACATCGCCAGCAAGCTGGAAGCCCACTACCGCGACATGCAGGATATGGAATACACCATCGAGGAAGGCAAGCTCTACATGCTGCAGACCCGTAACGGCAAGCGTACCGCCGCGGCTGCCCTGAAGATCGCTGTCGACCTGGTGGACGAAGGCGTGCTGTCCGAGAAGGAAGCCGTCCTGAAGGTAGAACCCAAGCAGCTGGACAGCCTGCTGCACCCCAACTTTGACGCTGCCGCCCTGAAGGCCGCTCCCGTCATTGCCAAGGGCCTGCCCGCTTCCCCCGGCGCTGGCGCCGGCGCTATCTACTTCACCGCTGACGAAGCTGCGAAGCATGGCAAGAACAAGGAAAAGGTCATTCTGGTCCGTAAAGAGACCACGCCCGAGGATATCGAAGGCATGGACTTCTCTCAGGCCATCCTGACCGTGTTCGGCGGCATGACCTCTCACGCTGCCGTTGTGGCCCGCGGCATGGGCCGCGCCGCCGTCGTTGGCTGCGGTGATCTGAAGATCAACGAAGAAGCCAAGACCGTGACCGTGAACGGCAAGACCTACCACGAGGGCGACATGATCTCCGTGGACGGCTCTACCGGCAACGTGTACGACGGCCTGATCCCCACGGTGGAAGCTTCCATCTCCGGCGACTTCGCCCGTCTGATGGGCTGGGCTGACGCTGTGCGTACCCTGAAGGTCCGCACCAACGCCGACACCCCCCGCGACACCAAGCAGGCCGTGAAGTTCGGCGCGGAAGGCATCGGCCTGTGCCGTACCGAGCATATGTTCTTTGAGGCCACCCGTATCGCCGCCGTGCGTGAGATGATCCTGGCCGACACCAAGGAACAGCGCGAAAAGGCTCTGGCGAAGATCCTGCCCATGCAGCAGGGTGACTTCGAAGCCATGTACAAGGCTCTGGAAGGCCGTCCCATGACCGTGCGTTATCTGGATCCGCCGCTGCATGAGTTCGTGCCTCATCTGGACATGGAAGACGAAATCGCCGAGCTGGCCAAGAATCTGGGCCGTACCGTGGAAGAAGTCAAGGCCAAGATCACCGCTCTGCATGAGTCCAACCCCATGATGGGTCACCGCGGCTGCCGTCTGGCCGTCACCTATCCCGAAATCGCCGAGATGCAGACCCGTGCGGTTATGCAGGCTGCCATCAACGTGCGCAAGGAATGCGGCTATGACATCGTGCCCGAGATCATGATCCCGCTGGTCGGCTCCAAGAAGGAACTGGCCTTCGTGAAGAAGATCGTTGTGGACACCATCGAGAAGATCTTTGCTGAGCAGGGAACCACCATGGAATACCACATCGGTACCATGATCGAGATCCCGCGCGCTGCCGTGACTGCTGACGAGATCGCTGAGGAAGCCGAGTTCTTCTCCTTCGGCACCAACGACCTGACTCAGATGACCTTCGGCTTCAGCCGTGACGACGCAGGCAAGTTCCTCGGCGCTTACTACGATAAGAAGATCTATGAGAACGACCCGTTTGCAAAGCTCGACCAGGTCGGCGTAGGCAAGCTTGTCAAGATGGCATGCCAGCTCGGCCGCGCAACTCGTCCCGACCTGCACCTGGGCATCTGCGGCGAGCACGGCGGCGACCCCTCCTCTGTGGAATTCTGCCACAAGGTTGGCCTCGACTACGTCTCCTGCAGCCCCTTCCGCGTTCCCATCGCACGTCTCGCCGCCGCACAGGCAGCTATCAAAAGTAGGTAGGGAGTTCTCTTTCCTTTGAATTACCGCTTGGTTTCAAGGAAGCAGAAGCCTATCGAAAGGCTAACGGACAGTATTTAAGGAAAAATCAATGGAGAGATACCACCGTAAGGGTGCTTATCGACCTTGATTGAAAACCGAACTATAATAAGCGTATCATTAGAAATAGTGATACGCTTATTTTTTATCTCTTTGCAAAGTTGTTCTTCCCCCTGCTCTTTTATATAATAAGATTAGCAAGGAGGTCGAGCGTATGAAAGACAAAACCACTCATCTATATGTAGACAGTCACGAAAGAACGCTGATATTACATAGCCTTGTGGAGCTGAAAAACGCTCTCATACGGCAAGGCAGATATACGGACTGCATTGACGAACTCATTTTCAAGGTAGCCAATGCTCCCGTAAAGAAAATGAAAATCGAATATGTCTAAGGCAATTCAAGAGTGAGCCGCTTATTCTTTTCCATAAGAGTAAGCGGCTTTTTTGCGTTCTCTGTACGATTTACATAGCCGCCTTGACAAAGCGGCTAAATCTATGCGAAAGGAGGACGCAGCTATGTCATATTGCAAAGTGATTGCTCTGACCAATCAGAAAGGCGGTGTTGGTAAGACCACAACGGCGGTCAATCTGGGTGTGGGTCTGGCGAAGCAGGGAAAAAGAGTGCTGTTGATTGACGCCGATGCACAGGCAAATCTCACAATGGCTCTGGGTTACAGCCGACCAGACGATTTACCCATTACGCTCTCCACAATCATGCAGAACATCATAGACGATAAATCTTTTGATGTTTCGCAAGGAATTTTATCTCACAGCGAGGGCGTTGCCCTGCTTCCGTCAAACATTGAGTTATCGGGCTTTGAAGTAAGGCTAATCAATGCAATGAGCCGTGAGCGTGTTTTGAAAACCTATGTGAATGAGGTTAAGAAAAACTACGATTATGTGCTTATTGACTGTATGCCGAGCTTGGGTATGATAACCATTAACGCTCTGGCGGCTGCTGACAGCGTGGTTATCCCAACACAGCCCCACTATCTTTCTGCAAAAGGCTTAGAGCTGTTGCTTCGCTCCGTGTCAATGGTCAAGCGGCAAATCAATCCCAAACTCAGAATTGACGGTATCTTAATGACAATGGTTATGCCCCGTACCAACATTTCAAAAGAAATCACGGCGACGGTCAAGAGTGCCTACGGTCAGAAAATCAAGGTGTTTGATACCGAGATACCTCATTCTATCCGTGCGGTGGAAGCAACCGCAGAGGGTAAAAGCATTTTCGCCTACGACAAAGGCGGCAAGGTTGCCGCTGCGTATGAACAGTTCTCAAAGGAGGTGGCAGAGCTTGGCGAGAAACAGAGAAACCAAAATCGAGCTGACCGCTTACGATGACCTGTTCCAGACGGACGAAAGCCGTGCGGAAGCAGCTTTAAGCAAGATACGGGATATTCCCCTGTCGGAGATTGACGAGTTTCCAGACCACCCGTTCAAGGTTTTAATGGACGAGGATATGGAACAGCTTGTCGAGAGCGTGAAACGGAACGGCGTAATGACCCCTGCTACCGTGCGTTTGAAAGAGGACGGGCGGTATGAGCTTATCAGCGGTCACAGACGAAAAAAGGCTTGTGAGCTTGCAGGGCTTGAAACCCTCAAATGCGAGGTCAAAGACCTTACCCGTGATGAAGCCATTATCATTATGGTGGAAAGCAATCTGCAAAGGTCTGTTATTCTGCCGAGTGAAAAAGCCTTTGCCTATAAAATGCGGCTTGAAGCGATGAAGCGGCAAGGTCAACGAAGCGATTTAACTTCGTCGCCATTGGCGACTAAGTTACAAAGTGGGCGTTCCGATACGGAGTTAGGCGAACTTGTTGGCGAGAGCAAAGACCAAATCCGTCGTTTTATCCGCTTGACCGAGCTTGTACCCGAAATTCTCCAAATGGTAGATGAAAAGCAGATTGCTTTCCGTCCTGCGGTGGAGATTTCCTATCTTGCCGAGGAACAGCAATACACCTTGCTTGAAGCGATGAGCTATAACGACGCTACTCCCTCATTGGCTCAGGCTATCAAAATGAAGAAGTTTAACCAAGACGGAAAGCTGACGGACGAGGTTATCCAATCCATTATGGAGGAAGAAAAGCCCAACCAAAAGGAAAAGCCTGCTTTCCGTGATGAACGGATAACCAAACTCATTCCGAAAACCGTTCCCAAAGGACAGGAAACGGATTTTGTTGTTAAGGCTTTGGAGTTTTACACCCGACACCTGCAACGAAACAAAGCACACGAAAGATAGCCGCACACCGAGGGCGAGGTCTGCCTGTTTGCGTGGATAGCCGCATTTTGCGCTTCCCCCTCTCCACACCTCACCCCCTAACTACTGCCAAGACTATCCGAGAAAAGAATATCTGCAATATCTCGCAAATCGGTTTGTACCTTTGAGGACTTCTGATGTTTTTCGTATAATGAAGCCGTAAAGGAGGTCGATATGATGAGAAAATCAATGTTTGCAGCGCTTCTTGTGCTGATAATGCTGCTATGTGGCTGCTCCGATGTTTCAACAGCCCCCACGCGGAATTACGAAAGTGAGCTTGTGACGGAAACCGAAGCTGCTGCCAAAGCCGAAAGTACCAAGAGCATTTATTCCTCGGAAAGTAATGAGAGCAAAGCTCCAGAAACGAGTGCAGCGCTTGAAACTGCCGCAGAGGTAACGGAGCGTGAGCCTGTTCAGAGCGAAACGGTAAAGCAAACCGAGCCTGTCAAGCGGATTGAAGCAGAAACACCTGCAACAAAACCCACTACGGAAAATAATAATCCGCCGCCTACGGAAACACCGACACAAACCGCTTCCGAAAACACAAAGACAGCCTATGATTTTGAGTTCGATATGGAAGCGATAAAGGCGGATTGTATCAGTATCGGTCAGTCAATGGGGCTTCGTTTGGATACCTCTCTCACTCCGAGCAACGCAAGCTGGTGGAATCCCGTAACGGCGTCACGGAGCAATCAAGGCGAAATTCTAAAGCAAAGCCTTGAAAGCTATATCAAGTTTCATATCGCTGAAAATCTCAG
>ERZ824488.1763-NODE-1763-length-22119-cov-5.902194_pt1 | contig 22119 bp, 17 predicted proteins | sample MGYA00519936_ERZ824488 | MGnify/ENA primary metagenome ERZ824488 (study PRJEB31778, sample SAMEA3449153) | human gut metagenome | biome: human gut; feature: human-associated habitat; material: faeces | place: United Kingdom | collected 2010/2012 ... | reverse complement strand
AAACTTTATTTGCGCCTGCGGGCGCAAACTCTGCGAGGCTTTTTCGACAGACTGAGCGCCCGATGGATTTTTGATCCATCGGGCGCTCTCTATTTTTTCTTATTTCATCGCGGCGGCAAACTTCTCTTCCATAAACTTCCGCGCGTTCGTGATCTCGGCGCGCCAGTCCTGGCCGGGCTCATACCACATTTCGATCATGTACGGCCCGCGGTAGCCCTCGCGCTCGAGCTGACCGAGACACGCGGGGAAATCCACGCACCCGCTGCCGAAGGGGACACACTTGAACTTGCCCGGGAAATCCTCCGTCACGGCGAGCGTATCCTTGAGATGGACGCCGACCATACCGTTCCGTCCGAGTGATATCTCCGCGGCGGTGTCGTTGCCCCAGGCGGAGAGGTTGCCGACATCAGGGTAGACCGTGAACCACGGCGAGGGGAGGACGGCCTTGTATTTTAAGTAGCGGGAGATGCTGCTCATGAGCGGCGTATCCATGATCTCCATGGCGAGCATGACCTGATACTTTTCGGCGATCTCGCACGCGCTGCGCAGCCCCTCTTCAAAAAGCCGCAGGCTTTCCGGCGTGGAGGGCTCATAGTACACGTCGTACCCGGCGAGCTGGATGACGCGGATGCCGAACTCCCGCGCGAACAGCACGGCCTTTTCCGTGATCTCGTGCGCGCGTGCGCGCACGGCGGGATCGGCGCTGCCGTAGGGGAAGCGGCGGTGGCCGCTCAGACACATTGACTGGATGGGCATGCCCGTTTCGCGCATGGCGCGGTGGAGCACGCCGCGCTCGGTCTGCGTCCAGTCGAGCCGGGCAAGACGCTCGTCCTTCTCGTCGATGGAGATTTCCAGATAGTCAAAGCCGAGCTCCTTTACCGCGCGCAGACGCTCCTCCCAGGTAAGCTCCGGCGGGAGCGCCTTTTCGTAAAGGCCGAGCAGATGGTTTCCAAGCATGTTCGATTATTCCTTTCCCCATACCTCGCCGGACGAGCGCGGCGCGGCGGTGCTTTTGCGGATGTGCAGCTGTGTGCTGACGTGGATGCTGCAGGTCGTGCGGATGCGCCCACGCATCTGCTGGTGTATGATGTTGACGGCCCAGCGCCCGATGTCGGCGCAGGGCACGTCCACGGTCGTGAGAGTTGGCTCGCTCATAGCGGAGAACGGCAGCCCGTCAAAGCCGATCATGGAGATATCCTGCGGCACACGGATGCCGCGCTCCTGCATGGCGCGCATGGCGCCGAGCGCAATGCTGTCGTTGTTGGCAAGAAAAGCGGTCGGCAGCGCGATACCGCGGTCGAGCGCTTCGCCGAACGATTTGCGCGCGCCGTCCATCGTGGGGAACACGCGGCAGATAAGATCGTCCGAGTACGAAAGCCCAGGCTGCTGCATCGCCGCTTCAAAGGCGTCGCGCCGGGCGTTGTCGTTGCTCGAAGGTATGGAATTATAAAGAAAGCCGATCTTCCGGTGGCCGAGCGAACGGAGATACTCCACCGCCTCAAATACGGCGCCGGCATTGTCCATCGTCACGGTCGAAAACGGCAGACGTTCGAGCGCGTTGTCCACGATAACGAACGGCTTCTGCAGCCCGTCAAAGTATGAGAGATCCTCGCGCTCGATCTCCGTGCCGAGCAGGATCACGCCGCCGGTGGTGGCGGTGTCAATCAGCTCGGCGCGGTTTATGGCGGAAAAGTCGCTGAAGGCGTTCACAAGAAGATTGTAGCCGTGGCGGCGGCATTCCTCTCCGGCGGCGTCCATGATCTGCGTGACGAAGCCGGGGTTGCCGTTGACAAGATAGGAGTGCTTGCTGTATTTGAGAAAGCATAGATTGCTGTGGGCGTGGATGCGCTGGAGCGCGTCCTCCGGACGGATCTGGTAGCCGTTTTCCTGCAGAAGCCGGGTGACGAGCGCCCGCTTCTCATCGCCGATGCCGGGCTTTCCGTTGAGAACGAGGGAGACCGCCGTCAGCGATACGCCGGCAGCGTCGGCGATTTCGCGCATTTTCATCCGTAGTGCCTCCTTATGGTTGTTTAGTAAAACGGTGTTTATGTACATCTTTATTCTATATGATTTCGCTAAAAATGGAAAGACTCTTTTCACAGAAAAACCATATAAAAATGCGGCGGTAAACTTGGACAATGTTCTGAGTATGTTATGCGCTTCGGATAAAATATCCATAAGAGCGAGGGATAGTATGCGGCTGATAGAGCGGAATGACGAAAAACGACGGGGGTTTTTGTTTATTGTACCGCATTGACATACGAGAGGAAAGAACGTATCATTAAGATACGGTAAGCAGCGGGGAAAAGGGGATGTTTACTAAACAGCGTCCCTGCTGCGTAAAAAGCCAATAATAGGAGGAAAGAACATGAAAAAAGCATTGGCACTCATCCTTGCCCTAGTCATGGTGTTTGCTCTGTGCGCCTGCGGTGCCGCAGCCGAGACCCCGGCAGCTCCGGAGACACCGGCGGAGACGGAGACCCCGACCGATGGCGAGCTTCCCTGGGCGGGACACACGCTGTACGTTGCCAACTGGCAGGGCTACAACTCCGACGAGGATTACTGCGAGAAGGCCTTTGAGGACATGACGGGCGCGCAGGTCGAGCACGTCTACTTCAACTCCTACGACGAGCTGATGACCACCCTCATGACCGGCGGCAACAAGACGATCGACGCGGTCGTTCTCTCCAACAACTACACCCAGTGGTTCCACGACGAAGGCCTGCTTGCCAACGTCGATCCGGCGAAGATCCCCAACTACGCCGAAGTGGCCGATGTTTACAAGGACCTCAGCCCTTATGCCGTGGATGACGCGGGCAACCTCTTCGCATTCCCCTGGTGCAACGGCACCTCTTCTCTCGCCTACAACCCCGACAAGGTCGATTTTGAGCTCGAGCACTGGTCCGATCTTCTCAATCCTGCACTGAAGGGTCATGTCATGGTCCTCGACGGCGACGGCGACGACTGGGTCATCGGCTGCCTGCTGGCGGGCGAGAATTCCGACGATATCGAGAACGTTGATATCGAGAAGGTCCGCGCCGCGCTCAAAGAGCTCAAGGGACAGCTCCTTGGCTTCTGGGCTTCCAACGACGAGCAGACCATCCCCTGGCTCGCGGGCGACTTCTGGGCGGGCGAGATTTGGTCCGGCCCCTACAGCCAGCTCATCAACGATCCTAGCACCAACATCAAGCTCGTCCACCCCACCGAGGGCACGGTCGGCTACGTTGACTATTGGGCCATTGTGGAAGGCACCGATGAGTACGATCTCGCGTGCGAGTGGATCAACTGGATCGAAAGCGAAGAGCAGCAGACCGCTATGGCTACCGGCATCAGCGACAAGTACCCCGGCGAGTACTACACCTATACGCCGGTCAACGCCAAGGCCATCGATAATCTGACGCCGGAGCAGAAGGTCGCCCTCGAGCTCGACCCGATGCCCACCTGCATCAAGCTCCTGCCTTACATCGCTGATCCCGAACTGAAGGACGCCTGGACCGACCTTTATCAGGAATTCGTCGGCTAAAGCGCCCGGCACATAACGCATCCAACGACAGAATGCCGCCGGAACCCCTTTCGGCGGCATTCTTTTTTAAAAGAGGGGCGGTAATTGAAAATGAAAAAGAAGAGAACCAAATTTCGTCCGGGCGCGCTGTGGACGACGCCGAGCGTCATCCTCCTGCTGTGTCTGACGATCCTGCCGCTTTTGATGCTGCTCGTGTTCAGCTTTATGAACCGCAACATCTTTGCCGGACAGCCATGGCCGGGCTGGACGCTGCGCAACATCACCCGTATGTTCGGCTCCGCGACGTTTTGGCGGCTGATGGGAAAATCGCTCCTTACGGCGGGCGAGGTCACGCTCATCTGCATCGTTGCGGCGTACCCCGCGGCGTGGGCGATCGCAAAGATCGTGAAGCCGCAGCACCGCAGCACGCTTATGATGGTCGTCATTCTGCCGTTTTTCACATCGCAGCTGCTGCTGATCTACGCGATGATGAATCTTATCCAGACCGGCGGTCTTCTGCTCACGGCGCTTGACGCCATCGGCATACACGGCGCGAAAACGTGGCTTTATACGAACAAGGCCACGGTACTCATACTGACGTATGAGTATCTTCCGTATATGATACTGTGTCTCTATTCCTCGCTTGAGGGCATCAACGACAACGTCATCCAGGCATCGCTGATCCTCGGCGCGAGCAAGACGAAAACCTTTACGAACATTGTATTTCCCATGAGCGTGCCGGGGCTGCTCTCCGGCATACTGCTCGTGTTTGTTCCGGTGGCAGGCAGCTTTGTCGAGCCGGGACTTGTCGGCGGAGCGGGCGGCTCCATGGTCGGCAGCATGATCGATACGCAGTACTCCGGTTCTCTGAACATGGGCTACGGCGCGGCACTCTCCTGCGTGCTGCTCATTATTCTGAGCATCATCATGGCCGTTACCCGTATTGCCGCCAACCGCGCGCAGAAAGCGATCGGAGGTGATATCGCATGACGAGCAAGGCCTTTCGCCGCACGATGATGGCATGTCTGTGCATCGTGCTCGCGTTCATGTATATCCCGATCATCGCCATCATCGGCATGTCGTTCAACAAAACGCCGTACGGCATGTTCCCGTATGTGTTTACGACCCAGTGGTACAAAACGCTCTTCACGACGAGCAACCTTCTTCCGGCCTGTATCCTCAGTCTGAAGTTTTCCTTCCTTGTCACGCTTGCCGCTGTCGTGATCGGCACGCTCTGCTCCTACGGCCTGCAGTACTACGCCCCCAAGTGGTCGGCGCGGTTCAACTTCGTGCTCCAGCTGCCGATCATCATCCCGTGGCTCGTAACGTCGATCTCCCTGCTGCTGATGTTCTCGTTCCTCGGCTCGGGGCGCGGCATGGGCACCATGTTCCTCGGCAACCTGATCGTTGTGCTGCCGTACGTTGTGCTGCTCGTCAACGGCCGGTTTCAGGATATGGACCGCTCGCCGGAGGCGGCGGCCCGGCTTCTCGGGGCAAGCCCGCTGCGCGTGTTTTTTGATATCACGCTTCCTGCCATCACGCCGGGCATTCTGGCCGGCGGCATTATGGCAATGATCATGTGTTTCAACAACTTCGTGCTGCAGTATTACCTCATCCCTGTCGGCAGGAATACGCTGCCGACGCTCGTGTTCACCCGCATCCGCAGCGAGTATCAGGCCGATCTGAACGCACTTTCGGCGATCATTGTTCTGATCGCGGTCATCGTTGTGATCGCGTTCTCGCGGCTGGGCTTTTCTGCGGGCAGCCTGTTCGGCATGTCCGGCGGCGCGAAGAAGAAAGGAGAATAACCGATGGCGGATCTTTCGGTAAAAGGATTGAAAAAGAGCTTCGGCGACCATGTCGTTCTCAAGGGCGTCAGCTTCGATGTAAAAAGCGGGGACTTTCTCTCACTGCTCGGCCCCTCCGGCTGCGGCAAGACAACGATCCTCCGCAGCATCTGCGGTCTGGAGACCGCGGACGAGGGCGAGGTGCTCGTAGACGGCGCGGACGTGACGAAGGTGCGCCCGGAAAAGCGCAACATCGGTCTTGTGTTCCAGAACTACGCGCTGTTCCCCTCCATGAACGTGGCGAAAAACGTGGGCTACGGCCTCAAGATGCACAAAGTCCCCCAGCCGGAGATCGACGAGCGCGTCAACGAAGCGCTCGAGCTTGTGAAGCTCGGCGGCTATAACTCCCGCCGCGTGACGCAGCTCTCCGGCGGCGAGCAGCAGCGCGTGGCACTGGCCCGCGCGCTTGTCACCAAGCCAAACATCCTCCTGCTGGACGAGCCGCTCTCCGCGCTCGACCGCAAGGTGCGCGCCGAGATGCAGTATGAGATCCGCAATCTCCAGCGGCAGATCGGCACGACGACCGTGTTCGTTACGCACGATCAGGAGGAAGCGCTCACGATGTCCGACCAGATCATCCTCCTCCACGACGGCCAGATCGAGCAGCAGGGCGACCCCTTCACGATCTACAGCCAGCCGGCGTCCGTGTTCGCGTCCGACTTTCTCGGCAAGGCGAACCTCCTCTCCGGCGTTCTCGCGTGTGAGGACGGTGTGTGGTGCGTATGCAGCGAAAACGTCCGCATTCCGGTCAACCACGTCGGCGGCAGGGAGGGCGACACCGTCAAGACGGCGGTGCGCGGCGAGTATTTCGAGTTCTGCACGCCGGAGACCGAGGGCGCGAACCCGTTCCATCTCGAAAAGAAGATCTTCACCGGTCTTTCGTGGAAGCTCATCGGCACGCTGGGTACGCAGCCGCTCGATATTTCCGCGCTCGGCACCCACGCCGGAACGCTCTCGGAGGGCGACGATCTCTTCGTCCGCATCCGCCCGGAGAACGTGGTCTACTACAATAATAACTGATTTTCCCCTTACGAAAGGAGTTTCTGCATGGCAAACCAGTACGAAGCCGCCCGCGACATATACGCCGCCTGGGGCGTGGACACCGAAGAAGCGCTGCGGAAGATGGATACCATCCCCGTTTCCATCAACTGCTGGCAGCTGGACGATCTCACCGGCTTTGAGGATTTTGACGCCGCGCTGACCGGCGGCATCGCCGCCACGGGCAACGCCCCCGGCAAGCCGAGAAGCGTGGAGGAATACTTCGTCTCTCTCGACAAAATGCTCTCGCTCGTCCCGGGTGCGAAGCATCTGGCGCTGCACGCGGTGTATCCGCTCACAAACGGCGTGAAGGTGCCGCGCAACGAAATCCGCCCTGAGCATTTCGCCGGGTGGGTGGACTATGCCCGCGAAAAGGGCATCGGTCTTGATTTTAACCCCACATACTTCTCCCACCCGATGCTGCGCGATAACTGGACGCTCGCAAGCCCCGAGAAGGAAGTGCGCGATTTCTGGGTACAGCACGGCATCGCCTGCCGGAAGATCGGCGAGTATTTCGGCCGCGAGCTCGGCGAGGTGTGCATCACGAACCACTGGATCCCGGACGGCTCGAAGGACACCCGCGTCGATACGCTCGGCCCGCGCGAGCGTCTCGTCGAATCGCTCGACCGCATTTTTGCCGAGCCGATCGACCGGAAATATAACCGCGACTCGATCGAGGGCAAGGTGTTCGGTCTCGGTCTTGAGAGCTACACCGCCGGATCGCACGAGTTTTACACCAACTACGCCCTCACGACCGGCAAGGCCATGGTCTGCATGGATACCGGCCATTACCATCCGACCGAGAGCGTTGCGGCGAAGCTCTCGTCCTACTTCGTGTTCGGCCAGGAGATCATGACGCATCTCTCCCGCGCCGTGCGCTGGGACAGCGACCATGTCGCCACCGTGTCGGAGGATACCGTCGCCATCATGCAGGAGATCAAGCGCTGCAATGCGTTTGACAAGGTGCATCTCGGTCTCGACTTCTTTGATGCGAGCATCGACCGCGTGAGCGCGTCAGTTATCGGCGCGCGCAGCGTGAAAAAGGCGCTGATGATCGCCCTGCTCGAACCGACGGACAAGCTCATGGAGGCCGAGCGCGAAGGAAACTTCACGCGCCGTCTCGCGCTGCTCGAAGAGTTTAAAATGCTCCCCGCTGGCATCGTCTTTGACGAGTACTGCCGCCGGCACGACATGCCCGGCGCGGATTGGGCGGCGAAGCTTTGAGCCGCCGCTTTATCATCGACACGGACACCGGCTCGGACGACGCCTGGGCCATTGTCGAGGCGCTCTGCGCCGAGGACATCGCCCGTGTCGAGGCAATCACGACCGTGTGCGGAAACTTTCCGCTCGATCTCTGCACCAAGAACGCGCTTCTGGCGGAGGACGCGGCGGGAGGCTATCTCCCGCCGGTCTACCGCGGCGTGGAGCACCCGCTGCTCTCCCAAGAGAGCTTTGCGGCGTACCATGTCCACGGCGAGGACGGTCTCGGCGGACTCAACCTGCCCGCACCGGCGCGCAAGGCGGAAAAGAAGCACGCGGTGCCGGCTATCATCGATCTTGTGCGCGAAAACCCCGGCGAGATCGAGATCATTACCATCGGCCCGCTGACGAACATCGCTGTCGCGCTTACGCTTGCGCCCGATCTCGTGCGGAAGATCAAAAAGCTCTGGATCCTTGGCGGCAGCGCCGGGATCCGCGGCAATCTCACCGAGTGCGCCGAGTATAACGTCGGCTCCGACCCCGAGGCGGCGGAGATCGTTCTGCAGTCCGGCGCTCCGGCGGTGTGGATCACGCTCGATACGACCCGCGGCAGCACCGAGATCACTCCGGACGAGGTGGAACGTCTGCTCACGTCGCCGTCTCCGGCGGGGCGGTTCTGCGCGCTCGCCACGCGGCGGCTGCGTGAATTTTATAACGAGATCCGCGGCGGCAGCGAGACCTACGGCGTGGTGGACAGTCTTGCCATCACCTCGGCGCTGTACCCGGAGATCATGACGAAGCTCGTTGCCGCTAAGTGCCGCATAGAGCTGCACGACGCGGAAAAGCGCGGATATTTCCATTTCGATACGGCCGCGCCGGAGGCGGATCACAACGCCGTGCTCTGCACCGCGGTGGATACCGCGCTTTTCAAACAGCGCATGTATGCCCTTCTCGGTGCAGAATAACAAAAATCATGCCCCGTTTCGGTTTTGGAAACGGGGCATTCTGAGAAAGGAGAAGATCCATGAACGATTTTATGTATTATAATCCCGTGCGCGTCCACTTCGGCGCGGACGCCATGAGCCATCTGCCGGAGGAGCTGGGCAAATTCGGCGCAAACGTCCTGCTCACCTACGGCGGCGGCAGCATCAAGCGCACCGGCCTCTATGACCGCGTTCTTGATGCGCTGCGCGCGGCGGGGAAGAGCGTCTATGAGCTCTCCGGCATCATGACGAACCCGCGCACCGAAAAGGTGTACGAGGGCATCGAGCTTTGCCGGAAGCATAAGATCGACCTCATTCTTGCCGTCGGCGGCGGCAGCACGATCGACTGCTCCAAGGCCATCGCCGTGGGAGCACCGGCGGAGGGCGACTTCTGGGAAAAGTTTTATGTAAACTGGGAGAGCGCCGAAACCGGTATCCCTCTCGGCGTCATTCTCACCATTCCGGCCACGGGCAGCGAGCTGGACAAGTCCGCCGTTATCACAAATTTCGCCACCGGCGAGAAAAACTCCTATGACAGTGAGTGTGAGTTCCCGCGCTTTGCCATTCTTGACCCGACGCTCACATACAGCCTGCCGAAAAACCAGATGGTGAACGGCATCGTGGACACCATGTCGCACCTGATGGAGCTTTATATCTCTCCGCCGGACGACGATTTCCTCACGGACAATCTCGCCGAGGCCGCCATGCGCACGGAGATCGCCGCGGCGCGGCGAGCCATTGTGGAACCCACAGACTATGAAGCGCGGGCGAACCTTATGTGGACGAGCAGCTTTGCGCTCTGCGGCATGCTCAATAACGGGAAAAAGACCGACTGGGAGAGCCACTGCATCGAGCATCCGCTCTCCGCGCTCTTCGACGTGGCGCACGGCGCGGGTCTCGCTGTCGTACACCCGGCGTATCTCGAGTATATCTGCGAGAGCGCCGCGCCGCGCCTTGCCCGCTTCGCCCGGAACGTCTGGGGCATCGATCCCGCCGGGAAGAGCGAGAGCGAGCAGGCGAAAGAGGGTATCGCCGCACTGAAGAAATTCTTCCATGAAGAGCTCGGCGCCCCGGCGACGCTGCGCGCTCTCGGCGTGCCGGAGAGCTGCTTTGCGCGCGTCGCGGAGCTCACCGATCTCAGCTGCTACAGCTACCGGCAGCTCACCGCGGACGATGTGATCGAGATCCTGCGCCGCTGCTATTGACTGCTATGGAAAGAGAAACGCTCGAAAAGCTCTATGCAGGGCTCATCGGCATGGACGCCGGTATGCGTCTCGGCGCGCCGGTGGAAAACCCGTTCTGGACGTATGAACGGCTGCAAAGCTATTACGGCGACATCCGCGGCTATCTGCGCGAGCAGCGGTATTATACCGCGGACGACGATGTGAACGGTCCGCTCATCTTTGTGCGCGCGCTTGCGGACAACGCCATGCCCGAAACGCTTGCGCCGGAGACGGTAGGGGAGACGTGGCTCAACTACACCCGCCGCGGCATGGGCATGTTCTGGTGGGGCGGCGAGGATGTTTCCACCGAGCACCGCGCGTATATGAACCTCCGCCGCGGCGTGAAGGCGCCGCGCTCCGGCAGCATCGAGGAAAACGGAAAGACTGCCGCCGAGCAGATCGGCGGACAGATCTTTGTGGATACCTGGGGGCTCATCTGCCCCGGCGACCCGGCGCGCGCTGCGGATCTCGCCGCCGCAGCCGCGAGCGTATCGCACGGCGGCAGCGGCGTGGACGGCGCGCGGTTTATGGCCGCGTGCGTCGCCGCGGCGTATACGGCGTCCTCGCTGGACGAGGTGCTGGATGCCGGTTTGCGCTTCCTGCCGGAGAAGTGCGACTACCGCCGCGTGGTCGAGACGGTGCGCGCCTACCACCGCGCACACCCGGCGGAAGCGGATTTTCGCGCCTGCCGCGAGATGATCGCGCGCGAGTTCAGCGACGAAGAATATCCCGGCGGATACCACATCGTGCCGAACGCCGGGATCTGCATCCTTGCCATGCTTTACGGCAAGGGCGAGCTTGGCCGCAGCATCGAGATCTCCGTCATGTGCGGCTACGATACCGACTGCAACGCGAGCAACATCGGCACGATCCTCGGTGTGCTCGGCGGTCTCGGCGGCGTACCGGAGCGCTATCGCCGTCCGATCAACGATCTTGTAACGCTCTCGAGCGTGTCCGGCTATCTCAATCTCGTCGATCTTTCCGACAAGGCAAAGGAGCTTGGCGCGCTCTCCTGCCGGATGTACGGCGGCGCACTGCCGGAGGATATCGTCTGCCCGAAGCCGGGCGAGCTGCGTATGGACTTTCCGTTCCCCGGCTCAACGCACGGGCTCGAGCTGTCGGATAAGGCGGAGCACGCGCTGCGCATCGTTCCGGGAAAGGCGCACTCCGGCGTATACTGCGCCGAGCTTATGACCGACGGCAAGCGCGCCGGACCGGTCGATCTCTCGTTTAAGGCGATGCTCACGCGCCCGGATCTCCACGAGGAGCGCTATGATCCCGTGTTTGCCGCGAAGGTCAACCCCGGTCAGCGCGTCGGCGTCTGGATGAAAAGCGAGCAGACCGCCCCTGCCGCGGTGACGGTGACGCCCTTCGTCCGCCGCGCCATGACCGGCGAGAGAGTGAACATGCCCGCCGCGGTGCTTTCGGAAGGGGAGTGGACGGAGATCGTGTTCACCGTGCCGGAGCTCGGCGGTGACGCTGTGCACGATGTCGGCTGGACGGTCGAGACGAAGCCCGACGCCGACCCCTGGGTCATGGGCCGGGTGTATGTGGACGAGATCACCGTTACCGGCGCGATGGACTATGCGGTAAATTTTTCGCTCCAGCGCGAGGAGTTTTCGCAGCTCACGCCGTTTGCGTTCAACGACTGCGCCGGGAAGCGTGAGGGGGACGCTATGCGTCTCACGGCGGAGGCGCTGCCGTATATGACCGGCGCGCAGGCGTTCACCGGGAATTACTATCTGCGCGATACGGCCGTGACCGCGTCTGTGACGGTTGAAAGCGGCGAGAGCGCCCTTATGCTGCTGCGCGGGCAGGGAACGCGCCGGTACTATGCGCTCGGCTTTTCCGCGCCGGGCGAGTGCGCCGTGCTCCGGTACGAGGACGGCAAGGTAACGAAGCTCGCCGCCGCGCCGTTTGTCCGGCAGCCGGGACGGGAATACGCTCTCCGGGCGGAGGCAAAGGGCAAGGTGCTCACGCTTTTCGTGAACGGAACGCCGGTGCTCGAAGCGAGCGACAGCCGGTATGCCTACGGTATGCCCGGCCTCGGTCTCACCGCTGCGGGCGAGACGCTCTGGCGGGCGCCGCACATTTCCGGAGAATGCTGATGCTCACATAAAAAAATTCCGTATGTCGTCGGACATACGGAATTTTTTTATTTATCCGGCGTGTCGGTACGCTGCCGGAAGACCCAGCGCTTCTGGATCTGGTAGCTTGCCAGGAAGAGCACGCCGTCCACCGGGATCTTGATGACCGTTTCGAGCAGGTTTGTTGCATTTGTGAGATCCTGCAATACCGAAACGAGCACCGCCGACAGGCTTGCCTGCACAACGGCAAGCACGGCATACCGCCAGATCGACTGCCCCGCCGCGCTCTTATCCTGAAACACGAGCAGCCGGTTGAGGAAAAAATTCGTCACGGCGGAAACGATGCGCGCGCCGTAGGTCGCGCAGAGCTCGCGCGTGCCGTCCGGCAGGGAGACGAGAAGCACGGAGTTGAGCAGCGTGAACAGTCCATAATCCAGCAGAAAGCAGATGACGCTGCTGCCGGAAAAGCGGAGGAACGATTTCAAAGCGGCTTTACTCCTTCTTGTCCCCATGGAAGAGGTGGCGGAAGATCAGCTTATAGATCCGCCAGGAATCCTTCACGGTGTTGAAGTGGCTGGTCTGGTTCTCGTCGATGTAAACGGTATCGATCACGACCTCGCCGACGCCGAGCCCCGCGCCCTTGAGCGAGAGGAGCATCTGCGTTTCGTATTCGTACCGCTCGCCGCCGATGGAGCACATCAGCGGCAGGTGCTTGCGGGCGATGGCGCGCAGTCCGGTCTGCGTGTCGGTCACGCCGACGCCGCAGGCGAGCTTCATAAAGCTGCGCGTGATCTTGTTGCCGAGCTTGCTGCGCAGCGGGACCTGCTCCAGCGAGAAATCCCGCACGCCGAGCCAGAGCTTGTCCGGCTCGCGGCACATCGCCTCGGCAACGGCCATGGCGTCCTTGGGGCGGTGCTGATTGTCGCCGTCCACGATAACGACGCCGTCGATATCCGGCCGGTTTTCCACGCACCAGGCAAACGCCGTTTTCATCGCGCGGCCCTTGCCTTTATTCACCTCGTGCCGCAGCACCGTGACGCCGGGGCGTTCGGCGGCCTCCGCGAAGGGCTGGAGATGCCCTTCGTGGCTGCCGTCGTTGACGACGACGATATCGTCAAAGCCTTCGGCCAGCAGGCCGTCCACGACCTGAATGAGCTTTTCGTCCGGCTCGTAGGAGGGAACGACAGCAGTTACTTTCATTTCGCTTTTACCCTGCCTTTATCAGAGAGTTTCGTAGTTGCTGATGACAAAACCGGCGTCGGTCTGCAGGAAATAAATGCGCATGGTGGCATCGGCATAGTCGATGGCCTGCCCGTTGTGCGTGCAGTTGGCGTCGTAGGTCACGTCCACGCTGTAGCAGTTGTCCGCCCAGATCACTACGCCCGAGGCGGTGGTGTTGGAAACGTCGATGTTGCCGTAGGCAGTGTTCCAGACAACGCCGTTGTAGGTGTCCTGCAGATCGGTGTAGGCCTGCGTGCCGGGCGTGAGATAGGCGAGCGCGGCGTACAGGTTGCCCCATGTGCCGTTGTAGCCGTTCATATAGTAGGTGAGATACGCCTTCACGAAGCTCACCGCGCGCGTGGTGTACTTTTCGGCATCCGCCCCGTCAAGACAGAGCATGAAATCGCCCTCGGCGGTCTTTGTAACGCTGCATCCCGCGGGCGGCTCGGCGGTCAGCTCCGGCTCGATCAGGAGACCGTCCACCGTGTACGTCGTCCACGAAACGGGGTTGATGAGCTTGTCCTTGAGCGGCTCATAGGAGAAGTTGTTCTGCGGTTCTCCGGCGTACTCGCTGCCGAGCTCGGTGCCGTTGCAGAACACCTTGCTGCCGACGGCGACCTCGACCGAGGCGGACTTCGTCCCCTCAAGCTCAAGCTCCACGTCGGATACGGCCCAGTTCACGTCGCTGCCGGAGAGCGTTACGCGGGCGAGCGTTTCGTCGCCGTCCTTGAGAACATAGGCGGGCGCTTCATCGGTATAGTCGAGCGAGCGGAACGCCTGCACGCTGCCGCTGCCGAAGCGCTCTTCCATGTAAGCGCGCACACGGTCGCGGCCGTCAATGTTCTCCGGGCGCTTCTCGTACCAGAGATTTGTCCAGTCGTCGGCGGTATAGGAGGCGAGCCACGCTTCAAACGCGCGCTGCGGCGCCTGCCGTACGGCTTCGGCATGCTGCTTTTCCTGCAGCACGATGGCGTTCTGCTCAGCTTCCGCGGCTTTTTCGGCGTCCTTGTTTTTCTGGAAGCGCGCAAGCGCGACCCAAAGGACAATGAGCGCGGCAAGGAAGATCACCGCAACGACAAGAACATACGTCAGCAGACCCTTGCGGAAGCCGCCTTTTTTCTTTCGGTTTTTCGAAACGATCTCCTCGTCCGCGGCGGGATTTTCTGCACGGGCGGGGCGTTCGCGGCGCGCGCTTTTCGTTTCCTGTGCGGGACGCTCCCGACGAGCAGGCTTCTCTTCCGGCGCGGGGCGTTCCCGACGCGCGGGTTTGTCCTCCTGCACGGGACGCTCGCGGCGGACAGGCTTGTTCTCCTGCGCGGGACGCTCGCGGCGGACAGGCTCGCTATCCTGCGCGGGACGTTCCCGACGGACGGGCCTTTCCTCGCTCACAGGGCGTTCGCGGCGCACCGGGGCCGCTTCCTGCGCGGGGCGCGCTGCTCTCCGGATGGGAGCGGGCGTCTCAAAGCTCTCCTCCGGAATGGGGGAGGGGGCTTCAAGGCTCTCCGCGGGGACCGGAGCGGCGGGCTCTTCCGGCAGCGTCTCCGCCGCGTGCGCAGTCACGCGCTCGGCGGTCTCCGGAATATCAAAGAGCAGCTCCTCCTCGCGGACGGAGGGAGTGCGCTCGGCGCGCGGCAGGCGCGCTTCGCTCTTCCGGCTCGTGCCGGATACAGGTTTTTCATGCTTTCCCATAGCTGCCCTCAATTCAAAATGAGAATGGCGGTGGACATCTGGCGCATGCCGATGATGTTCGAGCCGCGGGTGATCTGCTCACCGTTGTAGTACATGAGCGAGGACGAGCCGCCGTCGAGGTTCGCGGCGTTGACCGCGCCGCGGTCATACATGATCTTGGCGATATCGTCGTACGTCGCGCCCATGCTGTCGGGCTTGCGGCCCTCGATGACCATCAGAAGGATGGTGCCGTCCGCACACTGGCCGATGCAGGTGCGCGGGTTCATGCCGCCGCCGAGATTCGTCTGCAGCTCGCCGTCCTTCACGAGCACCGGGCCGGGGGAGAAGCTGACCGCGCTCATCAGCCCGAGATCGAGCGCCTGCTGGCCGGACATGTCTCCGACGTGGAGGATATGATCCGCGTCAAAGCCGATAACGTTGAGATACCATGTGCCGGGATTGCCGTAGGCGATGGCGCCGTCGCGCATGACGAGACCGTCGGGGATGCCGCCGTTGCCGCCTCCGCCCGGATCGTAGAAGCCGCCGGCGTTCGTGCCGCCGATGGCGTTATACTTATCGATAAACTCGTAAAGATACAGTCCGTGATAGTTCGCGCCGTAAGCGTCCAGCGTGCCGACAACGACCTTTGACGGATCGCGGATGATCATGAGCTTGCCCTTAAAGGTCGAGCCCTTGATGTCTACGACCTCAAGCCACTCGCCGCTCTCGCCGGTGTTCTCTGACGGGTCGGCCACGACGACCTGTCCCGCGTTGGTGTTTTCGTCTTCCACGGTGCGGCCGTCCTCGTAGGGCAGCTCGACAAAATTGTCGTCCGGCGCCGGTTCATCGTCCGTGGAGGTGCTGACGGGGTGCAGTATCGCGTCCACCTGCGCATCGGAAAGATAGATGTGCGGCAGGAATTTCAGCGCGCTTGTCTCATTAACGGACAGCACGAAAAGCCGCTCTGCTTCGGCCGAAGGGCCGTGGATCAGCACGCCCATCACGCCAAGCAGGAAAACGGCAAACAGCAGTATGGTGACCAGCAGGATCAGCAGAATGCGTCCAACGACGCGGAAGATCCCACCGGCTGCGCTGCGTTCACGCATGGTTTCATCCTCGCTCTCAACAGTAATATAAAGACACCTAATTAGTATACACCAGAATGTCGCCTTTTGACAAGTTCCTTAATCCAAATATAATAAACGACTTCTATCTTTATAGACGAAAAAACCGCCCCTCCGGTTCTCCCGGAGAGGCGGCGCGCGGAAAAAAGAGAGGATGAGTAAAAACGTTTTTACTTTTCGGGCTGCAGGAGCTTCGTCTTTTTGGAAAGGAAGTAGATGACGATCGCCGCGATGAGCCAGTTGAAGGCGGTGTAGATGAAGTTGTAGATGAACGAGTAGATCCACACGTTCTTCATCGCCATGCCGAGGAACACGTCCGGCATGTACTCGCCCCAGACGAACACGCCGCTGAGGACGAAGGAGAGAAGCGCGCCGAGCGCGCCGATGACGGTGCCGAGCACCGGCTTTTTCGGCGTGAAACCGGCAAGACCGGTGAGCGCGTAGGCCAGAGCGTAGTCGAGCAGGAGCGACTGCCAGCCGTAGGCGATGCCGCCGCCGATGATGGCCTTGAGAACGCCGAAAACGAGACCCGCGCCCATGCCCCAGACCGGGCCGCGCCGCAGCGCGAACACCATCAGAGGAATGAAGAGCAGGTTCATCGATCCGCCCTGCGCGAACAGATCGAACTTGAAGAAGTTGAGCACGACCGCCATGGCGACCATGATCGCTCCTTCGCAAAGTGTGCGGGTGGTCTGTTTGCTTTTCATAAAAAGCCCTCCAATAAAAAAATCAGCCACCCGATCCCGGACGTGGCTGAAGAACAAATACCGTATAGGTACTCCCTCCGCCGGCATTACCCGGATCAGGTAAAAGGGTACCGGCGCTTCGATTCGCACCGTCTCAGCCGGGAAAACCCAGCACCCCTGTTCTGTACGCACATCATACCGCACGAAAAAGGGAATTGCAAGCGCAACTTTGACGAATTGCGCCGGAGACTTGACCGCGCTTTATGCAAAAGGTATAATTGCTCTGTATAAAAAGGGAAAGGATGGGCCTTTCTATGATCCAACTGAAAAACGCCGCGCTGGAATCCTCCGCCGGAAAAAAGAGCGTGCATGCGCTGCGTTGCCTGAATGTCACGCTGCCGGAGACCGGCCTCGTGGTGCTCACCGGCGCGTCCGGCAGCGGGAAAACGGCGCTGCTGCATCTGCTCGCCCTGCGTGAGACGCCCTCCCGCGGCGAAATCCTCATCGGCGGCGAGAATACGGCGCGCTGGAGCGAAGCGCGGCGCAGCGCCTGGCTGCGGGAATGCGCCGCCGCGGACGAAGCGCTTCTCTTTGCCGATCTCACGCTTTCGGAAAACGCGGAGCGCGCCGCGGTGCTCGCGGGCTTCTCCGGCCGGGACGCGCGGGAGAATGCGCGCGAAGCGCTCGCTCTGCTCGGGCTCGAGGGCGCGGCGGGCGTATACCCGGACCGCCTCTCCGGAGAGCAGCGGCGTCTTGGGGCGCTCGCCTGCGCGCTTGCCCGCAAAGGCCGCGTGCTGCTTCTGGACGAGCCGGCAGACGGTCTCAGCGCGGAGAGCGCGGAGACTGTGCTCTCGCTTCTCGGTGAAGCTGCGGCAGATCAGCTCGTCATCGTCGCGGCGCGGAATGCCGAGCCGTTCGGCGAGGACGCGCGCGTCCTGACGCTGGAGGACGGGCAGATCGCCTCCGACACGGATGAGGACGCGGAGAGCGCGGCCACGGCGCACCAGAGCGTCGCCGGGGCCTCCGGCGGGGAACGCCTCCGCATGGTGTTCTCCAATTTCTCAAAGAAAAAGAGCCATACGCTGCCGCGCCTGCTCGCGCCGATGGTCGCGGTGCTGCTCTGCCTTTTGCTGTTCGCTGCCTTTTCCGGCGGAGAGCAGAGCGCGAAGGACGCGGAGACGGCGGTGCTCTCCGCCTATCCGGTCATGCTCGACGCAGGAAGCGTTCCCTCCGGCGATCTCGGAGCGCTCGGCGACTGGCTGGACGGTCACACGGACGAAAAAACGATCTCCGTGCAGCGCCGTTACGCCATCACACCGCGCATTTACAGCGGCGATACCTCCTCCGCCGGGACGGAAGCGCTCAACAGCGAGGAGAACAACACGCTCTGGACGCAGCTCCCGGAAGGGGAGGACCTGCGGCAGATGCGCTATACGCTCGCTGCCGGCCGCTGGCCGGAGCGGTACGATGAGGCGGCGGTGCTGCTCGACGCGCGCGGCAAGGTGGACGAGAGCTGCCTCCGCTCGCTCGGTCTTGACCCGGAAGCAAACGCCAACATCAGCTATACCGAGCTTCTGCGTCTTTCGTTCCGTGTGCTGCTGCCGACGGACGAGTACGTCCAAAATGTGGACGGCACCTGGGGCTATATGGGCGGAGATACGGCGTATCTCACCGCGAAGATCGCTTCTTCGCAGCGGCTGAACATCGTCGGCATCCTGTGTCCGGCGGGGGAGACTCCCGGCGAGAGTCTGACCGGCGGCGCGGCTTACCTGCCGGAGCTCATGACGTGGACCGTGGAGACTGTGCTCGGCAGTGACATCGTAAAAGCGCAGACGGCCTCGCCCGATACGGATGTTCTGACCGGTCTGCCGTTCGACACCGAGGGTGTGTATGCGCAGGACGAGACCGGACAGCGCGCCGCGCTGCGCGGCTTCGCCGTCGGACAGACCCCGGCGCAGCAGGCGGCCATGGTGCTCGATCTCACCGGAACGGCGACGGAGACCGAGCGGGCGCAGGACGCCCTTTTGCAGACCATTGCCTCGCTCTCCGGCGAGGCGCTGGAAAATGCCTTCACCCGGTATATCACCTCCGGCGTTTCCTCCGGCTCGCTGGAGGGAAATCTCCGCGCGTTCGGCGCGGAGGCGGCGCAGACCGTGACGCAGCTGCGGCTCTATGCCGACAGCTTCTCCGCGCGCGAAACGCTCGGCGCGGTGCTGCGCGGCTATACCGAGACAGTGACCTATGCCGACGCCGCCTCCGGCCTTGTGCAGCCGGGGATGGCGCTCATGGAAAGCGCGGAAAAGACCGACCGGCTCGGTATGATCCTCGCGGGCGTGCTCGCCGGCGCGTTTATCGTGCTTGTCTCGGCACTGGCCGCCTCGGCGCGCCGCCGCGAGCTTTGGCAGCTCCGCATGCTGGGACTTTCGTCGCCGCAGGGTATCGTCGGCGCGGAAAGCCTGCTGCTCGGCCTTTTCGGCGGCGTGCTCGGAGCGGGCGTCGCGTGGGCGCTTTGTGCGATGCTCGGCTCGCTCGGCGGCGCGGCGCTCTCGCTCTCGTGGCAGACCGCCGGCGTTGCAGCGCTCGCCGCGGCGCTCCTTTCGTGGCTCTCCGGCAGGCTCGGCGCTTCCGGCGCACGGAAGTAAAAGACCAATAGTATGAAAAAATCCGTATGCTTTATCGAAATCGAAAAGCATACGGATTTTTTTACTCTTCGCTTGGTTCCGGTTCGGATGCCGGTTCCGTTTCTCCGCGGCGGCGGAACTTTGGCAGAGCGCGGTTCAGACACGCGCTCAAAAGCAGGATGTACTGGCAGTAATAGAGCCAGAGCATCACGACGACGACCGTTACGAGACTGCCGTAGGTACCGTAGCTCCCCGTGGCGGAGACCCATGCAGAGAACGCCCACGAGAAGATCGACCACCCGACCGCGGCGGTCAGCGCGCCGGGCAGCACCTCGCCGAAGCGCGGGCGCAGTCCGGTGCTCCAGCGGAAGATGGCGGCAAAGAAGATCGTCAGCAGCGCGATGACCACCACGAACCGGAAGTGCAGCAGAAACGAGAAGAACGACTGCGAGCCGGGAAGGTATTTTTCCACCAGCGCCTTGATCTGCTGGCCGAAGCCGCCGAGCACGAACGAAAGGATCATCATAAGCAGCATGCCGAGCGTATAGATGATGCCGCGGGCGCGGCGCATCAGAAACCCGGCGCGGCGCGGCTGCTCATAAATATCCTCCAGTCCTCGAATAAGCGAGGCAAAGCCCATCGCCGACGACCACACCGTCGCCGCGATGGAAATGCTCAAAACGCCGATGCCGCTGCTGTATACGTCCGCAATGATGACGTGGATGAGCTGGTTCATCGAGTCCGGCAGCACGGGCGCGACCGTCGTGAGGAGCTGTTCCTCGGTGATGGACGTATAAGGAAGAACAGACACGCACAAAATGACGATGGGCACGATGGAGAGAAAAAACCAGAACGCCGTTGAGGCGGCAATGGTGGCGATCTGCCGCCGGCCCATGTAGTCCGAAATGTGCTGAAAATTTTCAATCAGTTTACGAATCTTTTTCATACGGCGGATTATATCCTATTTTTCCCGCGGTAGCAAGGGGAAAATGGCGCGCTATTTACTTTCGGCGAGGAATCGTGTAGTATGGAAACGGGTGATGCAAATGAAAATGAAAAAAAGTATAGCGCTGCTCCTTGCGGCGGCCATTCTTTCCCTGATCCTCTGCGGCTGTGCGGATGACGCCGAGACGGTCGGCGCAGTCCGCAGCGAAGGCAGCGTGAGCGATGCGCTCGCCGCCGGCCTCGGCGTGACGGTGCCGGAGGACGAGACTGGCCGGTTCGTCTCGGCCGACGGCATCCATGCCGACGTGGACTATGCCGATATGACGTGGTACATCTACGATGCCGCGGAGTTTCTCGAAAAGGCCGCGCGGCTCGGTGAAACGGCGGACGGCAAAGAGGCGGCAGACCTTTACGACTGGCTGATGGCGGAGTATGCCAAAGTGTACACGCTTGACAATCTCGCCTACATCGATTTCTACGCCCATCCCGGCGATGAGACGCTCAGCGACGCCTGCCGGCAGCTCGACAGCGTTCTCAACGAAGTGAACGATGCGCTCTGCACCGCGCTCTCCGACGCGCTCGACGGCCCCGCGGGCTCCGCGCTGCGCTCGTATATCGGCGAGGACAAGGCAACCGCTCTGGTCGGCTATGATGAGCAGACCGACCGGCAGCGCGAGATCACCGAGCGCGTCTCCGAGCTGACGCTGCAGTACAACGCGCTCATCATGGAATATCTCAGCTATGACGAGGAGACCGAGAAGATCGGCGCACTTTACCGCGAGCTGGTGGATCTCCACAACGAGGAGGCGCAGATCGTCGGCTATAAAGACTATGCCGACTATGCCTACGAGGCAAGCTACGGGCGCGATTTTACGCCCGACGATGCCGCGGCGCTGTGCGAAGCGGTGAAGCCGTACGCGCGGCAGTATTTCGGCTCGCTCTATTATAATGAGGCGACGTATGCCGATTTCTCCGCGGACACCGACCTTACCGAGCGGGAGCTCGTCGGGCTCGTCACGCAGTATATGCCCCGCGTCTCGGACGACGCGGCCAAAGCGGCGGCGTATATGGAAAAGCACGGGCTGTACTTCATGGACAGCGCTGAGCGCGTCAGCGATCTCGGCTTCACCACGACGCTCGACCAGTATAATGCTCCCTTCATCTATCTCGCGCTCTATGGCGACCAGAACGACATCCAGAGTATGTTCCACGAGTTCGGCCATTATTACGACGCTTATGTGAACCCCGTGCCGGACCTTTTGCTGAGCGTCGGCTCGCTGGACATTTTTGAGATCCACTCTACCGGCATGGAAGCCCTTTCCACCGGCTGGTATGAGGATATCTACGGCGAGGATGCCGATCTCGCGCGCATCCGGTTTCTGGACAGCGCGCTCTACACCGTCTTTTCCGGCTGCCTGTTCGACGAGTTCCAGCGCGTGGTCTACGCCGACCCGACTCTGACGCCGGAGCAGATCAGCCAGACGTTCGTGACCATCGCGCGCTCTTACGGCCTGCGATCCTTCGGCAAGGAGTTTTCGCACTACTGGATGCAGGTCAACCACAACTTTGAGTCGCCCTTCTACTATATCAGCTACGCCGTGAGCATGCTCGCCTCGCTGCAGATCTACGAAATGGCGGAGAACGACTGGGCTGCGGCGGCGGGCTTCTATAACGATCTCGTCTCGCTCGGCGCCTTTGATTACACGTACTGCGAGCTGCTTGACAAGGTCGGGCTCGAATGCTTCACCGACGGCCTGCCCGCGTGTGTCCCGCAGGCGGTGGAGGATATGGAAGCGCTCTGCCTTGCCTGGGAAAACGCGGCCTGAACGCGGACGGAGGGGGCTGCCCCGATAAAAAACGGCTCTCCGCCGTATAGACGGAGAGCCGTTTGAGCGTGTCAAAAAAGAATTTTTGACACGCTCAAACGAGACCCACTTCGTTGGGCTCTCGTTTGAAAAGGCTGCGGCTCGCCGC
>ERZ824488.1758-NODE-1758-length-22152-cov-7.979680_pt1 | contig 22152 bp, 18 predicted proteins | sample MGYA00519936_ERZ824488 | MGnify/ENA primary metagenome ERZ824488 (study PRJEB31778, sample SAMEA3449153) | human gut metagenome | biome: human gut; feature: human-associated habitat; material: faeces | place: United Kingdom | collected 2010/2012 ... | reverse complement strand
TGCTTTTGTCAAAGCCGCAGCTTCTGCATTTATTGGTTTCATTTGTTGTTTTACAGATCGGACAGGTCCACATCCTTCGCATCTCCTTTACTTTCTTATTATTCTGACTTCGCCAGGCAGTTTGGTGTATTCGTTAAAAGAGAGGTTACTTTCAATCCGGCTCATATCAAAGCCACGGATATCCAGCTCTTTCACATCGTTGCAGTGGCCGAACATCGCAGTCATATCGGACACCCGTTCTGTGCGGAAGCTGCTGAGGTTCAGCTCTTTCAGTTCGCTGCAGCCGAGGAACATGCGGCTCATATTTTCTACCTTGCGGGTGTCAAAGCTGCTCAGGTTCAGGCGGATAAGATTCCGACAGTAGAAAAACATATTTTCCATGTCGCGGACCTGGCCGGTTTGAAAATGGAGCAGGTTCAGTTTTTCCAGCTGAAAGCAGTTGGCGAACATGCCCGCCATATTTTTCACCTGGCTGGTATCGAGGCTTTCAAGATCAAGTTCTTTCAGCCTGCGGCAGCGGAAGAACATCCATTTCATATTTTCCACCTGAGAGGTGTCAAAGGTTCGAAGATCCAGTTCTTTCAGCTTCGCACAGCCCCGGAACATGCCTTCCATGTTTCTGGCCGTTCCCGTATGGAAGTGTTCCAGTCCATGGATCTCCTCCAGATTCTCATAATCCCGGAAAAGGTTGCTGCTGTCCGCGTTCGCGAGGATTTTTCCTTCAGAACCCAGATAAAGCTCCAGCATTCCATCCGGAGCTTTTTTCGTCCACGCCAGCACACTGCCGTTCTGTTTTTCGGAAACATCCCAGGCGTCCCTGCCTGCTTCTTTTTTGCTGTCCAGGAAGGTCACGGAAGCCACTGTTTTCCGGTCGATCTTTTTTCCAAAAATGGTTTCCGGATTCGTGTCTGCCATCAGCTGATTCCCGTCGGAGATTTTTTCTTTCGGAACCGGTTTTTCCAGCTCATAGTTTTCTATGGAAGCCAGTATTTTTTCCAGCTTCTCCATGGAGGCTGGTTCTTCTTCCAGATTTCTGATCGCAGCGGACAACTCCTCCAGTTTTCGGACGGCGGCGGCGATTTCCTGAATCAGCTTTGAATCGCCTCTTTTCAGCTTCTCAGCAGCGCGTTTCTTATCTTTTTCAAACGCTGACGTTGCATCCAGAGAAAGCGGATAAAATGTCCGGCAGGCAGTATAATTCCTGCTTTGATCCAGACCGCAGTTTTTACAGCAGATGTTATCCTCATTGATTGTGTTGCACACCGGACATTTCCACATATCGCTCCCCCTTTATCATCCTTTTGTCAGTATGTCACTTCGGTATCGTCCGGAATTGACAGCTCTCTCAAAAAAGCACCGTCATTTTTTCTTTCGTCAAAACCGCTTATATCCAGCTCTTCCAGACTGTCACATTCCGAAAACATACCATCCATATCCCAGGTCCAGATCTGTTTTACCTCAAAATTACTGAGATCCAGCCGCTCAAGATTACTGCAGTCAGCAAACATGTATTTCATATCCCGCACCTGGCTGGTGTCAAAATGACTCAAATCCAATTCTTTCAGTTCTTCACAGTCATTGAACATACTAAGCATACTTTCTACACGGCTGGTATCCATATGGCTCAGATCCAGTTTTTCCAGACTCTCACAGTAAGAAAACATGTATTTCATATCTTTTACCTGGCTGGTATTAAGATGACTCAAATCCAGTTTTTCCAGACTCTCACAGCCAGCAAACATGTATTTCATATCCTTTACCTGGCTGGTATCAAGATGACTCACATCCAGTTTTTCCAGCCCCTGACAATCCTCAAACATCCGGCTCATATCCCTTACCTGCCTGGTATCAAAATGGCTCAGATCCAAGGTCCGGAGGCTTCCACAATTTTCAAACATTCCAGACATATCTTCTACCATCCCAGTCTCCAGGTTTTCCAGGCCTTCGATGGCTTCCAGATTCTCATAACCGAAAAACAGACGACTGCTGTCTTTATTCGCAGTGATCTTGCCATCCGCCCAGATAAAAAGCTCTTTCTCCCGGCCAAAATTGCCTTTCAGATGTGCCAATACGCTGCCGTCCTGGGCCTCTGAGATATCCCAGGTATCTAAGCCAAGCGTATTTTCTCCGCTTAAGAAGGTGATCCGGCGAATCCGTTTTCTCTTTTCCTTTCTGCCAAAAACATAGTCATAGCTGCTGCCTTTCATCATGACATTTTTCTGCAGATTCTGCTTTTTCGGAAGCTTTCTGTCCTTTTCCGGAAGCTCGCTTAAAGCCCGGCTCCGCATATAATCTTTGCTCTCATCAAAACCACATTTGCTGCATTTATAAGTATCATTTGATGTCTCACAGATCGGACAAGTCCACATCTTTTTCTCCCCCTTTTATGATAAATTGTAACTGTTCAGAGCCAAGCAGATTTTCATGCAAAAGTGTGAGTCATGCTTGCATGAATGAACACTTTTACAGGGAAATCTATTTGGCGGATACGCCACACCGACGAAATGCGTAGCATTTTGGAGGTGGTTCTGAACAGTTACGATAAATTATATTTTTTCTTCCAGTAGCGGATGCGGGTCACACAGCCCAGCTCCAGGCCTTCGGTGACTGCCTTTTCCAGGGTCTCTTCGGAGATCATTCCTGCCGCCTGTCTTTCCGTGTATCTTCCCTCATCTACCAGCTGGCAGATGGTTTTTACTTCCTCGGTCGGGCTCATTTTTTCGACCCGCTGTGAGGTGTCTTCCTGGATTTTTTTCACAGAGAGAAAATAGCATTTCCCGTTTTCCACCGTGAAGTCAAAGATATAGGGACCCTTCAGGATCTTTTCTATCTTATTGAACTCTATACGGAACTCGCTCCAGTCCACAAGTGTCTTAAGCTCTGAGAGTGGAGCGAAGTCCTTCGTCTTTCTCTCAAGATCTGCCCTTTGAGCACCTCGAAGGAAGCTTCCTGAAACTTCCTGAAACTGCAATACAGAATCCAGCCCCGCCGATACTCGGCTTAAATTCAGCCCGCTTTTTTCTCCTGTCCGCACAAAACCGGAGCCGGAATTTACCTGGCGGTTTCCGAAGGTCATCGTCTGCACCAGAATCGCAGTTCCCTCTGGAAGACCGTTTAAGAGCAATCGATTCTCCCGTTCTTTCTCGCCTTTTTCATAGAAATGGTGGATCACCTCCTGAAGCTGATCCAACGGATCCTGTGGAAAAGGCTTCATAACATTCAGATTATAAAGCGTCTTATACTGCTGTGCGAGAAGCTTCATATCCTCGACTCCCAGCTCTGACAGGGATTTTTTCCCTTTTTTCGTCAGCAGAGCTTCCTCCTGGAGCAGGAAAAAATCTTCCGCCGCTCCGTGAAGCTTCACTGCAAAATCCCGGATCAGCCGCCGGTAGCTGTCCCAGGCCATCCAGGCGTCCCCACTTTTCTTCGCGAGACCATTTACGGTTTCATCGTTCAGACCAACATTTGCGATGGCCACTCCTTCCGAGCGCCAGTCCCAGCCGTCAGCATGAACGGAAAAAATCATCGGATCGTCGGGATTTCCCGGAACTTTTCCCTGTTTCACCGCCAGTTCCATCAGCCCCTGATTCAGATCTTTTTCCCATCGTTCTTCTTTCCAGACATCAGTAGTGAGAACGAACCCATCCGGAACAGAAATGCCGGCTTTCCGGAACTGCTGCATCCAGCTTCCGGCGGGGCCCAGCTTTCTGAGCTCTTTTTCCGGCGCCTCTCCAATCAGAAATGCCAGCTTTCTCTTCTTGATCTTTTTTACGGGAGGTATGGAAAATGCCCGAAATCTCTGGTAATCCAGACTTTCATCAAAGCCGCAGAACGGGCAGAGAGGTATTTCTTTTTCTCTTTTGCAAATCGGGCATTTTCTCATGATGTTCACTCCTTTTTTAGATCAATTTTCCAGGGTATCTTTTTCTTCGGTATGGGTTTCTGCTGCCGTATGGGTCTGTTTCCAGTCCTCCAGCACCATCTCATAGGCGCTGATGAAGCTTTTTAGAACCACTTTTTTCAGGTAATTCCGTACCTCGCTCTCCAGCCATTTCTCATTGGCGCTGGTCTCGGTCTGGTACTTGTCCGCCAGCTCCTGAAGCTGCTCGTAGTAATCCTGTTCCTCCCCGAGGGGTTCTTCCTGCTCCATCGGAACGATGACTTTTTCGAGGCTGCTCTCTTCCTCCGTCACGGTCTCGCCGTCTCTGGTGGTGAAAACGCTCTCCACGGACACCGTGCCTTCCTCTCCTCTGTTCTCAAAGTAGAAATTGAACCATACCGCTTCCAGCTCGCCGTCTTTTCCCACAAGCACAGGGAGAGAAGTCAGTCCGGTAAGGGAGCTTCTTTCTTCGATCGCTATGTAAATTTTTGAAATATCCATACATTTCCTCGCTTTCCGGCGGTTTTATACCTCTCCGCCCTGCTCTTTCTTTCTCGTAAACTCAACGCTGAAGCCCTTCGTATTCATCCGCATCTCATTGAATTTCTCCGCGCTGATAAAGACTCTTCCGCTGCCCGCAAAACCGCCGGTCTCATTGATCCAGACACCGGCCACATCGCCTGTTTCCGTATAAGCGAAACCGGCTACCGTGGTCGCATGGTTGCTCCGGAAGGGATCGGGTTCCTGCCAGGAGGGTACCCGGTTGCTTAAAGCTGCCTGCTGAAGATCCTGGGCTTTCAGGATCAGAATTTCACTCTCTCCGTTGTGGAAGCGTTCTGACATCAGCTCCAGCGTCACTTCCGGTTTCTTTTTCATCAGAGCGAAAATTTTTCCTTTTTTCATGAAGGTCGTATCTGTGGCCCGTTCAAACTCCACGCCATTGGCGTTTATGAAGGCCTTTCTTCCAAGGAAATTTGTGCCTCCGTTGCTTCCGTAAATCTGCATCCGCTGATCCCAGGTCATATCCTCCGTAAACTGGCAGCCGGCCTCCCGGAATCTTCTGTCCACATAGCAGAGCTTTGCGGAAAAGAAGACAGCCACGCCGTCCTCTTCCCGGAGGCGTTTTCCTGTCTGCTGGTTCACGACGTTGCAGGAAGCCACGATGCCGCAGGTACCGCCGAAGCCCAGAACAGCCTCGCCCTGTCTCACCGTATTGAAGGCCTGATAGCTTTCTTTGAAGTTCTCAGGAGTCCTTTCTGAAAAGATTCCCAGATAAAGACTCTTGCGGCCGGGCTGGATCTTTGCTTTCAGAGTCTCTGTTTTTTCCTGCATTTTCTGGCGGAGCGCATCTTTTTCTTCCTGTTTCTTTGCCTCTTCCGTCAAAAGCTCCTGATAGCGGATCGCATTTTCCTGCCAGTGAGGACTCTCGGACAGGTAGTTTCTGTCTGCATAGAGAAAGGCCTTCTCGATATCCTGCTCCGGCACCGGATTGTGGACGTTTCTTCTTCCGGCCTCATCGACACCCTCAGCCATATCTTTAAAGAAGCCTTCCGTTTCTCCAGCTTCTTCCCCGTCATTTTCTGCCGTCACAAGGGCCAGATTGATGGAGCCGCAGCTGAGAATCACTTTTTCCGTCGCTTCCGAAACCTCTCCTTTTTTCATGCCGAGAAGACTTTCCGGTTTCGCCGGGCTTTTCGCTTCCGGCTCAGCCTCGCCTTTATCGTCTTTTTTCTCAACAGGGGGTGTTTTTACCGTTTTTTTTTCCGGTTCCGGCATTCCTTTTTCTTTATAAATTTCTTTCTCCCATTCTTCGAGACGGCGGCGGTCAGCTTCCTTCGGGAAAGGCATATACTCGTCAAAAATCTTCTGGAAAAGTTCCCGGTCAAGAACGACTTCGCCATTTCGGAGCGCTTCTGTCGCAGAAGCTCCATCCGGATATCTGCCTTTCAGGATTTCAAAAACTTTCTTGAGGCAGTTTTCCACCAGACTGTTCAGATCACGGCAGTCGAAATTCTCTGTCATGGCTGCCATCTCTTCGATCGGCATGGTACACTGCAATTCGGATTTGCTGAAGGCATACTTCAGATTTCCTTCTCTCGCGGCTTTGTCCGGCAACGGAATCCGAATCAGCTCCATACGGCTCAGCATTGCAGAATCCACCTTCTCAGGATAGTTGGAAGCGCCGATGAAAATGATCTCCTTGTCGGAGCTTACCAGGCGGTTATAACCGGTGAGGAAGGCAGTCGTGATGGAAGAAGCGTACTCGGGCAGATTCGGAAGAGAACGGTTCTTGCAGACGCCGTCCAGTTCATCGATGAAAACGATACAGGGAGCGCTTTCTTCCGCCAATTCCATCAGACGGCCCACGATCTTCTCCGCTCCGCCCACATAACGATCCAGAATGTCTTTGGCATCCAGGCAGATATAATGGTAGCCGCTCTTGATCAGCTCATTGGCAAAAGCCTCCACGATATAGGTTTTTCCGCATCCTGGAGGGCCGTAAAAAAAGAAACCGTTTAAGTTCTTGAGATTCAGGGACTTTTTCAGCTCTATGTACTTAGCATCGCCGATGTTGACGCTGAGTTTTGTCTTGATGCTCTCCATACCTGCCACATCATCAAAGCCGTGCTTCGGGCTGGGACGGAACCAGGCTTCCGTATCGATCTCATCTTTTCCGTTGCTTTTTGCTGCTTTTGCTGTATTTCCGGCCTTTACCGTATTTGTGGCTGCGGTTTTGGCATTCTTAACCGGAGTGCTTCCGGAGGCTGCCGTATTTCCGGCTTCCAGCTCCATTTTCGCTTTCAGGATTCCGGCAATTTTCCGCGCCATCGCGACGTACTCATTCATCAGCTCCTCGTTGTAGGCCCGCTCTTCACCGGTACTGATCTCCACGTTTTTCCGGTAATAGTCGCTGGCTTTCAGATAGAGCTCCGCCTCGTCCCGGCAGTGGCCTCCTGCCAGCACCTTTGCTTCCTCCGCCTGCTCCTTGCACTCCCGGGCCAGCCGGGCATTTCTGCGAAGGGTAGAAATATAATCGTCTTTCATGTATGCACCTCTTCTCATTCATTTTTAAAGGTCAAAGTTTAAGTTCTCCGGATTCATAGGGCTGTCTTCCGCCAGAACTTTATCGGTCGGAATATCCTTTGGCACCTTCTTTCCTTCCGCGAAGAAATCTTCGTCCAGAAGATCAGGCTGTTTTGCAGCCGTATTGGCTCCAAGGGACAGATTCTTTAAGACTTCCGTCAGAACCTCCAATGTTCCGGGCTCCGTCGTATTTTTCCGGGCCTGCGCTTCCGGTTCTGTTTTTGGAAGCACGCCTTTTCGTACCGCCACCGTTACATCCCGGAAGCGTTTTTCCGCCAGAGCCACCTTTCCCTGCTCCACTGCGCTCACGAAGGCTTCCACAGAAGAAAACTGTGGTACGGCCAGGCGGCACATACCGCCGTTCATGTACATCCGCACATCATCCAGCTGGGCGAAGCTTAAGCCCTCGGTGATTTCCGCCATCTTATCGACGGTCAGTTTTCCCGGCGCTTTCAGGAAGCTGTTTTCCCAGAACAGCTGGAAATAAGCTTTCCGCTCCTGCCCATCCGGGGCCTCCAGCTGAAGAATCCGGAAAAGTCTTGCCAGCACGCCCGGCACCTTCCTAAGATCCTCCGTAAGAGCAGCTGTGATAACCGGAACATCTGCCTCTTTTCCTTCCTCCAGCACATCCGCAAGAGCGGAAGCAGCGCGTCCTGTATCTTCCACATTTTTCAGGAGGAAAAAGATCTTTTCGCCTGAAAGGAGCTTTTCTGAAAGGAGACTCACCCGTTCTTCTGCCTGCTCCTCGTTTTTGCCGGAAAGCTCATGGCCGGAAAGCTCCAGATAACGGTAGCCTTTCTTTCCGGCTTCTGCTGCCAGGGCTTTCGCGAGATACGTTTTTCCCATTCCTCGTTCTCCGGAAAGGAGAAAGTTCCAGGTTTTCGGAAGGCAGAACCACTCTTCCAGCTTTTCCCCGGAAAAACAGCACTGAAACAGATTTTTCCAGGTCTCCCGGCCCGCCACATAGTCAAGACCGCCCTCGGGCGGCGTTTTCAAAAAACGGTCGATGCTCCATTCTTTTTCCATGCTCAGTTCTCCTTTGAGTTACATCTGATCCAGCATCTCCCGGATCTCATCTGCACTGAATCTTTCTTCTTCCTGCACGTTATCGCTCTGGGGAAGATCGTTCAGCTCAGACATCACATCCGCAAAACCGCCTCTCGGAATATCGTCCTGCAGCCCCTGTTCCTCCCGGACACAGCGTTCCACATCCTCTCCGCTGATCAGACGCTCGATGAGATCGACGGAAATCAGCTGATCGACACCGGTATTCTTCGCCTCCTGTCCCGGAAGCTGCTCATTCAGGCCATTCAGGGAATTGAAGGTCTTTTTCAGATCTCCGCTGGAACTGCCGGAACCGCTCTCCATCTTTCTCATGGAGGAAACAGTCTTTTTCGCGCTGACCTTTCCAAGCTGGCTGTTCAGGCCGTTGATCGCCTGGAGCGCCTGATTCAGCTCGTTCATGCAGTTATAGAGGCTCCGGGTGGACTTCATGTCTCGCATCCGCTCCTGGGCTCTTTTCACCATCAGCATGGAATAGTAGGCAATGCCGATCTTGGAGTAATTGTCCTGATTTTTGATATTTTTCCGACGATTTGCCTTAGCGATAATAAGTTCCCGGTTCAGAATCACCTTATACTTGTCGTAAAGCACCCGAAGCTTCATATCCGTGTCCAGAAGCAGCTCGTCGATTCCCCGCTCCTTTTTCTCAGCTTTTTCTATCTTTTCCTCTTCTTTTTTCTCTTTTCCTTTAAATAATGCTCCAAATTTCATAGCCCTTCATCCTTTCTTTTAAAACTCCAGAACCTGCGGCTCTTCCTCTGTCTGTTCCTGCTCTTCTTCCTGAGCCAGTCTTTCTTCTTCCTGCTGTCTCTCCAGTTCTTCCTCTTCCTTCCGTTTCTGCTCCATGGCGAGTTTTTCCTCCTGCTGTCTTCTCATGCCTTCTGCCCGAAGCTCTTTTTTCCAGTTTTCCTCCTGCTCTACGGCTTCATAAGCGTTTTCATTCTGAATCATGTAGTCGAACATCTCAGCTGAATTGAAGAAGCTGTCCAGCATGGCCTGGAATTTCTGATTGGCCTCAGCCAGCCTTTTCATTGCCTCAAAATTCTCTGTCAGCTGGCGCTGGTACTTCTCTCTCACCGCCTCTACCCGTTTGGTGAGCTCCGCGTCGATACGGTTCGTGGTATTCATGAGGGCGTTGCCCACGTTCCGGATTTCAGTCTCCAGTACCTGAATCTGCTGGTTTTTCAGAGCGCGCTCGGAAACGATGTTATGCATATCGTTGTACATATCCGTCACTCTTGCCTTCTGGGTGTTAAGCTCCATAGCCAGACCGTCCAGTCTGCCCCGGCCCATGAGTCCTTCCTCCACTGCCAGCTCCAGCTCGGGAAATTTCTCCTGATTTTCCTTCAGTTTATTATAAGCCTCTGTATAGTCCACCTTCTGCTTTTCCAGCACCTGGTTATACTGGCTGATGTCCTTTTTCAGGCGACGGATCTTATTGCTGCTCTCCGCCACGATGAGCATCTGCTCGATCTGATCCTCACGAAGCTTCAGTTCCTCCTCCACGACGCCCTCTTTGGTATTGACGATATCACTTCGGAACTCCTTCGCCGCTTTTAAGACAAACTTGGAAATCTCATCCGCGCCTTCCAGATCTTTTCCTTCCAGTGCTACCCTAAGCTCCTTGACCAGGCGGACGATTCCTCTGTCGATGGGGTCTGTCTTAAGGTCAGAAGCCGGAGCATCACGGATGACCTGCATGCTAGCTTTGATCCTTCTTTTGATTTCATCCTGTTGTTCCGGCAGAAAAACGTCTTTTTCCGGATCAAGATGCGGCATAACCACCTCCGAGAGCTCATCCAGGATGCGGTTTCCGCCTTCCCTGAACTCGTTGGCCTTCATTCTCACCTGCTGTTCCGGCTTCACTTCCGGCTCATCCTTTTTCTTAAAAGCATTAAACAATTTCATGTTGATTCCTCCTAAGTTTTATCTCATTTCTGCTGTCCGAAAATTCTCACCACTGTCCACATCAGAACCGCCAGGATCAGCGAGGGCAGGAAGGCCAGGATCAGCGCCATGACAAGCTGTACAAAAAAATCCATAATATAGTAAAAAGAAGCGGCGCTTCCCACGTTTTCCACTGACAGGATATGGATTCCCGCAATCAGAAAAGCGACAACTGAAACCAGCGTGTCCACCGCCAGCGTCGCCCTGATGTGAAAACCGATGTTTTCTTCATAATCAAAAAATCCGATTCTCACAATACTGCCCGCCAGCATGAGAAGCTGCACGATGATCTCCGCTTTTAAAAGCCGGCTGCAGGTTCCATTCCGCTCCGCCAGCACATAGCCCCAGCCAAAAAGGCCCAGGAAGAAAAGGACGATCCCGATGATCAGAAACAACGTCTGATACATGGTCCATGCATTTCCTATCTCTTCCCAGAAATGGCCGGGCGTTCTTTTTCCCGATCTTCTCATGATAGTCTCCCGTTATACCATGGAGATGAGCTCAGTTTCCTGGAATCTTGCACCCAGCTTCTTAAGCTCCTCCAGATCTTCATATTCCGAAAGCTCCTTGCTTCCTCCTCCGGGGTTTTCATCCGCCGCCAGAATCAGGGTAAAGGAGAGCTTTTCTTTCTCCAGAATACCGATTTTCCAGAAAACAGAGCCCCAGTCGGGAGCTGTAAACTCTGCCTGTTTTTCAATCTTTCCCGCCCGCGGCTTCTCTACGCTTAAGGTGAGGCTTACCTTTTCTCCGGCCTCGATTCTTGCAAAGGCCTCCGGATACCAGCGGATCTTCCCCACAGAGCTTTCGGTTCCAAGAAGGGGAATTTCCTCGGTCTGGTCGATGACAAGATTTTCTCCTGCCTCGTCCTCCTTATAGGAGTAAACCACAAGGCTAACGGTGACAGCCTCCCGGTAGAGCTCCCGATATTCCTCCGCCATCTCTTTTACTGCCTCTTCGTACTCCTCCACGGTCTCTGCTCCTGACATGGAAGCCATTTGAAAACCGCAGTCCGGGCATTCACCATCTTCCCGGGATACATGATCCATTCCACACACATAACATTTCATCTTCAAAATCCTCCTTCTTCCAGAAATTTAACGAGCGTCTGATAAGCCCCTGAAAAATGATCCAGTTCAGCCTCCGCCTTGTTGCGGCTCTGCTCCAGACTTCTCTTAAACTGCTCTTTTTCTCCATTCCAGCTGCCCTGACTCCAGTCTGACATCAATACCGGATCTCCTGTCATTTTCCGGAAAAGCTCTTCCAGAACCGCCTGCCTTTTCTCCATATTTTTCAGCGGAACCCGGTATTCCTCCTGAAGCTTTTTCAGCTCCTGCTCGGCTCCCGTTTTCTGCTCTGAAATCTTCTGATACTCCAGCCGCTTCATTTCTTTTTCTGCATGCAGCTTCCGGACTTCTTCGGTCAGGGAAGCCTTCTGGCATTCCAGCTCCTCACATGCCTGTTTCGCCGTCCGGGACTCTTCTTTCAGCCGGAGTACCGCCTCGGCTGCTGCCTCTTTTTCCTTCTGTACACCAGCGGCTTTCAGCTCCTGCTGGGCTTTCTCTCTTAAGATCTCCTGGCGCTGGGTTTCCAGATCCTCCTCGGAGTCTTTCAGTGTCTGGTATTCTTTCCTGATCCCTTCCAGCCGCTCGGAGACCTGCTGCTTTTCCTGCTCTTTTGCCGGAATCCGCTCGTCTCTGTAAACTTTAATCTCTGCTTCCTGTTCCAGCCGGATTTTTTCCTGCTCTTCTAAGCTTTTCTCATAACTTTTCAGCTGTCTTTCGTAAGCTTCATTCCGGTCTTTTTCCTGCCGGATTTTTTCCCGCAGCGCTTTTTCTTTCTGCTCCAGCTCCTGTTTTCGCTTCTGCTGAAGCAATTCCTGCTCTTTTGCCGAGGCCTCCAGGTCTTTTTCCAGCTGCCGCTGCTTCTCCAGAAACGCCGTTTCCTTCGCTTTCATCTCGGCGAACAGTTTTTCGTACTGTTTTTCTTTGGCTTCCGTCTCTTCTTTCAGATCCTGGATTTTCGTCTCCATGGCCTCCGCCTCGTCAGCAGCCTTCACGACCTGCTGGAAGCGTTCTCTCACCCGCTCCCAGCGGCTTTTCTGCTGGCCGTTTGAGAAAAGCGTTTCATTTTCCGTATAGATCCTGCTGATCATCCGCGCGATAAAACAGAGGTCGCTCACCAGCTCTTCCTCGTCTCCCGGCGGCAGTTTTTCCACCTTTTTTCCTTCCTGGCTCACATCGCTGCAGAGATCCCGGAAAACGTCGAGAATATCCCTCGCTGTCACCTCTTCCGTCTCTTTCAGAAGAACGAGCCTGCTCTGTGCTCTGTCAAACATTCTTTCGCCTCCTGTCTTACTCCAGATCGATGACCCGGATTACCTGTGCCGTGTCAAACAGTTCGTCAAAGCTTGCCAGCTCGAAGGGTACCATCTCGGAAACCCCCCGGGTCAGCATGTTGTATTCCCCGATATGTATCGTCAGCACATCGGACTGATCCATGGAAAAAGCAATCGCCGCTGTGTTGTGTTTGTTTTTGACGACTCCGGTCAGCCGCTTCTGGAACTCCTCCTGCAAAGGAAGCACCACAGCCGTACTGTCATCCTTTTCCTGATTGATAACCAGGTTCCGGATGCTGTTTCCGCTGAGGCGGATCGGAATCGGCTCTCCGTTGGCTTTGCTGTGATAGTAGAGCTTGCCGTTTTCCAAATCCTCGCGGTATCGGATGGCATAATCGATCCGGTATTTCACGCCGTCAAAGTTTCTCTGAAGAATACCGACGGAATAGGGCGCCGTATGGCGGATACCCACGATCCCGGAGGACAGGAGGGCAGTTCCCAGGGAAATGGCGTTCTCGCAGTCCGATTTGTTGATGATCACGTCGGCCTGGCGGCGGTCCTGGGTACAGAAATGGAAGAAATCCTGAACCTGCTTCCGCACGAGATAGAAGTTTCCGAAACCGCCCACCAGAACGATTTTCAGATGCTCATAGAGGGGATCGGCGTAGGGAATCTTCTTTTCTTCCATATAGACAATGCTCTTTTTCAGATTTTCCTCGAGAACCGGCCGGATCTCCCGGTTATAAACCTCCACCAGCAGGCCGTAAGAGATTTCCACGTCATCCCCTTTGTAAGAGATCACGGTAAATTCTTCCTCTTCCAGCTCATCGAGATAGTCCAGACCGATGTCCTCGAAGGTGCTGTTGATATCCGTTGTCCGGTTGACGATCTCTTCTTCCAGTTCATTTAAGGCCTTGTAAAATTTGCCGTCCGTCTCCAGAGGCTCGTCCTCCTCCAGAAGACCGGCTTTTCGGATCGCCTCCTCCAGAAGGCTTTCCATATAGATGATGCCGGCTTTTCCGATTCGGCCGTTTTCGTTCTCCCCGGCTCCCTGGCGGTCGGCCACGTTGATTTCCATGAACTGTTTGCCATTGGAATCGGTGCCTGCGCTGACCTTGGAAAGAGTGATATCGAGGGTTCCTCCGCCATAATCGATGAGAAGGATGTGGCCGTCGTAGGCTTCGTTTCTCAGTGTCTGATAGTTGTAGGCGAAAAAGGCGCTGGCTGCAGCCGGTTCGCTGACTACCTGTACCTCCTTCACGCAGTCCATTTTTTCAAAAATATTCCGGAGGATGCTGCGGCCGGAGAGGCTGTCCACCCCTTTAAACCAGATTTCCGGAGCGCCGATCACCACATGATCAATCTCTTTCTCTCCATAATGCTCCAGCACCCGCTGGATCAGGTCTGTCAGGAACTTCTCCGCCACCACGGCCGGCGTGATCTCTTCTGTATAGCCGCGCTCGCGCAGAAGCTCCGTCTTTTTCTCCGTCAGCAGCATCTTAAAGGCCTTGTAGAGCACATGGTCCTTTCTTCCCATAATGCCTTTTGCGGCTGAGCCGTAGCGAAGTCCGTCAAGACTTCCTACCTTTCCGCCTGCGATCGTGGGAATATACGGGGTTCCCAGGCCCAAAACTACGGTTTCCAGTTTTTCCGTTTCGTTCCGGTAAGCAGATACCGTAGTATAAGTGCTTCCGAAATCAATTCCTATATTAAACATACCAAACCTCCCTGTCCGTCTCTTCTGTCTTTTTTTCCTCTTTCAAAAACGAAGCCTCTTTTTCAAAAAGAGAAGCCGCCTCTTTCAAAGCATTCTGCGCTTTCTGTTCCATGCTGCCCTGCTCCTTGAGCATGATTCCTGCCCGGTTTAAAATACTGGCAAGGGCCGTCGGATTTTTCTCTGCCATGAGTTCTTTTAAGACCAGATCCAACTTCTCAATGCTGTTTTTCTGAATCGCGATCTCCTCCTGGCCGCTGATCATGTATTGTTTTTCCGTCCGGATGGTCTTTTGAAGGCTGACCAGAACGCCTTTTTTCTGGCTGATATCCATTTGGTAGTCGGTGGCGACGCCCGGTTCCAGAGTTTTCTCCTTCATCCGACGATAAACCTCCCCGTAAACAGGATCCCTTTCACACTGTTCTTTCAGCTCCTGCCTGCGCTGTGCAAACTCCTGCTCATTTTTCCTGATGGTTTCCTGGCGCTTTTCATGAAGCTTTTCCATCCGGGCCACCATCGCCGTACAGCGGACAATCTCCCGGTGACAGTCGCATTTCATCTGATAGACCTCATTGCTATCATACTGCCCTTCGCTCCGGAAACTGTAATAAAGATAGTCCAAAACGCGCTCTGCCAGCTCCGAAGAGCGGCAGTTTTCTTCCTTGAGCTCTTCCATTTTCTGCAGCATCTCCTGAAGGCCCGGCCGCTCCAGCTTCCGAAAATCGCTCCAGGGGCAGACCATAATCTCCGTCACCCGGCCCAGTTTCCAGACAAGCCTCTGTCTTTCCGGCCCGGCGATCTCACGGATTCCCTGCCTTAAACGCCGGACATCCGCAGTCTCCGAAAAAGCGGGATACCAGAGCTTCGCTTCCACCCGGTCCGTCCTTTTCCACTCGGAAAGACTCTCCGCAAAAGCTTCCGGCTGTCCTTTCAGACACTTCCGAAGCTCTCCAAGATTCCGCTGAGACTTTTCCGGAAGACGAAGCCCCTTTGGCGTCTCCAGCTCCGGCTGATGACACCAGGCATAGAGAAATTCTGCTCCCCGCTCCAGCGTCCCGACGGGAAGCTTCTGCCAGCTTCTCTCCGTCAGCCAGAGATACTGCAGCATCCGGTAAAGCTCCTCCCGCTTCATCTGATTCCAGAGATGGAAACCGTCTCCCAGCTCATTTTTCAGCTCTTCATAGAATCGGAAATGACCTTCTGTCGCAAAAACCTTCTTAAATTTTCGGAAAAAGGTCCCGCCAAAGACCTCTTTTCTCTCTGTAAATACCGGAAAGCTCTCGTCTGCCTTCATGGAGCTTACCAGCAGAAAGATACTGTTTTTCACGGTTTCCAGCAGGTTTCTGAGTTCCTCTCCCGCCGTCTGGTCCTGATAAAGCTCCGCAAAAACCTCCGGCTCCATGACAAAGGCCATGGATAAGCCGCCCTGATTTTTCAGCATGGAAAAAATCCTTCCCGTCACTTCCTCCGGACTGTTGTGCCTGCAGAAAACACGCTTTCCCTCCGTCTCCCGCGGAACTGACTTTTTCGTAAAAAACCAGCCGCCGGACGGAGCCTGATAGCAGTAGGCGTCCGCAGAGGCCGGATTTCCCATAATCACCCGATAGCCGCCTTTTCCAGTCAGCTGTTTTTCTATAAAATAAATGCCCTGATACCCTGCCTTTCTCAGACAGTAATCGATATACTGTTCTCTGTCCAGCCGTACCAGGCTATCCGTATAATGTTCATCCTCATCCGCAAACAGCAGATGGATCTGCTCCGCAGCTGCACGGAATCCTCCCATTTCCTCACCCTCAGTCTTTTTTCTGAATTACGTCGTTTTCTTTCACAAATTTTTGTTTAATTTGCAAATATTTTCTTTTGTTTATTCAACATAAACAGTTTATATTTTTTAATATACCAAAATTTTTCTCTGTATTTTTAATTATACCTACTATAAACACTTTTGAAAACCAAAAATTTATTTTTTTCCTTTTTTGCGAAAAAAAGTCTCCTTGCAGAGATCACGTTTTCTGCAAAGAGACTTTCGTTTTTTATCATTCGCCCAGAATGGCTTTGAGATCCTCTTCCGGAGTGGTGATAGGGGCAATATTAAATTTTTCCACAAGGAAATTCAGTACGTTGGGAGAGATAAAGGCCGGGAGTGTGGGACCCAGACGGATATCTTTGATTCCCAGGTGAAGCAGGGTCAGAAGGATGCAGACCGCTTTCTGCTCGTACCAGCTTAAAATCATGCTCAGGGGCAGGTCGTTGACGCCGCAGTCAAAGGCGTCTGCCAAAGCGAGGGCGATCTGAATCGCGGAGTAGGCGTCGTTGCACTGGCCGATATCCATGACTCTCGGAAGGCCTCCGATCGTACCGAGATCCAGGTCGTTGAAGCGGTATTTGCCGCAGGCCAGGGTCAGGATCACGGTGTCCGGCGGAGTCTGTCTGACAAATTCCGTATAGTAATTCCGGCCCGGACGGCTTCCGTCACAGCCTCCCACCAGGAAGAAATGGCGGATCGCGCCGGATTTCACCGCATCCACAACCGTATCGGCAACGGAAAGGACGGTATTTCTCGCAAAACCAGTCATGACTTTGCCGCCGCCGTTAATTCCGTGAAATTCCCGGTTTTCCCCATAACCGCCGAGCTCCAGAGCTTTCTCGATGACGGGCGTGAAATCCTTGTCCTCGCCGATGTGACGCATTTCCGGGTAGCCGACCACCTCCGTCGTAAAGACGCGGTCCGCGTAGCTGGCTTTAGGCGGCATGAGACAGTTGGTGGTAAAAAGAATCGGGGCGGGCAGATCGGCGAACTCTTTCTGCTGATTCTGCCAGGCCGTACCGAAGTTGCCTTTAAGCTGTCTGTATTTTTTCAGCTCTGGATAGGCGTGGGCGGGAAGCATCTCCCCGTGGGTATAGATGTTGATACCTTTTCCTTCGGTCTGCTCCAGAAGAAGCTTGAGATCATAGAGATCATGGCCGGAGATCACGATGAAGGGGCCTTTTTCCACCGTGAGCGTCACCTCCGTGGGTTCGGGATTTCCGAAGGTCTCCGTGTTGGCCTTGTCCAGCATGGCCATACATTTCAGGTTCACCTCGCCCACTTCCAGAACGATGGGCAGAAGCTCATCCATTCCCCAGTCGTCCATGCCTACAGCGAAGAGTGCTTTATATAGGAAGCGATGGATCTCTTCATCCTTATAGCCCAGGACTGCCGCATGGTAAGCGTAGGCCGCCATGCCGCGGATTCCGAAAAGGATCAGGGATTTGAGGGAACGGATATCCTCGTCCGCAGTCCAGAGCTTTTCCATATCGTAGTCGTTGTTTTTGCCGCAGGGGGATGCACAGACAGCGCAATCCGGAATCAGTCGCGCCTTCTCCTCTTCCACCCGGTCGATGAGACGCTGCAGAGCCTCGTTGTCAAAATTTACATTAGTAAGGGTGGCAAAAAGGCCTTCCACCACAATGGCGGCTGTTGAATCCTTCAGGGCCCACTCATTTCCGTCCGTGGATCTTGCCAGGCCGATAAGGGCGCCGGTGAGCTGATCCTGAAGTCTGGCGGTATCTTCTTTTTTCCCACAGACACCTGCTTTTCCGGTACAGCCGCTGCATCCGGCTGTCTGTTCACACTGATAACAAAACATAGTTTTCCTCCTTAAATTTTCTGGTTATTCGAACGTCACTATTTTTTTAAACGTTTGGACCTGAGCAATCTTTATTCCTGCGAGCAACGAGCCAATCAGCCATGCTTGCATGGATATTTGACTTGATTGTGGCTCCAAATCATACAATTTCTCCTCGGGGGCTAATTGTTATGATCTTCAGCGGAATATCTTTCCTGCTCTTCTCCAGTGCTTTTTTCACTGCGTTGGTGAGGCCCCCACAACAGGGAACGGTCATGCGGGTCACGGTGATGCTTCGGATGTCGTTGTACCTGAAAATCTCTAGCAGTTTTTTGGAATAGTCCACGTCATCGAGCTTCGGGCAGCCAATGAGGGTCTCTTTTCCCCGGATAAAATCTTTGTGGAAGCTTCCGTAGGCGTAGGCCGTACAGTCCGCGGCGATGAGAAGGTCGGCTCCGTCAAAGTAAGGGGCATTGGGCGCTACCAGCTTGATCTGCACCGGGAAATTCGAGAGCTGGCCGGGCATGGACACCTCGGAAACAGGCTCGTCATGCTCGATGGTCTGACAGACCGTACCCGGGCAGCCGCAGGGCAGAGGCTCTTTCTTCGCGGCTTTCGCAGCCAGCACAGCTGCCTCGTCGTAAGCCGGAGCTTCTCTCTCCTCAAAGGAAATGGCGTTCTCCGGACAGGCCGGCAGACAATCGCCCAGGCCGTCGCAGTAGTGCTCGTGGAGCAGCTTGGCTTTGCCGTTTACCATACCGATGGCCCCTTCGTGACAGGCGCTGGCGCAGAGGCCGCAGCCGCTGCATTTTTCTTCGTCGATGGTGATAATTCTTCGGATCATGTGAGGTCTCCTTATAATCTATTTGTTGAAAATCTGCAGGAGCTTTATGAAAAAATGAGTTTACAGATTTTCGCTGTGTCGTTTGGTTCTGAGATGATTATAAGGGAGAAGAAGAATTCATAATGTTGCAGAGGTCACATTTTGGATTGGTTTTTTGTTCCAGAGGCGGCTATCGTTATTTTTCGTTCTGTATGCTATAACGGAAATCTATTGGGCGGCCCCTGGATAAAGTATTATCTTTGGAGGGCTGATTATACAAAAACCATGTGAGAATTTTTGGAGGCTCACATGGTTTTTATGATTCTACTTTTTATATCTGTTAATATATTTTTCTATATTTCTGTGAATATTTAAAGCCTGACTTCTGCTTCTCTTACTCCCTTCTTATAAGATCCGGAAACAATTTCGGTCATAATCGATGAGGCCTTCTTTTTTCATCTTTGCCAGCTCTCTTGTGAGGGCGCTCCGGTCAGCACAGAGGTATTCTGCCAGCTCTACTCTCCCTAGGGGGCTTTCAAAATAGCGGGAATGCTGGGTTTCAGCCTGGAGTGAAAGGTAGGCGAGGATTTTTTCCCGGAGAGTCTTCTTGGAGATCACCTCGACCTTGCGGATGAGCTCCTGGTTTTTTGCCGCGATAACACGGACCATATTTTCGATCAGCCGGTGATGAAATACGCAGGCCATATTGCAGCTTCGCATGACGCGGTCAAAGGGAAGGAAGAGAATCTCTGCGTCCTCCGAAACCTGAAATGTCACCGTGGAACGGCTGTCGTTCCCGCAGGCGAAGGTCTCTCCGAAAAGCTCATTTTTCCGCATGCGGACCAGAAGCGTCTTATTTCCCCAGAGGTCTTCCTTTATCATATCGACGGCTCCGGAGAGGACGATGCCGATGTGCTTCATATTTTCCTGCTCGAAGGCGATGATCTCGCCTTTGCTGAAAACGGCCGTGTGATAGGTGATGCAGTCCAGCATGGGGCGGCGGTCTTGTTGGGCAATGCCTTCAAAGAGAGGAGTGTCTAAAGATAATAGCTTGTTTTCCATTTTCATAAAATTGCGTAAACCTTTGCTTTTTGATGGGATTATAAAGTATTTTTGGGGGTACGTCAAATTTTATTCAAAATAATGATATTCGAAGGGACAGGCTGGCCGCCTTTCCCTTCGAGCATCCTTTTCTGCCTAAGGTCAAAAAATAATGGGCTTACGTCAGACTGGTAGGGTAAGACTATATGGTGGGATAGACAGAAGCCTCATATTGATATTTATTCATAAATAGATATTTAAAAATATTAGGTGGGATTCTTCCTCTTCCATATGTTAAATAGAGTGAATTATGGGATATATTTTGTCCAGAATGGACATAGATAGTTTAAATGATGATTACATATGCGCGCAGAAATCTTCCAGAGAGGTCGCTTTGATTGAGGTGAGAAGCCATGCCTTAAGCTTCTGAGGATTTTTTTCTGTTTTCATCTGGCTTTTCAAGTCTTCAGGCACAGGGAATTTGGATTCAAGAATTGTAAAAATACTTTCTAAAATACCTTCCTGTTTTTCTTTTTGCAACATCTCTTCCAACAGCATATAACGTTCCTCCATTGCACGACTGCTTTTGATCTTCTCAATGTGACGCTGGACCAGTTTTATGAAGGAGTTTGCCTCTTCTTCGGGAATCGTCTTGCGCCCGGAATTTTTCACATAGTTCAAAAATTCCATAAGCTCGGATGAAATCCCTTCTTCTTTTTCGCCTCTGGTATTCAGGTAAACCGTTACCACTCCGTCTGTGACCGCCTTGCCTGTCTCTTCACAGTATGTACGGGTATAATAGCGGTAAAACCCTTCTCCGAACGGATCAAAATCACAGATAAAAATGACGTAAATATCCGGCAGATTTTCATAGGATTCTCCGGCAAGCAGAGCATCCATATCCAGCTGTGCGTGATAATATCTGCTTCTTTTGGGCAGATAATCCTGACGGACTACCTGCATTTCTACATTGTATCTCGTATGTTTTTCATCCGCGGCGTAGACGTCGAGGCGTACTCCGTGATATTCGGAATGATAGGCCATTGTCTTCTCGGTCTGTACCTGAACGCTGGCAATCGTGATTTCTAAAGAAAGTTCCAGAAGCTTCCGGCAGATCTCCTGGTCTGTCATAACTGCCGCAAACAAAAACGCATCACGAATCGTCAGATCTTTGAATTTTTTCTTTTCCATTGTTTTCCTTCCTGAAGAGGAAGAATTCTTAATGTAAGTATAAATCATATTTTGTATTTTTACAATATAAAGATGCAAAAAAAATTTATTCGAAGGAACAGGCTCGCCGCCTTTCCCTTCGAGCATCCTTTTCTGCTTAAGTTCAAAAAATAAGGGGCTTACGTCAGACTGGTTGGGTAAGACTATATGGTGGGATGGATATCCAGATATGGACGTATTTGACTTATTTTGGATTTTTAGAATTTACGGTCATGCGTTTACGGGGCTTTCTATGACTTCATTTGAACTTTTCTAATTTGCAGTCATGTATTTTAGGGGTGTTCATTGACTGCATTTGGAATTTTGGGAATTTCAGTCAAATATTTTCGAGATTTTATTGACTGCAATTGGAATTCTTATATTTACAGTCAAACATTTTTCAAAATTGCATGACTGCATTTGAACTTTTTAAGATTTGCGGTCAACTTGGGGCCATATTTTTAATGACTTATTTGGAAATTTTGCAATATGCAGTCAATCTAAGCTTATATACAGAAGTTCTCCATTGCACTATTTTAAAATAGCATAACATTCCCGCCTCCTCTTTTCAATTTTATAATTTTTCCCGGTAAAAATGCTCCTCAATATATGGGATCACCTCGGCAAGATCCTCAAGCTTCGCCTCAATGAGAGGCTCCAGATCCGGGGCTGATTTGAGGATGTCGGGGATCATGATGGGAAGCATGCCTGCATTCAGCGCAGAGCGAAGGCCGTTCTGGGAATCCTCGAGAACCAGCGTCTTGCCCGGGTCGGCTCCCAGAGCTGCTCCGGCTTTCTCATAAATTTCCGGGTCCGGCTTGGAACGACGAACCTGATCCCCGCAGATAATCACGGAAAAATCGCCCCAGACACCGCAGCCCTTGAGCTTTTCTCGGGTTCGCTCCTGGCTGGAGGAAGTCGCTACTGCCAGGGCGAAGCCTTCTTTTTTCAGAAAAGCCATCAGCTCCAGCAGGCCTTTTTTCACCGGAACGCCTTCTGCTTCCTGGATTTTCCTGCTCTCTTCCCGGTAAGCCTCCGTAAATTTATCAAAGGGAAACTCCTGTCCATATACGCTTTTGAAATATTCTTCTCTGCCCTTGAGGTTCATGCCCAGAGTGTGATAAATGTTGTGCCCCAGGGGACCATAGCCCATTTTTTCCCCGGTAATATCCCAGGAGCGCTGAACTAGCCGTTCTGAATCCAGCATCAGACCGTCCACGTCGAAAATGACCGCCTGAAGAGGACATTTCTTCTGTTGTTCCATGTTATTTCGCCTTTCTGAAAAGCTTAAGAATGTATTCATTATATGATATTTGTAAAGAAGCGTCAAATGGGAAACCTTTTGCATGCAATCCGTAACAGGAGGCTTTGGGAAAGCCATGGGGGAAAATGATTATGCAAAGGGGCGGCTCGGAGTCGCGAGCCCGCCGCCCCTCTGCACTCCCCACT
>ERZ824488.1748-NODE-1748-length-22247-cov-9.155326_pt1 | contig 22247 bp, 20 predicted proteins | sample MGYA00519936_ERZ824488 | MGnify/ENA primary metagenome ERZ824488 (study PRJEB31778, sample SAMEA3449153) | human gut metagenome | biome: human gut; feature: human-associated habitat; material: faeces | place: United Kingdom | collected 2010/2012 ... | reverse complement strand
GCCGTATCTCAGTCCCAATGTGGCCGTTCAACCTCTCAGTCCGGCTACTGATCGTTGCCTTGGTATGCCATTACCACACCAACTAGCTAATCAGACGCAAGCCCATCTATTAGCAGATTGCTCTTTTCCCGTTTTCATCATGCGATGTTCACGGCATATGCGGTTTTAGCAGTGATTTCTCACTGTTATTCCCCTCTAATAGGCAGGTTGCTTACGTGTTACTCACCAGTCCGCCACTAACCGCTTCGAATCTAAAAGAATCGATTAAGTCCGTTCGACTTGCATGTCTTATGTGCGCCGCCAGCGTTAATCCTGAGCCAGGATCAAACTCTCTAATTAATTGTATATATACTGTCTTTTTACAAGACCTTACATATCGGTTTGATTTGGTATGTTTCCATACCCTAGCTTTGATTTTTACTTTTGGTTTTCTCCAAATTTTTGGTTTAGTACGAATCGTTGGTTAGACGATTCTAAAACTCATTTAAAGGATTTTATTGTTTATTTTTCAATGTACTTTGTTCTTGAATCTTAAATTCGAGAACGTTCATTATTTTACCATTTTTATTTTGTTTTGTCAATAGTTTTTTGAAATATTTTTTAATTTTTTCAAATAAAAAAATTAGTAATTTTTGTGTTGTTTTTATATTGTAGAAACATTACTAATTATACATATTTCATATAACTAAATCTTCATGTGTTCTGCTTGGTACTTAAATATAATACTACTTTTCTCGACTTCTGTCAACACTTTTTTGAAAAAAAGTTAAAAAATTTTTAATTTGTTTCTTTATCTCTAAAATGTAGAAAATCTACCAAGGAAATTGGTAGATTTCTTCTTAGTTATTTTTCAACTACAGTCCCCACACTCTCTTCTAAAAAAGTGGATTTAACAATTATCTTTACTTGCTTCTCCTTAGCTAGTTTTACACATTTGTTATGTAATACCTTTGCCCCATTGTTTGCCATTTCTAGCATTTTATCATATGTTAGTTTATCAAATTTTGTTGCATTTTCATTTTTATTTGGGTCTTCTGAATATACACCATCAACATCTGTAAATATTTCGCATTTTTTTGCTTTTAGTGCTGATGCTAGTGCTATTGCTGTTGTGTCTGAACCTCCTCTGCCTAGTGTTGTGATGTTTGAGTTTGAATCTATTCCTTGAAAACCTGCAATGATTACTATTTTGCCTGTTTTTAGTTCTTTGAGTATTTTGCCTGTTTTTATTTTTGTTATGTTAGCATCTCCAAAGTTTGAGTCTGTGATTATTGGAACTTGCCAGCCTAACATAGATACTGCTTCATAACCCTGTTTTTGTAAGCACATTGCTAATTTTGCAATGGTTATTTGCTCTCCTACTGATACTAATACATCATGTTCTCTTTTGTTTGGTTTTTCTGTTATTTCATTTTCTTCCTTAATTAAGTCATCTGTTGTATCTCCTTGTGCTGATACAACAACTACTACTGAATTTCCTTTGTTTTTCTCTTTTGTAATGTGTTTGCAAACATTAAAAAGTTTGTCTGTGTTTGCTACAGAACTTCCTCCAAATTTTTGTACAATTATTTCCATTATGGAACCTCTTTTTTATTTAATAAGTACCAATAATATTTAAGTCTAAATATTATATCGTTTGTTCTTGTATATATTATATACTATATTTATACATTTTGTGAATAGTTTTTTTAAAATTTTACTGTTGTTTTTAAGTAAGCTTCTATAAAGCCATTTAAGTCACCATTCATTACTGCTTCAACATTGCCTACCTCATAGTTTGTTCTATGGTCTTTTACTAATGTATATGGGCAGAATACATATGAACGAATTTGGCTTCCCCATGCTATATCTCTTTGTATGCCTTTTAGATCTTCTATTTTATCTTTTTGTTCTTTTTCTTTTAGTTCTAATAATTTTGATTTGAGCATTGTCATTGCATATTCTCTGTTTTGTGTTTGTGACCTTTCTGTTTGGCAGGCTGTTATAATTCCTGTTGGAATATGTGTTAGTCTTACCGCTGATGATGTTTTGTTTACTTTTTGTCCTCCTGCTCCTGATGCTCTATATACATCCATTTTTATATCATCTGGATTTATATCTAGTTGTATGTCATCTGTGATTTCTGGAAGTACTTCAGCTGAAGCAAATGATGTATGCCTTCTTCCACCGCTGTCAAATGGTGATATTCTTACTAATCTATGTACTCCATTTTCTCCTTTTAGATATCCATAAGCATTTTCCCCTTTTACTAAGAAGGTAACGCTTTTTATTCCCGCTTCATCACCTTCTAAGTAATCCAGTTCCTGTACATCAAATCCATTGCTTGCTGCCCATTTGCAGTACATTCTGTATAGCATTTCTGCCCAATCTTGTGACTCTGTACCTCCGGCTCCTGGATGTAAAGTAATTATTGCATTATTTTTATCATATTTCCCTGAAAGTAAAGTTTCTAACTCAACTTTTTCTATTTTTTCTTCTATCTTTTTTGTGTTTCTTAAAACTTCCTTCCCCAGCTCAATATCTTCCTCTTGCAGTAATAGCTCATTTAGACTTTCCAAATTTTCTAATTCATTTTGTATTTTCTCAAAGTTTTCGATTTTATTTTGAGTCTTCTTCATTTTAGTAAGAGTTGTCCCTGAATTTTGTGAATTCTCCCAAAAGCCTGGTTTATTAGTTTCGGCTTCCAATGTTTTTAAGTCTTCTTTTAATTTAGTTATATTCAAAGCATCCTCTATTGATTTTAGTTTTTCCTTTAGTAGGATAAGTTTGTGTTTATTTTCTTCTAATTCTATCAAAAATGTTTCCTCCTATTTTCCACAACAATTTTTATATTTCTTTCCGGCTTCCGGCATGGGCATAAGTCGTTGCGACCTACTTGTGGGCCGTTGTTTTTTATTGTGGTGTGTGGTGTGTTTTGACTTTTTGTAGGGATTTTTTCGTTTTCTCCTGTTTTTAGGCCTTCTCCTGTAATTTTTACTGTTTGTACTCTTTCTATTTTTTGTATTCCTTGAACATGTGTTAGTATTTTTACAACATCTATTTTAATATCATTTGTCATCTGTTCAAACATGTCAAATCCTTCTATTTTGTATAATGCTACTGGGTCTTTCTGTCCATATGCTCTTAGGCCTATTCCATCTTTTAGTTCATCCATGCTATCAATATGGTCCATCCATTTTTGGTCTACTACTTTTAGCATTACTACTCTTTCAAATTCTCTTAATGTTTCTTCTCCCATTTCTTTTTCTTTTGCTTCATAGTTTTCTATAACTTGATTATATAGTTCTTCTGTAATTGTTTCTGGATTGTCATTTATTTGGTTTAGGTCTAAGTTTAGTATTGATTTTGCTTCTGTTTTTAATCCTTCTTTGTCTATTCCTTCTGGTGTTTTATGTGTCTCTACTACTTCTTGCACTACAGAGTGCATCATTTTTTGTATTTGTGTTTTTAAGTTCTCTCCATCTAACACTTCTCTTCTTTGTTTATATATAATTTCTCTTTGTGTGTTCATTACATCATCATATTGAAGTACATGTTTTCTTATGCTGAAGTGTTTTCCTTCTACTCTTTTTTGTGCTGTTTCAACTGTTCTTGAAAGTAGTCCCATCTCTATTGGCATATTTTCATCTGCTTTTAGAGTGTTATATACACTTGTTATCATATCTCCACCAAATATTTTCATTAGGTCATCATCTAATGCTATATAGAATCTTGATTCTCCTGGGTCTCCTTGTCTTCCGCTTCTTCCTCTTAGCTGGTTATCTATTCTTCTTGATTCATGTCTCTCTGTTCCTATTATTTTTAGACCACCTGCATTTAGCACTTTTTCTTTTTCTTCTTTTATTTCTTCTTCAAATTTATTTTCATATTTACTAAATACTTTTCTTGCCTCTAGTATTTCTTCATTATCTGTTTCATTGTGAGCAGTTGCTTGTTCTATAAGTTCATCTGAATATCCTTGTTTTCTCATTTCTTGTTTAGCTAAATATTCTGAATTTCCTCCTAGCATTATATCTGTACCACGGCCTGCCATGTTTGTTGCAATTGTTACTGCTCCAAATTTTCCTGCTTGTGCTATTATTTCTGCTTCTTTTTCATGATATTTGGCATTTAAAACTTCATGTTTTATCCCTTCGCGTTTTAGAATATTACTTAGTTTTTCAGAGTTTTCTATTGATACTGTACCTACTAAAACAGGTTGACCTTTTTCATGACTGTTTTTAATGTCTTGTACCACTGCTCTAAATTTTGCTTTTTCATTTTTATAAATTATATCATTTAGGTCTTTTCTAATCATTGGTTTATTAGTTGGAATTGAGATTACATCTAGGTTATATATTTCCCTAAATTCTGCTTCTTCTGTCATGGCTGTACCTGTCATTCCTGATAGTTTGTTATACATTCTAAAATAGTTTTGGAATGTTATTGTTGCAAGTGTTTTAGATTCGTTTGCAATTTTAACATGTTCTTTTGCTTCTATTGCTTGGTGCAATCCATCACTATATCTTCTTCCATACATTATTCTTCCTGTAAATTCATCTACTATTAGTACTTCTCCATCTTTTACAATGTAGTCTATATCTTTTTTCATTATTCCATGTGCATGTAATGCTTTGTTTATATAATGAACTAAATCTGAATTTTCTATATCATTTAAGTTATTTACTTTAAAATATTCCTCCGCTTTTTTTGTTCCTTTTTCTGTAAGTGTTGCAGATTTTGCTTTTAAGTCTATTACATAATCATATTTTTCATTATCTTCAGCTTGGTCTATGTTTTTTGTATCTTCTTCTATTATTGTTTTTGGTTTTAATCTTTTTACAAAATCATCTGCTTTACTGTAAAGGTCTGAACTTTCAGCTGCTGTTCCTGAGATTATAAGTGGGGTTCTTGCTTCATCTATCAAAATGCTGTCTATCTCATCAACTATTGCATAATTTAGTTCTCTTTGAACCATGTCTTGTTTATGAATTACCATATTGTCTCTTAGGTAGTCGAATCCATATTCATTGTTTGTTCCATATGTTATATCCGCTGCATATGCTTTCTTTTTCTCACTTGGATTCATCATTGCTACAACTAGACCTACTGATAATCCAAGGAATTTATATAGTTTTCCCATCCATTCACTGTCTCTTTTTGCTAGGTAATCGTTTACTGTAACTACATGTACACCTTTTCCTGTAAGTGCATTCAAATAAACTGGTAATGTTGCAACTAGAGTTTTTCCTTCACCTGTCTTCATTTCTGCTATTCTTCCTTGATGAAGAATTATTCCTCCTATTAATTGAACATCAAAATGCCTCATTCCTAATACTCTTTTTGATGCTTCACGAACTGTTGCAAAAGCTTCTGGTAGTATATCATCTAAGGTTTCTCCTTTTTGAAGTCTTTGTTTGAATTCATCTGTTTTAGCTTTTAATTCTGCATCTGTTAATTTTTCTATTTCTGGTTCTAAATTATTTATTTTTTCTACAATAGGCATTACTCTTTGTACTTCTTTTTCACTGTATGATTTAAAAATTTTACTTAAAAATCCCATAAAGTTACCTTCTTTCTTTAAATTCTAACTATATATTTATATCATAAATTATCATATCTTTCAAGATTTTACATAGAATTAAGTAAAAAGTGAGGTTGATTATGTTTGTTTGTAATGTTAAGTTAAATAGTAAAAGTATTGTGAAATTTTCGCTTATTGTTATTAGCATTATTGTTGTAATCTTGTTTGTAATTTCTCTTTATAAGATTATGAGCAGTTCTTTTAAAACTGAAGATGAAATTCCAGAACCTGATGTTGCTTATATTAAGCCTGAGGAATATACAAACATTTTAAAAAGTGTATATGAAAATTTAGATATTTATGTTGGGCAAAAAATTTGCTTTTCTGGTTATGTATATAGAAACTTAGATTTTCCAGATACTGAATTTGTTTTAGCAAGGGATATGGTTGTAGAAGGTAGCCAAAAGAAGCTTATTGTTGGATTTCTTTGTTCTTGTAAAAACGCTAAAGATTTCTTAGATAATACTTGGGTTGAAATAACTGGTGAGATAGCAAAGGGAAATTACCATGGAGATATTCCTATAATTAAGATAATAAAGATAAAAAAGATAGATAAGCCTTCTTCCGAATTCGCTTATCCACCTGATTCTACATATATTCCTACTGGTATTATTTATTAATCTTTAAATCCTTCGCCATAGACCTCTCTTGCATTTGTTATTATTATGAAAGCATCGGGGTCTATTTCTTCTATTATTTTCCTTACTTCTCTTACTTCATTTCTGGACATTACACACATTAGCATTTTTCTTTTTTCTTTTCTATACATTCCTTGTGCATCTATTGCTGTTACTCCTCTATGTATAGTGCTTCCAATCTTTTCTGCAATTTCTTCCCATTTTGGTGTTATTATAACTAATTTTTTTGCAAAGTTTATGCCTTCGAAGAATATATCAAGAGTTTTTCCCATTATATATATTGCTACTGCTGAATATAAGCCTACTTCAATGTCTCTAAAAAATAGTGCATTTGCTCCAACAATTATAACATCACACACAACTATTAATGTTCCTGTTTTTAAGTATTGATTATATGATTTTATTATATTTGCAAGTAAGTCTGTTCCACCTGTTGAACCATTTGCTTTTAAAACTATTGCTGTTCCAATTCCAACAATTATTGAACCATATAATACTGCTAAGAATCGGTCCCCTGTAATTGGTTTGAAATTTTGAAATATGTTTAAAAATATAGATAAGAAAACTGTTCCTAAAACTGCCTTTATAAAAAATTTTCTTCCAATTTTAAAGTATGCAACTATAAATAATGGTATGTTTATTATAAGCATAATTGTTCCAACTGGTATTTTTAGCATATAATAAATCATTGTTGCAATTCCTGAAAAGCCACCTGTTGATAATTGATTTGGTAGCAAAAACATTTCAATTCCCACTGCCATTATTGCTGTACCTATAATTATTTTTATTAATTCTAATATAAAATTGCGTACCTTTATAATATTGCGTTTTGATTTCATTTTCATACCTTTTTATCTCCTACAAATATTATTTACTTTTGTTTTATTATTTATTCGCATGTTTTTTGTATTCTTCGTACAGTTTTTTTGCTGTTTCTGGGCTATCTACACCTTCTTTATTTTTCACTGGTGCAAAGTCTTCTTCTCTTTTTCCTCTTAGAATTGCAATGTCATCAAATAAGCAGAAGCTATCAAATATAAATTTTTCAAATTTATAACAATTGGGCTTATCTGGTACAATCAGCTCACCTTTTTCATTTATATAGCTTGATTTTTTCTCAGCTACATGATATTTCATCTCTTTTGTACTTGCTTTTTCAATTGCTTCTATGTTGAAAAGATTACACATGATATGTGATTCACCATAAATCATTTCACCATTTTCATCCACAGCATGCCTCATTTCTTCTGGAATTTCAGTATATTCAATTACTTTTACCCTGCCATTTTTCTTGCAAAGTACTCCTACTTTTTCATATGGACTGTTTTTGATAATTGTTCTTGTTGCTATTTTAACTTTTTTATCTATCGCCATTCCTAATAATAATGTATCTACATATTTTACTAGTAGGTTATCAACAGAGCCAATAAAAATCCATTCTATCCCATTTTTCTTCATATCATCAATAATGCCATTTTTAGCCATTGAATAGAATATTCCACCATTTCCATCTGAAGCTAATTTTACCTGTTTATTTTCACCAATAATTAATTTTCCTTGTTTATTAAGCAATGGCATTTCTCCTTGTTTGAAGAATTTAATACATTCCTTTGGATATCCGAAATAATTAACTTTTTCAAAAAATTCAACAGTTTCATCATTATTCTCTGGGCTTGTCATAATATAACATTTAAGAGCTATTCCGTATTTTTTTTGTGCATTCTTTAATTTCTCAACTGCTACTTCAAAAAGTGTTTTGTCCTCTGAATTCAAGTGTATCATATATGTTCCCTTTGGGCCTTTATGTCCCAATCTGCTTCCTTGCCCGCCAGCCATAATTGCAATAGCAAATTTGCCTGATTTAATTTTATCCTCTCCTAATTTTATGTACTTTTCAAGCTCTTCTTTCTCAATTTTTTCAGGATTTATAGCTTTAACAGGTTCTAAATTTTCAATATTCTTGATTTCAACACCTGTTTTTGTCTCTTCATACAATTCTTGTAATTGTTCAAAATCTATCTGCAAAATTTGGTCAATAACGCCATCATTCTCTAAATTAATGTGATTTTGGTCGTATTTTTTTAATAAATCTCTTGCTTTTTCTTCTTTATTCATTGATGGTCCCTCACCTTCTGAAATAATACTTAAATACTATATCACTTTTTTTTGCATTTGTCTACTCCTTTTAAAAAGGTATTGACATATTTCTTCTAACAGGAGTATAATATAAGAGTACTTGGGGATGTATTTTGGTTTCGACAGTATTTTTGAAGTATGAATAGCAAGTAGTGGATGGTCGCTTTGGCCACTATAAAAAAGCGAGTTAATAATAAACGCTGATAATAAATTAGCATACGCTGCCTAGGCAGTGTCATCTTACTGCATAGCCTACTGATGTAGATAAGGTGTCGACTAAAGTAGGAAACAAAATTATTTCTTGCCTTGGAAATAATGGGTATTTAAAAGGCTACAAAAACTAATAGCGTGTTTATTTGCTGTGGTTTTATGGAAATCAAATAATAAACTAAACTTGTAGAAGTTCGTATGAATAGAATATTGGACGAGGGTTCGACTCCCTCCATCTCCACCATAAATAAAAACACACACAATAAAATGTGTGTGTTTTTGGTAGCGAGAAGTGGATTCGAACCACCGACCTGTCGGGTATGAACCGAATGCTCTAGCCAACTGAGCTATCTCGCCATCAACTATTCCATTATACATACTTTTTCTTCACTTGTCAAGCAAAAATCCAATATTTTTTTATTTTTTCTTAACTTCTGGAATAATAATCTTTTCCTTATCCTCTTTAGGTTGAGGCTTAGCCACATTTAAGTGCTCATAAACATTTGAAATATCAAGTTCCTTACCATCATTATCAATAACAACCTCAATTTCCTTATTCTCTTCTTCCATATTTTCTCTATCTTTATTCTCCATAAAAAATCACCTAAAGGTATATTAGCATAAAAGTAAAAATTTGTCAAGAAAAAGAACGGTTTTGGGACCGTTCTATGCTTTTATTAAACTTTGCTTTTTTTTGTAATTGTTATATCTTGAAATAAGAAGTTCTTAAAGCTTTGCCATGTTACTTCTTGGTGTAAGAATTCGTTTATTTCATTTTCAATCTTTTGTTCATATGGTGTTAATTCTACTTTGATTTCATATGTTAATATTCCTTTTAATTTTGACCAGAATGATGCTTTTACTGGTAAATTAGAATTTGGTTTACATACTCTAAAAGCAGAGTCGCCTGCTCCAGCATTTCCTGTTGTTCCTGCATTTTCTAATCCGCCATTTGCTCCTAAGTTACCACCATTTCCTTCCATTGGAATGAATTTTGATACTTCTTTCATTATTCTTCCTCCCCTTTTAAAGTATTTTTTAGAGATTTTTCTTTGGTATGTATGTACAATCTCTTAATCTATCTTCATATAAATTTATACTACATTTTTCTATAATAATCAATAGTTTTTTACAATATTTTCTTTACATTTTCATTACAGAAATATTACAAAATTATTACATTTTTGTAACATTTTGCTATATAATATTTCCATATAGCTCCAATCCCACTCTTTTAGCCATTTCTACTGTTCTTATTGTGTTTTCTATATTTGTTCCTTTTGCCTTCACATTTATATAGTTAGTTGTATGCCCTTCTGTATAGCCATCATGTACTGTTGTTTCAAATAATACTTCTAGTTTTTTTCCTATAAATCTATCTAAAAATTCTTCCTCATTTTTATTAGATAATTCTATTAATTTATTGCTTCTTTCATCTTTTATTTTAGGATCTATTTGGTCTTTCATTTTAGCAGCTACTGTTCCTTTTCTTTGTGAATACTTGAATATGTGCATTTTTGCAAATTTTATTCTCTTTAGAAAATCATAGGTTGTATTGAATTCCTTTTCTGTTTCGCCTGGGAAACCAACTATTATGTCTGTTGTAAGCGCTACACTTGGGAATTTTGCTCTTAGTAGATTTACTCCGTGTTCAAATTCTTGTATTGTGTATTTTCTGTTCATTCTTTTTAATGTTTCATCACAGCCACTTTGAAGTGATAAGTGGAAATGGTCACATATTTTGTCTACATTTCCTAATCTTTCTACAAATTCCTCTGTGATTAAATTTGGTTCTAATGAACCTAAGCGGATTCTTTTTAAGCCTTCTATTTTGTTTATTTGTTCTAACAAATCAATTAGCCTTGTTCCATCTTCAAAGTCTTTCCCATAAGATGCTACATGTATTCCTGTTATTACAACTTCTTTTATTCCGTTTTTTACAATGTTTTGTATTTCTTTTATTACACTCTCTGGTTTTCTGCTTCTTACTCTTCCTTTAGCATACGGAATTATGCAGTATGAGCAAAAGTTGTTACATCCATCTTGAACCTTTATTACTGCTCTTGTTTTTTCAGTATATGTAACTGTTCCAAAGTCTTGAAATTCTTTTTCTTCCTCAATTTTATTTACTTCCTCTTGTTTTGTATTTGAGTAGTTTTCTACTATTTTAACAATATTAGATTTATCTGAATTTCCAACTATTATATCTAATTCTTCTATTTTTTCAAGTTCTTCTTTATTAACTTGTGCATAGCAACCGTGTTGCAACTACTATTGCATCTGGATTGTGTGCCTTTGCTTGCCTTATAATTTGCCTAGATTTTTTATCTGCCATGTTTGTTACTGTGCATGTATTTATAATGTATATCTCAGCTTTTTCATCAAATTCTAGTTTTTGATACCCGTTTTCTATAAACTTTTGTGCCATTGCATTTGTTTCATATTGATTTACTTTGCAACCGTAATGTATAAAAAGCTATTGTTTTCTTCATTTTATTGCTCCTCACTGTTACCAACAGTAGTTTCTTCACTTGCTACTGGTGGCTTTGCCATTTTTAATTCTTCCCATCTTTCTTTTGGCATCAATGTTTTTCTTGGTTTGCTTCCTTCATATCCTGAAATTATTCCTCTTGCTTCCATTTGATCTATTATTCTGCCAGCTCTTGTGTATCCTATTTTAAATCTTCTTTGTAACCCTGATGCTGATATTTGTCCCATATCAACTGCCATATCAATTGCATCCATTAAAAACTCATCTGTATCATCATCTTCTGAATTATCTAGTTCTTGGTCAGTTGTGTTTGCTTTTTCTATTTTTTCAATTATATCATCACTGTATGTTGGTCCACCATTATTTTTTAGGAATGTTACTATTTTTTCAACTTCACTATCAGATATAAATGCTCCTTGAACTCTTTGTGGTTTTATTGTTCCTGATGGATAAAATAGCATATCTCCTTTTCCTAATAATTTTTCAGCACCTATTGAATCTATTATTGTTCTTGAGTCTACTCCTGATGTTACTGCAAATGCAATTCTACTTGCAATGTTAGCTTTAATTACACCTGTTATAACATCAACTGATGGTCTTTGTGTTGCAATAACTAAGTGCATTCCTGCAGCTCTGGCCATTTGTGCTAGTCTACAAATTGCATCTTCTACATCTTTTGCTGCAACCATCATCAAATCAGCAAGCTCATCTATTATGATTACAATTTGAGGTAATTTTTCCTCAACGCCTTCTTCTTCTAGTGCTTGGTTATAGCCTGTAATATCTCTTACATTTTTTTCAGCAAATAAATGATATCTATTTACCATTTCTTGAACTGCCCATTGTAAAGCACCTGCAGCCTTTTTAGGGTCTGTTACAACTGGTATTAATAAGTGTGGAATTCCATTATATACTGATAGTTCTACTACTTTTGGGTCTACCATTACAAGTTTTACTTCACTTGGTTTTGCTTTGTATATAATACTTGTAATTAATGTGTTTATACATACACTCTTTCCAGAACCTGTACTTCCTGCTATAAGAACGTGTGGCATTTTTGCTATATCTGCAATAATTGTTTCTCCTGCTGCATCACGGCCAACTGCAAATGCAAGTTTTGATTTTGCTTCTTGGAACTTAGGGTCTGCAATTATATCTCTTAAAACTACCATATCTTTTTCTTTGTTTGGAATTTCTATTCCAACTGCTTGTTTTCCTGGAATTGGTGCTTCTATTCTTATACTTTCTGCTGCTAAATTAAGAGCAATATCATCTGCTAAATTTGCAATTTTACTTACTCTTACTCCTTCTGCGGGTTTTAATTCATATCTTGTAATAGTTGGTCCCACTGAAACATTTTCAACTTTTGCTGCTACTCCGAAGCTATGTAATGTTCTTTGTAGTTTACTTGCTGTATCAGTAATTGCTTTTTTGCTATTCTTAGCTGTTGCTTTTCCTTCTTTTAGGAATTCAATTGGTGGAAATTCATAGTTTTGGTCTTCAACTGTTAATGTGTGTTCTAGTGTTAGCACTTCTTTTGATTTATCTTCCTTTGTTTCTTCTTGTTTTTTGAATAATCCATTTTCACTTGCCATTTTAATATTAATTTGATTGTCTAAAACTTCTGCTTCTTTGCTTTCCAATTCTCTTAATTCTTTTTTGCTTCGTTGTTTTTCTTTTAATTTCTCAACGCTATTTTTGATTCCAGAAATTTTTGGTTCTACTACTTCATCATCTTCGTTATCTACAATTGTATTTTCTTTTTTGGTTCTTACTTTTTCTCTTGCTTCTCGTTTTTCTATGTTTCTTTCTTTTCTTTCTTCAACTATTTCTTTTACTTTTTCAGCAGGCTTGATTCCATACATGAATATAGAAAGTATTACAATTACTCCTGCAGAAATAACTACTGTGCTAAGTTTTCCAAACATTCCTGTTAGCCAAATTGTAAAAGTAGTTCCAGCTATTCCTGTATTTCCACCTAAAACAGTTATTATAACTGCTATTGCTATTACTAGGCTTAGGTATTGTAATAGCTTAATGGTAATTGTTCTTTTATCTTGGTCACAAGCCAAATTTACAGCTGCTGCAAAAATCGCAATTGGAATTAGGTATTCAATCCATCCTATTGCATACTCTAACTGTGGAATCACATTTTGCCCAATAGTTCCTGGTTTTCCGTAGATTAATACCCCTAGAACTATACTTACCACAAATAACAATACAACTTCTATATCTAAATTATTTCTTTGTTTTTTCTTCTTTCTTCTTCCCATATTTGTTTCCCTTCCATTTAATAAAAAGCCAGAATTTATTTCTGACTTTCAGATATGTTTTTATTTTAGTTCATTTCTATTTTGGTCTATTGTTTTTAAAGCCTCATTGATAGATACATTTATGTTGTTTATTGCACTTTCTAAATTTTCAAGTATTCCATCTGCATAGTCTTTTGTTCCCTTTGTAATTTCCCTAGACATCTCATTTGCAGTTTCAATTATTTCAGCTTTTTGCTCATATGCTTTTCTTGTAATTTCGTGTTCATCTATCATAGATATTATTCTATTTTCAGCTTCTCTTACTATATCATCAGCCTCTTTTTGAGCTTCATCTAAAATCCTTGCTCTTTCTTCTTTTATCCATTTTGCTTGTTTTAATTCATCTGGTAATTTTAATCTTATATCTTTAATTATTTCTAAAACTTCTTCTTTATCTACTATAGCTTTTTCTGTAAAAGGTATTGATTTACTCTTCTCTAATATATCCTCTAATGTTTCTAATAATGTAAAAATCTCCATTGTTTTTACTCCTTTCGAATAAATATGAGTATTGCTCGCCCATATTTCCTTTTATCAAAAATTTGAATTTCTTTCATTTGTAATGTTTGTTCTTTTTCTATGTCATCTGTTTCTACTATTATGGTTCCATCTTTTGATAATAAATTCAATTTAATTATTTCCTCAATTGCTTTATTTGCGAACTCAGATTTATATGGAGGATCTATATATATAATATCAAATTTCTCATTTTTCTCAGCAAGAAGTTTTAGTGCTTGTATGTAATCTTTATTTATCACTGTTGCTCTATCATTGCTTCTTGTATTGGCAATATTTGTTTTGATTATTTTTATTGCTTCAGCCGAATTATCACAGAAAGTTGCTGAATTTGCTCCTCTGCTGATTGCTTCTATTCCTATTGCTCCACTTCCAGCAAACAAGTCTAAAAAATTCGTGCCTGCAATATCAAATTGAATTATATTAAATAAAGCTTCTTTAACTCTGTCTAGGGTTGGCCTAGTATTTGTACCTTCTAATGATACTAGTTTTTTACCTCTAGCACTTCCACTAATTACCCTCATATATTTCCTCTAACCTAAATTGTCTTATATATATTTTATTCGATTTTTTTGATATGTCAAGAGTATTAACAAAAATGTAATATTAATTTAATATTTTTGTAATAATTCTGTTATATTATACCTTATTTTGTAATATTTGGCAATAGTTCTTTTGAAGTTTTATGTGAATTTTATAAAAAATTGCCAAAGAGATTATCTCCTTGGCTTAGTTTTTATTTTGTTCCAAAGATTCTGTCCCCTGCATCTCCTAATCCTGGTAATATGTAAGCTTTTTCATTTAATTGTCTATCTATTGAAGTACAATAGATTTGCACATCTGGATGTTTTTCTTCTATCATTTTTATTCCTTCTGGTGCTGCTATTATGCAAAGGAATTTTATTTTTTTAACTCCCTTTTCTTTTAGTAGTTCTATTGCATCTAACCCTGAACCACCTGTTGCAAGCATTGGGTCTAAAATTATAACTTCTCTTTTTTCAATGTCTTTAGGAACTTTGAAGAAATATACATTTGGTTTAAAAGTTTCTTCATCTCTGTACATTCCAATGTGCCCTATCTTAGCATTTGGAACCATGTTTATTATTCCATCTAGCATTCCTGTTCCTGCTCTTAGAATTGGTACAAATGCATAATTATCTTCATTAATTTTTCTTGTTTTCATTTTTTCCATTGGTGTTTCAATTTCTGTTTCATACATTTTAGCATCTTTTAATGCTTCATAGCAAAGTAATTCTCCTAACTCTGAGATTATCTCTCTAAACTCCTTTGTTCCTGTTTTTTTGTCTCTTAGTATTGCTAGTTTGTGTTCAATTAGTGGGTGTTTTAATTCAATTGCTTTCATTAAAATTCCTCCTTACATTTTTTCAGGCATTTCCATACCTAATAGTTTTACTCCTGTTTCAAGAACTGTACCTACCGCATATGTCAATGCTAATCGTGCATCTTGAATGGCCTTGTCTTCTGTTATAATTTTATGTTCATTATAAAATGTACTAAAACTTTGTGCTACATTTATTAAGTATCTTGCAATAATTGATGGTTCATTTTTTTCTGCAGCAACTTGTACTGTTTCATTAAAATTATATAGTAATTTTAATGTTTCTATCGCTTCTTTTTCTTGAAGTTTACCACAATTAATATTCTCCAAATTTGGCACATATCCTGCTTTTTCTAATAAACTTCTTGTTCTAACATATATATATTGAATGTATGGTCCTGTTTCACCTTGGAAGTTTAAGAGCATATCCCAATCGAATATTTCATCTTTTATTCTGCTGTTTGATAAATCATTAAATATTATAGCTCCAACTCCAACTTTTCTTGCAACATCTTCTTTGTTTTCTAGCTTTGGATTTTTTTCATCAATGATTTTCTCCACCTTTTGAATAGCTTCTTTTAATATATCTTCTAGGAATACTGAATTTCCTTTTCTTGAGCCTATCTTTTCGCCTGTTTTATCAACCACAAGGCCAAAAGGTACATGCTCACATCTTGCAGCATATTCTGGATATCCCATTAATTCTAATACTTTAAACACTTGTTTAAAATGTAATCTTTGTTCGTTTCCTACTACATATATTGCTTTGTCGAAATTGTATTTGTTTATTCTATCTTTTAGTGATGCTAAATCTCTTGTTGCATATATTGTTGTTCCTGCAGATGTAATAATTATACATGGTGGCATATCATATTCTGATAAATCAACAACTTGCGCACCTTCTGATTCTTTTAGCAAGCCTTTATTTCTTAATTCTTCAACTACTGGCTCCATTTTATCATTATAATATGATTCTCCATTATATGAATCAAATTTTGAGTTTAACAAATTGTATGTTTTTTGGTAGTTTTCTAGGCTTATTTTTCTTATCCATTTCCAAGTTTCAACTTCTTTTTCTTCTCCATCTTCTAATCTTTTGAAGTATTCTCTCGCTTTTTCAGTAAGTTCTGGTTTTTCTTTTTCTTCTTGGCAAAATCTTACATAGATTTTTAATATGGCTTGAATTTCGCTTTTTGAGAAGTCATATTCATCTTTCCACATATCATATCCTGCCATTACTTTCCCAAATTGTAAACCCCAATCTCCTAAATAGTTTATTCCAACACTGTTGTAACCTAGGAAATTATATATTTTGTATAATGCTCCACCAATAACTGTTGAACGCAAGTGTCCAATATGAAATGGTTTTGCTATGTTTGGTGCTGAATAATCTATCACAACATTTTTGCCTTGTCCAATATTGCTTGAACCATATTTTTCTTTTTTCTCTGCAATTTCATTTAATACATTTTGAGCTAAAGTTTCCTTATTTATATATATGTTTAAGTAGCCCCCAACAATTTCTATTTTCTCTACAATTTTTTCATCTACTTCAATATTATTTTTTATTTCTGTCGCTATCACAGGTGGAGCTTTTCTTAATGCTTTTGCAAGTTTGAAACAAGGGAAAGCATAATCTCCTAAGTCGCTATTTGGTGGTATTTCTATATATGTTGCTAGTTCCTTTTCATCTAAATTTGTAACTTTTGCTATTGCTTTTGCTATTTTCTCTTTAAAATTAATCATTTCGTATTAATCTCCTTCCTTTTCAAAATAAACTGCCATAACAAGCAGTTTATTTTTATTAATCACCTAAACATATTCCTAAATTTCTTGCTACTTTTATTAGGTCATCATCCATCTTTATTGTTTTAATGTTAGTGCTTTCTGTTCCGCCTGAACGAGCTCCAATTTCTTTGTTTTTGCCAACAACTTCTTCTAAAGGAACATATCCTAGTTTTCCGCCTTTTAATGTTACTAAAACATTAAATTTTCCCTCTAATGCAAGTTCCATTGCTTTATATCCATATTTTGTTGAAAGAACTCTATCAAATGCCGTTGGTGTTCCTCCTCTCTGAACATATCCAAGAGTTGTGTTTCTTGAAACCATTCCTGTTAAGTGTTCAATATCTTCTGCTAGTTTATCTCCAATTCCACCTAATCTAACATTATCTAAGCCTTTGCCATCATCTAAAGTTTTCTTTACAACCATTGTACCATCCTTTGGTTTTGCACCTTCAGATACAACAACTATACTGAATTTTTTTCCTTCTTCTTTTCTTTGATTTACTTTTTGAATAACACTATTAATATCATAAGGGATCTCTGGAATAAGTGCAACATCAGCTCCACCAGCTATTGCAGACTCAAGTGCAATCCAACCTGCATAACGGCCCATTACTTCTAATACCATAACTCTATGGTGTGATTCTGCTGTTGAGTGTAATCTATCTAGTGCTTCTGTTGCAACAGATACAGCTGTGTTATATCCAAATGTAATTTCGCAATGTGCAACATCATTATCAATTGTTTTAGGAACACCAATAATATTCAATCCCTTGATTGAAAAATCTCTAGCTGATTTTTGAGTCCCATCTCCACCTAGTGTAAAAATGCAATCAAATCCAGCTTTTCTAACATTTTCAATACATATATCTGAAACATCCTTATATACAGTTTGTCCATTTTCCTCTACTTTTAAATTAAACAAATTAGTACTATTAGAAGCCCCAATAATAGTTCCACCTCTATGTAATAACCCAGAAGCACTACCATTAGAATCAAGCTTAATATAATTATTTTCATATAAGCCCTTATATCCTTCTATATACCCATAGCACTCAACACCATTATGTTCTGCAGTCTTAACAATAGCCCTAATAACTGCATTTAATCCCGGGCAATCTCCACCATTTGTTATAATTGCAACTTTCTTAACCATTCTTATCACTCCTATTTATCAAACACCTAATTTTTCTTGAATATTATATAATAAAGTTTGGGAGTTTTCAATAGATTTATTGTAAAAATATGGCATGATTGTCATTTTTTTCTCCTTGCGCAATCGCGCATCCATTGTTGTTTATTTGCTAACGATGAAACGAAGTATTGCTGTTCATCTAGTATAATTTTTGCATATTTTACATAACCAATAAAAGAAGTATATGTATCATTGGTTGAAAATAGCAAAAAAATACAGATTAGAAATTTGTTTTCTAACCTGATATTTTGGTGCAGATGGCCGGAATCGAACCGGCACGGATTATTAGTCCGCAGGATTTTAAGTCCTGTGCGTCTGCCAGTTCCGCCACATCTGCAAGTGTTTAAACTGGCTTTGTCTTACGACATATAGAATTATACTACTTTGTATTATTACTTGTCAATACTTTTTACAAAAAATTTGATTTTTTTCGAATATTTTTCATAAAATTCACAATAATATTATTATGGAGGTAGTTTATGAAAACATTATATTACATTGCACTTACACTTGTAATAATAGGTGCATTAAACTGGCTATTAATAGGACTTTTTAGTTTTGATTTAGTTGCTTCAATTTTTGGCGAAATGAGTGCTTTTAGTAGAGTTATTTATACATTAGTTGGCTTAAGTGGGCTTGTTTCAATTGGGTTATATTCGAAAATTAAGGATTAAATTATGGGTGAAAACTAACTCACCCATTTTTATTTTAATGCCATGCTGCTATTTATCACTAGTGTGCTATATAGAAATAGTATATCTGCGTTTTCGAAATCTACATATTCATTTAATATTTTAGGTGAAATGTATCTTGTATCTACTAGTGTTATTTTTGAGTACCCTTCTGTTAGTAATGGTGCTAGACTTGAGGCGTAGGAGTCTCTGAAGATTATTAATGTTTTGTTTTCTTTGTTGTTTGAGTTACTTATCTCTATAAGTGGAGTTGCTCCTGATAAGTATATATCATATTTGTCATATCCATTTAGTTTTTTAAAGTTATATATTTCTCCTTGCTCTTTAGTTTCGTAGTTGTAAACATTGGCATAACCTATTGTATTATTTATTAGTATTCTTATTTCATCTTCCTTTGTGTTTATTGGTAGCTGCCCTGCATATACTCCTTTGAATGTTGTTATTTTTTGCTCGTTGTAGTTTTCGGAAATGTTAAAGTTCATGTTCTGAGCTATCGTTTTTGCCACATTCTGCAGTTTTTCTTGTTTCCAGTGTGAATCTGTATAGTAATAACTATCTAATCCCAGGTCTTGGAATATGTCTATATATTGTAAATCTTTTAGGTTGTTTTGCATTATTTGCTTCATTTTATCGTAATCTAATTTTAGATGGTTATTGTCTGTATAGTAGTTTTTATCTGGTATTATTGAGTAATATATTTTGTTTGTTTCTTTTAGATAACTGTCTTTTATATAGTTTATCTTATTTGTTAAATTGGTAACTGATTTTTCATCTAGTGGATAGATTTGTTCGACTAGGAAATCATTATATTTGTATATTTTATTTACATCTTGTTTCTTGAAAACATCTAGTTCTACTGATGTTTTTAACTTTCTGAATGTTTCTCTTTGGTAAAAATTATCCATTGCATAGTTATCAAATTTAGTTGCAAAGTTTCCGGCTTATTAGTTCTTTTACTGTAAAGTTTGGCATAGTGGCTAATTTACGCCTTTCTGTTATTGAAATTTGCTCATCTTCTTTTATTATATTTAAGAACAACATTCCAAATATTATAGTAATAAACGTAACTATTACAATGATATTCTTTAATTTATCGTTCATCTTTATTCTCCTTTAAAATCTAAAATACAAAAATGGGTTGTATGAGTTATCTACTAGATATGCTGTAACTACTATCAGTAAAACTGCTATATATACTGGTTCTAGTAGATTTATGGCTCTTTTTATTTTAGGTTTTTGTTGTAGTTTTTGAATAAAGTTTTTTGGAATTGGTGTTGCTCCTATTATTCCAATTATTAAAATTATTGCATAACTTCTTAAGTTATAAATGGTAAATTTATTTATAAAGCCTGCTCCATTTGCACCAAATAATCCTGCAATATTAGTTAATGCCTCTCCCATATTATTTGCATTGAAGATTATAAAGCTTATCATTACAATAAATAATACATATATTCTTTTTATAAAATTAGGTGTTTTTTCTAAGTATTTTCCTAGGAAAAATTTTTCTATTAGTAGAATTACCCCAAACATTGCACCCCATATAACAAAGTTCCAACTTGCGCCATGCCAAATTCCTGTTAGTAGCCATACAACTGCTATATTTCTTATATGCTTTGCTTTTCCTACTCTATTTCCTCCGAGAGGAATATACACATAGTCTTTAAACCATGAACTTAGTGAAATATGCCATCTTCTCCAAAATTCTGTAATGCTTTTTGATATATATGGATAATTAAAGTTTTCTAAGAAATGGAAACCAAACATTCTGCCAAGTCCTATTGCCATGTCTGAGTATGCTGAAAAATCAAAATATATTTGAAGTGCATATGCTATGCCATATATCCAGTAAAATGCCACACTTTTTTCTGTTCCATTTAGAAAAACTTTGCATAGTTCTCCAAGCATGTTTGCAATTAATACTTTTTTAGCTAAACCCGTTGTAAAACGTGTTACGCCATAAGCAAAGTCTTCTTTAGTTTCTTTTCTATCATCTAATTCTTTTTCAATAGTTTCATATCTTACAATTGGTCCTGCAATTAACTGTGGGAAGAGAGTTACATATGTTGCAAGTTTAAGCAGGTTTTTTTGAACTTTTACTTTTCCTCTATATACATCAATTTCATAACTTAATATTTGAAAAGTGTAGAAAGATATTCCAATAGGAATTGCAAGCCTTAAAAGCGGAAGGTTGGTATTAAATATCCCATTTACATTTTCCAAAATAAAATCTGTATATTTGAATATGCAAAATAAACCTACGTGAATAAACACTCCAAGCATTAATATAGCTTTGCTTTTATGCTTGTCTATTAGGATGGCAGTGATGTAAGATATAAGTACTTCAGCAAGCATTAATAAAATGTATTTAGGCTCTCCATAAAAATAAAATATTAAAGATGCTATACATAAAATAGTGTTTTTCAATTTTTTTGGTACAATAAAATATGTAATTAATACTATTGGTAAAAAATAATATAAAAAGCTAATACTAGTAAATAGCATAGTTTCCCCCTTTTTACAGTTATAGCTCCCACATCATTGGGAGCTATTTTCCTTATTAAACAAGTGGCATTTCTGGTGGTAATTCTATATCGCTAATGTTTTCTGTTCTTTCTAATTCTTTTCCAATTTCGTTATTTGCATAAGTTTTGAAGCCTTCATATACTGGTTTCGCCCAATCTTCGCTTGACATTACTAGGAATATTATATTTCCACTATTTGTAACATATACTTTTTCAGCTGAAACACAAATCCATTTATTTGTGTCTATGTTATCCAACATTTCTTTTTTTATTGTTTCAATATCTGCTCCATCTTTTACCTTTACAGCTACTGCTGAGTAGGCTTGGGCATTCATCAATGGTTCTGATACTACTACTGCTTCTATATCTTTGTTTGATTTTAACCCTGTATATGTTGTAACAAGATTTGCATCATTTATATCAATTTCATTAGTTTCAAGTGATGGTAAAGTATTTCCTAAGTCACTATAAATCTTTTTAAACATTGCTTTCATTTCAGCGGTTGTTTTTAACTTTAAACCATTTGATTTTTTATTTTGCATTACAAATAAAATGCCTACTATAATTCCAACAATTACTATTACTCCTATAATTATATAAATTAAATTCTTTTTCATAAAAATCCTCCTTTTTAGTCTGTACATGTATAATATCATAACTTATTGAAATATGCAATACATATATTTAAAATATGTACTTTTCTAATTTCTCTACATTCTTGCAATAGTATTTACATTCCTTTTCCATGTATGATGCATACTTATATCATAAAAGCGAGTAATTTTCAAGATGAAGTGAACCCAAAATGTTAGACAAAAAGTTTAACAAGGAGGGTTCATTTTTTA
>ERZ824488.1742-NODE-1742-length-22317-cov-15.693828_pt1 | contig 22317 bp, 25 predicted proteins | sample MGYA00519936_ERZ824488 | MGnify/ENA primary metagenome ERZ824488 (study PRJEB31778, sample SAMEA3449153) | human gut metagenome | biome: human gut; feature: human-associated habitat; material: faeces | place: United Kingdom | collected 2010/2012 ... | reverse complement strand
AACGGACGAACGCCGTCAATGGTCAAGATGAACGGCTGCGCCGCCATTGACAGCGCCCGTCCGTTTCGCTTTTTGGCAGACAAGGCGGCGGTTGCCGCCGATTTCCATTTAAGGAAATGGCGCTTGCTAACATGGGAAACGGAGAATAGCAAGCACAGCAAGTGTAGCTACACTTGCGAAAACCGGCGTGGTACGACCGGGATTTCCTTGCAGAATAGCAAGCAAATCCGGTGAGTACCCACACCGGAGCTTGCCATTCTGGCAAGCAATGCACGTGTTTATACACCCGCGCAATCTTGTTGGGGAAATGCCCCAAACCCCTGAACGATTTCAGAAAAATCGGCTGCGCTCCTGCGGAGCTGAACATCAATCTATCTTCGGAAAGTGAGTCAGGGATTTTTCGGCTCACGGTGTTCAGGCATATCCGGTTTTTTCTCATATCCGTCGATCGCCATTTTGCGAAGATAAGCGCTCATATTCTCTATACCAAGCTGCGCCATATTCGCCTTTATCAAGCCGAGTTCTCTTTCATCTACGAAAAATTTGACCTGTATCGGTCGCTTGCGATTCCTGTTGTCTTGCATCGGGATTCCTCTTTACTCCTACGGATTATTTCTAATCAAAACCGATCGATTATTGATATGCAGTTCTGTGTTCTCCTACAAAATCACGCATAGAATACGCTTGTAAATTCCTGCTCCTGAACCTTCATCTTCGCGGTAAACTCTGAATAATTCTGCGCATCTAAGGGAATTTTCAAGCCATGCTTGGTAATGCTGATGTCATCACGCGGCACGACATTTTTCTCATAGGTCGAACCACGATTCAACTGTAATTTCAAATCGTCAGACACTTCCGCTTCTGGATACAGATAGTAACCAGCCTTTGCATCAAAACGGAACATATAGGCAAGTACTTGTAAATAATCTCGATTTCCAATATTATCAATCGGCTTATACTTTGCATCGGCAATAATTCTCATTTCGCTGTTCCGGCTGATGAAATCAGGATAGATCAATCCCACATTTCCATCAAACAATCTCTGTGCGCCTTTACCGCCTTTATTCATTGGGTGATAAAAGATATCTTCAATGAGCAAGTTAATATATTCCTCCCACAGCCATGCACCGTCAAACAAAATGCCGTATATCTGTCTCGCCCCTGCCCCGATTTGGTGTTTCTGATGTTGGAGAATCAAAAGGCACAACCGCTGCAATGCAAGATACTCTCTGAAATAAGCGTGGCGGACGGTATTCTTTTTATTCTGTTCAATGATTTTCTGCCTGTCATACGGCTCATATCCCGGAGTCGCATCTATAACGAGTTTTACCTCGTCTTTCACTTTGATAAGAAGTTTATTGCCGTAAGGCTTTTTTTTGATAAACTCTATGGTATGCCGCACCAGCTCCATCAGACTGTTATCGTAGGAAAACTCTCTCTGGCTGTATGCAACATTTCCTACAAATGGGGTGTTCTTCTCTATATGTCTTGCGATATCAATCGTGCCCTTTACATTTCCATCATTGTACCTGTGGCGAATATACTTGTGCTGATAACGGGCTGCAGCAAAGAAAACGGAGGCGAGGCCATACAAACGACTGCGGAGCCGTCTGCAACGGATGCGGCATCCCAGCCTGCGGAGGAGAGTCCCTCTTTTGCACCGGAAGAAGCATGGAAAACTGCTTTTGAAGAAAGCTTGTGGGAGAATTACAGCGTTAGGCCGCATCATTATGAAGATATAGGCAGCGGCGTTTATCAGGTATACGTGGAAATCGGAGGAAAAGTGGTTCCCTTTGTTGCCGTAGATTCTGCTACAGGTGAGTATCACGGCTAGGACATTGAACATAATGTTGCTTTATAGAAGGCCCTTCGCGGGGCCTTTTTATTGTAAATCCTGCGTAGCATTTTGTCAGTTGACAAAAGTACGAAATCATACTATACTCCCAAAGGTTTAAATTGTACTATGAGGTGCGTATGGAGATCAACTACGGGGACATGATGTATCGCATGAATTGCTTGGCTTCAGATCTGGATGTCCTGTATCATCAGGCAGCATTGAAACTGGGCGTGTCAGACAGCGTAATGGTGGTTCTGTATCTGATTTATGAAAAGAATGGGAAATGCCCCCTTCAAGCAATTTGTAAGGAGACAAGTCTCAGTAAGCAGACATTGAATTCTGCTGTCCGCAAATTGGAACAGGAAAACATCGTGTATCTGGAGCATATTGGCGGCAGAGCTAAAAACGTATGCCTCACAGAAAAGGGGCGGGAGTATGCCGGCAGAACGGTAACGCGGCTGTGCAAGGCCGAATGCAGTGCCTTTATCAACTGGACGGAAGAAGAGATTTTCAAGTACTTACACCTTATGGAAAAATACAATAACGATTTTCGAAAGCAGATAGAAAAAATGTAAAGGAGACAACGTATGCATATCATTACAATCAGCCGGGAGTTCGGCTCCGGAGGCAGAGAACTTGGAAAACGTTTGGCGGACCTGCTGGAGTGCGACTATTACGACAGTGAGATCATTACCGCCGTAGCCTGTGAAAGCGGTCTGGACCCCCATTATGTAGAAAAGAAGCTCGGCGATCATGGCTGGCAGAATCTGCCTGTTACATTTCGGAGCACTTTAGGTTCTGCCGCTTATATGCAATCCTCGCAGGTGCAGCTGCTGCTGGAGCAGAAAAAGGTTTTGGAAAACATTGCCGCTTTGGGGAAGGACTGTGTGATTGTAGGCCGTAATGCGGATACCATACTGGCAGCCTGGGAGCCGTTTCGGCTGTTCGTGTGCGCAGGAGAGAAAGAAAAGCTTTGCCGCTGTCGGGAGCGGGCTCCTGAGGAGGAAAGACTTTCGGATAAGGAGCTGCTGCGCAAGATAAAGCAGGTCGACAAAGCACGGGCACGTACCAGAGAGATCCTTTCCGGATCCTCTTGGGGGCAGCGGGATGCTTATGAACTGATAGTCAATACCAGCGGATGGGAAATAAAAGAACTGGCGCCGGTTGTAAAAGGCTTTGCAAAAAGCTGGTTTGGGAGGAAGCAATGAAACAACAGATACAGCTTTCGGATCATTTTACCTATGGGAGATTGATACGGTTTACCTTGCCGTCTATCGGCATGATGATCTTCACCTCCATCTACGGGGTGGTAGATGGTTTTTTTGTCTCCAATTATGCGGGAAAAACTCCGTTTGCTGCGGTAAATCTGATCTATCCGCTGCTGATGATCCTGGCAACCGCAGGCTTCATGTTCGGCACAGGGGGATCCGCTATTGTAGCAAAAACCCTTGGAGAAGGAGATAAGCCGAGAGCCAATCGGTATTTTTCTCTGTTTGTATATGTATCAGCCGGACTGGGTGTCATTCTGGCCGTACTTGGGATTGCCTTTACCCGTCCCCTGGCCCGTCTTTTAGGCGCAGAAGGAGAGATGCTGGAAGCGGCTGTTCTGTATGCCCGCATCATACTTCTGGCACTTCCATTCAATGTGCTGCAAATGCTGTTTCAATCTTTTTTTGTTACGGCTGAAAAACCGCAACTGGGGTTGGCTGTTACCGTATCCTCCGGTATGACGAATATGATTCTGGATGCCGTGCTGGTGATTCTGCTTCCCCAGGAGTATAAGCTGGCCGGGGCGGCTGCTGCCACAGCTCTGAGCCAGGTAGTAGGGGGCGGAGTACCTCTGCTCTATTTTGGGCGGAATAATGACAGCATCCTGCGTCTGAGCAGAACAGCCTTTGATGGGAAAGCCATAGCCCGGGCCTGCGCTAACGGTTCTTCGGAGTTTATGAGCAATATTTCCATGAATCTTGTAGGCATGCTCTATAATATCCAGCTGATCAAATATGCGGGAGAGGACGGAGTAGCTGCTTACGGTGTATTGATGTATGTGAGTATGATATTTTCTGCGGCCTTTATCGGATATTCCATTGGAACGGCACCTGTTTTCGGGTATCATGACGGAGCCAAAAATCATGGGGAACTTAAGGGGCTGCTGAGAAAGAGCCTGCTGATGATCGGTTGTTTTGGGGTGACTATGGTGATTTCCGGAGAGCTGCTTGCAGAACCTCTGGCCAGGCTGTTTGTAGGATATGATGAAGGGCTTATGACTCTTACGATTTCAGGATTCCGCATTTTTGCCCTGAGTTTCCTGTTCATGGGCTTTGCTATCTTTGGATCCGGTTTTTTTACCGCTCTGAACGATGGGCTGACTTCTGCCCTGATTTCTTTTTTGCGTACCCTTGTGTTTCAGGTGGCAGCGGTGCTGCTGCTTCCTCTTCGCTGGGGTATCGACGGGATCTGGTGGTCCATTGTGGTGGCGGAGGTCATGGGGGTAGTTTTCTCGGCGCTGTTTCTGGTGCTCAAACGTAAAAAGTACGGGTATTGATTTCCGGTTATGCATAGAATCTGAAAGCTGCCTGCTGGTAAGTTACAGATATATTTCCTGCCAGCGAGATATATCTGAGCGGGCAGATTTCCTGGAGTGGCGCAGAAACCATTTAAACAGCGTCCATCTGATTCGAAAGCTGGTAACATTTTGCAGCAAAAGAGGGTTGTTGACCCTCTTTTTATTATGTACCTCAGCCGCAGAAAGAGAAGGCGCAAAGTATATAGGTTTGTTTTTTGGAAAACTTCTCTCGCCATAAAACGCTCCTTGTGGTAAAATGGTTCTGATACAAATTAAGAAGGAGATATTTTCATGGATACTCTCAGGGGCAGTTTGAATAAGATCCTGTCCGCCGGAGTCCGGCGTTTTATTCTCAGTAAACCTGTTTCAAAAAGCGAGTTGTATATAAAATGCACACTGGAACAACGCATCGGTTTTTGGCAGCTTACCCGGTACACGCAAAAACAGGCATTTCATGAGAACATCCCTTCGGAAGACCTTCTTCAAGCGCTGGAGAATACCATTCAGGATCATTATCTGCAGGTCAATGCTTTTTCGCCAGAACGAGAACATTGTATTTTGTTGTCCAGAAAAGGAACCTGTACCTATCGGGAAACCGTTATGCCTGCAGAAAGCAGGGCGGCAGCCGTTCGAGAAGAGCATAACAGAAAGAAGCAGTATATTCTGGAGGAAGGTAAACCCATCGCACCATTGGTGGATATGGGGGTCTTTACCCGGGAGGGAAAGGTGGTTCGTTCCATGTACGATAAATTCCGCCAAATCAATCGCTTTCTTGAGATTCTGGAGGATGAACTTGCCAACTGGAAAGGGGATTCCATTCATGTTATAGATTTCGGTTGTGGAAAATCTTACCTGACATTCATCGTCTACTATTACCTTACGGAAATCAGGGGGATTCGAGCGGAAATTATCGGGCTGGACCTGAAGGCAGACGTTATAGAAAAGTGCAGCCGGGCTGCTCAAAATTATGGATATGACGGATTGCATTTTGAAAAGGGAGATATAAATGGCTATAAAACTCCCTTCGATGTAGACCTGGTTATGACGCTCCATGCCTGCGATACCGCTACGGATTATGCTTTATACAATGCTGTGCAGTGGAAGGCAAAGCTGATTTTTTCTGTTCCCTGTTGTCAACATGAACTCAATGGTCAGATGGAGCCCAGTACTCTGCCTATTCTTAGCCGCTATGGAATTCTGAAGGAACGTTTCTGCGCGCTGGCCACCGATGCCATTCGGGGAAATCTGCTGGAATACTGCGGATACAGAACTCAGCTTATGGAGTTTATCGACATGGCTCATACGCCCAAGAATATTCTTATTCGGGCTGTCCGCCGTCCCGTGTCCAACGCAAAGAAGCAGCAGGAGGCGCTGGAGCAGGTGCGTGCCCTTACAAACGAGTTTCAGTTTCATCCCACGCTCTGCCGCCTTCTTCTATCTGAAGCTGAGGAACAGAAGCTCATTTGTAAGCAGCCGCACAAGATGCCGTAAAGGCGGATCAATTTTGCAGTTTGGTGTGTGCAGCGAATTATACCATCAGAGGAGGAATTTAACATATGCAGATAAAGATCCGTGCAATCTTATTTATTCTACTGTCCCTGTTTATGATGGGCGGTTGCCGGGAACTGAAGTATAAAGGCATGGAGAAAGAGCAGACTGAGGAATCCCCGGAACCGTCGATCCATATTGCGAGGCAGGAGATCCCTCTTTCGACACAAAAAGTGAAACTTTCTCCTCAGACGGATGAATTTGACGCATTGGAGCAGCTTACATGCCTGAAAGAACTGGATCTCTCCGGCTGCAGGGAATATGAACGAATCTTTGCCTATATGGAGGCGCATCCTGACGTTCATGTACTGTATACAGTAGACTTGGGGAATGTGGAAGTATCCAATGAGATGAAAAGTGCTCAACCAGGGGGTATACTGGAGCCGGATGTGCTTTTGCAACGTTTGGCGTGGCTGCCTGCTTTGGAAAGCCTGGATATTCGTCGCTGCGAGTATGAAATAGAGGACATAAAGGCATTTCTGACTCAAAAGCCGGATCTTGACTGGAAGTATACTCTCCGCTTTGATAATGAAGCTTATGACAGTGAACTAACACGGGAGCTGGATTTTTCGGCTTTGTCCGGGGAGGAGGTCTTGGCAAGAAAGAGTCTTCTTGCACTTCTTCCAAATCTTACCTATGTGAATCTTACCAACCCGGAAAAGGCTGGAGCGAAGGTGCAATGCGTCCTTACTCTGGAAGAGCTTGGCCAGCTTCAGACTGCCTGCCCGGGAGTGGCCTTTGATTGGCTGTTTACGGTTTTCGGAAAAACTTTTTCAACTGCAGATACTGCAATGGATCTTAAAGGGATTCGGGTAGGAAATCAAAATGTAGACAAACTTCGAGAATACCTGCCTTATATGAATGTCTGTACCTTATTGGATATGGACGGCTGCAACGTATCCAACAAACTTATGGCTCAGATCAGAGAGGATTTTCCTGGTATGAAGGTAGTTTGGCGGGTACGCTTCGGGCGGTATTCCTGCCGTACGGACGCCCGTGCTTTGCGTGCGTCTACAGCAAACCCCAAAGCCACTACGGCAGAACTTTCTGTATTGCAATACTGTACAGATATGGAAATGCTGGATCTGGGGCATAACAGCTTCAATAATATTGAATTTGTCGCTACCATGCCAAATCTTCGGGTGGCAATTTTGGCTATGAGCTATGTAAAAGATATTTCTCCCTTAGCCAACTGCCCCCATCTTGAATATTTGGAGCTTTTTTCCAGCTTTATCTCTGATCTGTCTCCACTGGAAGGGCTTACCGAATTGGAACATCTGAATATTGCTAATAACAGAATAAAAGATATTACTCCGCTGCTGGGGATGAAGCAGCTTAAACGACTGTGGATCGCCCGGAATGAGTTAACGCAGGAACAAATACAGCAGCTCCGGGATGCTTTGCCTGATACGGAAATAGATGCCGAAAGCCACAATCCCACCGGCGGTACCTGGCGCAAGACGGAACGGTATTTTCTGCTCCGGGAGCAGTTTCATTACGATAATACACGATGGGGGAACGACAAGGACCCCGCATAAGGAATGCTTCTTATAAACACACATGCGGCCTTTTACGGCCGCTTTTTGCTTGTTTTCCTTTGAGGGCAGTCATGCAATGACGAAAAATAGCTTGTGAGGGCAGTCAATATATGATACACTAATAGCCAAATGAAATGGAGTGAAATATGCGCATATTAGGTATCGACCCCGGGTACGCTCTTATGGGGTATGGCCTGGTAGACAGGGACAGCCGGGGAAGATTTACCGTAGTTGATTATGGTGTGGTGGAGACCACATCAGACGAACCTTTGCCGGAACGGTTGGAGAGGCTTTATACCGGTACCAGACAGCTTATCGAGATGTATAGCCCGGAATGTGCCGTTTTTGAAGAACTGTTTTTTTACAGAAACACCACTACCGCTATTGCAGTAGGTGCGGGCCGGGGCGTGGCCTTACTGGCCGCCCAGCAGAAAAGACTGCCGCTGTATGAGTACACTCCCATGCAGATCAAACTGGCGGTGACGGGGAATGGCCACGCAGACAAAACCCAGGTGCAGCATATGGTGCGGCTGTTGCTGAGCTTGCAAAAGACACCCAAGCCCGATGATGCTGCCGATGCGCTGGCCGCTGCTATTTGCCATGGCTCGACCATGGGACCGGCGGCAGAAGAATACCGTATCCATTAAAATGTTCCATTTCGGTTCAGAAGGGAGAATGTTATGTACGCCTATTTCCACGGCCCGGTGACGGAACTTACCAATGATAAGGCGGTGATAGAAGCCGGAGGCGTTGGGTATGAACTTAATATAAGCGCTATCACAGCCAGAAAACTGATCATGGGGGAAGAAGCGGTGCTTTATGCCCATCTGCACCTGGGGGATGGTATCCAGGCTTTGTACGGGTTTTATGATCCAGAGGAGCGGGAAATGTTTCGCCGCCTGCTGGGAGTTTCCCGGGTAGGGCCAAGGCTGGCGCAGTCCATACTCTCCTATTTGACACCATCGGATGTTGCTGCGGCTGTATTGACAGAGACCACTTCGGCTTTTGATCAGGTACCGGGTATGGGAAAGAAAACCGCTCAGCGGGTCATACTGGATCTGAAAGAACATGTAAGCCCTCAGGAACTGAAGTCACTGCCGGGAAAGAAGGATGCTGTTGTTCCTGTGGCGGCCAATATGCAGGCGGAAGCGGTAGCAGCCCTTACGGCCTTGGGTTATGATGGGCTTACAGCCTCCAGAGCTGTTACTGCGGTAGAAGAAGCCAAAAACGTAGAGGATCTGATCACGAAGGCTCTGCGCAAGCTGGCCCGATAAGGTTGGGAGAAGCAAATGAAAGAGGATGACCGCATCATTACTTCCTCCATGCGCCAGGAGGATGAGTCAACGGAGTACAGCCTTCGGCCCAGATTTCTTTCCGAATATATCGGACAGGAACAGGTCAAGGAGCATATGGCCATTTATATCGAGGCCGCAAAAAATCGCGGAGAATCTCTGGATCACGCTCTGCTTTACGGCCCGCCCGGCCTGGGCAAAACCACATTGGCCGGGATCATCGCCAACGAAATGGGCGTGAACCTTAAGGTTACCAGCGGACCGGCGATCAGCCATGCGGGGGATCTGGCCGCTATATTAACAAATCTGGGGCCGGGAGATGTGCTGTTTATCGATGAAATTCATCGCCTGAATCCTGCTGTAGAAGAAGTGCTTTACCCCGCCATGGAAGATTACGCTTTGGATATCGTTATCGGCAAAGGCCCCGGAGCCAGGAGTATCCGACTGGATCTGCCAAGATTCACGCTTATCGGAGCTACCACTCGACTGGGGATGCTTTCTTCTCCTCTGCGTGATCGCTTCGGCATCAAGGAGCAGCTTCAATTGTATACGCCTGAATCTCTTATGGAGATCATCTTGCGTTCTGCGGATATCCTGCGTATCGGCATAGACGAAGAGGGGGCATTGGAAATCGCTTCCCGCTCCCGTGGCACACCGCGGATTGCAAACAGACTTTTGCGTCGGGTCAGAGACTATGCGCAGGTTAAGGGATCCGGCGCTATTGATGTGCCTACGGCGCAGAAAGCGCTTTCTATGCTGGCTATAGACGAATTGGGGCTGGATGCTGTAGACAGGCGAATGCTTACCGCCATGATAGAAATATTCAGAGGCGGTCCTGTGGGCTTGGAAACCATTGCGGCTTATACCGGAGAGGATGCAGGAACAGTGGAAGACGTTTATGAACCTTATCTGCTTAAGCTGGGGTTTCTGGCACGAACCAATAGGGGGCGTATCGTACTGCCCGCAGCTTATACACACCTTGATTATCCGGTGCCTGCACAGGCGCCCATGAGCCAGCAGACAAAAACGGAGGTATAAACCATGTTCGGAAAAAGGAAAATTATTGAACAGCAGAATCAGCTTATTGCCTCCCAAAAGGAAAGGCTTGAAACGCTGGAAAAAGAAAATGCGGCCCTGAAAGAAAAGTTGTCTTCCTATCAGTCCATGGAAAACGCTATATCCAGAGCTATGACTGATGCTTCTGCCGCAGCCGACCGAATCCGTGAGGACGCCCGCAGAGAGTCAGATGATATTCATGAAGCCGCCCAAAAGGATTTTATGGCCTCCCGCAAGAAAGGGGAGACTGTAGTGGAAGATGCCCACCGCAGTGCCAGAGATATCATCAAAGCTGCGGAAGATAAGAGCCGGGAACGGTATAAACAGACGGATGAAGCCGTAGCCGCCTATGTGCAGCTGCTCAGCGATTTTAACGATTCTGTTCGTGAGCAGGCTCGCCAAGCTGACGAAAACGCTCAGCGGTATGCACAGCTTTGCCAGCAGCTTTCCAAAAGTATGCCGGAATTGCTTAAGGAGCTGCCTGCTCTGAAAGAAAAGGCTGCTCTGAAAGCACCTGTGGAGGAATCAGCCGAGGAGGAGGGTCCTCTGCCCACAGTCAGCACCCTGCTGGAAGCGCAGACGGAGGGGGAGACCATCTCCACAGAAGAGTTGCTGGATAAGTCTCTGTAAGGGATGCGAACATACAAGGAGCTGTTCTATGAAAGAGTGTAAACCTGCTTCATTTTGGATCTGCTTGGGAGTTGTTTTGGCTCTTACTGTTTTGCTGACTACATGGACAAGCTTACGGCTGTATCCCGGGCTCGTGAATGCTCTGGTGCCTGTAGGGCAGGAACGCGTATATACCTTACTGGTGCAGCAGCGGGTAAATCTGGGTGAAGTGTGTATATACCTGGCGGCCGTTCTATTGGACATTCCTTTTGGAATGCTTGCATTGGGGACTGGATCGCTGGCAGCCTGTTTGATCCTGGGGGCGTATGGCTCCATACTGCCCATGCTAATCGGCCGGCTGGGCGCTATGCTCTTGACGGTTCTGGTGGGAATAAGAAAGCAGCGGGATTGGCACAATACCCTGTTGGTCGTACTTTTAAATGCAGCATGGTCGGTACTGGTTTATTTCCTTTCTGATTTGTTTGCAGGTGTCGGATATCATGCCGCTTGTGTGAGTTTTGTCAGCCATTTGGGAGAGTCATTGGTGGCAGGCGGCTTTGGATTGCTGTTTATCCGGATAAAGCAGAGCCACATGCAGGAGTTGGGCGATAAACGTTTTGTTTCCGTAACGGAATACCCTACGGAAGCATCCGGAGAGAAACCGGTTCAGAACTGAGGTGCACTTATGAAGCTGACAGTCTTAGGCAAGTTTGGACCGTACCCCCAGCCGGGAGGATGTTGTTCCGGGTATCTCATCGAAGATGGAAACACAACCATTGCTTTGGAACTGGGATGCGGGGCTATGAGCAGGCTTCTCCAGTACAAATCTCTGGGAGAGATAGACGCTCTGGTATTATCCCATTGGCATTATGATCATTGCGGGGATGTTCCCATTCTGCAGTACGCTTTGGAACAGGGGCAGAGAGAAAACAGCCTTCCCTTGTATGCCCCTGAAGAAGGGCTTCTCCTGAACAATAAGGTTTTCGAAAGAAATGCGTTGATTCATGGGGAAAAGTTTATTGTGGGCGCTTTACAAATCACCGTCTTTGGTGTACAACATAGCGTGTGTGGTTTTGGTATATTATGTGAAGATTCTCAGGGAAAAAAGCTTTTTTATACCGGTGATACCCGCTACTTTAAAGATTTGGCAGACTACGGAGCTGGCGTAAATGTGCTTTTGGCAGATACATGCCTGCTTTCGGATCCGGAAAGTGGAGTAAAGTTTCATCTTACCGCCGCCGAGGCAGGGAGGTTGGCTCGCGAAAGCGCTGTAAATCAGTTGCTCTGCACGCATATATGGGGTGGAGGCTGCAATGAGCAGGAATTGCTTGCCCGTACAGGATTTTCAAAGGCAGCCGTGGTGCAGGAGCACATGACTTATCTCATTTGACGGGTATACAGTGAGACTACTTTTATATAACAAACAGGAGGAAATGAATTATGGCTAAGAAAACGATCGAGGACATTCAGGTAAGCGGCAAAAAGGTTCTTTGCCGGGTGGACTTCAACGTTCCTCTCAGTGAGGATGGAAAGGTTTCCGATGACAAGCGTATTGTTGCGGCCCTGCCCACTATCCAGTATCTTCTTGCCCATCAGGCAAAGGTCATTCTCTGCTCCCATTTGGGACGGCCCAAAGGCAAGGTGGATATGAAGTATTCTCTTAAGCCCGTGGCTGAGCGGTTGGCAGAGTTGCTGCCCGGCGTGCGTGTGCAGTTTGCTTCCGATACCGTGGGTGAAAGCGCGCATAAGTGTATTGACGACATGAAGGACGGAGAAATCGTTCTGCTTGAGAACACCCGCTTCCAGAAGGAAGAAGAGGCTAACGATCCTGCCTTTGCCAAGCAGCTGGCAGATCTGGCAGACATCTTCGTATCCGATGCTTTCGGTACGGTTCACAGAGCCCATGCTTCCACTGCAGGCGTTGCTGCCTATATTCCTGCCGTGGCCGGATTCCTTATTGGAAAGGAACTGGGCATCATGGGGGAAGCGCTGGAAAATCCGGTTCGCCCGTTCGTTGCTATTCTGGGCGGTGCCAAGGTAGCTGACAAGATTGGCGTGATCAAAAACCTGCTTGCCAAGTGTGATTCCCTGCTTATCGGCGGCGGCATGGCCTATACTTTCTTCAAAGCCATGGGCTATGAAATCGGCGATTCCCTGCTGGATGAAAACAGCATCGATCTGGCCAGAGAACTTATGGCAGAGGCCAAGGAGCGGGGCGTGCAGCTGTTGCTGCCTGTAGACACAGTCGTAGCGGATAAGTTTGATGCAGAAGCCAGCTATAAAACTGTGGACGCTAATGCGATCCCTGCCGGATGGATGGGCATGGACATCGGGGAAAAGACGCGTGCACTTTATGCCGATGTTATCAAGAATGCGAAGACCGTTATCTGGAACGGGCCCATGGGCGTGTTCGAGTTCCCGAACTTTGCCAAAGGCACGGCAGCTGTAGCCGAAGCCTGTGCGGAGTGCCAGGGGACGACCATCATCGGCGGCGGTGATTCTGCTTCTGCCGTAAAGAAGCTGGGGTATGCTTCCAGAATGACTCATATTTCCACCGGCGGCGGTGCTTCCCTGGAGTTTCTGGAGGGTAAGGTGCTTCCCGGCGTAGCCGTATTGAACGACAAATAATCTTGTGAACTTTATAAATCATTAAGGAGGAGTCTAATATGAGAAAGCCTATCATTGCCGGTAACTGGAAAATGAATATGACCCCGGATGAGGCCAAGACTCTGGTCGTGGCCCTTATGCCTCTTGTGCGGGATGCCGCATGTGATGTTGTGGTATGCCCGCCTTTTGTAGATCTCCCTGTTGTCAGTCAGCTGGTCAAAGGCACCAATATTCAGCTGGGCTGCCAGAATATCCATTGGGAGGAGAAGGGCGCCTATACGGGGGAGATCTCTCCCAAGATGCTTTTGGCCCTGGGTGTAAAGTACGCCATTATTGGCCATAGCGAACGCCGCACCTATTTCGGCGAGACGGATGAAGGCGTTAACAAGCGTACCAAGGCAGCTTTGGCCCACGGAATCACTCCTATTGTTTGCGTTGGAGAGACGCTGGAGCAGCGTGAAGCCGGCGTGACAGATGACTGGGTATGTGGACAGACTACGGCCGCTTTTAAGGATATTCCTGCTGAGGATGCTGCAAAGGTAGTAATCGCTTATGAACCCATCTGGGCTATTGGGACCGGAAAGACTGCAACCAAAGAGGATGCCAATGCTACTATTGCGGTTATCCGTGGTGCTATTGCGGGCATATATGGGCAGGAAATTGCCCAGCAGGTGCGCATTCAATATGGCGGCAGCATGAACCCAAAGAATGCTCATGAGCTTATGAGTATGCCGGAGATCGATGGAGGCCTTATCGGCGGAGCTTCCCTTAAACCCGTAGATTTTTCTCAGGTGGTGCATTACTAATGGCTGCTCCTATTACTGCATTGATCATACTGGATGGCTTTGGGCACAGGGATGCTGTTGCCTATAATGCTATCCGTACAGACGGCGCTGTTCACTTTAAGAAACTGTGGGAGAATTATCCTCATACCTACATTCAGGCCAGCGGCCTGGATGTAGGGCTTCCCGCCGGACAAATGGGCAACAGCGAGGTAGGCCATTTGAATATTGGCGCAGGCCGTATCGTGTACCAGGAACTTACCCGTATCACCAAGTCCATTGATGATGGAGATTTCTTCCGGAATCCGGCTTTTCTAAAAGCAATAGACAACTGCAAGCAGAAAAAAACGGCGCTCCATCTTATGGGGCTTTGTTCTGATGGCGGTGTGCACAGCCATTTGGAACACCTGTATGCTCTGGTGCGAATGGCAAAAGAGCAGGGACTCAGCAAGGTATACATTCATTGCTTTATGGATGGCCGGGATACGCCTCCCAGAAGCGGGGAAGGATATATCCGGCAACTGGAAGAGAAACTCAATGAGATCGGTGCCGGCGAGATTGCTACGGTCAGCGGCCGGTACTATGCTATGGATCGTGACAACCGTTTTGAACGGGTGGAACGGGCATATGCTGCTTTGGTGTATGGGGAGGGCTTTACCGCGGAAAGCGGCCATGAAGCCATGGAGAAGAGCTATGCTCGTGGGGATTCCGATGAGTTTGTGCAGCCTACGGTTATCCTGAAGAATGGAAAGCCGGTAGCTACCGTGCAGCCTGATGACAGCATTATATTCTTCAACTTCCGTCCTGACCGGGCTCGGGAATTGACCCGCGCGTTCCTCTTTGCAGATTTTGACGGCTTTGAAAGAAAGAAGGGCTTTTTCCCGCTGACTTATGTATCCATGACGCAGTATGATAAGACCTTTGAAGATAAGCTTTCCGTAGCTTTCAAGCCGGAGACCCTGCAGAATACTTTGGGACAGTATCTGGCTAAGCTCCATAAAACACAGCTTCGTATTGCTGAAACGGAGAAGTATGCGCATGTGACCTTCTTCTTTAATGGCGGCGTAGAGGCTCCCAACCCATTGGAAGATCGGTGCCTGATCCCTTCTCCCAAGGTAGCCACTTATGACCTGAAACCGGAGATGAGTGCTTATGAAGTAACGGAAGAAGCTGTCAAACGTATTGATTCCGGAAAATATGATGTAATGATCCTTAACTTTGCCAATCCGGATATGGTGGGGCATACAGGGGTCATGGAAGCGGCGGTCAAGGCTGTTCACGCTGTAGATGCCTGTCTGGAGAAGGTAGTGGACGCTATCCTCCGCCAGGGCGGACGGTGCATCATCACAGCAGATCACGGCAACTGCGAATATATGTGGGACGAGAAGCAGAATGCTCCATTCACCGCACATACTACCAATCCTGTGCCTTGCGTACTGGTGGATGACACTCGTAAGAATGTGAAGCTTCGCTCTGATGGGCGGCTCAGCGACCTGAGTCCCACGTTGCTGGATCTTATGGGAGTAGAAAAGCCTGCGGAAATGACGGGAAATACCCTGATCATCCATTGAAAATCATGAAAACGGGGCGGATTTTCACTTGCATTGTCCGCCCCTGCATGATATAATAGCCACTGCAGTTTAATTGGGAGGAATTTGAAATGGCTTTAGCTATTCAGATCATTTTGGTGCTGGCTTCCATCGCACTGATCGTGTCGGTGCTGGCTCAGAACAGCAAGTCCGCCGGTTTGGGTGCCGCTTATGGGGAAGATACCGAAACTTTTGGCTCGAGAGGCCGTGAGGCTGCCAAGGAAATGAAGCTTCAGAAAGCTACCATGATCCTGGCAGGGGTTATTGCCGTGCTGGCTCTCGTGCTCATGTGCCTGTAAGTGCACAGTTGCAGGATGCAGCGTAAAACGGTGCAGCGTGCATGTGCTGCATCGTTTTTGCGTATAGTAAGGAGGAGATCATGCCCGTTCATAAGGGGATAAAACTGGCGGCTCAAAACAAAAAGGCCCGCCATGACTATTTTATAGAAGATACCCTGGAATGCGGCGTTGCGCTGGTTGGGACAGAGGTAAAATCCATTCGCAAAGGGGCATTGAATCTGAAAGACAGTTATGCCCGTGTCAAAGACGGTGAACTGCTTCTTTATCGGATGCATGTCAGCCCATTTGAACAGGGGAATATCTTCAATCACGACCCTTTTCGAACCCGTAAGCTGCTGGCGCATAAGCGGGAGATCACCAAACTTTATGGCCTTCAGCAGGCAGACGGCTACAGCCTGATCCCTCTTTCGGCTTATTTTAAGGACGGAAAGGTTAAGATCGAATTAGGCATATGCAAAGGGAAGAAATTGTATGATAAACGCCATGATATTGCTCAACGGGATGCAAACCGTGAGATAGACCGGCGTATGAAGGATTATGTGCGTTAAGACTTGGGGGTGAAATGGTTTCGACGGGGATAGTGGAGACTGGATAAGCGAGCCGAAGCCCCGCGCTTCGTTAAAAGCGGGAAACGTCTAAATATAAAAGACAACTATAACGCACTTCCCGTTGCTGCTTAAATAGCGCAACGCGTCTGCCTGCAAAGACCTATCGTTGCAGATACGGGCGTCATTTAGGATAGGGAACGAACCAGCCAAAGCTTTGCGGCTGGCCGGATCTATGAAGCTACCGGACCTGTTGCCCCGCTGCCGGGGAAGCAGGAAGGGGAATACTTGTACGGCGGCTGCGCTCGGAGAAATTCTGGTTGACAGATCTTCGGACAGGGGTTCGACTCCCCTCACCTCCACCAAACAGGTATTGGACGAACACCTATTTCTTCAGCGGTGGTTTCGCCGTGAAGTGTTCGCTCTGATCCACAGAAAAGCGCCGTCTTGGGAGTGATTCCAAGGCGGCGCTTTTTCTATATTTCTGAAGCGTTCTAAAACATTACAATAGGGTTATTGGGGAATATGTTTATCAATGGAATGCTACCGTTTTCAGCTTTTTATGATATAATGCGAATATACCATAAGAAGCAAGGAGCGATAATAATGAATGGGTTAGGAACAATCATTGGAGGCGGAGTCGGATCGGGAATAGGAACAGCGATAACTGAAACCCTAAACAACACAAATAAACCCCCGTTAATCGCAAGACAAATAAAGAAATTTGGAAAGCCAGTGCCACTTCTGCGGGCATAGGTTTAGCGACAAGCGGCCTGACAGCTGGAATGAATTATGCGATTACCAGTGCAACGCCAGGTGGATATGGCTTAATGCCTCAACTTACGAAAGGATTTTCTGAAATGATGAAAGGCTTTTTTGGTTCGGTAGATGATGCGATCACTTATGCCCTTTGTAAGTGAAGGGAGGGCCAATCATGAAATATCTTAGACGTAAAGCTTGCCTCCCACACGATTGTATTTGCATAATACTGTTTCTTTTAATAGCTATATTCGGTTTCGAGCAAATTTACGATCAGAATGGTGAAAACAATTCGATGACGCTGTGGTGGTTTATAGTGATCTTGATCGTGATTGAAACATTTAATGTTTTAGGGTCTTTGTTTTATTATGCTTTTAACGAAGAAGGCATAATAAAGAGTTATGGATTTATCGCGTATAAAAAGATTTGTTTTAGTGACATAAAGACCATTATCATTGCAAACGCCGTTTACAATGATGCTTTAGCAGACCCAAATGCAGGAACGATACCGCAATATGACAGACAAACGAAACGGAGATTGGCTAGCATTACGGTTTTGTTTACGCCCGAAAAAGAAATCGAATTAGTCGGGACAGAAGATGCACGGGATATTATACGAATGTATCCGGATGGGAGTAATATAGGTATATGTTGGTTTGGAGCATTACAAGTTTTATTAATCAGAACCAAAGCGCAAGTGATTGTCAGCGAAGCAGTTTATGAGCGTTTTCGCGATGAGTTTGAAGGCATATTTAATGGATGTGATGCAGGTAGGTTGAGAATCGTCAAAGCTCGAGGATGACGCAGGGGACGGTTCTGTGTCTTGACGAGGAATGGCAAAATCGACAAGGTATTCGCGTTATGTGAGCGAATATTATAATAACCTCTCTAACGACCGAAAAGCACCTTGATAGGACAATATGAAGCAGCGTTCGCCCCAGCTGCGCTGTTTCATATTGTTGAAGGAATATGCAAGGATATACTTGCATAAACGAAAAACTTATGAATGATGATGCCCGGAAGAGCAGTTTTAACAAAAAGGATTGCAAAAGCAATCCTTTTTGTGTCGATTAAATCCTTTGCATGGTGTATAGCGCAATCCCTTCGATGAACTGGGAAACGGAGGGGGAGGCGTACAAAGGATATCCTAAGATGCGCATGAGCAGTGCTTTATCCGTCTTCCACGCATGGTATGTCAGTGTTCGCAAGTTGTACTCCACATTGTGCCAGTCAACTTGAAAGTGCTCGGCCACAGGGCAGTAAACATCGTGTACAATGTGGTTGAGTGCCGCTTTGTTTTGCTGAATCAGGGAAATGGCATAAAGCAGAAAACGGAACCCGACATACCACATCTGTTTACGTCACCACAATAATTAGAATCTTTACTTGGGTCAAAGCGGGAGAAGAAGATTAAATCACCTGCTTGCAGCTGAGATGGATCGGTGAACAGAACTCCCATTTCTTCGCACTTTTTCACCATATACACGGATGACAAGCCATTCATGGAAGAAAGCCCACAATCACTGTACGCTGTTCGTGCAAGTTTTGAGCAGTCCATAGATGAATAGCTTTTACCGATATACTTCTTTGCAGCTTCAACGATTTGTGCGCCAAGTTCACTTGCAGGAAGATCGGGATTGATGGTAAAGCCAAAGCCATATTCACCACCATCACCAACAGTATCGCCAAGCAGTTCTGCAAACAGCGGATAATAATCAGGACGCATAAGCTCGGTCAGCATTTCATCCTGTTCAGCACTGAAGCGATATATGTCAGATCCCTCTCTGTAATCTAAGCTTCGGGAGTCAATGTAGATATATAAAGTAGTCGTACTTTCAGTTTGGGGTTCACCTTCTTCATCGTAGGCGATGGCTCCAAACTCATCCACAACAGTAGTGGTTACTGTCTCGGTTTCGGTTCGGTATGATACAGAGTTCATGTCATAGAAAACCGTTTCAAGCTCTGTAACGAGACGTTTAGATTTCATGAAAAACCTCCTTGTTGTTTTTTGTACCTTCCGAAAAAACGAATTACTCTGGGCAAACAAAAAGCTCCCCATGTTGGAGAGCTTAGTGCCAAGTATTCCTTTTCTCGGTAGGTATTTTGTTTTTCGGTAAGTAGATTATCGGATAGTAATAAAAGAGTATATGGGACTTTGGTGTGATGGGCAGACTACGCCCTTGGCGGAAGATATGTTACTTGAAGGACAATCAACCTCCTTTCGCTCATAAAGTAATGTTCACCTTTTCAGCTTTATGATACAAGGTGAATATACCATAAGAAGCGCGGCACGGCAGAGCCATTCCCGTGGTCGCCATGAAACAGCCAAGGATCATTATGATATATCCGCACCGGAGGGCTCGGTTTCCGCCCCTGCCGGCAGCTCCACCGCAATGGTGGTTCCCTTATCTGAGCTCTCCTCTACCCAAACGGAGCCGCCGTGGAGGTCGGCGATCTCCCATACCAGTGAGAGCCCCAGTCCTGCGCCACCGTATTCCCGGCTGCGAGACTTGTCCACCCGGAAGAAGGGCTGGAAGATACTGCGCTGATACACCTCCGGGATGCCGCAGCCGGTGTCGGAGACGCGAATCAGGAGCTTTTCCAACTCCTGAGTGACAGAAACCCGTACCGAGCCGCCCGGCCGGTTGTACTTGACAGCATTCTCCGTCAGGTTGAAGATCAGCCGGTAGATCAGTGCATCGCTGCCGGTCATAATGCCGTCGCCCTCCGCCGTCAGCGTGACGCCAAGCTTATCTGAGAGCGGCGCAAGATCTGTGAAGATCTCCTCGATCATGGGAGCGAGCTGGATCCGCTCGTTCCGCGCCACCTGCCGCAGATTGCTCATCTCCAGCAGTGTCCTGGTCATCTGTATCAGCCGTTCCGTCTGCTCACGCAAAAGCGTGAGGAACTTCGCCGTCTCCGGTCGCACATCAGGATGCTCCGCGGAAAACAGCTCCAACTGCGCCTGCATTAGTGCCAGTGGCGTGCGCAGCTCGTGGGCGGCGTTGCCGGTGAACTGCCGCTGGGCGGAAAAGGCGTTGTTCAGCCGCTCCAGCATCTGGTTGAACGAGCGGCTCAGCTGCCGGAACTCCGAAATAGCATCTTCATCGATCCTCATATCGGCAAGATTGTTCAGCTGCACCTGCTCCACCTGCGAGGTAAAGCTGCGCAGGGGCTTGAGAGCGCGTCCGCTGACGAAATAGGCGAGGATGCCGCTGAGCAGCGTTACCGCCGCCGTGATGTACCAGTTGGTGGTGCGGAAGCGCCCCTGCACCCCATCGACGACGATGGTCAACTCCTCGTTGGGCGCTATGAGCTGCGGGTCAAAGCTCGCCGCTCCGCCATCATTCAGGATCACCGTGCCGCCGCCTTGTAAACTGTCCGCAATGGTGTCCATATAGTACACACCGGAGGAGCACAGCAGCAAATTCATGGCCACGCAGGTGATGCCGATGAGCAGGACGGACATCAGCGTGATGCGCCACTGCAGGGAAAGCCGCTTCATTCCTCCTCGCCTCCCATCAGATAGCCCTCGCCGATGCGGTTGCGGATGGGGTCATAGCCCAGCACGGCGCGGAGCTTTTTGCGCAGGGCGGAGATGTGGACGCGAATGGAATTGCTGAAGCTGTCCACGCTGTTGTCCCAGACGTGATCCATCAGCTCCTCCTGACTCACGGGCCGCCCCTGATGCACCATCAAATATTCCAGAATACCCGTCTCCTTCCGGGTCAGCGTCAGCGTTTGCCCGTTGACGGCGGCGGTGCGGGAGCGGGTGTCGAAGCTCAGGTCTCCGCAGCTTAGCAGCACATCCTGCTGGGTGAACTGCCGCAATGTCAGGCTGCGGATGCGGGCCTCCAGCTCCGCCAAGTGGAAGGGCTTTGCCAGATAGTCGTTTGCCCCGGCGTCCAGCCCCGCAACCTTGTCCTCCACTTCGCTGCGGGCGGAGAGGATCAGCACCCGCGTCTCCCGGTCGGTCTGCCGCAGGGTGCGCAGCACCGTCATGCCGTCCTTTTTCGGCAGATTCAGATCAAGAAGTACCAGATCGTAGCGCTCCACGCCCAGAAGCGCCAGCGCCTTTTCCCCATCATAGCAGTAGTCCACGCTGTAGGCCAGCCGCCGCAGGCTGCGGACGATGGTCTCGCATAGGGCGCGTTCGTCTTCAATTACTAAAAGGTGCATGAGAGCCCTCCTTTTTATTTCTCCGTTTTTGTGTTGTTTTGATTATAGCAAAAATAGATAAGGTTTGCGTTAAGTTTTCGTTCTTAACAGAGACTTTAACTCTCCCACGCTATGATGGGGGCACAAAATCGGAAAGGGTGATGAAAAATGAGCTGCGGGAAAAAGACCGCGGCGCAGGTCGCGCTGCTGATGGCCGGAGCCGCCATGCTGTGCTTCGGCGTCTGGCGGGGCGAGGCGGCGACGGTGCTGGGCTATGGCAAATTCCGCACCTTCATGCGCATCATTCTGCCGCAGGTGGTCAAGCACATTTTGCCGTCGGTCACGAACGAGGTCATCACGCTGGTAAAGGACACCTCCATGGCGTTCACGGTGGCGTATCAGGAAATGTTCTCCATCGGCAAGCAGATTGCAAATTCGCAGACCAGCTTCATGCCCTTCATCATCGCGGGCGTATTCTATTATATCTTTAATTCGCTGGTGGCATTTGTCATGAACCGCTTTGAAAAGAAGCTGAATTATTATCGCTGAGAAGGGGGCGCCGGATATGAAAATTCTTGAGATCGATCATCTGAAAAAGAGCTTCGGCGACGTGCAGGTGCTCAGCGATATTTCGCTTTCCGTGGACGAGGGACAGGTCGTTTCCATCATCGGCCCCTCCGGCAGCGGAAAGAGCACGCTGCTGCGCTGCGCCACGCTGCTGGAAACCATGGACGGCGGCACGCTGAAATACCTGGGTCAGTACGCCGCGCGCGACGAGGGCGGCCAATCGGTCTACGCCGGCGCCGCCGAGCTGCGCCGCCTGCGCGGCTGCTTCGGACTGGTATTCCAGAACTTCAACCTGTTTCCGCATTACAGCGTGCTGAAAAACATCATGGAAGCGCCGGTGCTGATTCAGAAGCGTCCGAAGGACGAGGTGCGCGCCGAGGCCATGGCGCTGCTGGATAAGATGGGGCTGGCCAATCGCGCCGACGCCTATCCCTGCCAGCTTTCCGGCGGTCAGCAGCAGCGCGTTTCCATTGCGCGCGCACTGGCCATGAAGCCGAAAATGCTGTTCTTCGACGAGCCGACCTCGGCGCTCGACCCTGAGCTGACGGGCGAGATCCTGAAGGTC
>ERZ824488.1739-NODE-1739-length-22352-cov-24.435350_pt1 | contig 22352 bp, 17 predicted proteins | sample MGYA00519936_ERZ824488 | MGnify/ENA primary metagenome ERZ824488 (study PRJEB31778, sample SAMEA3449153) | human gut metagenome | biome: human gut; feature: human-associated habitat; material: faeces | place: United Kingdom | collected 2010/2012 ... | reverse complement strand
CCTGCCTTGAACACAGGCGTTCTGGACGCAGACACCTCCACAGGCTCACCGGTGCATGGATATATGACATTTCAGACCTGTGCGCGAAGAATATCGATGCACTGCGCGAGAGGATGGACGCGCTCCATAGCAAGCAGGAAAGGAGCTATTGGGAAAACATCGTAATCACTATGCTGGAAGTGCTGATTGAAATGAGACTGCGAGGCATTTTTGTCGACATGGAAGCCATAGCTTCGTTCTGAAAGGAAGCGTCAAATAAACTATCGTGAGAAGAAGTAAGAGATCGCAGGAAAAACATGCAATTTCAAGGATTATCGCACACGGTGAGATGGCAGCTCATTCGCAAGCCGATAGACTATTGGCAGAGCTATGATTGCGCTGTAAGCGACCGGGTGCAAGTGCACCCGCTCTTGCCACCCAACAAGGTGCATCGTCCCCTGTACCATAGTCCGCCAGATTAGCCAATGAAGTCCTCATGTTTTGATACAAAGCATGAGGACTTCTTTTGCATTTATAGACTGATGGACCGTCAGAATAAAGGTTATAACTACCAAATATGGGCTATAGGCGCAGGAAATGAACTGCTCTGCGTCATTTTATAAGATGGAGACTTCCACTCTCCGGCCCTTTTTAGTCTACTCCCGCCCAATTTTCGGGGTCGAAATCAGAGATTTATCAAGAAATGCACCCTACTTTGGACGATAGCAGGGTATCGTCCATAATGAGAAGTTTCCGTCCAAAGTATCGCAAAATAACGCCTGAAGCCCGCTCATTTCATAATTTCACCAACCCATCCGTGGTCATTTAAAGGAGGAAAGTCGTTCAAATACGGCGTAGTAGAGAATAGACTACTCAGGCAGTGGAGTAGTCTATTCTCATTTGTCTTGCTCGTCTATTTGTACTTTAGCCACATACCGAGTCTTCTTCCGTCGAATATCGTTTTCATCCGATTCAATATTGGTTCTTCGCTTCTTTTTCTTATCTGCGACCGTGAATCACGTCAAAAACATATATCAAAATAAGTTCTTGCTATTTCATCGGAAAATCCCCATCCGATATTGCGTGTATCTTCAAAGACTGCTCGAATACGCTTCGATTGCCTGCGATAGAACGAATCGTTCTCCATGCTGTTGAGGATCATGACAAAATCGGCAAACATGGATTCCAGGCTGGAATAAAAGCGTTCGTCGATATCCCCATAAAGGTTTGTAAACTCAACGCCGCATTCGACATAATAGAGTATCAGATCCGCGATGCTCTCTTTATTCTGCGATGCTTTTCGGAAATCGCTGATTACAGCGCGCGCGTTTTTTAGCGACAACTGTCTCCCGAAGAAAGCATCGTGGATTTTCTTCCTGCACGATTCAATGATTGGAGCTTCCGCTGACGTACCGCACATCTCCACATCGAGGATTGCCTGACACTGCCGGTTTGCTTTATAAAGTTTGCACAGCATGGAAATCAGTTCTGCTTTATCCATGGCGTTTAGTTGCTTTTTCAGCTCAGTGATTTTCATTGAATGCCTCCGTTTTCATAAGTTCATGAGCGATGCTGCCGCTGACCAGCCGCATCATGCTTTCCTGCGATGAGCCGAAGCTGAGCAGATTGATGCTGCCGTACCAGACGATGCGGTCATCGATGATTGCATATTTCTGATGAATGTCTGACCGAAAAACCAACGAACAGTTCTGACTTTTCAGTCGCTCGACAGCGATCTGCGCTGACTTGCGAGAGCGCTCCGGCAATGATTCCGCCGAACGCATCACAACAGTCACAGGAATCCGCTTTTGCGCGCATTGTTCAAGCGCAGCTGCAAGCCACTGAACTCGTCTTGGCGCGGCAAACGGGCTGAAGATCAATACGGACTCTCTTGCCTGCGCGACGTCCTGCAGAAACTTGTTCTGAAAAGTGACTTAATCATAGATCACGTCACCGCCGAGACCGGCGTCCTGCTCGGTCAAAACACTGTAGCCGATGCTTGCATAGCCCTTGAGGCGTTTATGATACATTTTCTCCAGCATGGCTGCGTTTACGTCTATATAATCATAGACGCGAACCTCGCGCTTGCCCTCGTGCAGGCGATGCAATCGACCAACATACTGCGCCAGTGTTCCCTGCCACGAGATCGGCATGGTCAGAAAGAGCGTGTCTAACCTTGAATCGTCAAAGCCCTCTCCGATGAATTTTCCTGTTGCGCAGACAATGATCGGCGCGGCGGCGTCCTTCAGTGCCAATAACTGATTTCTCATTTGAGCATTGGTCTGCCCGCCCAGCAGCACGTGAACGGATTGACCCGCCTTCTGAAGAAGCTCGGCCAGCAGCTTCACATGCTGCGTCCGTTCGCTGAGCAGCAGACAGCTTCGTCCTTCCTCTGCGCAGTGCAGCACGTCCTCAACAATCTGGTGATTGCGCAGGTCATCCAGCATGATCTGGTCGTAGTATTGGACGATGGCAGGTGATTTGCTGTTTTCGTCCAAATGAAAACGCATTCCGGTAAATCGCGGGATCATCAGATGTGCAAACGGTCGCTTTTCCGCTTGAAGCCTTGCGTCTACCTGATAGCGAATATTGCCAAGATACATATACAGAATCGGATGATGACCGTCCTGTCGCTTCGGCGTAGCAGTCAGCCCGTAAACAAATTTTGCTGAAACGGCCTTTAACACCTGTTCGAAGCTGACCGCCGGGATATGATGGCATTCATCAACGATTACCATGCCGTAATCATGAATCCATGGCTGGATCTCCTCCGAGTTGCCCATGGATTGCAGCATAGCAATATCGATAATCCCGCTGCGGGTATCTCTGTTTGCACCATAGCTGCCGATGATTTCCCTTTTCTTTTGTCGTCCTCTGCGCCCTGGCTGCGGCGGCAGGACTTCACCAATAGCAAGAAACTGCGCCAGCCGCTCCTTCCATTGTTCCATCAGCTGCGCACGGTGTACAAGGATCAGCGTGCTGACCTTTTTTTCTGCAATCATGGCTGCACCGATCACAGTTTTGCCAAAGGCAGTCGTTGCAGACAAAACGCCGGTATCATGGGCAGACAGCGCCTCGAATGCTACAGTTTGCTCGTCCCGCAGTTCTCCATTGAACGAGGTGCAAATACTGCGTCCACTGCGGCGCTCATCGTGGAGTTCAACGGAAATGCAGTTTTCCTGCATCCAGTTCATAACGTCGTCGAAGCAGCCACGAGGGAGAACGAGAAAATCCCCACTATATTCTGCGCAGCAGATCACGCGTGGGAGGTTCCAAACAGGCATGCGCATGGCCTGACTGCGATAAAACTGCGGATTTCGGAAAGCGGCGATGCGCTTGAGGTGATTTTGAGCGCGGTTTGAAAAGTCCTCGATGGGAATATACAGCCCGTCCGCCAGCGTGATTGCAACTTTGGGAGGAACGTCTTCCGGTTTGATTTTCGCGCTTGCACGCAGCCACGGCTTTTTAAAAGAATCTTCATCCTCCGGGCGCAATGCGCCCAATGGCTGCGCAGGAAGGCAGGTAAGAAGTATATCAATTTGCGCGGCGTTCAGCTTTTGCGCGCCGGATAAATAAACCCATTGATCTGGGTACGGCTGCCATCTTTCATCCACGAACAGGCTTCCACCCTGCCGCGCCGCCGCAGGCTGAAGGGGCAGCGCAATCAGGTTTCCGAAGCCGCCCTTCGGCATAGTATCCTGATTGGGAAACATACGGTCATAGGATGAAAAGGCGAGCCGCGCATGCTTCTTCATCGCCTGCGTCAGCAAGGCGGAACCCATTTGGCGGGCTTTGGCCGCTTCAACAGGTTCAGCGAAAAAAATCCACAGATGCGCGCCGTTTCCGCTGCGGGAGATCTCCACCGCGCAGGGAATATCGCTTTCACGAGCAGCCTGTACAGTCATTGCGACGTCTGCACGCCAGCTTTCTTCATCAAAATCAATGGCGAGGAAACGGCAGGTTTCATCCTGAAGCAGCGGATAAACGCCCAGCACAGCTTTTCCACGCAGGTGCGCTTCAACGACAACCGCGTCAAAGGCGCAATACTCAGCATGAGCGCACTCCGCGCACTTGCCCTTTGGCTTGAGACATATACCCGGCTTCCATTCGTTTCTACAGGCAGGACTGTAGCCTGCCCGCCCATTCTTGCCCTCCCAGCGGCGGGCGTACACGTCGCGTCGACCCTGAAACAGCGACAGAAAGAGAGCGGCTTTTTCCGCTATTGGGCTGCCTTTGGTGACAACAGGCGTGGAAGAGGCCTTTAATTCAGCAGTTGAGTCAGCATCTTGGGTGGTTACTGGAAGCGGTATACCATGTGCTCGCAGCAAATCTCGCAGCCGAGCATTTTCGTCACGTAAATGCTCTATTTCTCTCATCAGGTTGTCTGTAGACACCATAAGACCTCACCCTTCATTAATGGTCATATCGTACTATAAACGGCCACCTTGTTCAGAGAGGTTACTTTTAGCCACGTACCGAGTCTTCTTCCGCCGAATACCGTTTTCATCCGATTCAATATTGCTTCTCCGCTTCTTTTCTTCTGCTACAGCTATGAAGGTCTGCTCATCAATAATCGCTTCGTGATGTCCCTGATACAAATACTTATCTCGAAGCTTGCTGTGTGGATCGCCGCTCATACGGGCAGTTGAGGCCGTTGAATTGCCGCGATACTTCTCGTTGCTGAGCAGCGTATCGATTGCCCTTCGACTCCATGTGACCTTGCCTGTCGGGGATAAGATGTTTCGCTGCGTCAGCTCGCTCATGATTCCCACAATGATCTTCCCGGACAGATAGAGATCAAAGATCAGCCGCACATTTTCTGCTTCTTCCGGAATAATGTCGAGTGAGCCGTCTTCGGCTTTCCTGTAGCCATAACAGGGGCGAGAGTAAATGCTCGAAGTTCCATCTGTAACCTTCTGGTTCATGGCAAGAACAATGCTGTCATGGAAGTCTTCCCGCTCTCCCTGAGCGATCGCCGCGCGGATAGAATATTGTAGTTCAAAGTCCGGCTGAAAGGAATGAAGCTCCTCCAGATCAAAATATACCTCAACGCCGTGCGCCTTCAGTTCGCGGATAGCGCTAAGGCCGTCGACCGTATCTCGTCCAAAGCGGCTTATGCTTTTAGTCAGAACCAGTTTAATCTTACCGTTAACGCAGTCTTCCATCATGCGCTGAAATTCTGACCGGTTATTCACGCCAGCTCCACTGGCAAAATCCATATAAATATCAGCCAGACTCCAATACGGCAAACGATAAACCTGATGCGTCAGCGCAGAAACCTGCATAGCCATACTGTGGAGCTGGGAAGGCAGGCAGGTGCTGACGCGAGCATAGATCCCCACCGCTTTGTACCCCATATTGGCGAACTGTATTTTTTCAATCCGCTGTACTTTCTTTTCAGGCATATGAACCTCCGCTGGTCGGCATATAAAGAATGATTAAGATGCTGCCATTAGTCTAATCGACTTTCCGTCTTGTTCCAATTCTATTATACACTAGAAGCCTTGAAAATACAGTGCTTTTTGAGAATTTGTATCAAAATCTACCATAGTCTAACCAGAACAACTAAGTCCGCATGTTTTGATACAAAGCATGAGGACTTCTTTTTGCATTTATAGACAGACAAACCGTCAGAATGCAGGATATTACTACCAATATAGGCTATAGACGCAAGAAACAAACTGCTCTGCGTCATTTTATCGGAGGGAGACATTCGCATTCCGGCTCTTTTTAGTCTACTCATCCCCGTTTTTCGGGGTCGAAATCAGTGATTTATCATGGAATGCACCCTACTTTGGACGATAGCAGGGTATCGTCCACAATGAGAAGTTTCCGTCCAAAGTGCCGCGAAATAGCGTCTAAAATATCCCCCTAAAAGTGGACACGTTAAAAGTCCAAATCCTATTCGTAGACAATGAAAAGTCTATCTCCCGAAAATTGGTGCGTACGCCACCGAAATTGCGCAGCCAAACCGGCGAAATTGAGCAACTCGGTGCCATTTGAGTACATCCGGCAGAAAGTAGATGTGCGCGTGACCCGCTCCGCGATTGAGGTGTTCTACAGCGGAAATCGTATTTGCTCCCATCGCAGACTGTACGGTAGATTCAACCAGTACAGCACGGTCCAGGAATATATGCCGCCGGAGCACCAAAAAGCTTCTTCGTTGCAGACAGGGGCAATTGGATCATTCCTTGGATATGCAATGGGGGCTGTGTGAAATCTGAGCAGGCCACCATTTAATGTTAAGTTTTAAATAATACACATAAACAGATAATTTAGGAGAAATGAATTGAACGATTTGACACTTGACGATATAGCAAAGGAATTGGGCTTGTCCGTCTCTACGGTATCCCGAGCGCTGATGGGAAAAGGGGGTGTAAGCGAGAAAACCCGTAGCAGTGTGCTTGATGCTGCCAAACGTATGGGCTACACAGTCAATGCGATGGCACGAGGGCTTCGAGAGAGTGACTCAAAGCTGATAGGCGTAATTGTAACGGAAATGTCCAATGTATTCTTTGCAAACATTCTGTCAGGCATTCAGCGGGTATGCCGCGAAAATGGATATGCTGCAATCGTGTGCAGCACCGAGGAAAACGCGGACATGGAAGCGGAAGCGGTAATGCGTCTGTCAGAAAAGCGGATATCGGCGCTTATAATCGCCTGCGTGGGTATGTCTATTGGGGAAAAACCGTTTCCAATTGTGTACATAGACAACGAACCCAGAGACACGGTCAATTGCGTTTCGGTAACCGGAGACAACTACAAGGCGGCGTTTGACATCACCCGACGCATGATGGACAAGGGTTACAGGCGGATAGGTATGCTGACGGGACCATTGTGCCAAAGCAGCGCCGAGTACAGATATTTAGGCTTCAGGGATGCGCTTAGGGCGGGTGGACTTGTGCTACGGGAGGAATTAGTACGCAGCTGCGAGTTTTCTCAAAGCTCCGGAAATAGGGAAATGCGAGTGTTGCTTGACGCTGACGAAAGACCGGATGCTATGCTATTTGCCAGCAATTTTATAGCCTACGGAGGGATTCGCGCAATAAGGCAGGCAGGCATAACGATACCCGGAGAGATAGGCGTTGCGGCGTTCGATGTTTATGATAATACTGGGTTGATAGAACCCAGGATCGCTTCTGTAAATCAACCGGCAGTGGAAATTGGCGTTAAGGCGTGCGAAAGAGCGCTTGAGCTGATAAACGGAGGAACGGTTCCTTTACGCACAGTGCTTGAAATGAGCTTTACGGACGGAGATTCAATGCGTAAGCGCGATTAAATACATAAAGGAGAATATGAAAATGAATCACAGTACAAGTTACGGCAAGGTTTTTATTCCGGATAACGAATATCTGGAGCGAGTACAGAGGGCGGCGGCGATACTGCGTCGCGATGGCTTTGATGCGCTCATTGTAAACGGCACTGAGAGCGATTATGCTAATCCCCGTTATTTTTCCGGTTATTGGCCGCTGTTCGAGCGTGCGGGCGTGGCGATTTCCGCCAGAGGAGACGCAGCTCTTATGTGTGGTCCCGAGTCACGTCACTTTGCGGAGGACAGGAGTCGCTTAGATAAAGTGTTCGTGCTCAAGGAATACCGCGAGGGCGCAAACCCCCAGTATCCCGAACTTGTCCCGGACACCTATCACGACGTGTTTAAGGCTATTGGCGTGACCGGCAACAAGCTGCGCATAGGCATTGCCAGCTTCCTTGATACCTCCGTGACAATTTATCAAGGCATTAAGGCTGCATTCCCCGAAGCCGAGCTTGTGCAGGCAGATTATATAATGACTGAACTGCGTCAGATAAAGAGTGCGGCAGAACTCGCCTGTCTCAGAGAAGGCTACCGTATTGCTGAGCTTGCTTCTCAGCAGGTAATAAAAGAAATCAGACCCGGCATGACGGAGCTTCAGATGGTGGGCGTTGCTCAGCGTGTGGTATATGACGAAGGAGCAGAATATGAGGGTCTGCCTATGTACGTATTCTCCGAGGCGTCTACCCGTCACGCAATCAGCCGCTCTTGCTATCGTAAATTTGAAAAGGGCGATATAGTGCAACTTAACCTCTCTGCCAAGATTGACGGGTATTCCGCCGCAATCGGCTATCCCGTGATTTTGGGCAAACTTGAGGGCCGCAGGCGCGACATCGTACTCTTTGGCAGAAATGCGCACTTCTGGACTCAGCAGAAGGTGAAAGCGGGCGTGCCGGTTGCAAAGGTTGCCAAGGAATTCTATGAGCATTATGAGAAGAACGGTTTTAAGGACAACTACGTATATGGCCCTCTGCACTCCACAGGTCTTATAGAGGTGGAGGCACCTTGGGTTGAAACCTCGAGCAATTATGACTTTGCTCCGAACATGACATTCCAGATCGATACCTACATTTCCACAGACACCTTCGGTGTACGATGGGAAAAAGGCATTGTGGTCACGAAGGATGGATGTGATGTGCTGTCTCCCGAAATCGGTACGCTTTATGAATTGGAGTTTTAAGCCATGAATCTGGTAGACATGTTTTACCGTGAAATCGAGGATGGCAAAGCGCGTAAGGTGCCACTCATCATCCCGATAGGCACGATGGAGTATCATGGTCAGCACGCAAGCCTGGGCACAGATACTATGGTTATAACTGGCGTTATGGAGCGGTTGGGCAAACGCAAGGAAATCATAGTTGCACCGCCTATTTGGTATGGAGTAGCCAGTTATGCGGTGTGCGGTCCTGAGAAAAACACAATTCAGGTGGATTGCGACCCGTATGAGGGCTATATAACCGAGATTTTGAAGAGTCTTGTTTATGGCGGATGGAAGAACATATACCTCGTTTTCCATCATCAAAGCGAGGGAGACGGGCTTATGCCCATGTCGCTTGCCTGCATGAAAGCTGCCAAAAAGGTTACTCTGCGCTATCTTGAAGAAACGCGTGGCCAAGGTTGGTGGGGTTCAAACGATATGCAAGACTATTATAATAATCTCGACACGAGCGATAATCCGATGACCTTCATTAAGACCATTCAGCTTATGGATGCGGAAACGCAAAAGAAGATCGGTGGCTTTGACCATGCGGGACAGTATGAAACCTCTCTATTGGCGGCAGTCTATCCTCAAAACGTAAACTTTGAGCGTACTGGTTGGAATACGGAGTGGTTTGCGATACCTTCTCAGAAGGCATCAGTGGAACTGGGCGAAATGATGGTAAAGCACACTCTTGACTACTTGGAAAGGACGATTATCTAATGTACGGAAAAAAAACACTGGTTTTTTCCTGACGCGGAGCAACCGCCAAAGGGAACAAACGCGGAGCTTCCCGGACATGAATCCATCATAATCCTTAATCCCAATTCCGAGGATGCCAAGGTCGAAATTGTGCTATACTGGACCGACAAAACTCCTTCGGAGCCTTTGAAACTTATCGTTCAGGCGGGCAGAGTCAAGTGCGTGCGCTGCATGCAGCCCGATGGCTTAATGGGTCTGCCTGTGCCCGAGGGAGAGCAGTATGCTATAGCTGTTCACAGTAGTGTGCCAATAGTTGCGCAATACGGTCGCCTTGATATGCGGACGGGTGTCGAGGCATTCTATACTACACCGGGTTATTGCGAATAAGGAGTAACGGATAATGAAGCGTGAGGTCAAATTGGATCCCTTCTTTTCGGATCAACCGCCCATGAAATTTGTGGAGGAGCTCAAAAAGCCCCTGCACAGCGAAAAGATCGAAGGCTTCGGCACTAAAGATCCGGGCAAAGGAGAGGTTGATGCTTCCGGCGCCTATTTGGAGTGCCATTTTGACGACCCCAAGGGGCTGCTTGAAACCTCGTATGCAGATTTTTATAAGTTTCTGACCGTGAACGGGGCAGAGGGCTCACGCTTCCCGATTGTCACAGAGTATACCCAAACTCCCGTGTTTGAGGCATGGCGGGTTGTTATAGATTCGAATGCAGTGCATGTGCAGGCGGCAGATACAGAGGGCATACGCAGAGCACTTGTGTGGCTGGAAGGCGAGATGTCTGCACGCGGTGGGGCAATTCTGCCTGTTGGCATCACTCAAAAAGAGCCGCGTATGCATACGCGCATCACCCGCTGCTTCTTCAGCCCTATCAATCGTCCGCCTAAGTATGGCGATGAATTGAGTGACGACATTGATTATTATCCCGACGAATATCTGAACCGCCTTATGCACGATGGTGCAAACGCAGTATGGATATACACGAGATTTTCGGATTTGGTATACTCAAGCTATTTGCCGGATTATGGCAAGGGGAGCGAGGCGCGCATAGCCAAGCTTAACCGTGTGTGCGAAAAATGTGCCCGCTACGGTATAAAGCCATACGTGTTTGCCATAGAGCCAGTAGCGCTTCCGGATGAGCAAATGAAGCTTATAGGAGCAGACGGTGGTACAGGTTGGAATGGCAAAAGGCTGTTCTGCGTGAATCATGAGAATGGCTTTAAATTTGTGGAGGAACTGGGTAAGAAACTGTTTGAAAGCTGTCCGGGACTGGGCGGGTTTATATCCATTACCTACGGTGAAAGACCTACATCCTGTGTGTCAGCATACACAAATGTGCCGGATATCGATTTGTTTACGCCTATTCAGTGCCCACGCTGCAAAAAACTGTCTGCGGGTCAGGCACTTGCTAACGCTGCTCGTGTACTTGCAAGCGGTATACATAAGGCAAATCCCGATGCCAAGGTGGTCAGTTGGTCCTACGGTCATAGGCTTTGGCCCAATGATGACGTGCGTGATTATGTGGACAATGCTCCACAGGACGTGTATCTGTGCCAGAATTTTGAAGAAATGGGTTACGCCGAGCAGCTGGGCAAGACACGGCAGGGTGTGGACTATTGGCTGTCGTATGCCGGCCCTTCTCAGCTGTTTGAGGCTACCGGTGACGAGGCGGTAAAAAAAGGAAAGCACATGTTTATGAAAACGCAGACATGCTGCTCTCACGAAGTGGCTACCGTGCCATATGTACCGGTGCCTGGCATTCTGTTTAAAAAGTATAAAAATGCCTTCAAATACAACGTAGAGGGCGTTATGCAGTGTTGGTATTTTGGAAACTATCCGTCAATGATGAGCCGCGCCGCAGGCGAGCTTGCGTTTATGCACGATTTCGGAAATAAACGCGCGTTCCTCGAAAGGTTGGCAAGCTTTTATTGGGGAAATGAAAATGCAAAGACAATTGCGGACAGCTGGGAGGAATTTGAAAAGGGCTACACCCAATATCCGCTCAACATAATGTTCAGCTATTATGGCCCCATGCATGACGGTCCTGTATGGCAGCTGGCGCTTAAGCCCAAAAACTTCTCGCTGCCTCGCACGTGGCAGACACTTGATCCCATTGACGGTGATCGCATAGGCGAGTGTCTGTTGTCAGGACATACTCTTGACGAAGCGATTATGCTGTGCAGCAGTATGTCGGAACATTGGCACAAGGGGCTTGCGCTTATGGAAACCGTACCCGCGCACACTGAAACGCGACGTGAGCAGTTGAGCGTTGCTAAGGCGCTTGATATACTGTTTGCAAGCGGTACAAGTATACTCAAGTTCTACTCTTTGCGTGAGAAGCTGGGCAGAGGAGAAGGAGAAGCCCTTGCGACGCTCGGAGAAATGCGAACCATAGTACTTGAGGAGATTGCGCGTAGCAGGGCGCTGTTTGCTCTATGCGAAAAGGATAGCAGACTTGGCTATCACTCCGAGGGAGAGGGTTATAAATATTTCCCCAAGAAGTTGGAAATGCGTGTAGAGCAAATGGAAAAGTTGCTTGACACTGAGTTTAGAGAGGTTGAGCAACGTATAAAAGACGGTCTTGCTCCCCTTGAGTATTATGAGGGCGTCGAACCGGGCTCAAAGGCATATTTAATGAAGCGAGGCGATATCTCCCAATGCATGTGGGAAGACATCGAAGATGCGGCCGCCTTTAGAGCCGCCTATGACGATACGCACGTGAGCTTTGAGTTCAAACTGGGAGATGCGGCTAAACTCACGGTTGATCCAGAGTTCAGACTGTTTTGGCCTCAGCCCACGGTGGAGATTTCAAAGGGTGGCCATGTAGCCGTGCCATCAACCTCGTACTTGTATTACTCGATATTCGGTAGCAGGGTAGAAAAGCTCAAGGATGCATGGCACGGCACGCAAACCGCAAGTGGTACGCTGCTTATAACGCTTGATAGGAGCCAGGTTGACTGGCAAAAGACAGCGCCCTTCAAAATGCGTTTTGACGTAGATGGTGCCCTGTGGTGTCGTGAAGAAAACCCTATACGTACCTTGGGCAAAAATAATGTATCTCCCGGAGACTTCGGTTGGATAATCCCGGAAGAATGCATATAAGAAGGAGGAGAATGCATGAATTACATACCCCGAGTTAAGCACAATGGGGTGGGAAGGCTCATTCGTGATGAGCTTACCAAGCGCTGGCAGTTGTATCTGTTGTTGCTCCTACCGATTTCTTTCCTTGTGGTGTTCAACTACGTGCCCATGTATGGTGCACAGATTTCCTTCAGAAATTATACTGCGAAGGATGGCATTCTGGGCAGTGCCTGGGTGGGCGTTAAACACTTCGTAAAATTTTTCACTTCTCCGCAGTTCTGGCGGCTTATCCGAAACACGTTTGTGCTAAGTATTTATGGGCTTCTGGCAGGCTTCCCGATACCTGTAATGTTAGCGTTAGCGCTCAATAACGTGGATAACGATCATTATAGAAAGACTGTACAGATGGTCACATATGCGCCGCACTTTATCTCAACGGTGGTGCTTGTGGGCATGATGAGTCAGCTGTTTTCCTACAACTACGGGCTTATCAACAAGGTAATTGATATGCTGGGGGGAAGCCGCAAGCTATTTCTGACGGAGCCTCAGTACTTCAGACATCTATATGTGTGGTCGGGTGTTTGGCAAGGCATGGGCTATAACTCCATTATATACATTTCAGCACTGTCTTCCATTGACCCGTCGCTATACGAGGCAGCCAAGGTGGACGGAGCGAGCCGAATGCAGCGAATTCTCCACATAGAAATTCCGGGGATATTGCCCACGATTATCACCCTGCTCATACTCAATACTGGCAGGCTCTTATCTGTGGGTCATGAAAAGGTGCTGCTTATGCAATGTACACAAAACTATGAAACCAGCGACATACTTTCTATTTACATTTACAGAATGACATTTAAGGGCAGTCTTCCGGATTATTCTTACACCACGGCAATTGGCTTATTCAACTCGGTTATTAACTTTGTGCTTATAACATTGGTTAACGCCATCTCCAAGAGGGTGACGGAAACCTCGCTGTGGTAAGGAGGCGAGCTTGTGGCAAACAAAAAACGTACACGCATACGCGATGATGTAGGATTCAACATAGTCAACTATACGATTCTTACCGTAATACTGCTGATTGTCGCATATCCCCTGATATATATAGTCAGCGCTTCGTTTTCATCAACGGCTGCGGTTATGGCAAATCGTGTGTGGTTGTGGCCGGTTGAACCTTCACTCAAGGGGTATGAAGCAGTATTCAACAACAAGGACATACTTACTGGCTTTGGGAACTCAATATTCTATACTTTAGCAGGTACGTTTGTGAACCTTGTTGTGACGCTGGCGGCGGCATATCCGCTGTCCCGCAGGGACCTGCGTCCCCGTAACTTTATTATGCTGGTGTTCAGCTTTACCATGTTCTTTGCTGGAGGAATGATTCCGAGTTACCTGCTGGTCAGCAACCTTGGTATGCTCAATACCCGCTGGTCAGTCATACTGCCCGGTGCGCTCAACGTATACAACATGATAATCGCTCGACAGTTCTTCGCATCGAATATTCCTACAGAGCTTCTTGAGGCTTCACAGCTGGACGGCTGTAGCGACTTTCAGTTCATCTTTCGCGTGGTAGTACCGCTTTCCGGCGCAATTGTGGCGGTGCTGGGATTGTTCTTTGCCGTGGGACATTGGAATGCGTACTTCAGTGCTTTGCTCTATATTGGTGATCGCAAAAAGTATCCCCTGCAGGTGTTCCTGCGTGAGATTTTAATTCAGAACACTATTGATGCCAGTATGACCGGCTCGGTCAGCCTTGAGGACGAAGTGGTAAAGCAGGGACTTGAGGATTTGCTTAAATACTCGCTTATCATTGTAGCCAGCGTACCGGTATTGATTATCTATCCGTTTGTACAGAAATACTTTGTTAAAGGTGTAATGATAGGTTCGATCAAGGGATAATGTGTTATTAAGCCGCCGAAGCGGCTAAAATAAAGGAGGGTTCCCCATGCGTAAACTCACAAGTCTTCTGCTTGCAGTCGTCATGCTGCTTGCTGGTGTAGCACTGGCTGATTTTGATGCCGCTGCTAACACCTTCCCCATCGCGGACGAGAAGATTCCCCTCACGGTGACGATCTACGGCGCGAGAACCGAGATCGAAGACTGGGAAACCAACTTCGTGTGCAACTACTGGGAGGAGAAACTGGGTCTGGACATCACTTGGATCCCTGTCCCCTCTGCTACAGCGGACGAAAAGATCATGGCGGACTTCGCAAGCGACAATATATCTGACGTGATCTTCGGCGGCCTCAACAAGGATACCGCTGTTGCGTATGGCGCGCAGGGCAAGCTGCTTCCGCTTAACGACCTCATCAAGGAGTGGGGTGTGAACATTGCAGCCATCCAGGAAGAGCATCCCGAGTACATCCCGTCTATCACCTCTCCTGACGGAAATATCTATTTCCTCGCCGAGATCCGTGAGATGGATGCCAATCACACTGCGGCGCCTGGCAAGCTCCTCATCAATACGAAGTGGCTCGAAAACGTAGGCAAGGAAGTGCCTACGACAGCGGATGAGTTATACGAAGTGCTGGTAGCCTTCAAGGAAGAAGATGCCAATGGCAACGGTGATCCTGATGACGAGATTCCGCTGTATGCTACCGGCTTCAATCAAGTAGGTTCTTACATTATGCAGGCATTTACCTATAGGGGGTTCAATGACGTTAACCCCAACTACTTCTTCTTTGACGATGACGGCTCTATCAACGTAAGCTATGCCACCGAAGGATGGAAGGAAGGCCTTGCGTTCTTGAACAAGCTGTACAGCGAGGGACTGTACGATCCCGAGTGCTTCATCGCCGACGCTTCCGCTGCCAAGAAGCTGACTGGCGCTGAAACTGGCAACCGTATCGGCTGTGCCGAGAGTTATTCTTACAGTGGCCTTATGAACCTGACTGACGTTGATCTGTGCAACGAGTTCGAGTTTATTGAGCCTCTGTATAACGCTGACGGCGTGCGTGTAACGGCTGCCAACTCCATCACCATGACTCCCATGTTCTTCGTGTCCGCAAAATGCTCCAATCCTGAAGCGGCAATCCGTCTTGCTGATGCAATGCTGGTTGATCCCTTTGCGAATGATATGGCTGGCCTGAATGGCATCTATGGACCCGAGGGAGAAGGATGGGCCCGTGCGGCTGAAGGCGAAACCAATGCAATCGGCGAGCCTGCGCTCTACAAGTGGCTCTTCACCTGGGGGCAGCCTAACAACATCAATGTCCATGAGAACTTCATGGAGAACTATGTAGCGGAGCTTAAGGGCGGCATGGCTGCGACCGTAACGCCGAACGCCTACAATCAGGAGGCTGCGCTGTTGGGTGCTACTGTAGAACTGTATATTCCCTATGCACAGTACAGAACAGTGTCTCCCATGGTTATGTTTACTGAGAGCGAAGTAAATGAGGTCTCTGCGGTTAAGACAGAAATTGAGACCTTCGTAGAGGAAGCCACTACCAAGTTCATCACTGGCGAACTGAATGTTGAGAATGATTGGGATAAGTATCTTGAGAATCTTGAGACTTATCGCCTGTCCTGGTTGCTTGAGATGTACGAAACCGCGTACGATCGTCAGTTCGGCAAATAATTCGCACCATAAAATATGCCGCCGCTTAATACGGCGGCATATTTTAGATCAGAGGGAGGTTACTTCTATGAGCAGTACAGAGTGGTTTTCGAAGGCGCGCTTCGGCATGATGCTGCACTGGGGACTGTATTCGCTCCTGGCAGGAGAGTACAGAGGTGAGCAGATGGGCGGTGCGGACAATGGCAGCGGAGAACTGGGTGAATGGGCGCAGACTTATTTCCGCATTCCCTGCAGAGAATATGAAAAGCTGGCAGAGGCGTTTAATCCTGTAGGTTTTGATGCGGAGGAATATGCACGCCTTGCCAAAGAAGCGGGTATGAACTATATTGTGCTCACCAGCAAACATCATGAAGGATTTGCAATGTTTAAAAGTGCCGCTGACAGATATAATGTTGTTGACGCCACGCCATATGGCAGAGACATCGTGGGGCAATTCGCAGCGGCGTGTAAAAAATATGGGTTGAAGTTCGGCTTATACTATTCCCAAGAGGTAGATTGGCACGATCCGGACGGCGGTGCATACGATTGCGGCTACAAAAATGTCCGCTCCAGCTGGACGAACAATTGGGATTTTCCAGATAACGCGAACAAGGACTATTCCAGGTGCCTTGAAAGAAAGATAAAGCCTCAGGTAAAGGAGATTCTGACTCAGTACGGAGAAATTGCACTCATCTGGTTTGATACGCCTCACGTTATCAGCAAGGCGCAGAGTGATGAACTCTACGCTTTGGTTAAGCATTATCAGCCAAACTGTCTCGTCAATAGCCGCATAGGTAACGGTGTGGGGGACTACACCTCCTTGGGTGACAATCAGGTACCTGGGGACAAAAAGGAGAAGAGCATGCTGTATGAAACCGCTGCTACCCTTAATGATACCTGGGGTTATAAGAGCTATGATCAACACTGGAAGAGTGCAGAGGAGGTTATTTCGCTTCTGACCCGGCTGGCATCGCGTAACGTGAACTACCTGCTGAACATAGGCCCAGACCATATCGGTCGCATACCAGCGGCCGCTCAGAACGTACTTAAGGAGGTAGGTGCGTGGATAAAGATAAATGGCGAAGCGGTGTACGGAACATCCCCTTCACCCTATAATGTAGAGCTTTCAAGCGGTCCTGTCACCGAAAAAGACGGCTCTTTGTATTTCGTGCTGAATAAGCCTGGCAATGAGATAAAAATCCCGGGTGTACTCACGCGGATAGCCAAAGTAGAGTTGCTGGGCACGGGAGAATTGAAGTTTATTCAGAACGAAGACGTTGTCAGCATCCCATTGCCGAACTTGACGGGAAAAATCTATCCCGTACTAAAGCTAAGCGCGGATACGCCAATAGAGGTGGATGAAGGTATAATCGAAATGCCCGAGCGCAGCTTCAAACTGCAGCCCGCAACCGCACAAATTGAAGGCAATATAAAAATCGGCAGAGCATGCGACATAGAGAATTGGAGGGACCAAGGCTCCCTCACGTGGACATTTATCGTGAAGGAAAAAGGTAACTATGTGTGTGAGCTGGCTGTAAATGGCTTGCATGGCGTGGAACCACTGGAAACGGAAATCGTGTTAACTGTGAACGGATACACAAGGTCTCTGTGCACCAAGCATGATAAGGACATAGATTCACTGATTTCGAGACACCATAAGGGCTTAATTTCCGAAGCTGGCGTTATAGAGCTTGTCGAGGGTGTAAACACTGTAAGCATCAGGCTGGCTGCCCCCGTAGACAGGGATATGTTTCGCTTTGCCTATCTTACTCTCAGGAGGAAACAAGCATGAAGGAATACGATTTCAATTGGGGCATTATGCCTATAAACCGTCAAAACTGCTTTGAAGATGACAATTACTGGACGTGGTGTGGCTCAGCGGTAAAGGGTGACGATGGTAAATATTACCTGTTTGCTGCTCGCTGGAGCAAACAGCGCCCGTTTTTCAGCGGCTATGTGTTTTCTTCTGAGGTGGTTTGTGCTGTGGCAGACGAGATGACCGGACCGTTTAAATATCAATATACCGTTCTGCCTGACCGGGGCGAGGAATACTGGGATGGCAGAATGACTCACAATCCAACAATTCATAAGTTTGGAGATACGTATTATTTATTCTATATCGGCGCAACTTATCCCGGAGAACGTCCCTCGCCGGAAGAACTTAAGCTTGCGCATAATCCCAAGCAGGAGCTTGCGTATTCAACCGTGAGAATAGGTTTGGCAACAGCTAAATCTCCGTTGGGACCGTGGAAACGCGCAGACACTCCCATCTTCGATGTAAACCCCAAAGGGTGGGACAGTAATGTGGTTACTAACCCCGCTGCGTGCTTCCTTAGTGACGGGACGATTATGCTATATTACAGGTCAAATACCCCGCAGGGCTGCAAACTGGGCGTGGCAAAGGGAAATGTGTCCGACATGCACTTTGAACGGGTTGCTGGGCCGCTGTTTGCAGAGCATCCAAACTGGTCGATTGAGGATGTGTATGTGTGGTATAACGGCGGAAATTTTGAAATGATAGCAAAGGATATCAGTGGCGACGCCTGCGGTGTAAATGGTGGAGGAGTGCACTTTGTAAGCGCGGATGGTATAAGCTGGAAGCCAGCTGATAACTTTGTGGCGTACACCCGTAGCCATGTGTTTGCGGACGGCAGCGTCAGGGAACTGTATCACTTTGAACGCCCATGCGTACTTATCGAAAATGGCATTCCCGCCTGCCTGTATGTCGCAGTGGGAGAAGGAGGCGCGGATGCTCTGCCCCACGAATCGGCAAGCTTTGCCCAGATGGCTTCATCGCGCAATCAGGCAGTAAAACTAAGGTGATCAATATTAGGCGCTTCTTCGCAGGCGGATTGGGGCTGTGAAAGAACATAAAGTTCTTCCGCGACTCCAATTCAACTTTTATGATGCTGAGCATTCAGGCAAGGAAGCCCTGAATGATCTTTTCCTCCGCTTCCTGCTCGGTCAGGCCGAGCGTGCGCAGCTTCAGAATCTGTTCGCCCGCGATTTTGCCGATAGCGGCTTCGTGAATCAGCGCCGCATCGGGGTGGTTGGCGCTGAGCTTCGGGGAAGCGTCCACGCGCGCGCCGCCGTCGATAATCGCGTCGCACTCGGTATGGCCGGTGCACGGCGCGTTGCCCTCCACGACGGAGATGTAATTCTGCCGCGAATGCTCCCTCGCCACGGAGCGCGACACCACGTCCGCGCCGGAGCCTGCGCCGTTCAGCGCCACGCGGAAATTGGTTTCCGCGAACTGCTCTCCGCTTGTGAAGATGCGCTCGCGGATGATCAGCTTCGCGTTTTCGCCCAGCACGGCGGAGGTCGTGCGCACGGTGTGATCCACGCCGCCGATCTGCGCGGTATCCATCGTCAGCACCGCGTCCTTTTCAAGCGTCGCTTCAGTTACGGGGTCGATGGAGCGCAGTCCCTCGCCCTTGCCGGTGCCGATGTGTTTTTCCAGATACAGCACGTGCGCGCCCTCTTCGAGGAAGAAGCGATGAATGCCGTTGTGGCGCGCCGGTTCGCCGGTTTCGGTGTGCACGCCGCAGCCCGCCACGATGGTCACGTCCGCGCCCGCGCCGACGAAGAAATCGTTGTACACGAGGTCGTTCACGTCGCCGTGGGTCACGCACGCGGGGATGGACACGCGCTCGCCCTTTGTGCCGGGCCTGATGTGAATTTCAAGGCCGGGATTGTCCGTTTTGGAGTCGATGCGGATGTTCTCGCTCGACTGTCGGCCCGCGCAGGTACCGTCCACGCGAAGGTTGTACGCGCCGTCGAACGAGCCCTTGAAGTCGGAAATGCGTTCCAGCAGATCCTTCGTAATCTCATTCATTGAAACGCCGCCTCCCCCTTCACGCAGCTTCTGCCCGCGTCGCCGGACGCAAGCAGATAGTCCACCATTTCCTCGCCCGGGCCCTGCCGGGTCACGCGGCCGCCGGACAGCAGTACGATTTCATCGGCGATGCGCAGGATGCGCTCCTGATGGGACACGATCACAAGGCTGCCCGTCATATTCTGGCGGATGGACGTGAACGTCTTGATCAGCCCGGCGAACGACCACAGGTCGATACCGGCCTCCGGCTCGTCGAACACGGAAAGCTTCGCCCGGCGCGCAAGCACCGTGGCGATTTCGATGCGCTTCATTTCGCCGCCGGACAGCGTGGCGTTCACCTCTCTGTCCAGATAATCGCGCGCACACAGGCCGACGCTGGCCAGATATTCGCACATCTGCCCATAGCTCATCTGCGTACCCGCGGCGGTTTCCAGCAGCATGCGCACCGTCAGCCCCTTGAACCGAACCGGCTGCTGAAACGCATAGCCGATGCCCAGACGGGCGCGCTCGGTCACGTCGAGGTCGGTGATGTCCGTGTCGTCCATCCATATGCGGCCGCTGTCTGGCTGGTTAATGCCGGCGATCAGCCTTGCGATGGTGGTCTTGCCGCCGCCGTTGGGGCCGGTAATCACCACCAGCTTTTTATCGGGAACCGTCAGGCTCACGTCCTCCAGCACCTCTCGGCCGTCGGGCGTGTGCCATGAAATGTGGTCAAGCTTCAGCATGGCTTTCTAACACCTCTTTGGTAGCGCGCCCCGTTTCACGAAGCGTCGCCAGAGAATTCCATGCGCGGCGCCGTTTTTCCTGTTAAAACCGCGCCGCACACCAGAAAATAACATCCCCGAAGGCACCTCGGCTTATTCCTCGAAGAATTTGGCCTCCAGCATGCCGCAGAGCGCGTGGTAGACGGGCAGATGGTATTCCTGCACGTCCGCCGGGCAGTTGCCCGGCACGACAATGCACGCGTCGCACGCTTCCTTCAGCTTTCCGCCGCTGCCGCCCGCCAGTCCCAGCGTTTTCAGGCCGAGCTGCTTCGCCGCTTCCACGGCGTGGAACACGTTTTTCGCGTTTCCGCTGGTGGAAATGCCCAGAAGCACGTCGCCGGGACGGCCATAACCCGCCGCCTGCTGCGCGTAGACGTATTCCGGGTCAACGTCGTTATTGAACGCGGACGAAAGCGCCGCGTGTCCCGTGAGCGCAATCGCCGGAAGCGCGCCCTGAAGATGCGCGCACGCGCCGCCCTCGCGCCGCGGCCGCTTTAGCCAGAAGCCCTTCATCAGCTCGCCCACGATGTGCTCGCAGTCTGCGCAGCTTCCGCCATTGCCGCACAGAAGCAGCTTGCCGCCGCCCATGTAGCAGTCGCGAAGCATCCGATACGCGTCCATCACCTGCGCGCGAATGCCTTCCAGCGCGGGATATTTTTCGAACAGACGCTCGTAGCGCGCCAGCACGCGCGGATCGGTTTCCTCGGCTTCATACATCGGATCGATGTTCAGCGCGTACAGCGCCGTCATGACGCTGGCCAGATCGCCGATGGCCTCGCCGGTCTCCGCCGGGCGCACCTGCACCGCGCGCAGGGAATAGGGGATGCACTCCCTGTGCATTTCCTCCTCCATGGCGGGGCGCAGAAGATCCTCCGCGCGCACGAAGATGCTGCCGATCACGACGACCTCCGGGTTGAACGCGTCCACCAGCAGCGAAACGCCCCGGCCGAGCATGCGCCCGATCGACGCGTAGAACGCACGCGCCTCCGCGTTTCCGGCATGCGCATAGTCGGCCATCAGCTTCGCGTCCACTTCCTCGATTGCGTGGCCGTCCAGCATCCATTGCGGCGTGCGGCCTTCTTCCATGAGCTTCCGCGTGAGCGCCTGCGCCTGACGGCCGATGCCGCCGCCGCTGGTGAAGCCCTCAAACGAACCGGCCTTCCCGAAGCCGACCGGGCCGTCCTCCGCAAGCCGCAGATGCCCGATTTCGCCGCCCATATCCGAAGCGCCGCGCATGAGACGGCCTTCCGCAATCACGCCGCCGCCCATGCCGGTACCCATTGTGAGAAAAATCATGTTCTCCGCGCCGCGCCCGGCGCCCAGCTTCCATTCCACAAGCGCGCAGGCGTTGGCGTCGTTCTGTAAGAACGCGCGCACGCCAAAGCGCTTCTCAAGCCTCTCTACCAGCGGCACATTCACCCAGCCGGGCAGATTCGGCGGCGCAAGCACAAGCCCCCGGCGACTGTCCAAAGGCCCGCCGCAGCTGACGCCAATGGCTTCCACATCGGCGCTCTTCATGCCGTTGCGCTCCAAAACCTCGTCTACCGCCTCAAAAATACGTCCCAGCATGTCCTCGCAGCCCCGCTCCGCCAGGGACGCAAAACGCAGCTTATCCAAAATATGAATCCCGCAGTCAACGCTCGCCAATACGACCGCGCACTTGGTTCCTCCAATATCCAGTCCAATAAACTTCTTCATCCATAGTATCCCCCCATCCGTCATCTACCCTGAATGATTCCCCATCCGCCCCTCTATTTCCTGCCGCCTTCCGCCCTTTTGAAAATTAACATACTTTTCCCTTGCATATTTACCCGCTTGATGCTATACTAATTTATGTTCTGAAGAGCGCATGGGGCATTAGCACAGTTGGTAGCGCGCAACGTTCGCATCGTTGAGGTCAGGGGTTCGAATCCCCTATGCT
>ERZ824488.1738-NODE-1738-length-22359-cov-8.268965_pt1 | contig 22359 bp, 19 predicted proteins | sample MGYA00519936_ERZ824488 | MGnify/ENA primary metagenome ERZ824488 (study PRJEB31778, sample SAMEA3449153) | human gut metagenome | biome: human gut; feature: human-associated habitat; material: faeces | place: United Kingdom | collected 2010/2012 ... | reverse complement strand
TACCGCCGTGGCACGACGGGTGCCACGGCTCGCCGGTCTGGCGTGCTTTTCTGTCGGTTGGCCAATGCAGACTGCCGTCGGGCGGCAGGCCCCAATAGGTCCGGAGCTTATCCCCCTATATTCCCCCTGTCCCCCGCACACACTATCCCCATCCCCCGCATATCCTCCTATTGCCCGGCACAGGCAAACTCTAAGGAAAAGAGGTCATTCGCTATGCATCCGTATCGTGTAGGTATCGTGGGCGCGACCGGAATGGTCGGCCAGCGCTTCACTCTCCTGTTGGAACATCACCCCTGGTTTCAGGTGACCTGTCTGGCCGCGTCCGCCCGCAGCGCGGGAAAACCTTACCGGGAAGCAGTGGAAGGCCGCTGGGCGTTCAAGGATCGCCCCATTCCCGCTAACGTGGCGGATATGACCGTGCTGGACGCTGCTCAGGTGGAGGAAGTGGCCTCCCGGGTGGATTTCGTCTTCTGTGCCGTGGATATGAAGAAGGACGAGATCCGCGCGCTGGAGGAACGCTACGCCCGGACGGAAACGCCAGTGGTGTCCAATAACAGCGCCAACCGCGGCGTCAGCGACGTTCCCATGCTGATCCCCGAGATCAACGGCGACCACGCGGCGGTGATCGAGGCTCAGCGGAAGCGTCTGGGCACGAAAAACGGCTTCATCGCCGTCAAGCCCAACTGCTCCATCCAGAGCTACGTGCCCGCCCTGTGGCCCCTTTTGGATTTTGAACCCAAGAAGGTCATGGTTTGCACCTATCAGGCCATCAGCGGTGCGGGCAAGACCTTCGAGCGCTGGCCGGAAATGGTGGATAACGTGATCCCCTACATCGGCGGCGAGGATGAAAAGAGCGAAAAGGAACCGCTGAAGATTTTCGGCCATCTGGAAAACGGCCAGATCGTCAACGCATCCGAACCGGCTATCAGCGCCCAGTGCCTGCGGGTCGCCTGCTCCGACGGCCATATAGCGGCGGTCAGCGTGGCGTTCGGCAAAAAGCCCTCTCTGGAGACCATTTTGGAACGCTGGGCCAACTGCCATCCCGCAACGGAGGGACTGGGACTGCCCTCCAGCCCGGAGAAATTCCTGACCTACTTCGACGACCCCGCCCGGCCCCAGACCCGACTGGATCGCGACCTTTACGGCGGCATGGGCATTTCCATCGGCCGTCTGCGGGAAGACCCCGTGCTGGACTACAAGTTCGTCTGTCTGAGCCACAACACCCTGCGGGGCGCGGCGGGCGGTGGCGTTCTCAGCGCCGAATACCTGTGCAAGCTGGGCTATATCCCCCATAAATAACCGCCTGACAGGAGGAAAAACATCATGACACAACCTCTGTTTCGCGGCGCGGCCACCGCGCTGGTCACGCCCCTTCGGGATGGCAAAGTGGACGTGGACGCTCTGCGGCGGCTGGTAGAGCATCAGCTGGAAAACGGCGTTGCCGCGCTGGTCAGCTGCGGCACCACCGGTGAGCCCTCCACCCTGTCGCTGGAAGAACGGGAACTGGTCATCCGGGAGACGGTGAAAGCCGTGAACGGCCGTGTACCGGTCATCTGCGGCACGGGGGCCAACTGCACCCAGACCGTCATCGACAACGAGCGCCGCTTCCGCGACCTGGGCTGCGCGGCCCAGCTGGTGGTCACGCCCTACTACAACAAGACCTCACAGGAGGGCCTGTACGCTCATTTTATGGCCATTGCCGAGCATACGGAGCTGCCCATCATCCTCTACAACGTGCCCAGCCGCACCACGCTGGAAATTCTTCCCGATACTCTGCGGCGGCTGATCCCCTCGGGCCGGTTCATCGCCCTGAAGGAAGCCAGCGCCAATCTGTCGCTGGTGCTGGAAAAACTGGACGCCATTGACGGACGGCTGACCCTGTACAGCGGCAACGACGACCTGACCTATCTCCTGCTGGCCATGGGCGCGCAGGGCGTGATCTCCGTAGTGTCCAACGTGCTGCCCGGGGAAATGGCCGCGCTGTGTCAGGCGTATTTCGACGGCGACGCGCAGGATTCCCTGCGCCGCCAGATTCGCCTGATGCCTTTCATCCGTGCCCTGTTCCGGGAGGTCAGCCCCATCCCCTGCAAGTGCGCCATGGAAATGATGGGCCAGTGCTCCGGGGAGCTGCGGCTGCCCCTGATCCCCGCCGCAGAGGAAACCAGAATGGCGCTGAAAAAGTGCCTGACGGAGCTTGGGTATCTGAAAAACTAAAAGCCGAGGGACAGAGCCATGCTCTGCCCCTCTCCATTTGACAAAGAAACGAGGTAGTTTGTCCTATGAAAATTCTCCTTGGCGGCGCACTGGGCCGCATGGGCCGGGAAGTGACCGCCGCAGCCGCAGAGGCTCAGGTGGAGATCGTCTGCGGCGTGGACGTGGCCTATACGGGTCAGCCGTCGGATTACCCCATCGTGACCGCTTTCGATCAGGCGACGCAGAAGGCCGACGTGCTGATCGACTTTTCCCGTCCCTCGGCGCTGCCGGAGCTTTTGCAGCTGGCGCGGAAAGAAAAAATGCCGACCGTGCTGTGCGCGACCGGTTATAACGAAGCGGAATTGCAGATGATCGAGGAAGCCAGCCGGGAAATCCCTGTTTTCCGCAGCGCCAACATGAGCCTTGGCGTGAACGTCCTGCGCCATCTGGTGCAGGAGGCCGCCCGCGCGCTGGGTGAGGACTTCGACGTGGAGATCGTGGAGCGCCATCACCGCATGAAGGCGGACAGCCCCAGCGGCACCGCGCTGATGCTCTACGACTCGGTGAAGGATGCCACGGAGACCCTGCGCCAGCCGGTATTCGGCCGCTATGGGCGCACCGCCCAGCGCCAGCCCGGCGAAGTGGGCATCCACGCCGTGCGCGGCGGAACCATTACCGGCGAACACGAGGTCTGCTTCTATGGCGACGGCGAAGAACTGATCCTGACCCATCGTGCGGAAAAACGTTCTCTCTTTGCCCGGGGTGCGCTGCGGGCCGCCGCGTTCCTGATGGACAAGTCTGCCGGAAAGTACGACATGCAGGACCTGATCGAAGAAATGCTTCGTTAACCCTCGGCGGACGGGCCGTTCCAGTCGTCCAGATGGCTCTGCAGGGTGGACAGAATCTCATGCATTACATAGCGCTGGCCGCGGCTTAGACCGTCGGGGCCGCTGTCGTTACGCACGGTATTCAGGCTGTCGCACAGAAGGTAATCCACGCCCACGTGCAGGGCGTTGGCCAGCGCTACCAGTGTTTCCAGACTGGCCTTGCGGGAGCCGCGCTCCAGATGGCCGATGAAGGAAGTAGTCACGCCCACCTGCCGGGCCAGCTGCTCCTGAGTCATGCCCTGCTCCACCCGGCGCTTGCGGATTCTTTTTCCCAACGCGAAATAGTCCATATTTGACGCTCCTTTCGTTCAAAAACTTCGTTCGGAAAAATATTCCATTTTTCGACATATTTCGTGGCATTTTGTACCATTGCTTTTAGAAAAAAACCTCCGTTTCATTTTTCGCTTTGTGGGGGATGAGCGGAGGTTTTTTGCGTTTGTTAATAGGGGCGTTCCTTTCCGAAGAAGCACACGGCTACCGTGCCCGGGCCGCAGTGCGCGCCGATCACGGGGCCCACATAGCGGGTGGAAATATTGCCCAGACCGGGGATCTTCTCCCGGAGCAGCTGTACCAGCCGGTCGGCATCCTCGGGCGCATCGGCATGCAGCACATACATTTCCGCCTCGGCGGGGTCGTCGATGTTCTGAGCGGCCAGCTCCGCCAGCGTGCGCAGCGCCTGCTTGCGGCCCCGCACCTTATCCGTGGAAAGCAGCTTGCCGTTCTTCCCCTCGGTGATGATGGGCTTCAGATCCAGCATAGTGCCTACGGTAGCGGCCACGGCGCTGATGCGTCCGCCACGGCGCAGGTAGGTCAAATCGTCCACCGTAAAGAAGGCCTGCGAACGGCTCTTGTTTTCTTCCAGCCACGCGGCCACTTCGTCCATGGTCTTGCCCTGCCGGTACAGTTCATGTGCCTTCAGCACCAGAATGCTCTGTGGCAGCGAAATGCTCAGCGTGTCCACCACAATCATGCGGCGCTCGGGATAACGCTGCAGAAGCTCCTCCCGGGCGGCGTAGATATTCTGAATGGTGCCGGACAGCTGGCTGGAAAACGCCACGAACAGGATATCCCGGCCCGCGGCGAACACGGGCTCGAAGTATTCCTCGTAGGCGGCGGTAGGCAGCAGGGACGTGACCGGCGCGGCACCCTTGCGCATGGCGTCGAAGAACTCCTTTTCCCTGCCGTTGCGGCCCAGATCGTCAAAGTATTCCTTGCCGTCCACCATATAGGGCATGTAGACCATGTTCAGCTCCAGCTCGTCTACAAACCGAAACGGCAGATCGGAGTCCGAATCCGTGAAGAATGCGTATGAATTCATAGTTCCTCCTTGTGTCAGATGATTCCATGAAATGATATAATGGCGTATAAATCCAATGCTATTGTAGCGGATTTTTGTCTGAAAAGCAATGTTCCGGGGCGGCAAGTTTCAAATGTGTCTTTTCCCTTAGCGGGTGGTTTCCATCTGGCTGTCGAAAAACAGGGGCGTTCCGCCTGTGTGCAGGAACAAAATCCGCTCGTTTCGCAGCCCCAGCCGGCGAATTTCCTGCACCATGCCGTAATAGCCCTTACCCACGTAGGTCAGATCCATGGGCATTCCGTAGCGGCGGAAGACCTGCCGGGCGCATTCCGCCATTTCCGGGGTGGATACGCCATATTGCAGCGCGTAGCGGTCGGTGAACTGAAGCTCCGGGCCGTGGTATTCCTCCCCCAGAAAAGCCTCCACATACCGGCGCAGATGCGCCTTGCCGTTTTCCTCACTCCGGGCGATAGAGATACCGTGAATCTCCGTATCGCCCCCATCCAGCAGACGGCCGCACAATAGTCCGGCCTGCGTCATGCCCGTGCCCGCCGCCAGAAACAGCCGGTCAAAGGAACAGCCCAGCTCCTGCTGCTGGCGCAGAATTTCCGGCCATACCTTTCGATAAGCGCGCACCGGCGTGGCCAGATTGCCCTGCCCGGTGGAGTCGCCGTAAATATAATAAGGCTTCCGCCCCTGACGCAGGCTGTCGTTCAGCGCCTGTTCGACCGTCTCCTTCACGCCGGTTTTCAGGCAGGGGACGATCTGCGCTCCGAAGCTTTCGCAGAAGCGCTGGTTAAAGCTGGGACGGCGCTGGCCGTCATCGTCCGCCGGGGACAGGATGGTGCAGGGAATGTTCCGGGCGCAGCAAAGGTTGCTCAGCACCCGGCAGAGGTTGGAGCGGGCGTTTCCGTAGGCGATCAGGTGGTCTTTCCCCTGCCGCTCCATATCCGCCAGATATTCCAGCCCGATGCGGGCCTTGTTGCCGCCGAAGGAGTAGGGCAGCAGGTCTTCACGCTTTACATAGACGCGGTTTCCCTGCTCGTCCTCCCAAAGAAATTGGATCGGCGTGGGGGCAAAATCCATGGCGGGCACTTCCTTTTCTGATTCAATGCTTGCTTTCCTTGGCTTCCCGGCGTTTTAGCGCGTCAATCCAGCGGCGGGGAAGAAGGTGCTTGGCGGCGTATACACATTTCTGCTTCAGGGGCAGCTGCCGCCGCACCCGGCGCAGGTCGGCCTGATGGGCGGGATGCTTTTCATCCGTATTCCACAATTCCACAAACAGATAGCGGTCCCGCAGGGGTGCAAGCCCGGCCCGATAGCGTCCGCCGGTCATTTCGTCCACCTCATCCAGCATGTCTACCACGCTGGCCGCCCGGCGGGCGGTACGGACGGCGTTTTCCTTTTTCCACACCTGAAAGGCGCTGCCGGGCACGTTTTCCCGGTACACGCAGGCGTAGCGGTGCAGATACTCTCCGCTGCCCAGCGCGGTAAAATACAGCCGCATTTTCAGATCGCCGTGCTCGCACATCCGGTGGTGATACGCCTCGCTGACCTGCTCCCACAGGGCCCGGGGGAAGAAAAACCCCGCGGTGGGCACAAAGCTCAGCGCCGCCATTTCCCCCAGATCGTAGCGGTGATCCGCCCCGTAATAGGCGGGCCGCTCCGACTCATAATAGGGCACGAACTCCCGGGCGTGTTCCCGCCAGTCCGGACCGAAGGACTGGCTTTCCTCCACGATATATCCGTTGGTAAAACAGAAGGTGCAGTCGGGGTGACTTTCCATATAATCGGCCTGTGCCTGCAGCTTGCCGTCATCGCACCAGAAATCATCGCCTTCGCACAGGGCGATATACTTTCCCCTCGCCCGGGGAAAATTGAAGGTCTCGTTGATGGGCACGCCCTTGGAATACTGGTTTTCCTTCTCGAACACAGGGCAGACGACGTCCGGGTAACGCCGGGCGTATTCCTCCAGAATTTCCACGGTGCCGTCGCCGGAGCAGTCGTCATGCACCAGAATTTCAAAAGGAAAATCCGTTTTCTGGCTCAGAAAGCTGTCCAGCGTCTGCCGGATGTAGCGGCTGTGCTGATAGGTAGTGGTGCAAATGCTCACCAACGGTTCCATGGGCAGACCTCCTTGGGATGATCAAACACATAAATCATCCAAAATTGTACCCGAGCGGCAGAAAACTGTCAACCGCAGGGGGATAGACAAAAGCCGCGGCAATTTTGCCGCGGCTTTTGGGTTGGTTTCAGGATCAGTCGAAGGGCACGTAATCAGGATCGTCACGGTCGTCTTCGTAGATCTTCTTAGGCTCGGTGGTTTCGGGCTTCACGGTTTCCTTGGACTCCTCAACCTTGGCAGGTTCCTTGTTGCCCTCGGCCTCCGCGGCCTTGCCGTTCTCGCTTTCCTTCTCGGCGGGCTTGCTTTCCTTGATGACGCGGGGCTTGGCGATACCGGGAGCCACGGTCACATGGAAGCTGGCATAGCTGCCTTCGCTGTACAGGTTGCCGTCCGCGTCCTTGTAGCGGGCCCGGATGCGCAGCACCTGATCCTCGCCGGTGGGGTTCTCGGTGACGTACAGCTCGCCGTCCACGATGCTGGCCTTGACGGTCTCGTCCGAGCAGTAGACGCTCCACACGATGTCGTAGCCTTCCACCGCGCAGGAGACTTCCGCGCTGAAGGTGTACACCTTGCCGGGCACGACCTTGGCCACGTCGGGGCCGTAGACGGTCACGCCGATCTCGGCGGGCGCTTCTTCCTTCTTAACGGGCTTCTGCTCCTTGGCGTCCTTCTTTTCCTTTTCGTTCACCACGACGGTTTCTTTCTCCGTCTCGGCTTCGGCGGGCGCTTCGTCCTTGGTTTTCTCGGTCTGGACGGGTTCCTCGTCGCCGCCGGAGATCACCAGCTTGATGTTCTCATTCTTGGTATCGATCTCCGTCTTCTTTTCCTCGGCTGCGGGTTCGGCAGACTGTTCGTCCTTCTGAGTTTCCTCAGGCTGTTCAGCCGGCTGGATCTCTTCGGGCTGGGCGGTTTCTTCCTCGCCGCCGGAGATCACCAGCTTGATGTTCTCATTCTTGGTATTGATCTCCGTCTTTCTGACGGCGGGCTCGGCAGGCTTTTCCTCCGCCTTGGGCTCCTCGGCGGGCTTTTCTTCCGTTTCGGGCGCTTCCTTGCTTTCTTCGTCCTTGGCGGCAGGCTCTTCCTCGCCGCCGGAGATGACCAGCGAAATGCTGTCGCTCTTCGTGTCGATGCCCTTGGCGGGAGCCGTCGCGGCTTCCTCCGGCTGGGCGGCGGGCTCGTCGTCCGCCACGGCGAAGTCATCGTCGGGCAGGAGCGCCGCGCCTTCCAGCGTCATGGTGGCGGCTTTGGCCTCCGGGGCGGTCTCCGTAATGATGAAGCTGTACTTGGCGCTGACCTCATGCGTGTTGCCGTCCTCGTCCTTGCAGGCATAACGGGCGGTCACGAAGATCTCCTTGCCCACCAGAGAGGGTTCGCCGGGCACGGTCACGACGCAGGTATCATCCGTGGCGGTGAAGGTCACGTCGGCCTTACCATTGTTGGCAGCTACAGCGAATTCGGCCTTGGGATTGGCTTCGCTGGCGGAAATCGCGACCTTGAAGGTAGCGGACTGGCCGATGCTGACGCTCTTCTGGCCTTCCACGAAGGTGATGCTGATGGGGGCCTCCGCGTACACCACGGTGACGTAGCACACGGCGGTCTCGCCGGTGGGCACTGCGGTGGCGGTGACTTTCAGCTGCTTGACAGTCTCAAACTTGCTGATCTTCAGGATGCCGGTGGAGGAGCCGATGGTGGTGCCGGAGCTCTTGGTCCCGTCCACGCCTTCCACGCTCCAACGCACGGTCTCGTTGTTGCTGTTCTGCACGGTGGCGATGAAGGTGGTCTCCTTGCCCGCCTGCAGCTCGCTGACGGACTTGACGATGGTCACGACAGGGGACAGATCGCCGGTGGAGTCGTCCGTCGCGGTCTTAATGGTAGTGGAAGCGCTGTAAGCCTTGCCTTCCACGGTGGTGGAGGCCGTCACCAGCAGCTCCAGACCGGCCTTTTCGTCCGCGTCGACCGTCACGATGCCGTTCTGGTCGATCTTGGTCTCATCGGCGGTGCCGTTGGCCAGCGTCCAGCTCCAGGTCAGGCTGTCCTGATCGCCGGTGAAGCCGGACAGCAGGGCGGTGCAGACCACGTACTTCTTGCTGGTGCCCACGGTCACGCTGTCGCGGTCGGCGTAAACTTCCGCCTTGGTCGCGGTGGTGATGGGGTTAAAGGTCGCGGTCACGGTGGCGGTATGGTCGCCAGTCTTGTTGTATTCCGCGCTGACCGCGCCGGGAACGGTGAACAGGCTCTTACCGCTGTTGGGGAAGGTGTACTCCGCAGCGGAGGTCAGGCTGATCACGGCCTTGTAGACCTTATTGGCCTCGAAGATCGTAACAGCATTGCCCTTTTCATCCTGCCAGGCCACGGTTCCCTTATACTGGGCACAATCGCGGATAGCCGTCACCGGGGTCTTGCCCTTTTCGGGGGCGGTCACGCCATAGATGCAGAAGTTGTCCACTTCCTGCGTGGCGGTCAGTTTGCCGAAGTTGATGGTCACAGTGTTGCCCACCAGAGAACCGGACACGGAGGTCTTGCCATCCACATCGGTGGCGCTGACGGAGCCCAGACGGTAGCCGCCGGTCAGGCTGGTGAAGTTCACCACGGCCTTGTAGCTCTCGCCGGTGCGGAAGGTGCCGTTGTCCGACAGGCTGGGAGACCAGGTGATGTCGGCGCTGTAGGTCACAGTGTAGGACTTGCCCGTAGCGTCCTTCCAGACGGCGGTGTTGTTGTTCAGCTTGAGCACAGGGCTCTGGCCCACCTTGGGGGTGATGGCGGAAGTCAACGCCACGTTGACCGCATTGCCGCCCGCAACGGTGGTCTTGGCCGTAAAGGCCTTTTCATTATTGTTGATGACATAGCTGCCGGTGGCTTCTACCTTGGCGATGATCTCCTTGCCAGCATCGCTGGAGGTGATGGTGTAGCTGGAGGTAGTGGTTCCCGACTTCTTGCCGCCGATGGTCCACGTGTACTTCACGCAGCCGGAGGCCGCCGCTTCAGACGGGTTGACCTTCACAGAGATCGTCTGGCCCACCTGAGGCTGGCTGCCGATGTTCTGCTTGGTGCTTTCGTTATAGAGGTAGATGCCGGTAATATTCTTGCTCTTCAGTACAGCGCTGGTAGCGGCGCTGGTGGCGGTCGCGCCGTTGTACTTCAGCGTGACGCGGATCTGCTTGCCCACATCGTCGGAGGTGACGGTGTAGGTATTATCCGTGCTGCTCTTGGTCACGGTGCCGATCTGCCACAGATACAGGCAGTCTGCCTTGGACAGATTCTGCGGGTCGGACACAGCGGTGATCACGTCGCCCACCACAGGCTCCGTCACGGTGAGGGACACGCCGTTCAGGGTGTACTTGCTGTTCACCGGGCTGGAGATAGCGCTGGCCACCACGCCGCCGTAGATACCCTGACCATAGGCGCGGACATAGATCGCCTTGCCGACATACTTGTCTTCCACCGTATAGGTGTTGCTCCAGCCGCTCTGGACAGGCTTGTCCTCGCCGGAAACATACCAGTAGTACAGCACGGAGTTGGCAGTCCGGGCCTCTGCCGGTTCGGCAGTGGCGGTCAGGGTCATGCCCACCACGGGAGCATTGCTGTCCAGCGACACCTTGGTCAGGTTGACCATCTTCACAGGCTGGCTGGCAGCGCTTTCCACCGTACCGGCACACTTGTCCGTGCCGGTGGCCTTCACGGTGATGACCTTGCCCATATCAAAGGCGGTAGGCGTATAGGAAGCGCCGGAGCCCATCTTGATGCCGTCCACATACCAGACATAGCTGGCGGTGGCGCTGCCGGGGGTCACGGTAGCGGTGATCGCCTGACCCACCACGGGGAAGGACGTGCTCAGTTTGACTTCTTTCAGTTCCAGCGCGTCGGCGACCTTGGAGGTCATATCGCTGGCGGCCTGGCCGGAAAAATCGCCGGTGCCGGTGGCGTAGACCTGGATCTGCTTGCCGGAATCGGAGGCCTGCACCACATAGGTAGCCTCAGTGCCCTTTTCCACACCGGCAACGCGCCAGCTATAGGTGACGGTCGCGGAGGAAGGCGCAACGACGGCCTTCAGAATGTCACCCGCCAAAGGCGCGGAATGGTCGGCGATGGTGTTGACAATCATCACACCGGCCACCTTGCGTTCCTTGGTCACAGGCTGGGACAGGACGCTGACCTTCTGCCCCGCCCACTGGCCGTTGCCGGTCACCTCCACGCAGATCTTATGGCCCGCATCGGCGGTGGTGGCGGTGTACGCCGCAGCGGTGCTCAGCTTGGTGCCGCCCACCTTGTCCCGATACCACTGATAGTCCACCGTGGCCTGAGCAGGCGTAATGGTCGCCAGCAGGGTATCGCCCACCAGCGGATACTCATAATTGAGCTCCACCTTGGTCAGAGCGCTGTAGGGAATGGGCGTGGGTTCGGGCGTAGGCGCGGGCAGGGCGATGAACTTGGTCATCATATAGCCCACGCTGGAGCCGATCATGACCCGGGTCCATTGGCCCTTGTAGCCCAGAATGGTCAAAGGCGTGCCATCGCTGTACAGGCCCAGACGGCGGCCGTTGGGCGCGGTGCGCAGCCACGTGCGCAGGCCGTTGCCCGCGTATACGGTAGCGCTGCCCAGCGAAGGCGTGCTGGACGTGCTGCTGCCGCCGCTGGAAACCAGGAACTTGCTCATCATGTAGCCGGTGAGCGTGCCCGCCTGAATGCGCGTCCAGACAGTTCCCTTCTCCAACACGGTAACGACCGTGCCGGAAGGCAGCGTGGTCTGGCTGGCATAGCTGGTGCTGGGGCCAAGGCGCAGACGCACCCCGTACTGGTTGCCGCTCTGCACGGTCGCATAGCTGGCCTCTGCCAACGTGGCGCTCATGGGCGTCATGGTCAGCAGAATCGCAGCCAGCAGCAATGTGACGACGATCTTCTTCATAGTCCGTATCCCTCCATAAACAGCGTATCGCGGCGGTCAAACCGACAGGCCCGCCTTGTATACTGCGATAATCCATTGCAAATGATACCAGATTCATTGCAATTTGTAAATAGGTTGTAATATTTTCGTGATAATTTTTGGAATATTTATTGACGAATTTGTTCCAGTACTTTCACGATTCCATCACGGATGGCGGGTTCTTCCTGCGAAATGGTGCAGACATGGGGTACGCCGTGGAGCCACAGCTTCCACTTTTTTTCGCTGCCGACGCCGTTCAGGATGCAGTCCGCGCTGCCTTCCCAGATCGTTTCATCGTCTTCCGACTGCACCGCCAGCACCGGGCAGGTAATATTAAAGAGATTCTTCCGGGCCAGCCGGATCAGGTGGTAAAGGTCCGCGCCCTTGGCCGTGGGGAAGCCGGTGTAGCCGAAATCGTAGTCCGCGTTCAGCGCCACGCTCCGTTCCGGGTGATCGCCCCACGAAATGCGCGGGATCACCTTGCCCATCACCCCCGACAGGCACAGGAAGCGGTTCTTCGTGGCCATAGGCGCGGAGATGGGAATGCACGCGTCCACCTGCATCTGCTCCGCCAGCAGCAGGGCCAGCACGCCGCCCATGCTCAGGCCGCAGACCGTCACGGTCTTGCAGGTCTTCTTCATTTCCAGAACGGCGGTCTTGGCCGCCTGCAGCCAGCTCTGCCAGCTTTCCTTCGCCATGTCCTCCTCGGTGGAGGCATGGCCCGGCAGGCAGATGGAGCGCACGGTGTAGCCCCGCTCCGCCAGATCGTCCGCCAGCATCCGCATATGGGCGGGGCTGCCGGTAAAGCCGTGCATCAGCAGAATGCCGTTGCCGTCCCCTTGAACATCGACGGGCTGGCACACGGGGCGGTCAAAATATCCTTCAGGCGTAGGTTTCATCTGATTTTCATCCTTTCGGGCCTGCTTGTCCGGGCGTTATCAGCCTATGACCGACAGACCTCCTATATGTATGACGTTGGAGGGACTCCATTTTGTTCCCGTTTTTGGAAAAAATTCCGATTTTCGTTTACTTCCGCAGCTTTTCCACATCTTCCCGGCGGCCCATCACCAGCAGGGTGTCCCCGCTTTGAAAGGGCATATCCGGGGCAGGGGCCACCAGATAATGCCCCTCCCGGTGGACGGAGAGGATATTCACGCCGAATTTGTGGCGCGCATCGGTGCTGCGCAGACTTTCCCCCTCCCACCCGGACGGAAGCAGGATCTCCGCCAGCTGGTAATCGCCGCTCAATTCCATTAGATCCAGCACCGAGGGGGTGACGATGGAGCGAGCCAACCGAACGCCCATGTCCCGCTCCGGGAAGACCACCTTATCCACGCCGATCTTCCGAAGCACCTTGGCGTGCAGGTCGTCGTTGGCCTTGGCGATCAGGTAGGGAATGCCCATTTCTTTCAGCAGCACGCTGACCAGGATGCTGTCCCGGGTATTCTGCCCAATGGCCACCACCGCCGCGTCGAAATTCTTCACGCCCAGCGAGCGCAGGGCCTCCTCGTCCGTCGCGTCCAACTGCAGGGCCTGCGTCACATGGGGCGCGATCTGGTTGACCAGTTCCTGATCGCTGTCCACAGCCAACACTTCCTGTCCCTGGGCGCACAGAGCCCGGGCCATACTGGAACCGAAGCGTCCCAGACCGAACACCAGATATTGCTTGTTCTTCATGATGAAAGTCCTTTCTCCCTATATAAGTGATTGCGTTTTTTCGTTTTGCGCTCAAAGCCCGCCGCCTTACCCGATCATGATCTTTTCCTCTGGGAAGCGCACCCGGTTCCGCGCGCCGTCCTTTTCCCGGCGGATCAGCGCCGTAGCCAGCGTCAGCGGGCCTACCCGGCCCAGATACATCAGGAGCATCAGCAAAATTTGTGAGCTGCGGCGCAGCACTCCCGTGCCCGCCGCGCTCAGGCCCGTGGTGGAAACGGCGGAGACCGTCTCAAAAACCAGATTCGTCAGGCTGACACCGTGTCGGTGCTCCAGAATCGACAGGGCGCAGGTAACGGCCAGCACGAAGGAGGTGGCAATGAAGGTCAGCGCCACGGCCCGGTGGCCGGTGTCCTGCGAAATTTCCTTTCGGAAGACGGTGATCCGATCCCGGCCCCGCACCACGCTGTGCACCAGCAGCAGCAGCGCCGCCAGCGTGGTGGTCTTGATACCGCCGCCGGTGGACGCGGGCGACGCGCCGACCAGCATCATCAGGCAGCTGATGAGCTTGGTGGAGTCGTTCAGCGCGTCCTGACGAACGGCGGCAAAACCCGCCGTGCGGCAGGTGACGGCCTGAAAAACGCTGCCAGTCACTTTGTCCCACAGGGTCATGCCCTCCCGGCCCAGCGTGGCCGGATTCCGTCCCTCCAGCAGGAATACGGCCAGCGAGCCGCCCACCAGCAGGGCTCCGTTGACGGCCAGCACCAGCTTGGTATGCAGGGACAGCCGACCCAGACTCTTGCGGTGGCGCAGCAGCTCCAGCATCACTGCGAAGCCCATGCCGCCCAGCTGAATCAGGCCGATCAGCGTCCACAGCACCACGGGATCCTGCCGGAAGGCAAGCAGGCTGTCGCCGTTGCCGAACAGGTCGAAGCCCGCGTTGCAGAAGGCGCTCACCGCCGTAAACAGGCTCAGCCACAGGCCCCGGGCCGTTCCGTAGCGGGGAATCAGCCGCGAGGCCAGCAGCGCCGCGCCCGTCAGCTCGATTGCCAGCGCCATGGCGAAAAACCACAGGCTCAGCCGCACCATGCCGGACAGGCCGTTCTGGTTCATGGATTCGCTTAACAAAATGCGGCTGTGCAGCGAAATGCGCCTGCCGATCAGTACCATGCCCAACGTGGCGAAGGCCATGAAGCCCAGCCCGCCCACCTGAATCAGGCACAGCAGCACGATCTGTCCGAAAAGGCTCAGGTCACGCCCGGCCTCGATCAGGGAAAGGCCGGTGACGCACACGGCGGACGTGGCGGTAAACATTCCCTTCAAAAGGCCCAGGGACGTTCCGTCAGCGCTGGCGGCGGGCAGCGTCAATAGCAGCCCGCCTGCCAAAATCAGCGCCAAAAATCCCAGACAAAGCGCCCGTCCGGGAGACAATGTCTTGCGGCTCAGCGGCTTGCGCCGGTCGGAGAAAACAGTTTCTTCACTCAAAGCAGTGGTTCCTTTCGTTCTTTTTCCAAAAAAAGCAGGATCAAAGCCTTCTTTATTATAAGCAGAAAAAGCAAGTTTGTATAGCCGGGTTTTGGATCGGCAGGAGTTTAGGCTGTGCAGATAGAATGACTAGAACGCCGCCGCAGGCGACCCTGCCGACGGTTTTATTCTTTCAGAAACGAGGCGCACAAACGATGTGGACTTCTTTGATGGGCAGTCTGCCCCTGCTGAAATCGGGCCGTTCCGTATCCGTCAACTGGGAAAACCGTACCGGGGCCAAGGGCGCGGCCTGTCAGGCCAGCAGTGCTCTGGGCAAAAGCCGCAAGGGTTCGCCCTGCATTCCCAGCATCGCCGCGGGCGAGACGGTCACGCTGGCGGAGCTGACCGGCAGCGGTGCGATCCAGCACATCTGGTGCACCGTAACGGACGCCACGCCCAAAGGCCGCTTTGTCCTGCGGGATCTGGTACTGCGTATGTACTGGGACGGTGAGGAAACGCCCTCGGTGGAGTGTCCGCTGGGCGATTTCTTCCTGAACGGCTTTGCCCGGGGCTGCTCCGTCAATTCCCTGCCCGTGGCCGTCAATCCCAATCGGGGCATGAACTGCTTCCTGCCCATGCCCTTTGCCAGCCATGCCAAAATCACGCTGGAAAACCAGCACGCGGGGGATATTCCCGGCTTCTTTTATCAGGTGGACGCGGTACTGACCGACAGCATCCCGGAAAACGCGGCCCGTTTCCATGCGCAGTGGCGGCGGGAAAAGATCACCCAGCTGAAACGGGATTACGTGCTTCTGGACAACGTCCGCGGCAGGGGGCACTATATCGGCACCTATCTGGGCATCTCCGCACTGGAACGCTACTGGTGGGGCGAGGGTGAAATGAAGTTCTACATCGACGGCGACGGGGAGTTTCCCAGCCAGTGCTCCACCGGCACGGAGGATTACTTCGGCGGCGCGTGGTCCTTCGGCGGCCAGACGGACGAGCAGGGCCATATGCTGGAAAAGACCTACTGCACGCCCTTCATGGGCTACCCCTTCTATTCCCGGGACGACAATTTCCACAACGATTACTTCAACCGGGACTGCCCGCCCATGCGGGGCTTCTATCGCTGGCACATGATGGATCCCGTGCTTTTCGAAAAAGACCTGCGGGTGGAGCTGCAGCAGATCGGCGTCTGCGAGCTGGGGTTATTCGAGCGTCAGGACGACGTGTGTTCCGTCAGCTACTGGTACCAGACTGAACCCCACGGAGCATTCCCGATCCTGCCCTGCGCCCGGGATCGCTGGCCGCGATAACGGCCATTTCCCGCGTCTGTTCTCCAAGGAACAGGCGCTTTTCTTTTTCATACCCCTTTTCCCGCCGCATACCCTTTGGGGAGGAGGGATGCGTCATGCTGACGGCGTTTATGCTATGGATCATTCGGGACTGTTTATTTTTACTGGGGTACATTTCGGGGCGGCAGAACTTCCCAAAGCCGCTGAACGCAGAAGAAGAGCGGGAGGCCCTTCTGCGGATGCGGGAGGGCGACGAGGACGCCCGGCAAAAGCTGATCGAACACAACATGCGGCTCATCGTCCACGTAGCCCGGAAATACAAGATCCCCGGCTGCACCTTCGACGACCTGATCTCCATCGGCTCCATCGGGCTGATCAAGGCCGTACGCAGCTACGACATGGATACGGGCACGTCGCTGTCTACCTACGCGGCGAGGTGTATTGAAAATGAAATCCTCATGTCTCTGCGCCAGAGCAGAAAACAACAGGGAGACGTGAGTCTTGACGAGCCTCTGGGCACCGACCGGGACGGCAACGCGGTATCCTTTGCCGACCTGCTGGGCACCTCGCCCGATCTGGTGGAAGAGGAAGTCCGCCGTCGCATCACCCTGTCTGGCGTGAAGCGGGCCCTGCCCACCCTTCCGCCCCGGGAACGGCTGGTCCTAAGCCTGCGCTACGGTTTGAAGGACGGTGCGGTGCATCCCCAGCACGAGATCGCCAAGATGCTGGGGATATCGAGGTCGTATGTATCCCGTGTGGAAAAGCACGCCGTCGAGCTGCTGCGGGAGGCGCTGGAACGGGACGCGGGAAAGCCGTAACCCCCTTTTCGCTCGCTTCTGTCATGCGGGGGCTTTCGGGACGCATAGGGTATAGGGAGAATCCACCGAAAGGAGAATTTTTCCATGACCCAGAATCATACAGAAAAAATCTGTGCGGAGGAATACACCGTCAAACGGGGCGACAGCTTCTATCTGATCGCCCATAAGCTGGGCGTTCCCCTGCGGGACCTGCTGGCCGCCAACCGGGATATCCACCCGGCCCGGCTGATGGTGGGCGACGTGCTGTGCATTCCCCGGGAGGAGGACGATACCCCCTCTGCCGGTACGGGAACGGGCAACGCAGGCTCCAGCGGCAGTTCAACCGGCTCCACGGGCGGTGCCACGGGTTCCGGCAATACAGGCTCTACCAGCGGCACCACGGATTCCGACAGCACCGGCTCTGCCGGCGGCACGACTGGTTCCACCGGCAGCACCGGCTCTACCGGCGGAACAACCAATTCCGGCAGCACAGACTCCACGGGCGGTGCGGAAACCGAAACCCCTGCGCCTTCCTGCCCCGTGGATCAGCGGGTGCAGGTGGAGCAGGGGCAGACGGTAGCGGATATTCAGTTGAAGAACCTGTTGAGCCGCCATACGCTGGAAAGCGCCAACCCCGGCGTGAATCTGGATCGGCTGCGCACCGGGCAGACTCTGTGCGTGCCCACAGAGAACGTGCCCTGCGACGTGCCGGAGACCTACACCATGGGCACGGGAGAAACGCTGGAAAGTCTGGCGGTGAAGTTCGGCCTGCCGGTAGCCCGGCTGCTGCGCTCCAATCCCTGTCTGGCCCCGCAGGATTTTGAGGCCGGGACGGTGGTAGTGCTGCCCCGCAGCGGCAGCTGAACTCAGGCGGTCTGGTTCAAAAGGCGCTGCACCAGCCGTTCCACGTGCTGGCGGGCCTCCTGCGCCCCCAGCAGCGCGTCGGCCTCCGACTGGGGCGTATCGCCCATCAGGCCTACGAACTGGCTCACCTTCAGGCCCAGCGCGTCCTGCATCTCCTGATCGCTGCCGCCCTGACTGACCAGATAATAGCACAGAATGGAATCGGTCTGGCCCATGCGGTGGGCCCGATCCTCCGCCTGACTGTGCACCGCCGGGGACCAGTCCAGCTCACCGAACACCACGCAGGTAGCCCGCTGCAGGTTCAGGCCGCTGGCGGCCCGAAGGGAAATGCAGCACAAATCGGTATGGCCCGTCATGAAGCGCTCCACGCTGCGTTCCTTCATGGCGGGCGTTTCTCTGCCGGTGATAAAGGCGGGAGAGAAGCTCTTCAGCTCCCGCTTGTAAATGTCCATCACCTCGTGGTGATGGGCGAAGAGCAGCACCTTTTCGCCCCCCTCCAGCAGGGCCCGGACGAACTGGGCCACGGCGGGGGCCTTGGCGACGCCGGTGGCCTGCCGCTCGCCCCGCTCCACCTCCATCTCCCACAGGGCCCGCTGGGAGGCATTCGCGTCGGCGGTCTCCCGCATCAGGCGAAGGGTCTGGTTCACCGGCTCCATCAGGCGGCGGTATACGCCCTCGTCGCTGTCGATGGTCATGACCAGACGGCGCTTGGGCGGCAGTTCCTTGAGTACCTCCTGCTTGGTGCGGCGCAGCATCAGCCCCTCGGAACGCAGATGCTCGCCCAGCAGCTCTGGCTTCTGGACGATCCGGTTTCCGTAGCCGTAGCACCATTCCCGGGTAAAGCTCTCATAATCCCCCAGCACGTGGAAGTCCAGAATGTTCACCACGTTCCAGATCTCCGCGCCCTGATTGTAGATGGGCGTTCCACTCAGGCCCACCACCCGCTGGGCGGCTTCGGCCAGCAGGCTGGCGGCGGAATATTTCTCCGTGCCCGAATGGCGCAGCTCCTGAATCTCATCAAAAACGACCGTTGGCAGGCCCATGTCCGGCAAGGCTTCCTTCCAGCCCCGCAGCAGCAAATAATGCATCAGATAAATATCCGCCGGGGGCAGGGCGTAGGGCTTCAGGCCGTGGATCACATGCACCCGCAGGGGCGAGCCGTCCGGCTTCTGTACGAAGCGGGCGATCTCGTTTTCCCAGTTGCGCATCAGATGGGGCGGGGCCACCACCATGGCGGGATAGGCCCCGGTCTGGCACAGCCATGCCAGCGCCTGCACCGTTTTGCCCAGGCCCATTTCGTCCGCCAGCAGACAGCGGTCGCACCGCAGAAGGAACGCCAGCCCCTCCTGCTGAAAGTCAGTCAGCTGCCCCTTGAATACCGTGGGGTCGGGCTGCACCTTCTCCGGCATCCGCCGGGCCAGCTCCCTGTGAACGGCGTACTCCCGCGCTTCTTCCAGCGCGGTTTCCCAGCGCTGCCGGTCGGCGGGCTTCACCAGCAGGGGATAGCGCAGCATCAGCCAGTTCAGGTCGCCCACCACCCGCCGGTGGGCCGTGAACCGCGCTTCGCCCCGGCGGGCCGTGGCGCTGCCGGGAAACAGCCGCTTGCACAGCTCCGTCACCATGGGGTCGCCCTTTACCGTCCAGCATTTCCGCCGGGCGTTGTAGCTCAGGGTGCCGTAGGTGCGCTGGGTCTGGCTTTCCGGGCTTTGCGCGCCGTCCGAATCTACCAAATAGGGCGGCAGCAGATTGAAGTCCTGATTTTCTTCCATAAATGAGAACCTCCCTCGGTCCTGCTTCAGGGCAGGGCGACGCCCCACAGCTGGTTCAGGGTGATCTGAACCAGCGGCTTTCCGCAGACGGCTGTTGGCAGACGGACGCTGCGCTGGGTCAGCACCACCAGCGTGCCAATTTCCTCCGAGACTGCGTACCGTCGCAGCTGTTCCAGCAATGCGGAGGGCTTTGGCTTGCCCTTCTTGATCTCGATGCCTACGCCGCCGCACCAGAAGTCGATACGACAGCCGGGCGCGAGGTTCTTTTCGTGGGTGAAGGGCAGACCCGCCTCCGTCAGCCGCCGGGTCACGGCCTGATGGATGTCCTGCTCATAAAGCGCAAAGGGAGACCGCAGCTCCCGCAGAGCGGCGATGATCCGCTCCGGGTCTGTTCGGTCTCCCTGCGTTTGTGTGTTTTTTTCCGTCACGGCAGTTCGATCTTGGGCTGACGGCTCCGGCGGTAGAGCACGAAGCGGCGGCCGATGCACTGCACGGGCTCGGCGTGAACCATTTCGCACAGGGCCTCCAGCGCCTCTTTGGCGGAAAGGTCGCAGTTCTGCTGCACGGTGCCCTTGATCAGCTCCCGGGCCTCCAGAGCGTCGTAGGCTTCCTTGGCGGTGGCCTCGGTCACGCCTTCCTTGCCGATAAACAAAATGGGATCCATGGTATTGGCCATGCTGCGCAGATAAGCGCGCTGTTTGCTGGTAATCATCGTATTCCTTCCTTTTGGTTTCTTTCCGGATCTGGCTGTATTTTGGGAGGTCTTTCGCAGACTGGCGGCCATTTCTGTCCCTGATGATGGGCGCGGCATTCGTCGCAGCGTCCGCGGCGCGGGCAGCGCGTCCTCCGGCAGGGACAATTTTCGTTCAAGGGCTGCCGGGCTTCTGGATTACTCAATAAAGTCGAACTCCATATCGCCCAGCTGCACGGGGCTGCCCTCTTTCGCGCCTTTCTTGCGCAGCTCGTCGATAATGCCCCGATCCCGCAGCTGACGGTGGAACCAGTTCATGCTTTCTTCGTCCTCGAAGTTCACGCTGTCGATGAGCCGCTGGATGGCCGGGCCCTCCACCACGAACACGCCGCCCTTCTGCTGGGTGACGGTGAAGCTCATGTCGGTGACGGAGGGTTCTTCCTCTTCTTCCTCCTCCATAAACACCCGGGGCGGGGGAAGCTCCGGCAGCAGCTGCACCACCCGATCCAGCAGCTTGTCAAAGCCTTGCCGGGTGGCGGCGCTGACGGGGAAGGCCTCGTAGCCCAGCTCCTTGAACTTGGCCACCAGCTCCTGCTGCTTTTCCTTTTCGGGCATCAGGTCGCACTTGTTCAGCACCACCAGCTGGGGACGGCCCACCGGCTCGCCGTACTGTTCCAGCTCATTCTGGATGATGTGGAAATCCTCCACAGGGTCGCGTCCCTCGCTGCCCGCCGCGTCCACCACGTGCAGCAGCAGACGGGTGCGTTCCACGTGGCGCAGGAAATGGTAGCCCAGCCCTACGCCCTCGCTGGCTCCCTCCACCAGACCGGGAATGTCCGCCAGCACGAAGTCGGTCTCGCGCCATTTGGCAATGCCCAGATTGGGGGTCAGGGTAGTGAAGTGATAGTTGGCGATCTTGGGCTTTGCCGCGGTCAGTGTGGCCAGAATGGTGCTCTTGCCCACATTGGGGAAGCCCACCAGCCCCACGTCCGCAATGGTCTTCAGTTCCAGACGGAAGGTGTGGATCTCCGTCTTGATGCCCGGCTTGGCAAAGTTGGGGGCCTGCCGGGTGGGCGTGGCGAAGTGCTGGTTGCCGTACCCGCCGATACCGCCCCGCAGCAGCACCTTTTTCTGCTCCGGCTCGTTCATATCCGCGGCTACAGTGTCGTCCTCCCGCAGGAAAACGGTGCCCACGGGCACTTTGATCAGCAGGTCTTCGCCCCGCTTGCCGTGGCAGCGGTTGGCGCTGCCGTCGCCGCCGTTTTCCGCCGTGTATTTGCTGTGGAAGCGGAAGTCCAGCAGGGTATGCATATTGGGGTCGGCATACAGGACGATATTGCCGCCGTTGCCGCCGTCGCCGCCGTCCGGGCCGCCGTTCATCACGAATTTTTCCCGGTGGAACGACACGCAGCCGTTGCCGCCGTTGCCCGCCTTCGCGGTAATGGTAACGCGATCCACAAATGATGCCATGTTTTTTCCTCCGTCAGGGTTTCGTCAGGCGTTCAGGCTTTTCCGGGCCGCCTGTTTCTGTTTCGGGCCGGTCGTGTCGCCCTCATGATAGGCTTTGCAGTATTCCCGCAGGGTGCAGCGCTCACACTCCGGGTTCCGGGCGTGGCATACCCTGCGGCCATGAAAGATCAGCCAGTGATGGGCGGCCACCCAATCCTGTTTGGGAATGGCCTTCATCAGCTGCTCCTCCGTTTTTTCCACCGTAGTTGCATCCGCCAGCCCCAGCCGGTTGCTGACCCGGAACACATGGGTATCCACCGCGATGGTGGGTACGCCGAAGGCGTTGGCCAGCACCACGTTGGCGGTCTTCCGCCCCACACCGGGAAGGGTTTGCAGCGCGTCCATATCTCCCGGTACCTGTCCGCCGTACTTCTGGCAGATCATCCGGCAGCTTTCCACAATGTTGGTCGCCTTGCTCTTAAAGCCGCAGCTCTTGACCATGGGGTACACGTCCTCCACGCTGGCGGCGGCCATGCTTTCCACATCGGGATAGCGTTCGAACAGCGCCGGCGTGACCTTGTTCACCTGCTTGTCGGTGCACTGGGCGGAGAGCATCACCGCCACCAGCGTTTCATAGGGATTGCGGAAGTTCAGCTCCGGCCTCGCGTCCGGATAGGTCTTTTCCAGCTCGGCCAGAATGGCCTTTTTGGAGACCCGCACGGCGGTCACGCTCCTTCTTTGCAAAAGTCGAATTTCTTTCCCGAACCCTGTTATTGTACAGGATAACTCGGGCCGGTGCAAGGGATTTCCCCTCTGAAAAGCCCAAAACACCAGTATCATTGTAGCATGGCGGGCCGCGCCCGTCAACCGCAGGAAAGGCGGCTCCTAGCTCCCTGAAGTCCTGTAGGTTTGTCAAACATATTGGACAATGAACTCAATGGGGGAAAGCCAATG
>ERZ824488.1737-NODE-1737-length-22365-cov-4.893904_pt1 | contig 22365 bp, 15 predicted proteins | sample MGYA00519936_ERZ824488 | MGnify/ENA primary metagenome ERZ824488 (study PRJEB31778, sample SAMEA3449153) | human gut metagenome | biome: human gut; feature: human-associated habitat; material: faeces | place: United Kingdom | collected 2010/2012 ... | reverse complement strand
TATTCGTATTGTGTAGTGTGGACTTATTCTCAAAGGGGCGGAAATAGAATGATCGATATTCAAGGGAAACTTTGGATGCTCGGCCATTCTATGACCGAGTAGTTCACATCCTCATAATAATGAATCAGCTCCATTGTTTCCTCTTTTCTGCGCTCTGCGCGTTTTTATCTTTATGCAAAAATAATTATCTGTTCCGAAAACAAACTCCCCCCCTCGTTCTTTCGTCACAAATACGACCATTTGTGGGCAGTATATCACACTTAATTAGGATTTGACAAGTGGAAGGGTGCTGCAGCTAGCTCTGACTAGTAAACTTCTCGTTTTTCTTTTACTGAAATTTCCCACATCAGATTTCAAAAAGTTTAGGGGGCTAGTGTACTAACCAGCCCCCTAAAGATGGAAAAAATGTTTAAATACGCTTGAATTTTAACGCCAGCCAGATGAGAAGCATGCCGCCTGCTCCTGCTAATCCCAATCCAAATAGCATACTGTAATCCTCAATTCCGAGAACAACATCTTTTATTTGGCTTTCTTCCTGACTGGAGCTTGGCGTCTGGCTCTGGGTTTGAGTCTGAGCCTGTGATTCCTGTGAGGTTGATGGCGATGTTTGTTCTTCGCTGGATTCTTCAGATGAGCTGCTTTCTTCTTCGCTCGTCTCCTGTTCTTTTAAGAAGGAATCATATATCTCCTGTGCAATTGCTTCGTCTGCCAGCGCGACAGCATACTCCTGTTTTGCTTTCGTCACTGCTGCACATAACTGACTGTACCATTCCTGTGCCGTTTCCGCTGTATCATCTGCTGCCTTTTGATTTTTCTTTGCCTGCATATATGCCCGAATCAACTCATTTAGTCTGACGAAACGTTCATCTGCTTCTTCCAGAGACAGATCAAATTCCTGTCCATTCTCCCAATCGCAGGATGCAAGTGCCTGCAGATTTACTTTCCATTGTGCAGCCAGTGCCTGTTTTTCATTCCACATTTGCAAAGCGGTGTCTGCTTCACTTTGTGCCTTTTTGCAGGCATCTTCTGCTACTGCAGCATCTTCCTTCGCCTGTTCGAATTCTCGCTTTGCCTGCTCATTTGCTTCAAAGCACTGCAGAACAGACTCTTTGGTCTTTGCAGCTGAATCTGCCGCATCCTTCGCTGTTTGAAGCGCCTGCTGTTTTTGCTGAAGTGTTGTATCTTTTGCTGCAGCCTCTTTTTCTGCGCTAGTCTCAACATCAGTTGCCTGTGTCAACTTTGCATTTGCATTGTCCAATGCCGTCTGTTTTTCATCAAGCTGCTGTTTTGCTTCTAATGTCTGTTGACCATTGAGCTTATTTTTTTTGACTGCCTCATCATAGTCTTCGTCTGCAGCTTTTTTCCTATCAGCACAATTTTGCAGCAATTCTTGTGCTGAGGTAAGCTGTTTTTGTACAGCTGCCAGCTCATCATTTGCTGCCTCCAATGCTTTCTTTGCTTCCTCTGCATTCGTGTTCGCCTGATCGACATCTGCCTGTGTCAGCTCACCATTTTGATCAATTGCTTCATCATATTTTTTCTGGGCTTTGGAACGCTCCGTTTCGGCATCTGTTTTTTTCGCTTGTGCATCTTTAAGTGCTGCATCGGCATCTTCCTTTTTTGACTGCGCTGCCGATTCCTCATCATTTGCTGCCTGCAGTTCGCTTTCAAATTGCGTCTTGTTCTCAGAAAATCCATGCTCCACTGCTTCTTTTGCTGCTGCTTTCTTTTGTTCTGCTGCCGCCTTTGCCGTGTCTGCATCCTGCACTGTTTTTTTAGCTTCCTGCTGATCCTGCGCTGCCGCAGTCTTTGCCTCTTTTGCCTGAATATAGGTGCGAATCAATTTGTTTAAATTTGAAAAACGTTCGTCAGATTGTTCCAGTGCCGCATCAAATTCGTCTCCATTTTCCCAGTCACACGATTGGGCTGCCTTAAGCTTTTCGTTTAATGCCGCAGCCTCCGCCTGTTTTTCCTTCCATGCCTGCACCAACGCATCATACTCCGTCTGCGCTTTACTGCAGACATCATCTGCCACGGTAACATTTTTCTTGGCCTGCTCTAACTCAGACTTTGCCTGTTCATTTTCCTCAAGCTTCTGTTTGACAGACTGGTAGGTCTTAGCTGCCTCATCCGCTGCAGCCTGTGCATCCAAAAGATCCTGCTGCTTTTTGGATTGCTGTACCTTCAAATCATCCGCTGCAGACTTGGCTTCATCAAATTTCTTCTGTGCGTTTTGGGCTGCTTCCTGAGCAGATTTTACATTGCTGTCGGACTCGGATGACTTCTCTGCTTCCTGTAAATAAGTCTGCTTAGCTGCATCCCTTTCTTCTTTTGCCGCCTGCACATCTGCTTCTGCCTGTGCTCTCTCTTTCTCTGCGTCATCCAAAGCCTGTTTTGCTGCATCGGCTTCTTTCTGTGCGGATTCTACCTGACACTCCTGCTCTGTCACCGCATTTTTTGCTTCCTCTGCATCCGTGTTCGCCTGATCGACATCTGCCTGCGTCAGCTCACCATTTTGAGCAATTGCTTCATCATATTTTTTCTGGGCCTCAGAAAGACTTGTCTGGGCCTTCGCTTTTTTCGTCTGTGCATCTTTAAGTGCTGCATCGGCAGCTTCCTTTTTTAACTGCGCTGCCGATTCCTCATCATTTGCTGCCTGCAGTTCGCTTTCAAATTGCATCTTGTTCTCAGATAATCCCTGCTCCACTGCTTCTTTTGCTGCTGCTTCCTTTTGTACTGCTTCCGTTTGTGCTGCCTCTGCATCGACCTTGACTTTCTGTGCGTCTTTTACTTCCTGATCTGCTTTTTCCATCGCTGATTGTGCCTGACGTGTATTTCCCTTTGCCTGATCAAGATTTACCTTCGCCTCCTCCAGACTTTGCGCTGCTTGTGTTGTCTGACTGTTTACTTTTATTTCCTGCGCTTCTGTCTCAACGGTCTGCTCTGCTGGTGCATTCTGTATTATTGTGTTCACAAAAAGCATCGCCACTACTGCCGGTGCCATAAATCGTCTTCTTCTCATTTTGTTTCCTCCCATCTTTCTGTTAAATCCAAATCTGTACATTTGCCTCTGCCAAATTAAATTCTTCAAACTATTTCGTTCTATATTTTAATATACCATATCTTTTTCCTTTTAAGAACGGTCATTTTACAATAAAAATGACCCCCCGTATGCATTTACTTTAACGTTTTCGAACCGTTAAAAAATGAATCATGGCCTATTATTTTCGCGTTTTTCCTTTATTTTCCGCGATTTTTATTTTTTCTCATCTATCTTTCCAAATTTGGAAAATTGTATTTTGCAGCAACAGAAAAATGGGTGATTTTTTATAATTTCTTTTCCATACAGACAAAGTGCTTTTCAAACAGCTCGCACTCCCCGACTAGAACAAATCCAAGATCGCTATAGCACTTGAGCGCTACTTTATGATTATCACGCACAAGTATATGAACACTCTTTTTTTTCTGCTCACGAAGCACGGTAAATACATGTTCCATCATCATTTTTGCAATGCCCTGTCCCTGCAAATCTTTTCTGACGCACACGCGTGCCACCTCTGCTGACGGCTGAAAATCCTTGCTCCAACAATCAAGCTTATCCACTTCTTCGTCGTGGTCAATTGAAATGGCCGCAATGATTTCTCCCTTTCGATTTTTCATGACAAACAGGCTGTCATGTGCAATATCAAACTCAATATTTTCCATGGAAGGATAATATTCATTCCAGTCTGCTGCGCCGCCTATCATTGAGCGATACAGCTTTAGAAGTTCATCTTTGTCGGATTCTTCTGCCAGCGTAATATTTCTTCCTGCCGCGATAATCTTATCCACAGTTTCCTGCCGGATACATTCGCGCAGATGTTTGATATATGGATGAAACTGCGACTTATCAATTCCATAATTCTTTGTCAGCTCATACTCATGCGGCTCCCAGGTCTTAAGATCTGACTCGTTATGAGACAAGGCGCCCTCCATGTTGTCGAGTGCCTTGTAGATCTTTGCCTCTAATGTTTTTAGCTCGCTCATCTCCTGATAAAGTGTCCGCATCTTATCGTTAAGTGGCTCCGGAAGTGTCGCTACCCACTGATAAAGCAGATTTTCCTCTGTTTCTTCATCGGCCTCTGTCTTTTTAAAACACGGAATATCACCTGTAAAACATTCACCCAAATCATGAATAAGACACATCTTAATTACTTTATTAATATCCACTTCTGGAAATTCATCTTCCATCCAATATGCCATCAGTGCCACTCGCCAGCAATGCTCTGCTACACTTTCCTTCCTGTCATCTGATGTGTAGCAATGACGCATCGTTCTTTTTAATTTCTCTACCGTGTGAAGTGCTTCCATCAATTTTTCTGCTTCCATATTTTTCTGTCTCCCAGTTTTAATTTTTGTCACTTCCATTATCGCTCAAAATGCAAAAAAGTGGTAGGGTTTTTATATTATTTTTTGCTCGTCAAAAAAACACAAAAAGAATATAAAATTTGACATCGTTTTTTGATGAGCGATGTGGTATGGTGTACAGTAAAGGAAGCTATTTTTATCTAACAAAAAATTAGCAAAGATATCATTTTTAAGGAGGGAACAACATGCGTTTTTATTGTACTGACGACACAGTTGATCTGGAACAGTATCCTTACCATGTGAGAGATGTCCATATCAGCGACCCATTTATTCTGGCAGATCCAAAAAGCCGCTGCTACTACACTTATGTACAGTTTGCGGATACAGAACGTTTCCCAGATGTGGAAACTGACAAAGAACACGGTGTATTTTATGTACTTGAAAGTAAGGATTTGATCCACTGGTCAAAGCCACAGATTTGTTTTCGTCAAAATAATTTCTGGGCAGATAAGGATTATTGGGCACCAGAGGTTCATATCTGGAAAGGACGCTATTATCTGTTCAGCTCATTTCGTGCAGATGGTCATTACCGCAAATGTCAGTGCTTAGTATCAGATTCACCAAAAGGACCATTTGAACCCATTCGTCAAGAAGCTGTTACACCAGATGGATGGCAGAGTCTTGATGGAACATTATACGTTGACCGATCAGGCAAGCCATGGATGGTATTTTGTCATGAATGGCTTCAGGTTGGTGATGGTCAAATTTGTGCCATACCAATGTCTGATGATTTGGGCGAAGCAATTGGTGATCCTGTCATTTTATTTAGAGCATCCGACGGAAAATGGAATGCTAAAGGCGCAAAAGAAGGCGGCTATGTGACAGACGGACCATTTTTGCATCGCCTTCCTGGCGGAAAACTTATTATGCTTTGGTCTAGCTTTACAGAAAAAGGCGCATATGCTGTGGGCTACGCAACAAGCCGTTTTGGTGATATTATGGGGCCATGGGATCAGGAATCAGAACCACTGTATGCACTTGACGGCGGTCATGCAATGCTGTTTTATACCTTTGGCGGTCAGCTAATGATAGCATGCCACTGCCCAAATGATCACCCAAAGAAACGTATTCTTTTATTTGAAATGGAAGAAGATGAAAATGGACTTCATGTCGTAAACGAAGTTACAGGGAACTGGTTTCATGCAGCGGGAGGCCCTGCCAAAGGCTGGGTTTATGAACAGCCATGTGTAGAAATTCCTAGCTTTGCAAAAGATCCAAGAGGATAAAACTATACGTTATTAAAACACCCGAAATATATTGCAGCTATACAATATATTCCGGGTGTTTATTTAGGATTATGTCTTTTTAACTTGCAAATAACACTTTCATTTAAGCTTATTTTTTGATTGCATTATTCATTTCTACAAGTTTTGCAACATCTTCTGCCTGAGCCAAAGCATCCTGATAGAAGTAATCAAATACTTCATCAACATGGTAGCTTGCCTTCAGCTCTTCAATCATGCTGTCACGCATTGCCTCAAATTCCTCATCAGACTCACATGCTACGCACTTAAATACATTCTTACCCATGTATGCATTGATTTCGTTTACCCAAGAAGCAACCTCACCTTCTGGATCACTAAATGAAATGTAATTCATAGAATCAGTAACAGGTGTTTCCTGACGATATACATCTACCTGAGACTCTGCACCATAATGATCAATGAAATCCTTAATGGTATCATTCATCTTTGCTTCCATAGCCTTTGTTGAGAACTGATACAGATCAGTGGTGTAGCCATCTGGCTGAATTGTTCCGTTTCCAAATCCACAGAAATGATGGTATACATTAATACCAGTCTCTACGCCAAGAGCATCATCCTTTGTTACTTTCAGGTACTCATCCGTCGGTACTGGCTCACCATCTTCCATATTCCACATACCACCTTCTAAGCCATTCCATGCAATTCTGGAAAATTCATATGTAGATACAAAGTCAAGCAATGCTACACAGCGCTCTGGATTTTCAGTATTTGCGTTAACAACATACTGTCTCTCACCTCTATACATATTTCCAAAACGATCTTCTGCATCTGCAGTCAAACTTGGCATTGAAATAAATGTTTTCTCATTTCCTTCTGCCTTGTTAAACTCTGTGTTTGCGTCATTAGACATCCAACCTGGTACATTAAACATATACTTTCCAGCCTTCAGATTTTCCGAGTAAACATCAGATGTCTGTGTAAAGGAATCTGGATCTAACAAACCTCTCTGGTTTGCCTTATTATAAAAACGAACTGCACGCCAGAATACACTTTCAGGATCGGTTAACTGATTTGTTTCAAGTGGTGTAGAATCAACTGTAGAAACACCAAGTACACGACCAGTTGTTTCTATCAAATTTACGCCTTCCTGCGGTCCAAGACCAAAGGTAAATACCCATTCACCCCATCCCTGACCTGCACCAAACCATGCACCGCATCCGTAAGTTTTCTGCCCATCTGCTGTTTCTGGCTCTAATGCCACCATCTGCTCAAGAACATCTAACAGATCATCATCATAATTTTCCAGCTTTGGATAGCCCGCTTCCTTATACAGATCCCATCTCAAATAGTGACCGCATGTTGGAACTGTGCCATCATCCCAAGAACCTTTACACATTCCCCAAAGATACATGTTTCCATCTGGACTGTTTGCCGGCATACGCTCTGCTGTTACCATCAGCTGTCCTGCTGGGTCATTCATGGTATTTGGTGCATATTCTTCCAGATAAGGCTCCAAATTCAATACAGATGCAGACTCAAGAAGCATCGGAAGCTGTTTTGTTGGGTCCGATAATAAGAAAACATCTGGTAAATCATTATCTGCTAACATAGCTGACAGCTGTGTCGGCCAATCTGCCTCTGTAACAGCAGTCAGGTACAGATCAATATTCAAATTATCTTCAATATACTTGCTGACTGGATCAGAACGAAGTCCATCAAGTTCACCTGATCCTACGAATGCCACTACATCAAGTGCCACTCTATCCTCGAATTGAGGTGTTGTTGTGCTGCCCGTGCTCTCTCCTGCAAATGCCATTGTATTACCACACATAATAAGTGCGGACGCTGCTGCAAATGCCTTTCTTGCTACTGTTTTTTTCATAAATATCTCCTTCCTTTTTCTTTTTTATTACTGCCAGACTACATTCGTACCATACGTTTGCACGATTGCAATCATAACTAACATAAAATAACATTTCTCAACCTTTTACTGCACCAAGCATAATTCCCTTTGTAAAAAAGCGCTGCATGAACGGATAAACACAAAGTATTGGAACTACCGTAATAAAGCTCATTGCCATACGCAGCGTTGTCGATGATACTTTAATTGCTGCTCCCGCTGCCGCTCCTGCTGTGGAAGATACTACATTTGACTGTAATTTCGTATACAGCAAATACTGCAGACAATGTAACGTTGCAGATTTTCTTCCCTGCATAAAATACATATCATCTGCCCATGCATTCCACTGATTTACAGCTGCAAACACAATAATGCATGCCAGAATCGGCTTTGCAAGTGGAATAATAAGCTTGAAGTAAATTTTTACTAATCCAGCTCCATCGATCTCTGCTGACTCAATCAGTTCCCCTGGAATAGACTCAATATAAGTCTTTACTAAAATAATAAAATATGCCTGAACTGCCGATGGAAGAATATATACTAAAAAATTATTTTTCAGTCCTATATTGCTGATCAATAAATAGTACGGTATAAATCCTGCATTTACATACATTGTAACGATAAAGAAACGGTACAAAAACTTTTTGCACGGAAGATCTCTATTAGCAAGAATATATGCTGCAAAGCTACAGCAAAAACATGTTAAAAGTGTACCAAATATCGTCCTCGCAAACGCTATCCATATGCTAGATTTAAGTCCTGGAATCTGAAGCATCTCTGTATAGGCTTCTGTTGTAAACTCCTTCGGAAGCAAATATACACCTAAGTTCACTGCTCCCGGAGAAGAGAACGAGTTAATAAAAATATACCATAACGGATATACGCAAATAAATGTAATCAATCCAAGCAATACCGTGTTGATTGTGCCTGCAATTGTTATCTTATTTTTCTTTTTCATAATTCTTACAATCTCCTTTCTGAGAAAACCTTCTTTTCAAACTTTTACTTAGAATATAGAATCGCCTCTCAGCTTTTTAGATGCCCAGTTTGCAAATGTCAAAAGGATAATACTTACAATAGATTTGAAAATGCCCATTGCAGTTGCCAATGAGTATTCCATATTTTTGATACCCATACGATATACATATGTATCAAATACTTCCAGCTTATCCCACGTCATACCATTTCCAAGCAGCCAGAACTGCTCGAATCCATTTGACATCATATTAGAAATTGCAAGTAATAGTAAAACAAAAAATGTAGAGAGTAAACCAGGAACAGTTACATGAATAATTTTTTGCCATGTATTAGCACCATCCACCTCTGCTGCTTGGTATAACTCCTGATCAATTGATGTAATCGCAGACAGATAAATAATTGCATTGTAACCCAGTGATTTCCATACACCGATAGCAACCTGTGTTGCCCATGCATGTTTTTCATTTGTCAGCACATTAAGTGGCTTCTTTATAATGCCAAGTCCCATCAGAATAATATTTAATGCGCTATCTTCTGATGAAAGAAGCATAAACACAATGGAGTATACAAGAACCCAGGAAATAAAGTTTGGAATTGAAGTTCCTGTCTGTACAAGCTTTGCATATCGCTTATTCTTAAGCTGTGAAATTGCAATTGCAAAAATAGCTGGAAGCACGGAACAGCAAATGTTCAAAAATGAAATACTCAGTGTGTTTCTCATTACGGTCACAAAATCTTTTGAATTTTCGAAAATCTTTTTAAAATATTTCAGTCCAACAAACTGCGATTTAAAAATTGAAACACCAGGTGTAAATTCTACAAATGCATAACTCCATCCAAACAACGGTGCATAGGAAAAAATTCCTATCATAATCATGAAGGGCAGAAGCAAAAGTACTAACCGAATCTGTTTCTTCTGTCGTCCTGTCAATCCACTCTTTCTTGAATGTTTCATATCCATTTTCTTCACCTTGCCTTTCCTATGCTGCTGCATAAAAAATATCTGCTATCATATGGTTTATTAACAATCGTCTTCTCCTGAAAACTTTGAATGACCTTATTATAGCAGATACTTTTTTGTCATTATATCATTTTTCCTTATTTTTTATCATAAATCTCATATTTATTCTTTTGTTTTATCTATTTTTATTATATTATTCTGATATTTTCTTGATTCTATATCACTTTTTGTACATAAGCATCATTTTTTTATTATCTAAATATACTTTTTTACCAATTCCCGTTTTTTAATATCTTACCCTCTTTGTATTTTTGATTCTCGATACTTCGCAGGTGTCATTCCTACCTCACACTTAAAAGCACTCGAAAAATGACTTTGCGTTGAAAAACATAGAAGAGCTGCAATTTCGCTGCAGGAATACGATGAATATAACAATAGTTCTTTTGCTTGGCGAACCTTTTCTTTTCGTATATAGTGCTGCAACGTAATTCCCTCGTATTTATGAAAGAGTCCTGTCAGATAATTTTCATTAATTCCAAGTGCTTCTCCAATTTGTACTACTCTAATTGATTCATCTATATGTTCTGCAACATATTCCTTCGCCCGCTCCACATAACGATTATGCTCGCTATCATGCTTGACCTGTTCAACAGCTCGTGCAAATTCTCGTTCATATTCAACAACTGCTGCCTGAATTGGCAATACCTGAGTCATTCTTTCAATATTACTAATAAACACATCTGACATTGAAAATGCCTTCTGAGGTGCAACACCACCATCAATTGCTGCTCTGCATGCAATGGAAATTACAACAATTGAAAGATTTTTCTCTTGACGCAGCGGATTATCTGCGAGTTGACCAATTTCACCTGGCCATACCTCATTTTGACATTCTTCCAATAGCTTTAAATTTCCAGCTCGAATACTTCCAAGCTTCTTTTGCTCATGCTGATAAGGATTGTGCAAATGTCCGCCTTTTTCCATCCAGCGTTTTTTTTCAAAAAATTTTTGTTGTTCTGGCTCAGGCTGTTGTTTTGTATACAACTCACTCAAACAAACTTTTTCACCTGTTTCCTCATAAAGAAGTAACTTCATTGCTTCCAAGAATGTTTTTAGTTCACAATATGGAAGACGATACGATGCAGCTTCGATTTTATGCTTTTGAGCTATTTTAATGTCTGCACTGGTCCTGCAAGAATCCAGCCTTGTATTCCTTTTCGGCGAACCCTTGCATAATAAACGTCATCTTCCCAGAAAATGTCAATTGATGCTTCTGGTCTTCGTTCAAGCACATCATTAAAAAAAATTTCATCCGTAAAAAATGGATCTTCTTCTTCCTTTGTCTGTCCTATTCTACGAATGTCTCTTTCTTTATCAATCAGTCTAATTTCCCCATGCGTAATTTGAATCAATGATTTTAAAAAAAATTCATCTACCATATTTTTCCTCAGCCTCTTCCTTCCACAATAATTTTATTCACTATTTCCTTTCTGATACACTTATGCAGTTACTTGATATAAGAATTATACAATGTCTTTTATTACACAAAAGGGGCAGTTTCCTGCCCCCTTTATCCACCTCATAAAAACGCATTTAATACGCAATCATCGGAATGATTTCTGTCTTTTCATTTGCAGGCTCTTTTATGCCATAGCTTCCTCAATCGACAGACGAATCGTTTGAATCTGAAATGCACCAAACTCAAGCTCTAACATGCCGTCTTTTATTACTATCTCCTGCTCTTTATTTTCCAGCATATCACAAAGCCAAGCCTTCTTTGCATCAACATTCAGCAAAATCTGTGCTTTTCCCGCTGCCTTTTTAGACTCATACAGACGAAGTATCAAATCACCGCTTCTGTCTAATGCCGGCTTTATTGTATCTAAGACAACTGTGCCGTTCTTTACAGAAGCTATGCTAAATGTCGGCACACATCCCAACACCAGTCTTGGCTTTTCATTTAGTTCATAGCCCTGCTTTACCACATCACATCCGGCAAAATCACCTTCCCAAGCAGTAAACGCGTATGTAAAATGATGAACCTGATTATCTGCACGCATTTCTGGCGCTGCTGCTGCACGAAGAAGAGTTAGTTCTAACGCATTTTGATTCATGCTGATTCCATACTTGCAGTCATTTAATACGGCTGCACCGTGAGACGCATCGCACAGCGCACTGTATCTGTGATTGCATACCTCAAAACGATCTTTTTCGTATTCTCTTGAACGATGAGTTGGGCGCATTACATAGCCAAACTGCATCTCATTGATTCCATTTTCTGCATAAACCGCTACTGGAAATGAAGTCTTTAGCAGGCGATGTAGCTCTTTCCAGTCAATCGTTGTATCAAATTCGAGACGTCTGCTGTCCTTTGCCAGACGAATATACTGTGTATATGAAGAATTTCCAATCTTTCCTGTAACTTTAATGACTGCTTCTATTCCATCTGCCACAAGCTCAGTACACACATCAAATGCTCCATCAAGCTCCTGCTCCCTATAATTTGAGTCGATATCCCATGCATCAAACATGCGTGGTACATCCTTATAAAAATGGAAACAATTCAAGGCATCTGCTGCAAACTCACGTCCTGATTCCTTTAGGACAAAACTTGTCACCTCGCCTTTTTTGTTTATCTTGACGCGTACCTGTGAATTTTCAAGCGCAATGCCGTCCGTGGTCTTTTCTGCTAACACAGCCTTTTGCTCCACATTTTTCTTCTTGTATGGAACAAGTGTAACAGCTCCGCACGGCGGGATTGTTACCCACGCCTTAACGCCAAACTGTGTTTTCTCAACAAAAACTTCCTCTCCTTCAAATGTTTTTGCACCGTCTGCAAATGTTTCTGGAAGCTCTACCACTGTCTTTCTCTCAAAACCAAATGAGTTAAAGAGCGTCACATCATTTTCATTTTCTTTTGTTACAAGCTGACTCATATATATATCTGCCTGTTTATTTGCTGTCTCAATTACACCGCCAACAGCTTTTCTTGCTTCCTCGTAAACTCTTCCTATCGAGGAGCCTGGAAGAATATCGTGAAACTGATTTAGCAATAATTCTTTCCAGAGAGCATCAGCCTTATCACTGTCATATACCTTTCCCTTACAAAGACCAAACGCTCCCCACATCTCCATCTCGCGAAGTGCAAACTCGGCACGTCTATTATTTTGCTTTACTTTTGCCTGAGAGGTGTAGGTTCCTCTGTGTGCATTAAAATACAGCTCACCTACATAAGTATTGACTGGTCCGCCCGCTTCGTCCATTTTTTTGAAAAAGCTCTTCGGATCAGACAGCTCAACTCTCGGTGCGCCCTCCAGATTTTGTTCTCTTCTTGCATACTCAATATCGTCTCTTGTTGGACCACCGCCGCCATCACCATAACCAAACGGCAGCAAAAAGGCATCCAGATCCTGAAGCTGACTTCTGTTTTTCCACACTTCGTCAAGCTGCTTAGGATTAGTCTTATAAGTATAGCTTGTCGGAAGAAATGACACAATCTGGCTTCCGTCTATGCCTTCCCAGTTAAAATAATGATATGGGAACTGCTCACCCTCGTTATATGACCAAAAGATCTTCTGTGTTACCAGATAGTTGACCTTGCATCCCTTTAAAATCTGTGGCAATGCCCCTGTGTATCCAAACGTATCTGGAAGCCACAGCACTTCACTGTCTACATCAAATACTTCCTTATAATACTGCTTTCCATACAGCAGTTGGCGAATCAGTGCCTCACCACTTGCCATATTCGTGTCAGGTTCCACCCACATAGCACCCTCTGCAATCCACTGTCCTTTTTTGACAGCCGCCTTGATTCGCTCAAAAAGTTCCGGATACAGTTTGCGGCACATCTCATACTCGGCTGGCTGGCTCTGAATAAATTTATATTCTGGATATTCCTCAATTAGACGAAGCTGTGCTGCAAATGTACGCGCGGTTTTACGACCTGTTTCCGCAATCGGCCACAGCCAAGCCAGATCCAAATGAGCATTTCCCACTGCATAAAAGACTGGCATTGTTGAACCATTCTCGGCCTCTAGCACTGGCTTTAACGCTTCACGCGCTTTTTTATAGGACTCAATTCTGGCATCCCGTTCCTGCTCAAAATCAACAATCAGTGTAAACTGTTCCAATGCCTTTGCTATTTTTGCCGCTCTAAGACTTGTCTTGTCAAGCACTTCAAGTAAACGTCCAAGTGTATCTACATCCATAAAAAGTTGGTAAGCATCTTCATTCCAAATTCCGTAAGTGCAGCGTCCTAATGTACGTCTCTTTCCCTCTTCTAATTTGTCTGTATAGGAACCCGGAAGCACTGGACCTGTCGCACATCCTCCTGTCGGTGCCTCTGGATAATAATGACCAGCATAGACCTCCATCATGATATCAAACTGCTCGTCTCCCTTTGCACAACGACTTAACACATTGTCTACAATATAATGATGCGGCTCATTAACCCAAGACGCACGGTATGTACCAAAAGCCTTATCATTTACAAACAGTGTTGCCTCACCATCTGGCTTCAAATTCATCACAATACGTTTGCCCTCAGCTTCTTCACTCAGCTGAATGTGTCCCTTCATCCAACAATATTCATATGTATTTCCCCAAGTAAAACCTGGCTTTACCGAAACAAACTGCTCTTTTTTTGCCTCCCCAAGTGAGAGCTGTTCATTTGTGCGAAATGCCTCCCATTGAATCTCACCAAGTGGCTTATAAAAATCATCTTTGAGTGTGCGCACCCAATGACTGATGCGGTCTCTCCATTCGGATTTCATCAATTTACTCATAATATTTCCTTTCTATTGAAAAAATAACACATTAATACGCAATCATCGGAATGCTTTCTGCCTTTTCATCTGTAGGCACCTTTGTGCCATCCGCAATCTCATACATGGCTTCGCTGCACTGCTTTACATAAGACGCCATATCCTGATATGGACGTGAGCAAATGTCAAACAAACCAATGTTATAATTTTCTCCGTCAAAACGACCAAGAACAAACTGATCATAGCACTGGAAATAGTGGCAGCCAACACCATTTGGATGAGCTGCTACACGCTCGCAATAATAGCGGTAGGCTTTTCCACGATCTTTTTGTGTCAGTACACCCTCAAGTCCTGTTGCTGATAAACCTGTATCTAGTGCTCCAAAATGAAATTCGCCAATCATAACAGGCAGATCTACACCAAGCTCTACCACATGCGAGATTGCTTCTGTTGGATCGACTGCATAACAGTTAATGGAAAATACATCAAAATTCTCCCATCCCGTTGCAAGATCTGGATCGGAAATCCATGCCCATCTCATACCAAGAATCATATGATTTGGATCGACTTCTCGACATGCTTTTGACGGAATCTCAACATAAGCGCGAAGCATCTCTTTTGAGAATGTTTTCTGATCTTCTTTTGCAGCCTCAGATTTAGCTGATGCATCACGAATCGGCTGATACAGATCGTCAAAGTCATCAAACTTTGTGTTCCATGCTGTGTTTAATGCCTCCACAGTCTGATATTTTTCCTTTAAAGCCGCAATCAGCTTTTCCTTACATACTGTGCGCTCCGGATTATAGAGTACCTCGTCTGCCAGCACCAAATTATCCACAAATGCCCAGCTTGGCTCATTTCTAAGGAAATAACCGATCATCATCTGATCGTCCTTCCTTGCTGCGAGTGCCTTTGCATTATTTTTCGCGTTTTCTTTATACTCATCACTTAATACATCTGGAAAATCACGGAAAATTTTCTTTTTTGTCTCCGGAAATTCTGGAAGTGAAGTTACATATGGTATCGGTGTATTTTCAAAAAGGCGCTGATCACTCCAGTTGCCAAGCGTATTCATGCCCATCTGCATCAGCTGTCCTGCCATCATCTTCTTCCATATCTGATACCAGTCTTCACCAAACACACGATATAAATTGGCACCTGCATAGGAAAACATCTTTGCATTTCTTTTTCTATCCTTAAATACGCGATCTGGTGAAAACATTTCTGCATATGCCGGTTCTTTCTCATCTGGCAGCCAATCCAGCCATTTTTCAATTCCATCAACACGACAGTCCACTGGCACATTCACGCAGTCTGGTCCTGCACTAAAAAACGCATAACCGTCTGGATCTGCAAGCCACCACTTGCCATCTGCCTTATATTTTATAAAAAAGCCTGTGCCCTTGGCCAGCTTTTTATTTTTCCAGCCGCCCCATTTTGACCAATTTTCAAATGGATAACCTTCTTCGCCGTCCTTAACTTGTTTTTCAAGAATGCTCTTTAACGACTCAATATCCTTTGTCTTGCCTGACCATTCCTTTCGCTTATTCTGTCCAAGACTATCGACAAGCTTAACATTCAAAAGCTTAACATCTTCTGGGTATGTATCCGTTAATGCCATGTTGCTGATACGCACGGTAATATCATGAAATACCGGAATAGTCTTCATCTCAATACGTGTAATTTCTTCTGGCACAATTCGTCCACCATGGCAGACAATCTTAAGCTCCCCCGGAAGTGCCTCTGGAAACAGCACACCTGCTTTAAACCACTCCTTATCCAAACAAATCTGTGTTGTAATCTGCGGAAGAATGCCAAAACGAATCGTCATCGTTGGCTCATCATCCTTGCCATACACATACACATTGAAAGCATCACAATGTTCCTCAAGTGTCTCAATCTTAAACATAAAGTAGCGCTCATTTTTCATTACATCCCACGGCAGCACAATACCCGCTCCATCCTTTGACAGCTTCAATAAAGCACTGTCTTTCTCCTGCTCTAAAAGGGATGCCCCACTTGTTAACATCTTCACGTCAAATGGAATCTTCATCGCTTTTTCTCTCCTTTTTCTCTCGTCAAATTTTTTCTAGCACCAGATTCATTCTCAATGTTACAAGGTTCACTTTACGCTTTTTCACAAAAAAAGGCAAGGCTTTTTTCGCCTTGCCAGATGTAAAGTTATTCTAATTTTATATATTATTTTTTTCCCTACTTACACCACAACTAATGGCTCCTGTTGGACAAGCCTGCTTACAGCGTCCGCAGCGAATGCACTCTAGGCTGTTTGCGTTTACAACAGGATCTACCTGCATACGACAAACCTTTGCGCATTTTCCACAGCCAACACATTTTTCTTTGTTGACACGATATTTGAAAAACGATACTTTGTTGAAAACGGAATAAAATGCTCCAAGCGGACAAATATATTTGCAGAATGGTCTGTAAATTATAATTGAGAGAATGATTGTTACAACCAAAATCGCATTCTTCCAAACATACAGAGCACCAAGTGCACTGCGCATTGATTTATTTAACAGTGCAAGCGGTATACCGCCCTCAAGCGTTCCAGCTGGACATATAAGCTTGCAAAAATATGGTGAGCCCTGTCCCATAATGTCCACTAAAAACATAGGAAGCAAAATAACAAACACAGCAAATATTACATATTTCAGCTTGCGAAGCAGCTTATCTCCCTTAAAGGTACGAATTTTTTTCGGAAAAGGAATTTTATTTAACAGATCCTGTATTAGTCCAAATGGACATAAAAAGCCACAGATCAGTCTTCCAAAAATGGCTCCAATAAAAATCAAAAAGCCAACAACATAATAAGCCATCTTAAAATTCCAGCTGCCCACAACAGCCTGCAAAGAACCTATTGGACAGGCTCCGACGGCTCCTGGACAGGAATAACAGTTGAGTCCAGGTACGCAGACATTTTTTAATTTTCCCGTGTAAATTTTTCCTGTTACAAAGCCTGATACATGGCTGTTTGTCAAAAATGCCCACACTGCCTGAATGCCATGGCGCTTTGCATCACTTACTTTATTTGTTTTTTTCTTACTTGTTTTTTCCTGAGCCATTTTCTTATCCTATTCCTATACACTCCATACAAATATTAATCGCTTTAGTAAATACAACTGCCATCTCACCGCGATAAATACCAAACGCCATCATCAACAGTCCGACCACTGCCAGACAAAGTCCTGTCCATTTGGAGTCCAGGGCTGCATTCGCCCTAGACACCATTTTATTTTGCATTATTTTCATATCAATTATTTTCCTTGATTGCACTTAACTCTTTTTCCACAATTTCCTTCCACTCTTCAAGTGTATGGCTTCCAGAATATGTTTCGCCTACAATGTTTCCATTTTTATCTACAAAGAAGGTTTCCGGGAATGCGGAGATGCCCTGAAGACGTCCATTCATCATATTCTCGTCCGGAATCAGGAATGGATAGGTAGCCTTTGTCTTTTCCTGAAGAAGCTCTGCCTTTTTGATGGCCTGTTCGTCCTGATTGCCTTCGCTGTCTGCCGTATCTAATACAACACCTGTTACACCAACGCCCTGATCCTTAAGCTCCTGATACAGCTTCTCAAGCTCCGGAATCTCATTAACACATGGAGAGCACCATGTTGTAAATACATTTACCAGTGTAAGATCATACTCACTAAACATATCCTCAGTATAAGTTTTCTTATCAATACCTGTCATCTCAAACTTTCCAACATTATCGCCATCCTGCTGCACCATATCGATTGGCTGATCGAATGCGGACATCTGCTGAAATTCTGCCATGTCAGTCAGCTCTGTCTTTGTCTTTTCTAATTCCTTTTTCAGCTTCTTATCTGCATCCTTGCTAATACTTAAATAATACTCATATTTTCCATCACTGCTCTCGCCCAGCTTTGTGTGCTCTGTGCAACCAGTCAGTTCATCTAACTGATCTGTCACATCTGTACTGTATACTCCAAGAGTTCCAATCTTTCCAAGACTCTTTACCCAGTCATCATAGCCAGTTCCCATTTTCTCAATGACAGCATCACGCTGCTCTTCTGTCATTGTATACCAGCTAAAGAATGCATAAGAAATTGCATCGCCTTCCTCATTCCAGTTCTCATCTGTCAGCATTGCAACCTTTCCATCTTCCATCTGCTTTAACAGCTTATCTGTTAATGTAAAATTCAGACCCATGAATGGAAACTCATAAGAATCCTGAACCTTCCAGGAAATCTCAGATGGTGTAAATGTTCCAGAGATCATATCGGAGGAAACTGCTTCTCCTGCCGGGACTGCTTCTCCTGCCGGGACTGCTTCTCCTGCCGGGACTGCCTCTCCTGCCGGGATTGCCTCTCCAGTCGTTGTCTCCTTGTTGCTATCATTCTTTGCTGCAAATACAGGTGCTGCAAATGCACCTAAAGATGATACTCCAATCACACCTGCTGCTAAATATGCCTTTACTAATACTCCAATATGTAATCTATTTCTTCTCATTTCTTATGATCCTTCCTTTCTTTGTTTTGATCTGAGGCGATTATAACATACGCTGTATAAAATCAGTGTTAAGAAATTTTATTTTTTAACAACTATTTTATTCTTCGTATGATATACTTTAAAAAAATAACTATTTTTGAAAGGGGAATGAAGATATGCATATTTTAGTAATCGAAGATGAAGCACAGCTTTGCAGCTCTATCGCTGAAGGACTTCGCCTTGATGGATACGAGGTGGACACCTGCATGGACGGAAATGAAGGACTTGATCTTTGTCTGACAGAACCATTCGATCTTATTTTGCTTGACCTTAATCTTCCAGGAATGGACGGTCTTTCCATTTTACAGCAGCTTCGCGCTGAAAACTCATCCACACCAGTTATCATCCTTTCTGCCAGAACTCAAATTCAGGATAAGGTGGAGGGACTTGATCTTGGTGCAAATGATTATCTTACAAAACCTTTCCATTTTGAAGAGCTTGAGGCCAGAATACGAAGCCTCACACGGCGCAAATTTATTCAGGAAAATATCTGCCTGACTTGCGGCCGCATATCATTTGACACAAAAACAAGACTTGCCCAGATTGATCATATGCCACTTTCCCTAACGCGAAAAGAAAGCAGCCTGTTAGAATATTTTCTTCTTCATCCAGATCGGGTAATCAGTCCTGAAGAATTAATTGAGCATATCTGGGACGGAAGTGTCAACAGCTTCAGTAATTCCATCCGTGTTCATATCTCATCGCTTAGAAAGAAGCTTCGCGCAGCTCTTGGATACGATCCTATTCAAAATAAGATAGGCGAAGGATATCTGCTTAACGCAGACTGCTGTAATGATTAAACATTTAAATAAGGAAAGGATTCTTATGACTCACACACAAAAAAAAGCGCCTCTGCGCTCCTTCTTTGCAAAAATGACGCTTCAATGGCGTCTTACTGCGCTGACAACACTTCTTGTCACAGTTGCCTGCATTTTTATGTATTTTTTTATAAGTCATTCTGCCGTCTCTGGAATGGATGATCTGCACGATTACGTGATCCATATTGATCAGAATGACTCTTCCCCTATCACATTTCAGGTTGATCCATCTATGCTGTTTCCGCAAATTAATGATCAGCTTGCCCAGACAAAGCAGCTTTTCATGATCAAAAGTCTTGCTGTAACCATTGTTGTTATTTTAATAAGCAGTCTGTCAACTTGGTTTCTTACACGTAAAAGCCTTGCTCCGCTTCGCAGCCTCAGTAAAAAAATTTCTGATATTCAGGCACAGAATCTTTCTGTTTCCATTGATGTTCCAGAAAGCCATGATGAAATTTCTAAGCTGACAGAAGCCTTTAATCAGATGCTTGCCCGTTTGAATAACGCATTTGACGTTCAAAAGCAGTTTTCTGCCAACGCAGCCCATGAGCTTCGAACTCCGCTTGCTGTAATGCAGACAAATCTTGAAGTATTTTCCAAAAAGAAAGAACCTTCCGTTTCAGAATACCAGACACTTTTTTCCACGATTCTTGAGCAGACAAACCGTCTTAGCCATTTAGCTTCGATTTTGCTTGATATGACTGGAATGCAGCGTGTAAAACGCTCTGATACAATAAGCCTTGCAGCACTCGCTGATGAAGTTCTCTGTGATCTTGCACCAATTGCTGATCAAAAGCAGATTAAACTTTCCCAATCTGAAACAGACTGTATCGTCACCGGAAGCTATCTTCTTCTCTACCGTGCTGTTTTTAATCTTGTTGAAAATGCAATCAAGTACAATCATCCCGATGGAAGTGTGCACATTGATATAAAAGATGAAAATGGATTTGCCTTAGTTAGCATCAAGGATACAGGAATTGGCATTGCTCCTGAAAATCAAGAAAAAATCTTTACACCTTTTTTCTGTGTTGATAAATCAAGAAGCCGCACAATGGGCGGTGCCGGTCTTGGACTTGCACTAGTTGCCGAAATTGCACAGCTTCATAATGGAACAGTTTATGTAAGCGAAAGCGACAGCGAAGGAAGTACTATCATCCTTAAGCTGCCGCTGTAAAAAATCATCGTTGATTATTATTAACTTTTCCTATCTTTTCTCCCTGTCTTATACGCGTTTCTTCTCCCCTGGCGCTTCGGTACAAAATATTCTTTCTTGGAAGAACAGCACCTTTTTGCGTCAGAAGTATAATGGTAGAGCCGCCAAATTCAAAATATCCTTTTTCCTCGCCGCGAGTCACATAACCTGGCTCTGCTTCATGGTTGATAATTCGTCCAACCATCATTGCACCGACTTCCATCATTAAAATCGTGCCAAATTCCTTCGTCTTAATAATACAATACTTTCTGGTGTTTTCCTTATATACTGGGCAATGTTCAAGCGCAATCGGCTGCACCGTATGGAAAACACCATTAATTGTGCGCTCATGAGAACGTCTGCCGCTCACTGGATAAATATAGCGGTGATAATCATCTACACTTAAGCGAAGCTGCCACAAAATACCGCCTTCAAACTGTTTTGCCAGTTTTTCATCACGAAGCAGACTCTGTACTGTATACTGACCTTGTTTGATCAAAAAGCGTGAATCATTCGTGATTGGAAAAATCGTAAGCTTTGCATCACATGGACTGATAAGTATATCATCTCCCTGCGCCAGTAATCTTGCATCTGGTTTTAGCTTTCTTGTAAAGAAATCATTATAGGAAGAAAAACTTGTTTTTTCAAACTCTGACACATCAATATTTTGTGACTTTATAAAGCCAGAAACAGCAATCAAAGATAATCTGCTGTTCATCACACATCCTGCCGCCTTCGATACGGCCGGACTGACAAGAATACGAAGAAGCCTATTTCCAACTGATGTTGTATATAAAAATGTTAAAAGTCTGCTTGTTTTTTCTTTCATAATTTTGTCTTATCCTTTTTTGTGTTTCCAGAACATTAGATCAGATAAATTCCAGCCATAATATTCCTTCCAGTTAAAGCAAAACAGAAGGTACAGAACAACTGCTGCCACAACAATGATCAGCACAGTAAGCTGTTTGTTGTTCGGCTTTGGAAATTTAAAATTAAGTACAAATAAAAGACCGGTAAGCAGCATCGCAAGACTCAGCACGATCTCAAAATTATCCTGACACAGATTTGAGATTGCATACAAAAATGGTAAAATGACTGCAATAGAAGTAATCGGAAGACCCTGATAATACTTTCTCTTTTCATCAGTCTCCTGCTGACGCTTCTCTTCCATTACATTATAATATGCCAGACGAATCAATCCCGCCAGACAATAAAAAATCAAAATTGAAACTTCCCACGGTGTCTGCATTCCTGAAAACCAACAGATAATTACAGGGCAGACGCCAAAGCAGACAATATCACAAAGCGAGTCTATCTGAATGCCAAAGCGTTTCTGATCCTCTGTTCTGTTTTTCTTTGTTCTGGCTACCTTGCCATCAAATGTATCAAGAAGACCAGACATACCCAGAAAAAAGATTGCCCAGCCTATTCTTGCATAGCAGGCACTAATCATTCCCAAGATTGATGATGCCAAGCTTATGTATGTCAATATTACTGTATAATCATAAAATCCTATCATTGTATCCCTCATAATCCATCCTGTGAACTGCCAGTCAAGCGGATATTCGCAATCCGCTTCGCTACTTGCTCATAACCAAATAACTGCT
>ERZ824488.1735-NODE-1735-length-22392-cov-5.875095_pt1 | contig 22392 bp, 27 predicted proteins | sample MGYA00519936_ERZ824488 | MGnify/ENA primary metagenome ERZ824488 (study PRJEB31778, sample SAMEA3449153) | human gut metagenome | biome: human gut; feature: human-associated habitat; material: faeces | place: United Kingdom | collected 2010/2012 ... | reverse complement strand
ATGCCAATATTTGATGTGGCTGTCTCATATATTACCTCCTATTTTTTGATATCTATAACTGTTTTGTTATATAAATCTATTGTCTTCATAATATAACAGTAATTTTCAATAATTATAGACAAGATATAATTAATTTTTCGTGTTAATTTGTAATATTACTATTCTTTATTTAATTTATTAATGACTGTTTCAAAGTAAAGTTTAAAGGCTTCAGGATAAGTTAGGTTATCTGGTAAAGTTTCTGAAAAAGTTAATTTTGATATCTCATATTCTTCAGGTAATTCTCCTATTTCTAATATTTCACAAAAACACAAAAGGCCATATGTACTTATCTTATAAACCGCTACTGGACTAATATCAATCTTTGTAGCTCCAGTTTCTTCATACATTTCTCTTTTTACTGCTTCTTGCCATGTTTCGCCTTCTTCAATGTGTCCACCTGGAATTTCCCAACCATTACGCTTTTTATTATAGGAAAAAACATATTTTCCATGGTATCTACTTACACATACAACTCTAGTATATTCTTCTTCTTTACAATAGCCTAAATCAAAAATTTTAATTTCTAGCATAAATTCACCTTCTAATATTTAACTTTTTTTATTATTCGCTTCTTATAATTGTTGAATCAAAGAATCTTTCTTGAAACTCAGTTAATGCTTTTATTTGATCATCTGTATAGTTTTTATTGATAGGCACTACTACTAATTTGTCATCGTTATCATTAAGGCGATGAATTATTGCTATTACTTTTCCACTAAAAGTATCAATTGGTTCAAAAACTCCTAGAACATATGCATCCAATTCTTCCCCATCACCGCTTAAAGTATTTGGAATATAACCATAATTTACTGTATAAATGAAGTTGTGCTTAGGATGCAAAGTTCCTAATTTTCTATCCATTACTACTTCAATATTTTTATTTAATAAATCTTTTGCATTTGTTTGTTTCATATTTTTTCTCCTTTTTTCTTTAATAAGTTTGTTACTCCTTTTAATTAATCTCTGTCATTTTTTCGTTTTCAAATCGATAACATTTATTTATATAGCTAATGTTTTTATTTGCAATCCTTATTCCTGATTCTTCTGGTAATCCTACTATTCTTTTATGATTTGAATTTTTGATTATTTCACTAATTTGCTCTTTATTATTAATATCAAAATGAGGATCTATTGTTATATCTACAAGTTCTAAAGCTTGGTAAAATATACTTTCCTTTAGTTCTTCGTCTTTTGAATAATATGCTTCTTTAGCAAGATTCATTGCTCCTGCACTAGTTCCAATAATAATTCCTGAAAACTCTTTTATTAAATTAGCATAATTTTCTTTTTGTAAATATTCTAATTGATTAAAGGGATTACCTCCAAGCAGATATAAAATATCTGAATTGGGTATAATTTTTTTTGCTTCTTCTTTTGATACTCTGTTATCAATTATATTTATATCTTTTAAAGAAGAAATTTCTTGAAGTAAAGGCATAATTCCTATTATATTATTATTATTTCCATAAACGTATAACTCTGTTTTTGAATAATCATTAGGAGTTGTTGGAATGAAGGCTATACTTTTTTTATTCTTTAAATCCTTTTTTAACATTTCTTTTATTTCTTTAGAAAAACCAGTATCTTTATTTGGTCCACTTAATAAATAGATAATACTCATTATTTACACCTCATTAATGTTACAAAATAGTTTTTTCGTTGCAAATTATTTTTTCTTTGTATTTTATCATTTTGATAGATTTGTATTAATATTTTTATTTCAATATAGTTAATTTTCGATAAAACTATCCTAGCATATTAACTATACGATAGTTCAATTAATTCCATCCATTTCAAGTAAATATCATTATAATCGTCAATATTATACCCTCTTAAAAATTCTTCATATTCTTCTTCTAAGTGATTTATTTTTAAACTTTTCTTTAAAATATAAATATCAAAATATTTTGTCGATATAGATACATTGCCTAAATCAATATAATAGTATTTTTCATTATTAATCAAAATATTTGTTAAACTAAAATCACCATGGATTAAAGCATCATCATTAGGTTTATTTTCTTGCAAGAAATTGACTAATTCATCTTTTGAAAAATTTTTAAAGTATTCACTTCTTAATTGATATACAACATCAATCTTTTCAATAGCATTATTTAATAAATTTTTTACAGCAAATTTTTGAAATGTACAATTTTGTGAATAATGTTGATGAATTTTCTTTAACTCTTTTCCTAATTGATAACCAAAGTTTTGCATTTTATATAGTGGTACACCATCTATATATTCTCTTAGCAAATATTCAGTATTTTCATATAAGCTATAATAATAAACATCCGCAACTTTTATTTTACCTTTTAGGTATTTTAATACCTCATATTCTTCTTTTAAGCTATTGTTTCCTTTAATGTTTTGAACTTTTAAAATAGCATCTTTATTCTCTTTTGTTTTTACACGATATACTAAACAACCTGAAAGTCCTAAGTGTTCTTGTTGTAATGTATCAACTTTAATTAATTTTAATAGATTTTTATCACTAACAATTATTTTATTTTGAGTTTTTTTAATCCTACAAACCAAAAAGTCATTATCATTATAAGTTTTAGTAATATAATCAATAAAATCTTGCTTTGTTTTATATGCACCAAATTGTTCTATATTAATAATATTTAGTACATTGTTCAAACTATTATAATTATTTACAGAAGTAATTTGTATTTCCAACTCTTCGTTAGTATCTTTGTTAACTAGTTTATAATTTTCTAAATACTTTAATTTCAAATCATTATCAAATATTTTATAAGTCTGTTTGTCATTTTTTATATCTTCAAATTCCTTTTTATTACAATATATTTTTATCATCATTCTCTTTTTTCATTCCTTTTAAACACTTTAATAAACTTTTTTATGATAAAATTATTATTTGCTTTATGCATTTTTTATAGATTTATTAATCTTTTGATTTCTATTTTCTTTGTACAATTTTTTATAAATATTTTCTTCTCTTTTAATAATTCTATTACTTATTTTAGCATTTTAATTTTTTAAAGTATATCCTAATTTTTCTAATTCTAATATAGCAATAGCGGATAGTTCTTTTTTAGACAATTTATTAATATTAAAAAATTCTGCTCCAAGTGAATCATCATTTATTTCATCTATTTTTACTTCTTTTTTTACTTCATTATTATAATTTAATATCGTAAAGAATATTCCAATATGATGAGTTTGTACTAAGTCATCCTTAAACTTCCATTTTACAGTAACAGAATCAGCATCAAATAATTTGTAGTTAGTTATTTCTATACCAGTTTCTTCTAGCAACTCTCTTTTTAAAGCATCTTTTGGCCTTTCACCAAATTCTATTCTGCCTCCAGGTAAATCTAATTTTCCATCATAAGGACCACCTTGTTTTTTTATTAATAAAATTTTGTTGTTTTTTATTACTATTCCATAAGCTCCTAAATGTGTCATTTCTTTCATATTCTAATTCTCCAATCATTTTTTTGTTATATTATTTTTCTATGTAGGTATTAAATATAATTTCTTTATTATTTATTTCTTTTAAATTTTGTTTTAAAAAATCAGGTTTAATTGGGGCATCATAAAGTAAATCTATATCAAACCATTTAAATAATAAATTTTCAGTTTTTTCTATTCCTTTAAATTCTTTATTTTCTAAAAGATTATTATTATTATTATTTGTTTCTACTATATAAGCAAATATATATTGATGATATTTATTCTTATTAAAGGTAAAAAAATATTCTGAAATACTATGCACTCTTTTGATGCATGAATTTTCAATTCCTAATTCTTCATTTAATTCTCTTTTTATAGCTTCTTCTCCGGTTTCATCAATTCTAATTTTTCCTCCAGGTAATGCCCAAAACTTATCTTGTTTTCTTTTTTGAAACAATATTTTATTATTTTTAATAATTATTGCAACTGCTCGGCAATTTAAAATATAGTCATATATTTTTACATTAATATCTTTTTCTTTCATATTACCTCCTGATAGTTTATTTGATAATCAGCTATTTAGTATTTTTTCATAGCCTTTAAATATTTTGTTTTCTAATTGCCAATTTCCATTTTTAATTTGTTTGAAACCAAACTTTTCATATAATTTTATAGCCCAAATATTATCTTCATAAACTGTTAATCTAATAATTTCATATCCCATATTCGTGGCTTCTTTTTCAATATATTCAAGGGCTTCTTTTGCATAACCATTTCCTTGATGATTAGGATTTATTACTAATCTGTTTAGATAAATAAATCTTTTATTTTTAGTCCAATCAATATTATGGTAATCTGGGTCATCAAAATCACTTAATACAAAACTACCAATTATAGTGTTTTTTAATTCTATAACATACATATCTTTACTATTAATATCATGTTCAACTTCGCAAAATGGATAAACATCACCCCAAAGCATATCTATTTTTTTTACTTCTTTTAAATCTTTTATTACTGATTTATAAAGTTCATTAATTTTTGTTATATCTTTTTTAACTCCTAATCTTATATTTATCATATTTCATTACTTCCTTTTTAGATATTTTTTGCCAATACTTTAAATGTATTTTGTTATTTTTTTAATTTTTTATAATATAATTTTCAAATAAATAACCATGGGATTTTAAAAATCTGTTTTCTTTAATAAGACTTAATATTTCTTCTTCTGTTAACCATAAAACAGATTCAACTTCCTCTTCTTGAAGTTTTAATTTTTCAATATAAATATCTTTTTCTAATAAGTATAAATTAATTAAACAAGGTTTTGTAGGATGTTTTACTAAAGAGATAAACTCTAATTCATTAGTATTTATATTAAGTCCTAACTCTTCTTTTATTTCTCTAATAATGGTAGTAAGACCATTTTCTTCATGAGTTACATGTCCTCCAGTTGAACTGTATTTTGCTCCTTTTTCTTTACTGGTTTTTTGAATTAAATACTTGTTATCGGAATTTTTGATAAATGCTATACTTAGCATAATATTTCCTTTGTCAAATTTTTGACCTCTTTCAACAGTTTTATTTAATTTCTTACCCTTATCATCATATAAATCTAATAATTCCATAATAGTCCTCCATTTATATTTTTATTTTTTATTATTAAAATAAAATTCTGCTCTATTATATTTGCCAGTATGAATTAATTTATAATTATTATCGGTATAGTCACTAATTGTTTTATTCCAAAATGATTCTGCTTTGGGTGAAGATGGTACTAATTTTATTTGCCATTTACCTTTATACATATCAAAAATTTTATTAACAGCTTGCCTTCCTATGCTTTTATTCTTATAGTTATTAAGTATAAAGATTTCACTTATTTCATATTTATCTTCAGCAAATTTATTAATTAAAATAAATCCTACTATTTCATTATTCATTTTTATAAAATAAGTGTAATTATTATAAAAATATGTTTCTAAATTGTACTTATATTGACATGTTTTTGAATCAAAATCAATTGGAAAATATAAACTTAAATCGTGTAAATATAATTGCATTAAATTATTAAGTAAATTTTTTTCATTTTTATTTACTTTTGTTAATGTTATATTCATATTTTTTCTCCTATAAATAATTATATCATTACTTAGCAAATAAATAAAATAATATTTAGTTCTACTAATATTTATTTTTATATAAAAATTAACATATTGTATTACATATGTTATAATTTTATAAATATAATTTATAGCTAAATAGGAGATTTATTATGGAAAAAATTGATTTGTATAATTCTAATAAGCAAAAGCTAAGCAAAACTTTTATAAGAGGTCAGGATAAATTACTAGAAAACGAGTATTATTTACTTGAACAAGCTTGGATTATTAATAATAAAAATGAAGTACTTTTAACTCAAAGAAATTTTAATAAATCATATGGTGGTATGTGGGAAGCCATAACTGGGCATGTTAAATTCGGTGAAACTGATTTAGAAGGAATTCAAAGAGAAATAAGTGAAGAAATTGGATTAAATATAGAAAAAAACGAACTAAGGTTTTTTAAATCATTTATATGTAATCAAGCAATAATAGATGTTTGGATAATAAAAAAAGATGTGAATTTAAAAGATTTAAGTTTAAAAAATGATGAAGTAATAAATGCAAAGTTTGTTTCAATTTTAGAATTTAAGACTATGTTAAATACTAATAAAATAATAAGTAATTTATCTTATTTCTTGGATATTTATGATAAAATTATTTAAGTCGGAGGTGTTTGAAAATGGAAATAGAAAATAGAGTTACAGATATTGAAGAAAGAAATAAAAGAGTGGAACTTGATAAATCTTGGGAAACCAGCTGGACAAGAAAAATATGTATTATGATTTTAACTTATATTACTGTGATAATATATTCTTACTTAATCAGAAATTTTGATTATATATTATTTAGCTCTTTAGTCCCTGTTATAGGATTTGTTTTATCTACTCTTTCCTTAAAAGTTGTAAGAAAAAAATGGGAAAAATGGCAATAATTAGCATTTATTAGATTTGTTAATATATGCTTAACTAACGAATAATTAATAAGTTTATGAACTAGTTTTAAATATTTATCAAAAATAAAATTTTAGTAATTTATTATTTTATAATATTATTGTTTTATAACATAATAGGAGGTGACTATTTATGGAATATTTTGATGTTTTGGATAAGAATCGAAATTTTCTAAATTATATAAAACAAAGAGGTAGTATATTAGAAAATAACGAATATAATCAAGGAGCAGAACTATGGATTATTAATGATAATAATATATTGATGACAAAAAGAAGTCTAAATAAGTCACATCCTGGAAATTGGGAAGTTCCTGGAGGATGCTCACAAGCTGGGGAAACTACTACTGAAACAATTATAAGAGAAATAAAAGAAGAAATAGGAATTAATATTCAATCAAATAATATACAATATATTTTCACTCATTTATATAAAAATCAATTTGTTGATATATTTACTAGTAGCTTTGAAATTAATATCAAAAATACTAATCTTCAATCAGAGGAAATAAGTGATATTAAGTTTATTTCAAAAAATAATTTTTATGAGATGATAGAAAATAAGCAAATTGTACCTTCTGTATTAGAAAGGTTTGTATTAATAAAAGAAAAACTAGATTTAGATTGGTAAAAATTATTTTGTTAATTAAATATCTATGTAATCTTTTATGTTTTAATAAAAAATAGTAATTGTATGATTCAATATACTTTTTCTATTTTTTATTTTCTAATTCTTTTAAATATTCCATTACTATTGTATAGTTTAATTTGTAAAAATTACTATTCGTGTGATTGTTAACATAACACCAATAAAGTGATGTATAAGAATCAAAAAAACTATAAAATTTTAATTTTTCATCAAAATCTTTACTTAATTTTCTAATAGATTTATAACCATCAAGAAAAATTTTGAAATTATGTTTATTGAAAATTCTGTTCATTTTTACAAAATCAAATACATATTCTCCATTTTTCATGCTTTCAAAATCAATTACTCCGACTTTTCCTTGATTATTGATAATTATATTTCCTATTCTAAAGTCCATATGCAATAGACAATCTTTATAGTTATTTACAATATTATTATTAATATAATCTTTCAAAAAGTTAATTATAATATCATTGTCTTTCTTTCCAAATAAATAATTTAATTCTTTTTTTGTTTTATCTATACATGAATTTAAGTACTCTATCCATGAACTTGTTGAAGTCGATATTATCTTACTATTATGTATTTTTGCCAAGACTTTTCCAATGTTAAATATTTCATCTGATTTAAGACAGTTATATTCTTCATCATATATATTTCTGCCACTAAAATAGGAAATAATATTAAACTCAAAATTATTATACGAACTACTATATAAAACTTTCGAAGTAGGAATAATATTATATAAATAATTATAATATTTTTTTTCATTTAGTCTTTTTGTTTTATTTTTATAGGTTTTTAAAATGTATTTTTTTCTACTAGTTATAATTATATAAACATTTGAATTATATGAATTATCTGCTTTTTTGATATCTAATGGTGTAATTTTATATTTTTTTAATATTTCTTTTATAATAGTCTCATCCATAGTTACTCCTTTTCAATTATTATAAACTATTAATAGCCATTTACCTATAGCAGTATTCATAAAACTATATAATTCTTCATAAGATATTTTTTTCTTACTTGCTGATATAGGGTCGCAAATATAAAGATTATTCTTTTCATATCCATATAATAAAACTGCATGAAACATATTTTTATGCATGCCTGCTATTATGATTAAGGTATCTTTGTCTAAATATTGTTTTAATAATTTGGAAGAAATATCTATTCCGTTTTCTACTTCTAAGCCATACTTTTTTCCTTTATCTATATAGTAATTATATTCAGTTATTAACTTTTCAAAAATATATTCGGATATTACATGCTTTTCATTATTAAACATTGTTTTTTCTGAATGTATTAATTTGGTTTTTAATCCGTTTTTACCTAAATGTAGTGCCAATGCAGAAAATGGTGTTCCTTCCATATATTGTGAGTGATACATATCATAAAGTGTAAATTCATCACTTATATTTGCTTCTTCAATTTTTCTATTATATTCTAGTATCATTAACATGCACGCTATAGCACATGTCATTTTATTTTGTTTATAAGGTTTGATATCTTTTATCATACTCTAATCACCTCATATAAAATGTAGTTTATTATAATTTTTTAATAACTTTAAAAATTTCTACTACTATTTTTATCTCTTTTGCTCATATATTTTAATCCACTTTCTTTATCATATTATGCATTCTATTATGATAGCCTTTTTGACTATAAAACTTTATGGCATTTTTATTATAAGCAAAGACATCAACATGTATATATTCACAACCTATACTTTTAAAATATTGTTCAAGTTTTTCTATTAATAGATTTCCTAGGCCATGCTTTCTATATTCTTTAGAAATAATAAGTTCAGTTATATTTCCTGACTTGGGGCATTTATAATCTAAATAATCTTCTTCTTTGTATGGTATTACTATACCCATGATTAACCCTACTACTTTATTGTTATCAATTGCTAGATAGCATTTACCATTATTTTCTTTTATTTCTTGTAAATCTATTAGAGCCATTTTATCTCTATAATCTTTGCCAACTTGATCTAAGTGGTCTTCATCTATTGATACAATGTACTCTTCTAGCTCTACAAGCAAGTCTTTTACATTTTCTAAATATTTATCTTCATATTCTTTTATTATCATATTTATACCTTTCTTCTTTAGTTTTCATAACTAACATTTTTAAATTTCAAATTAATTATATTACAAAAGTTTTATTTCAAAATATTTTTTCATTTATTTAATAAAATTCTATAAGGATAGCAAATACCTAAACTAATGCTATGATTATATGATATTTTTGTTAGGATTGCTACTACTTATTCATTTCCATTAAAACTAATTCATAAGCTTTTTTAATATCATAATTATTACCAATATTTATATTAAGTTTTTTTATTTCTTCTTGCATTTTTTCTTTTTCTTTTAGGATTTTTTCGTCGCTAAAATTAGAGCAATCTATAGGGCTTTCGTATTCTAATAATAAACCTAGATTTTCTACATTTTGAAGAGCTAATTCCAGGCCATTTTTTTCATATACTATGACATCATAATTAACATTTATTATAGTTTCAAATCCTAATTTAGAAAATAATTTCTCAGCGTTTTCTAGATCATCAATATTAATACTAATTTTTTCTTCTGAGATAACTATGTTATCTTTATATTGTTTGTTTTTGTATGTAATCTTCTTGAATATATTTTTGTTATCAACATTTAAATATCTTAATAAAACACATTTCGAAAGTATTGTTAATATGTTTTCTTTTGTTAAAGCTTTTAAATTTGTAGTCATATATTTATCTTTAACTTTGCTTCTTCTGATAAGTTTAAATTTTTGATTTTTTAAAATAGAATCAATTTCTTCTAGGGTGTTATTGACTTGTACTGTTATTTCAATCTGTTTCATTTTTAATCCTCCATTTTAGTAATCTATTTTATTTTTGGCATTGGCTTATCGAACAATACTTTACTAAACTTTTCCATTTTTTGTTCTTTGCATAACTGTTCATATTTATCATCCCAAGATAGCTTATATGAATCTTCATATTTAAGATTTAATAATGTAATATATTTATTAATAATCTTTTCGGGATTATCAATATTTTTCTTAGCCTCTATTTCTAAAGCTAATCCAAAGGGATATTCATCGAGAACAATTTCTATTTCGTCATTAGAAAAAGTAGTCCTATACCTTTCATATGTTTCTATTTCTTTCATATGTAAAACATTATTTATTAAAAACATCAAATTATCATAATCTTTAGAGTTTATAGATATTTCAACCTCTTCTTCTTTATTAATTTTTTTATCTACAGTATCATTCAATCTTCTTTTCCAACTTATCATACATTTAATACCTTTTTTACTTTCTGTTTTTCTAATCCTAAAACGTCCATCAACTTCTTTTGTATAAAAACTAAATTTCTTCGAAGGATGATCAAATTGAGAGGTAATTTCATATTTTCTGCCTTCAAAGTTTAACTCTTTTGTTTTTTTCAATTCTAATAATTTTTCTTTATATTTAGTAAGTGGATAATAAAATCTAATCTCATATTCCATTTTTTGTTTTCTCCTATTTTAATAATTTAAACTCTTCTCTTTCTTTTTTAGTTTTCATAATATTATTTATATAATGAACGGAATTTATTAAGTCTTCTTTTCTTTTTACTTCAATAACTGCATAAGTATTATATTTTTCAATAAAATCTATTTTTTCTTCTATATTAACAATTCCAGTTCCAAGTTCTAAATGATCGCTTTTCCCATTGAAGTCATGTAGGTGAACATGTTTAATTTTACTTGGATAATGTTCAAAAAACGCTTGAATATTATTACCATTTCTTATGTCATGCCCCATATCTAAAGTAAAATATAAATTATTATATGAACTGATTATTTTAAATCCATTTAATAAATAATCAAATGACTTCAAGTTTTCAAACATTATTTCTATATTATATTTTTCAGCAATTTTACTAAGATGAGAACAAGAGTCTGTTAATGCTTGTTTATATTTATCTATATATTTTTCATATATGAATATTTTTTTATCTGGCAAAGAAAAGTGTATTCCAGGATCTAAATGAAGATTATATTTTGTTATGTTGTTGCTAGTTCCCCACCTAATTATTTTTTCGATTTTATTTAAATAAGCTAATCTTAAATCGTTATCTAATTCTGCTACATCTAGTTTTTCTGATAAATGAGCTGTGAATTCAATATTATATTTATTTGATAAATCTAATAACTCAGTTCCAGGTAGATTACAATATGGTAAATCTAGATTTAGTTCTATGAAATCAAGATTTAAAGCTTTGGCTAATTCAATATTTTCTTCTATAGAATTAAATTCTATTAAAGTAGGCATTCCAAATTTCATTATTACTCCTCCCATCTTATAAAGATTATATCATGTATGTTTTAATATGTGAATTAATGAAGTAAAGCTCATTGGTTTATAATAAAATTTGTTCTAATATAAAATTTAATTAAAAAGCAAGAAAAGTTCTGTTTTGTACTAAAACCTCTACAAAATATATTTTTGGTGTTCTACATAAGTGGACACTCATGTGGCACAACATGTTCAATTGTTCTATTTACTACTCTTTCACGCATTGGTTCAATTACTGGTGATCCAACAGGTCCACCTGCAGCCATAAAGTTTTGATTTTGATCTTGATTTACATCAATATCAATACTTCCGTTGTTGTTATCGATATCGATAAAACTTTCTTGTTCTCCCATCATAAATGGGTTTTGATTTGCATTTGCGAACATTATAAATCCCCCTATCTAGTTTATAGTATTCAAAAACTAGTTTTGTGTATAAGAAAAAAGCATAGAAAAACTATCAAGTTGTTTGATAGTTTTTAGAAAAGTATCATTGCTAACATTAAAATAAGTAATGATGCTAAAGCAATACATCCGATTATTTTTAATGACCATTTGACCCAAGTAGTATATTCTACTCCGGCAATAGCTAAACCTCCCATAATAGCACCACAAGTTGGAGTAATTAAATTTACTAAACCGTTGGCTGCAACAAAAGTCATAATGGTTCCTTCAACACTATAACCAAGTTCTGCTGCTAAAGGTCCCATAATTGGAGTAGATAGAGTTGCTAGTCCAGATGAAGATGGTACTAAAACTGATAAGATTATATGAAGTATATAGTTAAGTGGAGTAAATAATAATACTGGCATATCACTTAATGCTTCAGCAGCATTATAGATAATATAATTATCTAAATAAGTAACGCCCATTAAATACGAAGCTCCACGAGCTACTGCTATGATTAGAACAACGCTCATCATATCAGCTGCTCCAGATACGAAATTTTCTACTATTCCTTTTTCTCCTTGTTTATTGACAATTCCAATTATGATTCCTATTATTAAAAACCATAAAGTAGCATCCATAAAATACCAAGTTCCTAAAGCATTTCCGGTTAAGAATGATGAAAATGATAAAATACTAGCATCGCCAAATTCTCCCCATGGAATAAAGCCAATAATCATTATTAAGAATGTTATTCCGAATAAAATTAAAGTAACTTTTTGTTTGATTGTTAATTTAGCTTCTTCACTTTTATCTACTTTCTTGCCATATTTCCTTTCCATAGTTTTTTGTTCTTGTAGTGATAAAAAGGTTGAGCCTTTATCCTTCTTAACTTTAGCTGCATACATCATAGTAAATATTACGGCGATTGCTAAGGATACTAACCATAAAGCTATACCAATAACTATTATAGTTCCTTGATTTACCGCAATGGATTCCGGTAAGGCACTTATAGCAGCACCATTAGCAAAAGGATTTACTGTTGATCCTAATACCCCGGTTCCTGCTCCTAGTAGGACTACTGCTGAAGCAACGATAGTATCCATTCCTGCAGCTACCATAGTTGCTGCCAGTAAAGCATAGAAGCCTACTGTTTCTTCAAGCATTCCATAAGTAGTTCCTCCTACTGAGAAGATGAACATTAAAATTGGGATTAAAATTAATTCTTTTCCTTTTAACTTTTGGACTAATACTTTTACTCCTGTTTCTAAGGCTCCAGTTTTTTGAATAATGTTTAAAAATCCTCCCAGAATAAAGACGAAAATACAAACATCAATTGCATCGGCAAAGCCTTCGATTGGGGACATTAAAACATTAGCTAAGGTAGCTTTTACTACACCACTTCCATTTACTATTTGATCTCCTACAAATTCTGCTGTTGGAAGAAAATGAGTTAAAACTCCTAATAGAATTATAAGAACTAAAATTATAGAAAATGCTGATATTCCAAATTTAAAGTTCTTTTTTCTAGTGGTCTTTTTTTTGTTTTTCATTTTCTTTTCCTCCTCTTTACTAGAACATATTACTGTTCCGGTTAAACCATTCATTGCTTCATAAGCTTTATCTAAAGATGTTATAATGGCTTTTTTATTTGTATTTTTAACAAATTTTAAACAAGCCTCTACTTTAGGAAGCATACTTCCTTCTTTGAATTCATTATTTTCTATGTATTTATCTGCTTCTTCTAAAGTAAGATAATTTAATTTTTGTTCATCAGGCTGTTTAAAATTTATACAAACCTTTTCAATGTCGGTTAGAATTAATAGACCATCAGCTTTTAGTTTTTCAGCTAGGAGAGCACTAGATAAATCTTTATCGATTACAGCATCAATTCCTACTAATTTATTATTTTTATTTATAACAGGGATGCCTCCTCCACCACAAGCTATAACTATATTGCCTTCATCTAACAAATCTTTAATTGAATCAAGTTCAATTATGTCAGTAGGACTTGGTGAAGCTACTGTTCTTCGGTAACCACGTCCTGAATCTTCTTTAAAAATATAACCTGTTTCTTTAGCTATTTCTTGGGCTTTTTCTTTTGTATAGAAGTTCCCTATTGGTTTAGTAGGATTTTTAAAAGCTTTATCTTTTTTATCTACTAAGACTTGAGTTACAACGGAAACACAATTTTTATTTATTTTTCTTTTATCTAATTCATTTTGAATTGATTGCTGAAGATGGTAACCAATGTATCCTACACTCATAGCACCACATTCAGGAAAAGGCATACTTTCAGAAGAATTTTCCATAGCATTTTTAATTTTTCCTACTTGAGGACCATTGCCATGAGTTATAACAAGATTATATTTTTCTCCTAAATCTACTAATTCTTTAGCAGTTTTTTTGACTAGTTTTAGTTGCTCTTCATTGGTTTTTCCTAAAGCATTACCTCCTAGAGCAACTACTAAAAGTTTTTTCATTTTAAAGTTGCATATATAACAGCTTTAATAGTATGCATTCTATTTTCAGCTTCTTCAAATACTTTGGATTTAGGAGATTCGAAAACTTCATCGGTTACTTCCATTTCTTTGATGCCATATTTTTCATATATTTCTTTACCTATTTTAGTGTCAGTATTGTGAAAAGATGGTAGACAATGCATAAAAATAGCATCTTTATTAGCTTTATTCATAATATCGGTAGTTACGCGATAAGGAGTTAAGAGTTTGATTCTTTCTTCCCAAACATTATCAGCTTCTCCCATTGATACCCAAACATCAGTATAGATAATATCTTTATTTTTACTACCTTCATTTACATCACTGGTTAAAGTTATAGTACTACCTTCTTTTTCGGCTATTTCTTTAGCTTTGGTTACTAATTCTTCTTTAGGCCAAAGTTCTTTAGGAGCACAGCAAGTGAAATTTACTCCCATTTTAGCACTCATAATCATTAGGGAATTACCTAGATTGTTTCGAGCATCTCCAAAAAATACTAGATTTAATCCTTTTAAATAACCAAAATTTTCATAGATAGTCATGAAATCGGCAAGCATTTGAGTAGGATGAAATTCGTCGGTTAAACCATTCCAAACAGGTACTTTACTATATTCTGCTAACTCTTCAACAATATCTTGAGAAAAACCACGATATTCAATACCATCATAAATGCTACCTAAGACTCTAGCGGTATCTTTAATAGTTTCTTTTTTACCAATTTGAGAACCGGTTGGACCTAAATAGGTTACTCCCATACCTAAATCATAACCTGCTACTTCAAATGAACATCTAGTTCTAGTAGAATCTTTTTCAAATATTAAAGCTATATTTTTATTTTTTAAATAATTATGAGGTTCATTATTCTGTTTTTTTCTTTTAAACTCCATCGCTAAACCAATTAAATATTTTAACTCTTCAGGGGTATAATCTAATTCTTTTAAAAAATCTCTTCCTTTTAAATCCATAATCTTAATCCTCTCTTATTAAAGGCATACTCATACAACGAGGGCCTCCTCTTCCTCTTGATAATTCGGCACTTCTTATTTCTAGAACTTTTATTCCAAATCTTCTTAAAACTTCATTCGTGACAGTATTTCTATCATAGACTACTACTACTCCTGGAGCAATAGCTAAAGTATTGGAACCATCATTCCATTGTTCTCGTTCTGAAGCTACTTTATCTCCTCCAGCACAAGGTATTAAAATAATGTCTTTGTGAAGATAATCTTCTAATATTTTTTCTAAAGAACCACTTCTGGCTTTGACATTTATTTCGTCTTCTTTAGCACCTTTGGTTATTTCGTAAACTTTTAAAGTGTGCATAATACCTGGATGATAAGTAAATTTATCATAATCAATTTGAGTAAAAACTGTATCTAAGTGCATAAAAGCACGACTTACTGGAATATCAAAGGCTAGAATAGTTTCTATTTTAGATGTTTTATCTTTAAAAATATCTTTAGCTAGTTTTTCAATAGCACCGGCGCTAGTTCTTTGCGAGATGCCAATTGCTAAAGTTTTTTCATTTAAATTTAGAACATCGCCACCTTCAATGTTGTATTCATTATATCTATCATAGTATTTTGGTACATCTTTATAATCGGGATGATAAGAGAAAATATATTCAGCATAGATAGTTTCTCTATTTCTAGTTTCAGAATACATTTTATTTAAACTTATACCATTTCCTATTGAGGCAAAATTATCTCTAGTAAAGTAAAGATTAGGCATTGGGGCCGCAACAAAAGAAGAATCTGGTTCAATCATATCTACTAGGGATTTACCTTTTTTAGCTTTTTCAGTAACAATTTCTTTGATATTTATCCCTTCCATTGTTTTTAAAACTAATTGCCTGTTACTTTTAAAATCCATTAAATATTCATATACTAAGGTTCTATATTTAGGAGTTCTTACTCCGGCTTCATATATAAACTGAGTAATGAATGTTTCTTTTAAATCTGGATTTAAATCTAGTACTTCCGTCATTAAATCTTCTAAATACACTACTTCTACTCCATTATCTTTTAAAATTCTGGCAAATTGGTCATGTTCTTCTTGCGCTACTGGAAGATATGGAATATCATCAAATAGTAAATCCTCTAAGGTCTCAGGAGTTAAATTAAGAAGTTCGTTTCCTGGCCTATGAAGTAATACTTTTTTTAATGGTTTAATTTCATTTTTAACATTGATCACACTTATCTACCTCTTTCCCTATTATTCATTATCATTATAGCATATAATTTTTTTTAATGACAATAGAATTGTTTTAAGTTTAGAAAAAAATGAAGATTGACACTTATTTTTTAATTATTACAAAAAAAATAAGCATTCTATTAAAGAATAACTTATTTTAGTTTATTAAAATTCATAAGCCATAATTTTTTCACCATTTATATCATACTTGCCATTAAATTTAAATCCTAATTTTTGATATAGTTTTATAGCAACTTTGTTAGAATCATAGACACTTAAATAGACTTTATCAGTATTATATTCTTTTTTCATTATTTTAAGTAATTTTAAAATAGCTCTTTTTCCATATCCTTTGGATTGGAATTTTTTATCTATTAGCAATCTATCTAACCAAGCTTCTTTGGATGAAGTTCCATCAACATAACCATACATAGCAAAGCCTACTAAGGTTTGGTTATCATATATTCCAACGGTTTTCCATCCTTCTTCTTTTTTAGAATCTAATATACATTCATGAACAGTTTCGATATAACTGGTTTGGCTAGGATTAACCCTTAAGTTTTCAACTTGTTTTATATTATTAGGGTTGACACTTTCAAAGTGCAAGTCCATAATTCATCTCCTTTTTATATTTATATAGTATCATCGGGCTAATACTCTTATAGTAAGAGTATTTTTTTCTTTGTTATAAAAAATTAAAGAATTACACAGTATCAACCTCTACTTTATAATAAGATTTTTGGCATTAATTAATATTGATAACTTATTTTTATTAACTAAAGTAAATTATCTATATTTTATTATATGACAAATATTGCTAATGCATTAATTTTTATATCCATATGCAAAAGCTATAGACATTATACACTATTTTAAGCTAAATGTCAAATTTTACAGTTATAATCAAGATAATATAGATTTATTATGACATTTAAAAACTATTAGTTAACTATGGAACTAATAGCTTTAAAAAAGAAAATCTTTGTTCTCACTAAGTTGGTTAAGTTATTCAGCTTAGACTTTTTAGACTTCCCTTTTATTCTAATATTAGTATATATTATACATTTTGTTTTGTAAATTACTTTACCTAAATTTTACATACATTTTACTTAAACAATAGCATATATAGTTTAGCTCCTAAAACTTGAAAGAAAGGAGCTCGGTAAATTAGTTTATCATTTTCAGACATAATTGCTTGGTACATTTTATTAACAATGGAGTTTAATTTTCTCCTTTCTATAAAGGAAAACATTACTTTTTGATTATCATTTATACTTTCGATATCTTCTTTATAAATTTCATTATTTAATAACTCTTTGTTTTCGATCATAAGTTCATTAAATCCTGTCTGATAAGCTCCTGGTTCAATTAATTTTATACTAATATTTAAATTTGTTTTTTTAAGTTCTTTTTTCAATGCTGTAGCAATAGTAATTAGAGCAGATTTTGTAGCACAATAACTACCTAAAAAAGGAATAGGAATAAGTCCTGCTAAAGAAGAAGTAATTAAGACTTTGCCTTTTTTATTTTTTCTAGTTTCTATATATAATTTGGTTAATTCTAAAGTACCAAAAAAATTAACTTCAAAATTCTCTCTAATTTTAGAAACACTTAAATTAAGAAGAGAGCCTCCTGTTCCGATACCAGCTTGATTTACTAGACAGTCTATATCTAATTTAGTGATAAGATTGCGATCTTCTCTTTTAGTTATATCTAATTTCATAACACTTACTCGGTCATTATAATCTATTTCTTTTATTTTTTTAACTACTCCAAGTATTTCATTTTTATTATGAACACATAGATAAACATAATGACCATTTTTTATTAATTTTTTGGTTAATGCATATCCTATTCCAGATGTTGCTCCAGTTATTAAAACATTCATATAATCACCAGTATTAGTATGGATAAAAAAAGAATTATTAAAATTATTTTTAACAATTCTATTAGATAGATACTAATTTTTTTATGTTTTTATTTAACATATATATTTATTTATCTTAGGTATTTGTTTTATACCTTTAATAGAAAAATATGATATTATGAATAGCACACAAGTAAAAATTGGAATTGCTATTAAAGATGGAATACTATTTAAATTTATCAATTTTTTTAATATATCTAAAAATATACCATGAATTAAATATATTCCTAAAGAATATGGGGCTACTTTATTTATGAAATTAGATATATTTGGTTTTAAATCTTTTAAATTTATTAAAATGTAAATAAATACTGATAATGAATTTAAGACTGTAAAAATATTTATATAAGTGAAATATTTTTTATAATAGGTTCCTGTTACTTCAGACATAATTAAAGTAACTATTAAAATAATGGCATTGGAAGCAATAAAAGTAAGTAATAATAATTTATTATAATCTTTTAATTTTTCTTTTTCTTTATAATTTTTATATCTTTTATAAATGATGTGCCCTATTAAGAAGTATCCTAAATAATAGGTTCCTGAAATGATTGGTACTTGATAAGTTATACTGGTTCCTATCATTAGTTTAAGGACATAACATATTCCATTAAAGAAAAGCCATAAAATTATAAATAGGTCTTCTTCTTTTTTAGTTAAATTTTTTGCCATTTTACTTATAAAAGGAAGAGCTATATAAATTGTAATAATAGCATACATAAACCATAGATGAGCGCGTTCTGGGTTAAAGAATAAAGCTAAAATATTATCAGGTTTTATTCCTGAAAAGAAATATTGCCAAATTAGATATACTAAGGTCCAGATTCCTAAGACTATAACCATTTTTTTAATTCTGTTTAGATATTTTTCTTTAGACTGTTTTTTTGGAATTAATAAGGCTCCACTTATCATAAAAAAGATAGGAACACTTATTCTTGCCATACCATTAAATAAGCAAGCAAATAAATAAGAGGCATTTGATATAGAATCCATTTCTCTACAATAGCAGTTAGCAAGATGAATTACTATTACTAAAAACATAGCTAATACTCTCATAAAATCTAAGGTTTGATCTCTTTTACTCATTTTTACTTCACCTAAATAAAGTATACCACACAAAAAAAGAAGATGAAATAATCATCTTCAAAAATATTTATTATTATGGAGTTGGAACAACTTCAGGCTCATCTGGTACACAAACTCCATTTTCTAAATGTTGTCCTTCTTCACAAGTTGGAGTTTCTGGTACGCAAGTATTTCCCTCTAGAATTTCTCCTTCACCACATGTTATTGGTACACAGGTGTTTCCTTGTAATTCTTGTCCTGTTGGACATGATTTTGGAACACATTCTCCATTTACTAAATTTTCATTAGCTCCGCAAGTTGGAGTTGTTGGCTTTTTAGTTGTAGTATTATTACTAGAACTATTTGACTTTTTATTACTTGAAGATGAAGAAGATTTTGATGAGTTAGAAGAACTTGAACTACTTGATGAAGATGATGAACTTGATGAACTAGAAACTTGTGATTTAGTTACAGAATGAACATCACTACTTGTATCATTATAAGAAGATTTTAATACTTCTCCACTTGCTACTTTATTTATTTGTTCTTTAGCTTTAGTTACTGATTCTTCATCTGGAACCATAACATATAATTCTTGATATGGATAAGTATGAGTAAATTCATAACTTCCGGTTCCCGTTACACTTTGAGAAGTAATGGTCCATGAAGCATTGTCTTTTAATTGCATTTTAGCTAAACTAGTCATAGATTTAGTTGGCATATTAGTTAAAATACTATCTTGTAGTGAATTAAGTAAACTATTATATCTAGTTATAATACTTGGACTAGTGCATTTTCTAAATATAGCTTCAATCATAGCTTGTTGATTTTTTCCTCTTTGGTTATCACCATCAGAGAAGGCTTTTCTTTCTCTTACAAAGAATAAAGCTTCGGTACCATCAACACTATTATAACCTTTAGTAAAGTTGTATCCATTAAAAGTTTGGAAAGAGTATTCTGAGTATACTTCTACTCCTCCAAGGGCATCTACTATTTTTTGAAGACTACTAAAATTAACTTTGAAATAGTAGTTAATTTCTATTCCCATTAAATCTTCAATAGTTTTAATAGAAGTATCAATACCATAAGTACCAGCATGAGTTAATTTATCTTTATAACCAGTAGTATCATGTAATTGAACAAAATAGTCTCTTGGAATATTAGTCATTAAAATTTGTTTTGTTTTTGGATTTATAGTTAAAATCATATTTACATCACTTAAAGATGTTTCTAATACTTCTCCATATTGATCCATTCCACTTATATAAACATTGAAAACATCTTTAGTAACATCAACTTCTTTAGATTCTACTTTAGCTCTTACTTTGAATGTATAAATAACTCTAGTTTCTCCGCTGAACCCACTTAAGGCGTTTTCTTCAGTTTGATTATTTCCAGAGGTGTCCAACATATTTTTTTGAGTTTCTTCTACTAAAATAGCTTCCGTTTCAGCATTTAAAACTGAGGCTCCTAATCCTTCTAGATTTCCATATCCTTCATTAGTAGTAGTTACAGTTTGCCCTAGTTTTTCAAGTGATTTGTTAGAGGCATCACTATTATCATTATAATACCCTAGAGTTTGTCCAGCGATATCTCCTATTTCTTCATAGTTACTATCATTTTTAACTACTACATGATAGGTATAAGTTTTATATTGTTGACTCATATCATCTAAAACTCCAAAAGTTTTATATATAAAGTAAGATCCTACTAAAAATAAAATAGAAAATAATATGGCTAAAACGGCAACGATACGTTTTGGTTTCTTTTTAACTTTTTTTCTAAAGAGAAAGAAGTTAAAAATAATATTAATTAATAATAGTGCTCCAATTATAATAGCAAGATATTTCATAGGTAAAATATTTACATATAGTATCATTCCTAATAAAGCAAGAGATGATAACAGTAAAATAATTCCTATAAATTTATAAAAATCTAATCTTTTATTTTTTTTCTTTTCTTTATTCTTTTTTCTCATTTTTTTCACCTTCTAATTTTTTAATTATTTCTATATAAATTATTAAATATATTGTTGCTGCGATAAAACCTCCGAGTACATCTGATGGAAAATGCACTCCTAAATAGATTCTACTAATTCCTATTAGGGCTATTAAAATTATTAGTATTCCTGACCATAAATATTTTATATTTTTAGAAAAGTTACTTTTTATTATTAAATAAATTAAAAAACCATAAAATGCCAGGGAAACAAATGAATGTCCACTAGGATAAGAGTAACCTGTTTCTATTACTAAAGAATCAAATGGTCTTTCCCTTATAAAAAATAACTTTAGTAAAGTATTTATTATCGTAGCGATTATCAAATTAAATGTAATGTAAATACCATATTTTTTATTTTTTATAAGTATAATACTTAATAATGATAAAGGTACTAATATAAACCAACCTCCAAATGATGTTAATATTTTAAAAATACTTGTTTTTGTATCGGTAATATTTCTAATATGGTTTATAAAAAAATTATCATACCAAGCAATATTACCTGTCGTTACTAATATTGTTAAAATTACAAAAAGAGTTATTAATACGGCAATTACTATATATTTTTTAGTTTTGATATAATCACCTCATTATAATTATACCATTACTTTAATAATGATATTAATATTAAAATAAAATATTTAATAAATTTTACATGAACTGTTTACTATCTTTATAATAATTTTAAATAGTAACATAGTAATTTTATCACAATAAATGTATTTATTCAAATTTTTATCAGAAAGTGTTAATCCTTTTTTAAAAAGATACCTTATCATTAATAAAAAAGATTCCGATATA
>ERZ824488.1734-NODE-1734-length-22406-cov-23.023041_pt1 | contig 22406 bp, 29 predicted proteins | sample MGYA00519936_ERZ824488 | MGnify/ENA primary metagenome ERZ824488 (study PRJEB31778, sample SAMEA3449153) | human gut metagenome | biome: human gut; feature: human-associated habitat; material: faeces | place: United Kingdom | collected 2010/2012 ... | reverse complement strand
AAAAACTCTCACCCAAAACGCAAAATTTTTCAAAAAAATTTGAGAGCCGCCAAAAGGCAGCTCTCAATGGGTGAATGTTCGGTTATTTCCTCTGCCCGAAGCGGAAAGCGGACAGCTTTCCCGCCGCCACCAGCAGCACCGGCAGGGCGTAGGCCGTGTATCGCGCCGCGCCGCCGTGGGCGATGAGCAGATTGTAGATGGCGTGGAGGGTGATGGCCGCGCCCAAGAGGCCGCAGGTGCCCGCGATCTTCAGCCACGTCCGCTGCCACGCATAGGCAAGCCCGCCGCCCACGATCAGACCGCACAGCACATGCATCGCGCCTGTGCCGAAGCCGCGGAAGAAGATGAAGGAGAAGCGGTCCGCTCCGTTCTGGATGAGATAGCAGACGTTTTCAAAGGTGGCGAAGGCGAGGGCAACTGTTATTGCCGCAGCCTTGATTTTATCCCCCTCCGGCTCAAACACCAGTAGATAGAACACCAGCGGCAGCAGCTTCATGATTTCCTCCACCACCGGCGCGATCTCCGCCGTGGCGGCAAGGGCGTCTGCCTGACATACCGCCGCGAGGAAGGTGTTGATATAAGCCGAAAGCAGGCACACCCCCATTCCGGCAATGCAGAACAGGAAGAAGCGGAGCTGCCGCCTGCCCATGCACAGGGCGGCCACCAGCAGGGGAGACACCATGCACAGAAAGATGTTTTCGATGTAGGTCATGCTTCCACCGCCTTTCTCATGGCGGGCAGCAGCCCGAAAATGGCGAGCGTCAGCAGCATATCGCACCAGAAGGTAGGGCTTTCCGGAGAGGTGTTCGGCCAGAAGCAGCCCACCGTCCAGAGCAGGTACTCCGCGAACGCAAAGCACAGCACGCCGATGTGGAAATACCGCATATTCCACGCCGCGCCCGTCTGCCCATTGGCGTAGACCAGTCCACGAATGGCGCAGAAGGAGAGCCATACCATCATGCCGCACCAGATCAGGTTGGAGAGAATGTCCCCGAAGGTGCAGTAGAACGCCAGCAGCGGAAGGCCGAACGCAGGCGCAAGCCATGCCCTGCGGCAGCGGAAGCTGCGCTCATCTGCTCCCTCCAGAGTGGCCTGCAAAATGCGCAGGAAAATTACGCTCGCCACCCAGCCGAACTCCGACACATAAAAGACCCGCGGCGTGGTATCGAACAGCAGCAGATACAGCGTCCAGTAGAGCGCGCCGAGGGCAAAGCAGCCGTAGAAGCACAGCAGCAGGAAATACGCCTGCCTGCGGCTTTTCCGGTAGGCGATGCCCGAAAGCAGCGCGCCGACGAACGTGACCAGCAATTGCAGCAGGTTCTCAATCAGCTCCATGAATCCCCTCGCTTTCCTCGTCCTGCCCGTCCTCCCGGCTCATCTGGCGCAGCCGGAAGCACAGAACGGTCACGCACACGCCAAGTAAAAACGCTAAAAGCCCGATAACAATGTATCCCAAGGCAGCGCCGCCGTGAAAGATGCTGGCCGCCGTTTCAAAGCCGGAATAATTGCCTGTCTGGATGTGTGCGGCAATGCCGGGCATGGCGAAGGACGCGCCGATGAGCAGCGCAAGGCACGCCGCCACAGAGGAAGCTATGGTGATCGTATTGCGCCGCCGCCGTTTCGCCCGCTCAATTTTGGCGATGCGCCGCTTGGTCTCCGCGACCCGTTCCTCATGACTCCGCATTTGTGATTCCCTCCCGTTCCAGCAGCCTTCGCAGGCTCTCTTTTCCGCGATACACCATGTTGGTGATCTGTTTTACCGTTTTCCCCGTGACCTCCGCCGCCTGCGTGTAGCTCATGCCTTCAAAATAGGTGAGATAGAGGACTTCCCGATAGTCCGGGTTCATTTCATCCATGCAGAAATGCAGGATGCGGTTTCGCTCCTCAGTCTGTATAACCTCCTCCGCCAGCAGCCGTCCGTCCGGCTCGCCGGTCAGTGCGTCGAGGCTGAACAATGGCTTTCGTTTGCTCTTATGACGCAGCGCCATGTGCCGCGCCGCCTTATAGAGATACGCCTTGAAGCCGCCGTCCCGGATCTTCGGCTTTTTCGTGAACAGATAGGCGAAAACATCCAGCATCAGCTCCTCAGACTCGTGAACGTCGTGCAGATAGCCGTCAATATACAGGGTCAGGGGGTCGCCGTATTTTTTCATCAGGGCATTAAGCCCTTCGTCGTCGCCGCTCAGATATTGGCGGTAAAAAACCTCGTCGCAGGTCATAACGTTCACTTCCTTTTTGCGGATGCTTCCAATGCAGAGGGGTATCCGTCAGGTGCTTGTCCTGCCGGGGTCGCGGCGCTGTTCCTGAAAGCGCGGGTCGGATGGCTTTTCCGCGTTTTCCGGGATCGCCCATGAGCGCCCGAACCGGGACGCACCGGGGATCCGCCCCTCGGCGCAATATTGGTTGACCCGCCGCTCTGACACGCCCCAACGGTAGGACGCCTCCCGAATGGAGATATAGCCCTTGATCCCGTTCATACCGCACCTCCGCATGGATAATACTCAACACGATACATTATATACGAATATCCGAAGAAACACAAGGAGCAGGAGAAGAATGAAGTCTGTTATGAAAAACAGCACACCCGATTGTTTAAAACCGGGTGTGCTGTTCTGCAGCGCAAATGGTTTATTCAAACAGGGTCTCCAAATAACCGCAAAGGGCAGAGGACATCTCTTTGATGTCGGCGCCGGAGGTATTCACGAGAAGGTCGTAGTTTTCCCGCGCACCCCATTTCTGTTCGCTGAAGAAAGCGTAATACTTTGCGCGGTTGCGGTCAATCTCTGTAATCCGTTTCTTCATCTGCGCTTCTGTCAGGTTCTCGCCCTCCGGACGGCGCTCCATACAGCGTTTGATTCTGCTCTCCATATCTGCATAGGCAAAAATACGCACAGGCTTCTGCTCCCGGAGAATATAATCCGCGCAGCGCCCGACGATGACGCAGTCGGATTTGAGGGACAGTTCACGAAGCAGCTCATGCTGCTTTGTATAGATGGAAAGATCCGGATAGAATGTGGGTTCTGATGTCAGATAAATGCTGTGTCCGGTATGAATGGGGAAATGCATAATTGGGCGCTTTTCCTCAATCCGCCGGATATACTCCTCAGAAAGTGCGGTTCTTTTTGCAATCTCTGTTATGATCTCCTGATCGTAGTAGGCAATCTGCAGCTTTTCCGCAATTCGGTATCCAAGCTCGCGGCCGCCGCTGCCAAATTCACGGCCGATGGTGATAATCCGTTTCATATTGTACTCCTTTCCTGCAAAGTCCTTTGGGTTAGGTTGATAATAACTGCGCATGAGCCGGGGCTGAAATAGTATGAAGCAATGGGTGAATGCAAGCTTTCATAAGACTTCACTCCCTTTTTGAATTATATCATGAGATGCATACTGATAGCAACCTGAACTGCGGATCATGTCAATAGCATGCGCAGCCTGCCCAAGGTGCTTTTTGTTGAGGTGGGGTCACATTTCGTCCTTTTTCCTCTGCTCCAAAAGCCAGGCTGTCATGTCACGCAAGGTCTCCTCCACCGGGCGCGGATGATATGCAAAGCATTCCGATGCTGCGGCATGACTGAATTGCCCGTTTGAGGCAAGGACGGCAACGGAATAAGGGGTGAAAAACAGCTGCTTTCGCTCCTTCAGGCTACGGCGTTCATAGTATGGAGCCGCCAGCCTTGCAAGCCCCAACGGAAGGCAGATGGGGCGATACTTCAGCTTTGCAGTCTTTCCCACGAGTTGAAGCATCCTGCGAATGGTGACATAGTGGCCGGACAAAATATAGCCTTTGCCGGGCTCTCCGCTTTCGGAGCAGTCGAGAATGCCTTTTGCCACATCCCGTACATCCACAAAGTCATATCCGCCGCGAACGGCAAAGGGCAGCCTCCCGGCAAGAAAGGATTTCGCCATTGAGGTAAAGCTCCCTCCCTGTATGTCACCCGGCCCGATGATCCCAGACGGGAGAACGATGCTGGCATTCAGCCCGCGCTCCGCCGCATTGAGAACCAACTCCGTTGCAATTGCCTTGCTCTTTGCGTAATCGCCGTCCACAAGCCCCGGAGAGAATTCGCAATCCTCCGTAATAATGCAGCCTTTCGGCTTTTCCGGTATGGCATGGACGGAACTGACATAGACCATTTTGCCCACATCATGCTCCATACATTGCCGGAGAACTCTCCATGTCCCACCTACATTGACCTGATAGAGCCTCGAACCGGGTCTGGAGGCGACGGAGACGACACCAGCGCAGTGAATTACACAGGTACGGCTGTCGGCATCCGCGAAGAAGTCTGTCAGCGAGTTTTCCGCACACACATCACCGATGACGGTATGGACTTCTTTGGGGAGCAAATTGATATAGGGGTCATCATGCAGCACAAGCGCATGCACCTGCGCCTTGCGGCGTACTAGCTCCTCCGCAACAGCCCTGCCGAGGAAGCCGGTAGCGCCTGTAACAAGATATTTATCATACATTCAAAAAGCCTCCTCTCTCAAATAAGCATACAAGTGTTGATTATCTTTCACGAGTACAGTATACTTGAGGAGGAAGGCAGAAACAATCAGCACTTGCCATACGGCTGAAAGAAAAGCAACACTGTCTGTTGAACTGTTGATAATCTTTGTAAACTTTTTTAGAGGGACTCTATATGGAGAAGATGGATGCAAGGAAACGCTATACGCAAATGGTGCTCAAGCAGTCTTTTCTGAAGCTGCTGAAGGAAAAACCTGTAAACAGAATTACGGTGAAGGAGGTTTGTGCGCTGGCGCAGCTTAACCGTGCCACCTTCTATGCCCATTACAGCGATTGCTTTGCCCTGATGGAGAGCATTGAGAATGAACTCATCGACGCATTTGAGAAATCCCTTCGCTATGTCAATTCGTTTGATGTGACGGCGCTGATCGAAGCCATCTACGATATGGTCGATCAGAATCAAACGGCGTGCCGCGTCCTGATTTTGGGGAATACAAACTCAACGGTCCTCATGCGGATGATTGCCCTGGCCAAGGAGGACAGCATTGCCTACTGGCGGAAAGAGCTGCCCAATGCCAGCGAAACAGATCTTGAGATGATGTATACCCATCTGTCAAATGGTTTGATGCATGTCGTTGTGGAGGGCTATGACAAGTACAGCAAGGATGAGATAATCCGCTTTGTCAGCCGCGTGGTGAAAGCCAGTCTTTCACTGTTCCGATCGCCCCAAAGACCTCTTGCTTAACATAGACCTTATGCTTGAATGGTATAATAAGCTTTGCAAAATGGTCGATGGTCAAAGGAAAGGATGGAGCAGATTATGAAATCATTTCGGCAGACAATACTGGCTATATGTGTTATTCTTATCGCTTCCGCATTCGCGGGCTGCGGTGCGGATACTGATTTGCCAGATAAGCGTCCGGCATTGGAAAAAATTGAATACACGAACCTGAACGACAGTGGATCGAGGGAGCTTTTGCAGGAGCTGCTCTCCGATGCAGGCGTGTCAGATGGGCGTATTCAGGGCTTTTTCCGCCGTGTGGACCACTTTAATGACAGCGTGAAGCAGGAATGGCTTACGGATGGCTTTGAGGAAGCAGGGATGCTGTATACGAAATATGACCCTTATACAATGCAGGACGAATGGACGGCGAAGAACGGGACGTTTCCGGGCTATAACTGCCGGATCACCGCCATGAACTTGTTTGGGGACTTCCTCTCCGTGAGCGCAGACTCTCAAATCAATGCTGGTGAAGATGTGCTGTTTGTGGACGAGGAAACGCTGAAAACAGATCCCGATGCGCTGGGCGGAAGCAGCCTTGCAGATTTCCGCGCACTGTATTCCTCCATGAAGGCGGAGGATACCACGGAGATTAAGCGTCATGTACAAACCGTACAAGAGGAATGGGCTTCCCGCGGCGTTACCTTTCGGGAGAATGAAAGAATCCACCTCATCACGGTATTCTTCCATGATAAGCCGACCGAGGAGGAATCTCTGCTGTTTGTCGGGCATGTTGGCGTACTTTTGACGGCAGAGGACGGCGCGCTTTACTTTGTGGAGAAGGTGGCCTTTCAGGAGCCGTACCGGATGCTGCGCTTTGCCGACCGAACGGAGCTCAGCGATTACCTTATGGGCAAATACGATGTCTCATGGGGGCAGGATACGGCGCGCCCGTTTATAATGGAAAACGGCGAGCTCATGGAGGGCTGGCGGGCGAATCCCAACGGGGAAAAATAGACCGCGGGCCATTATCGAATTTTATTGACCGGAAGGAGAGCGAATACATGAAAAGGTACAATGTGGCGATATTGGGGGCCACCGGTGCGGTGGGCGAGCAGATGATAAAGGTGCTTTGGGAGCGAAGGTTTCCGATAGGCGGGCTCAGGCTGCTCAGCAGCGAACGCAGCGCGGGCGGCAGGATGGATACCCCGTTCGGAAATGCGGAGCTTGGGCTTGCCTGCGAGACCGCCTTTGAGGGGGCGGACATAGTGCTGGGGGCGGCGGAAAACGACATAGCAAGGCGCTTCGCGCCGGCGATAAGGGCGGCGGGAGCCGTATTTGTGGATAATTCCAGCGCCTTCAGGATGGATCCGGACGTGCCCCTCGTGGTGCCGGAGATAAACCCGGATGACGCATTGAAGCACAACGGCATAATAAGCAACCCCAACTGCTCGACGATAATCGCCCTTACGGCGGTCAACGCCATAAATAAGCTGTCGCCCATAGAATACATGGTGGTCTCCACATATCAGGCGGTGAGCGGTGCGGGGGCGGGGGGGCCGATGGAGCTGGAAGCACAGGTAGCCGCGCTGCAAAGGGGCGAGGCCGCGGAGAAAAGGGTGTTCAGGCACCAGATAGCCTATAACCTCATACCCGAAATAGGCGGTGCGGACGGGCAGGGCTATACCTCGGAGGAGATGAAGATGCAGAACGAGGGCCGCAAGATAATGCACCTGCCAGAGCTGCGCGTGACCTGCACCTGCGTGAGGGTGCCGGTAATGCGCTCCCACTCCATATCCGCAAGCATAGTCACAGAGCGCGAGCTTACGGTCGATGAGGTAAGGGAGGCCATAGCGGGCGCGCCCGGCTGCGTTTTGGAGGACGACATGGAAAGGCACATCTACCCCATGCCCCTCTTCACCGGCGGCTTGGACACGGTAGCCGTGGGGCGCATACGCAGGGATATAGCACTGAAAAACGGTATAGCCCTCTGGTGCTGCGGAGACCAGCTCCGCAAGGGCGCGGCGACCAACGCGGTGCAGATCGCGGAGCTCTTGATATCAAAATAGCCTTCATGGGGTAGGAGCGGCGGATCTTTAAAGGAAGTATGCCTGCGGGCATGGATGTGTACTAAAGCAGGCGAGGTGTTTCTATGCTGTTTTTTGAATCTCAAAATACCCTGCTGTGGGTCGGGCTCTCCGTAACGGCAGGCGCGTTCATCGTCCAGCTTTTGCTGTGCATAAGCAGGGCGCGCCTTTGCGTCAAGCTGATACCGCTATATTTTTTAGGGATATATGCGCTGTTTGTATTGCTGACGCTTACGGGCATTATTTGGAATGACACGAATTTCTATATTTCCGCCCAGCAGCTCATCGCCGTCATTTTGGCGGTCATAGGGGCGTTTGCCGGGGCGGGCATGGCCATAGCCTGGGCGCTGTACGGCCTGCTCCGCAGGAAGCTGCAATAAAAGGCAGCTATTCGCTGCCCTTGGCAAAGAGTCTGTTTTCTATATCCGCTACCGTGATGTGGGAAAGGTATGCGGCGCATTGCCCGTTAAGCTGACGGTACAGCCCGTCCATCACGCCTGCCATACCGGAGCAGATGGCGCAGTCCCGGTCAATGTCCCCGCTGTGCCACGCGCAGTCCACAAAGCGGGTATTTACCGCCTCCGCCACCTGCCGCAGTGTCAGCATCGCCGGGTCTGCCGTCAGGCGGTAGCCGCCGTCCAAGCCCTCCCGGGTCTCCACCATCCCCGCCTTTTTCAGCCCCACCATGACGCGGCGGACGCGGGTGGGGTTGGTGCAGATGTTCTCCGCCAGCGCTTCGCTGCTGAGGGAGCGTCCGCTGTGGCTCAGACAGACCAGCGCGTGGACGGCCAGATTAAAAGAACTGTCCACTCTTACCCCTCCTTCACAAGCTCGTAGGGCCAGTCGATGACACCGCCGAAGTCGTAGACGCTCTGATACCCCAGCGCCAGCAGCTTTTGGGCGGCATCCTTGCTGCGGCGGCCGCTGCGGCAGTAGATCAGCAGCGTGGATTCCTTGTCGGGCAGCGCCTCGGGCATTTCGCTCCCGATGCTCTCGTTAGGCACAAGGACGGCGTTTTCAATATGCCCGCCGTCGTATTCTTCACTGGTGCGGACATCCACCACCACGACCTCCTGCGAGACCATCATCTCATAGGCTTCCTCGGCACTGATCTTATGATACGCCGCCTTGTCTGTCATGTCCTCCGCCGTGTCTTCTTTTGCCCTGGACAGCGCGCAGCCGCTCAGCAGCGCAAGCGAGGCGGCAAGTGCCGCAAAAAGTAATATCTGACGCATAATTAACCTCCGATGCAACTGTGTGCGCTACTGATACAGTTTATACTGTGACTATAACAGATACAGTTGAAGCTGTCAAGGCTTTTTGAAGCAATTTTGGGGCGCAAGACCCTTGTGGCTGTTGACAAAGAGAGAAATATGGGTATAATAAAGGCAGAAGAATAAGACTTATTCTTGTATTTAGGAGGTTGGCAGTATGCCGAAATACGCAGAGGAGATATTGGCCGCCGTCACGGAGCTTCAGCGGCACCCCACGGCGGAGCAGGTGTTCATGGAGATGAAAAAGGAGCATCCCAGTATCGCCATTGGCACCGTGTATAAGCATCTGAACGCCTTGGCGGAGGAGGGTCTGCTGCACCGCATCACCGAGCCCGGGTCGCCGGACAGGTACGACCGGACGGAACGGCACGATCACTTGATTTGCAGCCGGTGCGGGAAAATCGCGGACGTTCACCTGCCGGATATGCAGAGCCGGATCGAGCACGCGCTGGGACGGGAGATCCTCTCGTATGATCTTAAAATCCGGTATATCTGTCCCGATTGCAGGGAACAGGAAGAAAACAACACTGAAGGAGTAGCACGATGAACGCTAACGTATCTAAGCTGCTCAACGAGCAGATCAACAAGGAGTTCTACTCCGCCTATCTGTATCTGGATTTTGCCAACTACTATGCCTCCGTCGGCCTGGACGGCTTTGAGAACTGGTACCGGGTACAGGCGCAGGAGGAGCGGGATCACGCCATGCTGTTCTATCAGTATTTGCAGAACAACGGCGAGGGTGTCACCTTTGAGGCTGTCACAAAGCCGGAGTGGGAACGGGGCGACCACATGACACCGCTGAAGAAAGCGCTGGAGCATGAGAAGCTGGTCACCTCCAGCATCGACGCCATCTACGCCGCCGCATACGAGGCAAAAGACTTCCGCGCCATGCAGATGCTGGACTGGTTCATCAAGGAGCAGGGCGAGGAGGAGAAGAACGCCGCCGACCTCATCACCAAGATGGAGCTGTTCGGCGGAGACAGCAAGGGGCTGTATATGCTCAACAGCGAGCTGAAGGCACGGGTCTACACCGCGCCCTCCATGACGATGGAATGACGCCGTCCCCCGATTCAGCAATCAAACCAAATAAAAAGAAAAGGAGATTAAACCATGTCACTTATTAACAAAGAAATCAGCGATTTTTCCGCACAGGCATATCAGAACGGAGAGTTTCGGACCGTGACCAAGCAGGATGTGCTGGGCAAGTGGAGCCTGTTCTTCTTCTACCCCGCAGACTTTACCTTTGTCTGCCCCACCGAGCTTGAGGATTTGCAGAACAAATACGCCGAGTTTAAGGCGGCCGGCTGCGAGGTTTATTCCGTATCCACCGACACACATTTCGTGCATAAGGCGTGGCACGACCACTCTGAGCGCATCAGCAAGATCACTTATCCCATGCTGGCCGACCCCACACATGCGCTGAGCCGCGACTTTGAGGTGTATATCGAGGAAAACGGCCTTGCAGAGCGCGGAAGCTTCATTGTGAACCCGGAGGGCAAGATCGTAGTATACGAAGTCAACGCAGGAAATGTGGGCCGCAATGCCGACGAGCTTCTCCGCAGGCTTCAGGCCAGCCAGTTTGTGGCAGAGCACGGCGACCAGGTCTGCCCCGCCAAGTGGCAGCCCGGAGCCGAGACCCTCAAGCCCAGCCTTGACCTTGTGGGCATGCTGTAATGGAGATGGAACAGCTCTATGATGTAATCGTGATAGGTGGAGGGCCGGCCGGACTTACGGCGGCCCTTTATCTTGCCAGGGCACGCTATCGCGTGTTGGTGGTAGAGAAGGAGCATTTCGGCGGCCAGATCACTATCACGAATGAGATCGTGAACTATCCCGGCGTAGCAAAAACCAGCGGCAGAGAATTGACGGACACAATGCGGCAGCAGGCAGAGGGCTTCGGTGCAGAGTTCCTGCTGGCCGAGGTCACGGCTTTTGAATTGGATGGGGACATCAAGACCGTGAAGACCGGGCGCGGAGAATACCGCTGCTTTGGCGTACTTCTGGCCACGGGCGCCCATCCGCGTATGATAGGCTTTCCCGGCGAGGCGGAGTTCCGTGGACGGGGCATAGCCTACTGCGCCACCTGCGACGGCGAGTTTTTTACCGGTAAGGAGGTTTTTGTCATAGGCGGCGGCTTTGCCGCGGCGGAGGAGAGCGTTTTCCTGACACGCTACGCAAAGCACGTCACCGTACTGATTCGCGGCGAGGACTTCACCTGCGCCGAGGCTGTGTCGCGCGCCGCTAAAGAGCATCCGAAGATCACTGTCCTCTCCCATACCGCAGTGGTGGAGGCCACGGGCGATACGGCTCTACGGAGCCTGCGATACAGAGATTTGAGAACCGGAGAGGAAACGGTTTTCGCACCGCATGGGGATACCTTCGGCGTGTTTGTGTTTGCAGGCTACGAGCCGGAAACGGCCTTGATCCGGGACAAAGTTGAGACTGACCCGAGAGGCTATATCGTTACGGACGGCTCGCAGCGGACGAACCTTGAGGGCGTATACGCCGCGGGCGACGTGTGCGTGAAGGAGCTGCGGCAGGTGGTCACCGCCGTGGGCGATGGCGCAAAGGCTGCGACTGCGCTGGAAAAGTATGCTGCAGCCATGCATGAAAAAACCGGTCTTCGCCCCCGAAAGCCTGAGATAAAAGAAACGAAGGCGGCATCCGGCGGCGAGGCTCAGCCCGAGGGGATATTCCCGCAGCAGGTAATGCAGCAGCTTGAGGCAGTATTTGAAAGGATGCAGGAGCCCCTGATACTGGAGCTTTGCCTTGACGAGAAGGCTATTACAGAGGAACTCCGCTCCTATATGGAGGAGCTTGCACGACTCACACCCAAACTCACAGTAAGGAAATCTACCGAAAGCGCTGAGCATGTGCCGCTGGTGCGTGTACTGCGCTCTGACGGCAGCGACTCCGGTCTCGCCTTCCACGGGGTACCGGGCGGACACGAATTTACTTCTTTTATCATGGGGCTTTATAACGTGGCCGGACCGGGACAGGCTCTTGACGGGGAAACTATGGGCCGAATAAAGGCTCTTGATGCACCTACAGATATGCAGATATTCGTTTCGCTGTCCTGCACCATGTGCCCGGAGCTGGTGATTGCAGCCCAGCACATAGCCGCCCTCAACCCTAATGTCAGGGCAGAGGCATACGATCTGAATCACTTCCCCGCCTTGAAGGAAACGTATAATGTCATGAGCGTACCCTGTCTCGTGCTGAACGGCGAAAAGGTGCTGTTCGGGAAAAAGAGCATAAGCCAGTTGCTGGACACGCTGGAACAGCAAGAGTAAAAGAGCCGATACACCGGATCGGCCCGAGGGATGATGGACGGAAGCAGTATATATCAGTTACTTGAGTAACTGCTGACGGTCTCTTCGCTGACAACGGCGTTGTGATAACCGGGGTTGATATGCGGCTGAAGCCAAGGCAGACTGCACACAGGCGACCTGCATTTTCTTCCACCAAGCGGTTAGAGTTGGCTAACTGAAATACAGAGCAGAAAGGAACATAAAGCTTGAACAAGGAAAAGGAGATCGAAACCGTTACCCTCATGGTACGCCGGTATTGCCGGGGCGTACATGGGACAAGGGGCGGGGCGCTTTGCCCGGCGTGCAATGCGCTGCTGGAATACGCCAGGCAGCGGCGGGACAGATGCCCGCACGGGGACAACAAGCCCTTCTGCTCAAACTGCCCCATCCATTGCTACAAGCCGGAAATGCGCCAACAGATGCGCGCCGTGATGCGGTATGCAGGACCGCGGATGCTGCTGAGCCGCCCCATACTGGTGCTGCGCCATATGGCGGAAACCATGCGAAGGAAAAGGAGAAACGCCCATGCCGGATAAACAGCTTTTGCGCCTCTTGGGCGAGGACAAACGATACATCTACCGCGCCGTGGTGTGGATGCTCACAGGCTCTTTGTGCAGCATCGGCTTTACGGCCTGCCTGTGCTATGGGCTTCATCTGCTCCTTATTGATGCGAAGGCGTCCCTCTATTTGCTTCCTTTCGTTTTGGGAGCGGTATGCGCGGCGGTGCGCTTTCTTGCCACGATTCGCGCCGCATCGGTGCGGGACAGGCTGGGGCGCAGCGTGAAGAAAAGCCTGCGGGCACAGCTGTACGCAAAGCTCCTGCGTCTTGGTGTGCGGGAGACGAAAACCGTGAAGCTGGCGGGGCTGACCCAGCTGGCCACAGAGGGCATCGAGCAGCTGGATCTGTACTATTCCTCCTACCTGCCGCAGTTTTTCTACGCCATGCTCTCGCCGCTGCTGCTGTTCGGCATCTGCGTATTCATCAACTGGCGCGTGGCGGCGGTGCTGCTGGCCTGCGTGCCGCTGATCCCGGTGTCCATCGTGGCGGTGTCCCGTTTTGCAAAGCGCATATTCGCCAAGTACTGGGGCAAATACACCGCCATGGGCGACGTGTTTTTAGACAGCGTGCAGGGGCTGAAGGAGCTGAAGCTCTTCCGCGCGGACGCAAGGCGGCAGGCGTATATGAACGAGAACGCCGAGGAATTTCGGAAAATCACTATGAAAGTCCTTGTCATGCAGCTTGCCAGCGTGACCATCATGGACCTTGTGGCCTTTGGCGGCGCAGGCATCGGTGCGGCGCTGGCGGTAGCGGGAACGCAGAACGGCGGAGGCATTGCCGCCGCGCTGTTTCTGGTGCTGGTGGCGGCGGAGTTCTTCCTGCCGCTCCGTGCCTTCGGAAGCGCCTTCCATGTGGCCATGAACGGGGTCAGCGCGGGGCGAATGATGCTGACGCTGCTGGAGGAGCCGGAGCCCGCATGGGGCGAGGCACAGCCCTGCGGCGGGCGGCTGGAGCTGGAGGACGTGCATTTTTCCTATGCGCCGGGGCGGGAGACGCTGCACGGCGTATCCGTTGTGTTTCCTGATCGAGGCATGACCGCCATCGTGGGGGAAAGCGGCTGCGGCAAGACCACCGCTGCAAAGCTTCTAACCGGGGCGCTGCGCCCCGGCTCCGGCCGGGTACTTTTAGACGGCAAGCCCGTGGAAAGCCTTGACAGGCAAGCGTATTACGCTTCCCTCGCCCATGTGAGCTGTGAGACCTTTCTCTTTCACGACACCATACGCGCCAACTTCCTGCTGGCAAATCCGCACGCGGCGGAGGAGGAGATGTGGCGGGCGCTTGCCCTTGTGCGGCTGGACGGCCTTGTGCGGGAGCGTGGCGGCCTTGATTTTGTGCTGAACGAGGACGCGGCGGACATCTCCGGCGGGCAGAAGCAGCGGCTGGCACTGGCCGTCAACCTCACCGCCCCCAAGCGGATCTATATTTTTGACGAGGCCACCGGCAACATCGATGCCGAGAGCGAGGGCATCATCATGGAGGTCATCCGCTCCCTCAGCACCTTTGCTGGCGTGACGGTCATCACCCACCGTCTGGCCAACGTGGCGGCAGCAGACAGCATTTTGTACATGGAGGACGGCCGTATCTGCGAGCAGGGCGACCACGCCTCACTGATGGCCCGGGGCGGACACTACGCCGCGCTGTTCTGCGCGCAGCGGGAGCTTGAGCAGGGCTATCTGGAGCTGATAAAGGAGGCGCAGGCATGAAAAAAGAGCTTTCCCGCAGAAGCGGCGTGCAAATCGCGGCGGAGCTGATGAAGCTCCTGGGCGGCAGGCTTTCCGCCGTTATGCTGCTGGCGGTATTGAACGGGAGCCTCGGCTTCCTGTGCGCCATGAGCGTACCTTTTTTCGGTGCTGTTGGTATCGCAAAAGCGCTGGGTGAGAGCATCCCCCTGTCCTACGGCGCCATTGCGGCCCTCTGCGTGGGCTGTGGCGTCCTGCGCGGGGGACTGCGGTATCTGGAGCAGTACGGCAACCACTATATCGCCTTCCGGCTGCTGGCGGTGCTTCGGGACAGAATTTTTACCAAGCTCCGGGCACTATGTCCTGCCAAGCTGGAAAGCCGGCAAAAGGGCAGCCTTCTCACCATGATCACGGCGGACATCGAAACGCTGGAGGTGTTCTATGCCCACACCGTTTCCCCCGTCTGCATCGCCGGGCTTGTATCATTGGCGGTGATGGTGGTCACAGGGCTTGCTGCAAGCTGGTATCTGTCCCTGATCGCGGCGGCGGCCTATTTGTGCATCGGCGTTCTGTTGCCCCGGTTCTTCTCCCGCCGCATGGCCGAGACCGGTATGCGGTACAGACGGGAGCTTGGGGACTTCGGCGCGTATTTTCTCGACAGCATCAAGGGCATACGGGAACTGGTCCTCTATAACGCCGGAGAGGCGCGGGCCGCCGAAGTTGACCGCCGCTCCGACGCCATGTTGGGCAGGACGAAGGCCCTCAAGCGGGAAGCGGCCCTTTCCGCCGCCGCTACGGAGGTCGCCGTGTCGCTATCGGTGCTGGCAGTGCTGGCCGTGGGGATATTCCTCGTTCGCAGCGGCAGTCTCAGCGCGGGGCGCATGGTGCTGGGCGTAACCGCCGTGTTCGGCAGCTTCGGCCCGGTCATCGCCGTGTCCGCCCTGCCCGCAAACCTCAACCAGACCTTTGCAAGCGGAGAGCGCATCCTCCGTCTGTTGGAGGAGCAGCCGGAGGTGGAGGCCGTGGAGAACGGCACGGAACTCTCCTACGAGGACTTGGAGGTACACGATTTATCCTTCGCCTATGGCGGGGAAGCGGTGCTCAAGGGCGTTTCCATGACCGCCCGCAAAAACGAGATCGTCGGCATCGTGGGGGAAAGCGGCTGCGGAAAGTCCACACTGCTGAAGCTGCTGCTGCGGTTCTGGGAGCGCTCCGGCGGCCAGATACGCTATAACGGCACGGACATTGACGAAATCAACACCGAGAGCCTTTAACGGAACGTCACCATGGTCAGCCAAAGCACTTATCTGTTTGACGCCACCATTGCCGAGAACCTGCGCATCGCAAAGCCCGACGCCACGGACGAGGAGTTGATGGCGGCTCTGCGGATGGCCTCCGCCGAGGAGCTAGTGCAGGCGCTGCCCGAGGGGCTTAGTACCCCGGCCGGGCTGCTGGGCGGACGGCTGTCCATGGGCGAGCGGCAGCGCATCGGGCTGGCGCGGGCCTTTCTCTCCGGCTGTCCGCTTATCCTGCTGGACGAGCCCACCAGCAATGTGGACAGCATCAACGAGGGCGTCATATTGCGGGCGCTTTTGAAGCACAGGCAGGGCAGGACCATCATTCTGGTATCCCACCGCGCGTCTACCATGGCGGTGGCGGACCGGGTATACAAAATGGAAAACGGACAAATGGAGGAGCAGGCAATATGAATCACAGATACTTGCAGAAATTTCAGATCAAGGACGTGGTATTCCTCGCCATCATGTCGGCGGTGGCGCTGGCCACCTGCGCGGTGATGCCGCTGGTGATCAGCCTGCAGCCGCTGATCTTCGGCATTTCCCAACTGGTCACAGCGCTTCAGATCGGCGTGTTCTTTGCCATCGGCCTGTATAAGGTGCGAAAGCCCGGTTCACTGCTGATTATGGCGCTGATGATGGGGCTTATTCAGCTGATGATGTCGCCGCCCATGTTCCTCTCCAGCGTTTTGAACGGCGTTTTGATCGAGCTTATCGTGCTGCTGCTGTTCAGGGGATATGAAAAGGATGCCGCCGTATTTGTGGCCGCCATGCTGCACACGCCCCTGTCGCTGCCCTTCAACTACCTCTATAACCGGCTTGTAAAGGGCACGGACAGTCCGCTTGCGGCGGTGGCGGACAGGGCGCCGCTTGCTGCCGTGGGAATGACCTTGGCCGTCGTCGCCGTGTCCGCGCTGGGAGCGCTGATCGGCATCAAGATCGCAAGGGAGCTGAAAAAATCGGGAGTGCTGAAGAAATGAGCGAAAAACTGTATGTGAAGAACCCCCTTTTCCCCATGGCGGGCATTGCCGTGTCCGTATTCACCTTTGTCTTTGGCCTTGCCATTGCAAAAAGCCCCGGCGTGTTTTTCTTTCTTGGCGGGATATGGCTGCTGCTGGCGCTGTTCGGGTATCTCCGCCCCTGCCTTGCGGTGCTGCCCGCCGCGGCGCTCCTGTGCGGTATTTTCTGCGCCCTGACCTACGCCATCTCCCGGGACGCCGCCCAGACCTCTGCCGCCGCTGCGCGAATGCTGGCGCTGTGCGTCGCGGCCATACCGGGGCTGGGGCTTGCGCCCGTCTGCCTTGTCCGGGGCTTTTCCTGTATGCGCCTGCCACGGGTACTGACGCTTGCCATGCTCATCACCTTCACGTTTTTTCCGCTGCTGCGGGCGGAGGTGCGGCAGACCCGGGAGGCCATGCGCACGCGTGGCGCGGGAGGGCTTTTGAACCCCGCCATCCTCTACCGGGCCTTTCTAATTCCGCTGATGGTGCGGCTGGTCAACCTGTCGGACACGCTGGCCCTGAGCGTGGAGACCCGGGGCTTTACCACCTATCCCGCGCCGTACACCGTGTACCGGCCTGTGTATTTGCAGGCCAAGGACGGGGCGTTCGCGGCGCTGAGCGCGCTGTGCGCCATGGGGGCGGTGCTGCTGTGAGAGCCATCGAGTTCAATAATGTGTCCTTCCGCTATGAGGATATGCCGGAGCCGGTGCTGAAAAGCGCCTCCTTTTCGCTGGAATACGGGCGTCTTGCCCTGCTGTACGGCAATTCGGGTCAGGGGAAAAGTACGGTGCTGTCCATCCTGTCGGGCGTCATCCCCAACGTGATCAAGGGGACGCTTTCCGGCGATGTGCGCGTCGGCGGCGAGGATGTATCCGGCCAGAGAATAAGCGACATTTGCCGCAGGGCGGGCGTGGTGCTGCAAAACGCCGACGCGCAGATCATCCACCAGCGGGTGGAGGACGAGCTGGCCTTTGGCTGCGAGAACTTCGCCTTTTCGCCGGAGAAGATCACCGACTGCATCGAAAAAGCCTGCGGCCGGATGGCGCTGTGTCCCCAGTGGGGCACCCGCACCCTCTCCGGCGGGCAGAAGCAGCGGCAGATCACCGCCTCCGCCCTGGCAACCGAGCAGAGGATTCTCCTTTTAGACGAGCCGCTGGCAAATCTTGACCGCAAGGGCGCGGCGTTTCTCATGGCGTCGCTACGGACGCTGACCGAGTCCGGCTATGCGGTGCTGATCGTGGAGCACCGGCTGGAGCAGGTCCTGCCCTTTGTCCATGAGGTGTGGCAGCTCCGAAACGGAAGCCTTGAGAGGCAGACCGGCCGGGAGGCGCTCCGCGCCGCACAGCCGGAGACGGCAGAGCCTATCCCCGCAGAGGCAAGGCGGGAGGAGCCGGTCATAACCCTGCGCGGCGTGGGCTGGCGCGCGGGTGGACGCAGCATTTTAGAGGGCGTCGATCTGACCATATTCCGGGGTGAGCGGCTTTTGCTCCTTATTCCGGGGTGAGCGGCTTTTGCTCCTTGGCGACAACGGCTGCGGAAAGACCTCCCTGCTGCGGCTGATGGCCCGGCTGGCGCGTCCCACGGCGGGAGAGATACGGCAGCTCATCGACCCTTCCTTGGGACAGCGGCGCGGCAGCCGGGCGTGGTTTCGGCGGGTAGGCGTGGTGTATCAGAACCCAAACTGCCAGCTCTTTATGCCAACGGTTACACAGGAGGTGGCCTTCGCCGCCCAAAGCGAGGGCTTTGCGCGGGAGATCATGGAGCTGTTCGGTATTGCGCATCTATCGGAGAGACATCCCCACTCCCTTTCCGAGGGACAGAAGCGCCGGGTGTCCATTGCCGCCGTGGCAGCCTCTCAGCCGGAGCTGCTGCTGTTGGACGAGCCCACCGTGGGGCAGGACAGAGAGGGGCTTCGGACGCTGCTCCAAGCGCTGAACCTTCTGCATACGCGCACGGGCAGCACCATCGTCACCGTCACCCACGACCGACGGTGTGCAAGCGCCCTGTGCGACCGGGCCGCATGGCTCAAGGATGGGCGCATCAAGACAACAGGCGGCCCGGAGCTGATCGAGGCCGCATGGGGAGATTCAGCGGCGCTGTGAAGTCTTGCTGAGAGACACAAGGCGGCAAAGAAACAAAAAAGAGATAAGGGCAACGGCTATGAAAGAACGAAAGAATTTCTGGGACAGAAATGCCGGTCGGTACGACCGCTTTATGCGAAAGGATCGGGCGGCGTATGAGAAGATGTATGAACTGATCCGGCCGGTGGTGAAAGCCAAAACGGTGCTGGAGCTGGCAACCGGCACGGGGCTGATCGCAAAAAACATCGTGAACGCGGCGGCGCACATCGAGGCGACGGATGCCTCCGCGGAGATGATTCTTGAAGCAAAGCGGGACAACCGATCTGCCAAGCTGCACTTTTCGGTGCAGAATATGTTCTGCCTGCCCTATGCGGACAAATCCTTCGATGTGGTGATCGTGTCCAATGCGCTGCACATCGTGCCGCAGCCGGAGAAAGCCCTGCAAGAGATCAAGCGGGTGCTGAAGGACGATGGTGTGCTCATCGTGCCGACCTTCACCCACGCGGGGAACTCGTTTTCCGGCAAGGTCAGGGCATTTTTCATGAAGCTGGCAGGCTTCCCTCTCCACAGCAGGTGGACGAGCGAGGAATACCTGCGCTTCCTAAGGCAGAACAGCTGGACGGTGCGGAAAAGCGCTGTGCTGAAAGCCTCGTTCCTGCTGACCTATGCCGAGTGTGTAAAAATGGAGGTGTGATATGTCATTCTTTGAAAACACCCGCAAGCCCGTGGGCTTTGGCGGGAAAATTATGGTCGCCATGATGAATGTCGGGCACAGCGCCGTGGCCCGGTGGGGGCTTCAATTTCTGAATGCTGCGCCGGACGCCAAGGTGCTGGACTGCGGCTGCGGCGGCGGTGCGAACATCAAGAGACTTCTGAAAAAATACCCGCAGGGCATCGTGAAGGGCATCGACTATTCGCCCGTCAGCGTGGAGAAATCCAAAAAGGTCAACGAAGCCGCCATCGCGGAGGGTCGCTGCGCCGTTCTGCAAGGCAGCGTGGCGGATATGGTGTTTGCGGACGACTGGTTTGACACCATTACAGCCTTTGAGACCGTCTATTTCTGGCCTGATCTGTTGCAGTGCTTCCGGGAGGTCTATCGGGTGCTGAAGCCCGGCGGGACATTTCTCATCTGCAACGAAAGCAATGGCGACACGGATAAGGACGAAAAGTGGACGGAGATCATCGGAGACATGACCATCTACAAGGACGTTGAACTAAAGGTGTATCTGGAGCAGGCGGGCTTTCACGAGGTTCAGATACACAAAAAGAAAAGCTGGCTCTGCATCACGGCGCGGAAATGAGGGAGAAGCAGACAGATGAAGGACAAGAATCTCCTATTTGACCGCAGCTGCCACGTGCTGTATTCCAGGCCCTGCAAGAAGGAGATACGGGCAAAAATCGCCCTGCACTACCCGGAAGCGGAGCGGGAGACGGTTTGGGAACAGGTACAGCGGCAGTATGCGGACTTTCTCTCCGACTGGCGTACCGATTTGGGCGGCAAGCGGAACTTCCACAACGGTGTAGGCGGCACCTACGACTGCATTGCCATCATGAGCTATTACACGGTCTGCAAAGCCGTTTCATCCTTTCGTGAGATCGAGGAGATGGAGGAAAACCTGATTCTTCCGACCTTCCGCAGGCTGCGGTTCGTGGACTGCAACAAGCCGTTCTGGAGGAAGCTGATGTACAGAGCGTTTGTGCGGGCGAAAACTGGCTGCGACAAATGGCACGATTACGAGATGATGGTTGCGCCTTATGATAAAGATGACCCTATTTATTATGAATTTACATCGTGTCCGGCAGCGGAGTTTGCCATTAGGCACGGCCTTACGGATATCATGCCCGCCCTGTGCAATGTGGACTATGCGTCCATGGAGCTGCTCCACGCAAGGCTGGTGCGGACGACCACCTGCGTGGACGGCTGCCGATGCGACTATGCCATCTGCGGCGATAAAGACCCGTATCTGAAGGAGCATCCCGAATACAGAGACGAGGCGGGTTATCGAAGAAACAAATAATACTGCAATATAAAGGCGGTGAGACAAATGGAAACCTTTCTTGGAATCATGATTCCTTTCTTGGGTACGGCACTGGGCGCGGCCTGCGTGTTCTTTATGAAAAAATCCCTTGGCGATCTGGTACAGCGCGCCCTTGCGGGCTTCGCCGCCGGGGTGATGGTGGCGGCGTCGATATGGAGTCTGCTGATCCCAGCCATCGAGCAGTCGGAGGGCATGGGCAAGCTGTCCTTCCTTCCTGCCTTTATCGGCTTCTGGGCCGGCGTGCTGTTTTTGCTCCTGCTCGACAGACTGATCCCTCACCTTCACGTGGGAAGCAATCAGGCGGAGGGCCCGAAAAGCAGACTGGGCCACAGCACCATGATGGTGTTGGCAGTGACCCTGCATAACATTCCGGAGGGAATGGCGGTTGGCGTGATGTACGCAGGCTTTCTCGCGGGGAACGCGCAGATCACGGCGGCAAGCGCACTTGTCCTGTCCCTTGGCATCGCCATTCAGAATTTTCCCGAGGGAGCGATCATCTCCATGCCGCTCCGGGCGGAGGGCGAGAGCAAGGGCAGGGCGTTTCTCGGCGGTGTGCTCTCCGGCGTGGTGGAGCCTATCGGAGCAGTGCTGACGATTCTTGCGGCGCAGCTGGTGATCCCGGCGCTGCCGTATTTTCTGAGCTTCGCGGCGGGCGCCATGCTCTATGTGGTGGTTGAGGAGCTGATCCCGGAGATGTCTCAGGGAAAGCACTCCAACATCGGCACGATTTTCTTTGCCGTGGGCTTTAGCGTCATGATGACGCTGGATGTGGCGCTGGGATAGCCAAGGCCGGTGTCTGACCAAGGCGGATTCAAGGCAGACTACTCATAAAATAGTCTGCCGTTTCTTCTGCCAATTAGTTAGAATGCGCTAACTAAAAGCGAGACGGCAGAAACCTGGAAGTTGAACAAAGAAAAGGAGGGGAAGCCCCGATAAACGGCTTCGGCGCTTGCCGGGCGGGGATTGGCGCGACATCTATCGCTTTGTGGCGTGGATGATTACGGGCTCCCTGTGCAGCATAGGCTTTACGGCGTGCCGGCACGGGACATATATGGACACAAACAGGGAAAAGACGCGGATGAAGGAGAAAAAGCACGATGAAGGAGAAAAGCATATGGTAACATTGACCGAAACAACAGAGATCGCCGCCCCTTTTGAAAAGCTGGAGTGGTGGGTGGACCATTTTGAGGAGGAGTTCGTCAAGTGGAGTCCGCTGCATTTGGAATGCGAACTGCTCAGCGGCGGCATTCAAGCCGGAGATAAGGTGCGCTTTCATGAAATCGTCATGGGCATGGATTATGACGTCACCGGCACGATCATTCGGGCGGAAAGGGACAGGGATCATTTTTCCTTTGCCTTCGAGAGCGATAAAAAAACTGCCGTCATCTCATTTGAGGGAGAGCGGACCGATACGGGCTGCCGCTTTCGCCATACGGAGAGCTTTGGCGTGCAGGCGCCGGTCATAGGGTCGGTGGTGAATTTTCTGATTTTCAAGATTCTTTACAGGAAAAAAGCGAATTGGCAGCTCATTCGGGACGATATGATCCTGGATAATCAGTACCTGACCGATATTCTGGAAAAGGGCAGATATCCGGCGCGCATCCCGCCGGAGCAGATCAGAAACATTTCCCCAAGGGCATTGACGGAGGGGGTCACTGGTCGCTAAAGCGGTGATCGGAAGTGTATGAAAAAGAAGATTTGGGGTATACATGCGCCGTTCTATGATCGGGCGATACGCGGAATGAGCTGAATGGAACACACGCGAACCCCCTTGACAGATTCCTTCAGTGCGGCTATAATATACCAGCAGTATATACTACCGGTATATCAGGAGGCATCAATGGAACGTACAGAGACTCAAATGAAGATCCTCGAAGTTGGGAAAAAAGAA
>ERZ824488.1732-NODE-1732-length-22412-cov-2.967885_pt1 | contig 22412 bp, 19 predicted proteins | sample MGYA00519936_ERZ824488 | MGnify/ENA primary metagenome ERZ824488 (study PRJEB31778, sample SAMEA3449153) | human gut metagenome | biome: human gut; feature: human-associated habitat; material: faeces | place: United Kingdom | collected 2010/2012 ... | reverse complement strand
ATTTGAGGTGTTTTAGGATTGCGAGAGCATGAAATGCGAAGCAATCCGTGTATCAGTATCATAGGGGCAAAAGGTATACCCGCCCCGGCTTACCTATACAGGAGGAATAATATAAAATGGAACGTAAATGGTGGCATAAAAAAGTAGCATATCAGATTTATCCGAAGAGCTTCTGTGACTCAAACGGCGACGGCATCGGCGATCTGCGCGGCATCATCAGCAAGCTGGACTATTTAAAGGAGCTCGGTGTCGACATCATCTGGCTCTCCCCGATCTACTGCTCCCCGCTGGCCGATCAGGGCTATGACATTTCGGATTACTACAACATCGACCCTCGCTTCGGCACGATGGAGGACATGGAGGAGCTGCTTGCAGAGGCAAAAAAGCGTGATATGCACATCCTCATGGACCTCGTCGTCAACCACTGCTCCGATGAGCATGAGTGGTTCAAGAAGGCATGCGAGGATCCGGACGGAAAATATGGCAAATACTTTTATATCAAAGATTACAAGGACGGCAAGCTGCCGTGCAACTGGCGCTCCTACTTTGGCGGGCCGGTATGGGAACCGCTGCCGGGACACCCGGACAAGTGCTACCTGCATGTCTTCCATAAAAAGCAGCCGGATCTGAACTGGGAAAACCCGGAGCTTCGTGAAGAAATCTATACCATGATCAACTGGTGGCTCGACAAAGGCCTTGCAGGCTTCCGCATCGACGCCATCATCAACATCAAAAAGGCACTTCCGTTTAAGGATTATCCGGCAGACCGGGACGACGGACTTGCCCCGATACAGTTAATGCTCAAGGAAGCGACCGGCGTCGGCGAGTTTCTCGGAGAAATGCGCGACCGCACCTTTGCCAAATACGATGCTTTCACCGCAGGCGAAGTCTTCGACGAAAAGCCGGGTGACCTTCCTCTCTTTATCGGCGACGGCGGCTACTTCTCTACCATGTTTGATTTCAATGAGACGACCTTCGGTAAAAGCGACCTCGGCTGGTATGCTGCGACCCGCATTACGCCGGACGACTACCGGAACCGCTGCTTCGAGAGCCAGAGAAAGATCGGCGACATCGGATTCCTCTCGAATATCATCGAGAACCACGATGAACCGCGCGGCGTTTCCTTCTATATTCCGGATGGTGAAGTGACTCCTACGAGCAAAAAGCTACTCGCCACGATGAATGTCATGCTCCGCGGACTTCCGTTCATCTATCAGGGACAGGAAATCGGTATGGAAAATATGGAATTCACTTCCATTGACCAGATCGACGACATCGCCACCCTGGATGAGTACGAAGTCTCCATAAAGGCCGGACTGACTCCGGAGGAAGCAATGAAGGTCGCTTCCCTCCACAGCCGCGACAACGCCCGCACACCGTTCCAGTGGAATGACAAGGCACATGCAGGCTTCACAACCGGCACCCCGTGGCTTACGGAGAACCCGAACTACACACGGATTAACCTGGAAAGCCAGCGAAACGATCCGGACTCCGTTTACCAGTACTACCGCAAGCTGACGGCACTTCGCAAAAATCCGGAGTACGCCGAGACTGTCGTATACGGCGAGTGCATCCCGGTATGGGAGGACCGTCACAACCTGATGGCCTACTACCGCAAATCTTCTGAGAAAACGCTGCTCGTCATCGGCAACTATCAGACCGAGCCGCAGACCGTCACACTTCCGCAGGAGCTGAAAAAGGTCGTGCTCAACAACCTTCCGACGCTTGTAGAGGATGGCAAAACGCTCACCCTCGCCGGATATCAGGCGGTCGTGCTGGAGGTATAGAAAGCGCAGGCAAGTCCCAACCCACTGCTTATTGCTTTGCACAATTGAAGCAGGGGACTTGCTTGATTCAGTTAAAATTTGAGAAAACAAAGGAAGTCATTATGAATGAGCAGCATTTTTGTCAGTCTGTCACCGGCATCGTCATCCGCGACCATAAGGTACTGCTGGCCCGCCACACCTACGGTGTCGGCAAGAACCGTCTGATCGTGCCGGGCGGCTATGTGGAGCCGGGTGAGACACCGCAGCAGGCTCTGAAGCGCGAATATATGGAAGAGACCGGCATCGTCGTCGAGCCGAAGGAGCTCATCGGCATCCGTTTCAATCAGAAGGACTGGTATGTCGCCTTCTCTGCTGACTATGTATCCGGACACGCCGTCTCCGACCACAATGAGAACAGTGAGGTCCTCTGGCTCGACATCGATGAGGCCCTTACCCGCGAAGACGTCCCGGATCTGACCAAAAAGCTGATCCAGTGTGCACTCCACAAGGAAAACGGCTTTGTGCAGATCCCGTATGACGGAACACGGCGCTACGGAGAATATTCCTTTTACGGAATCTCTTTTTGAACGCAGATAAGCATTCCCCCGCAAAACAGACAAAAACCCTCCGGATGGACATATCCTGTCTCATCCGGAGGGCCTTTTTTACATTTTTGAGCGCTTGCGCATCGCTTTCATCTGATACATCTGAAGATCCGCCATATCCTTGACCTTATTGATATCATCTCCGACCCGGAAGACTGCAGAGCCAAAGGAAACCTCCGGCAAAACAGCAAGCGTTTTTCTTCTTTTTTCCAGTTCCTTTTGCAGCCTTTTCTCACAGGCCTCTGTATCCGCATCGCTGTTGAGCAGGACAAAAAATTCATCGCCGCCAATCCGGTAGCACAGCCCGTCATTGAAATAAGCATTCCGAATACTGTCTGCGACCTCGACCAGGCACTGATCTCCCTTCAAATGCCCGTACTGATCGTTGATATCCTTAAAATCATCAAGATCAAACACCATCAATATCGCATCCTGATTGAACGATGCGGTTTTGTTCAGATAGCTGCTCTGATTCAAAAGCCCGGTCAGACCATCCAGCTCCTGCCACATAATATTACAGTATACGTAATAAAGGATGGACAGAAGTGTGACACAAAGCCATGTCACGTGTATCTGAGGGCAGATCACCTGTATCGTTGAGCCTATGCTCAGAAAAACAGCAATCAGATAAATGCAGTTTTTGCTCTTATTCTGATATTTTCTGATCGTTCTGGCCGTTATGACAAGCAGATAAACGATGCTCATGAGATAAGCGGCAAGATAGATCCAGAACGCATCGCCGCGCATGTAATGATTGTTTTGGTCAACGGAAAAAACACCTCCGAACAGAAGCGATATACCGAGCACTGCCAGATATACCAGCTCTGCGGCAGCCATTATTCTCTGTGACCGGTTTTTCCCAAGTGTAAAAGAAAGCACAATGGAAACCGCCGGTGTCAGTCCAAACCCGAGATAGTTTGCGAGAATGTTCAGCCAGCGAAGCGATGCCGGTCCATCATCCACCACAATCGTCAGAAGCTCCAGTATCGAAATCAGAATAATCAGCAAAAATGCACTGATAAACCAGAACCTGAGCCTTTTCCGTAGTATTCCGTTATACCTTACAAACACGCACATGATGCTAAGCGTAAAAATATCTATAATTGTAATAATCAAAAAGTAATAGTCCATTGGCCGCCTCACATTCTTGCTGTCCCTGGTCTGTGTCAGGAAGCATGCCTGTTGTATCATTTTATGAATTATCGGCCGCATCCGCTGTGTTCTCCGGATGCTCCTTTGCTTTTACCGTATCTGCCTCGTATCGCTGCAGATCCTCTTCGTAGCTGCTGTATGCACGGTCCCCTCTGTGATCCGGCAATGCATAGTCCTTCGCCAGCCATGCACCTAGATCCGCCGTAAGCTTCCCGGCACCTTCTGTATTCAGATGCGTCTGATCCCGGAAATCTGTTGCAAAATCGATCAGCTCCGGCTCCTCCTTCTGATAAAACCGAAACGGAATCCCGCGCTCCCTGGCCCAGTCCTCCAGCGTCAGATTCATGCCCTGACGTTTCAGATAACGGTCTATGTCCGCTTCCGAGCCGTACGGAATCGCCAGCAGTACCAATTCTGTATCATTTTCCTCACAAAGCTTCCACAGCTTTTCCAGATATTCCAGACTGAGCTTTGGCAAATCAGACGCTTCCTCCGGAAGCCCCGGATCCTCCACCTTCGCAACGGTATAGTCGATCCGTGCCCCTCTCAGATATGGCTTCGTATGGAAGTCATAATCCTCCAGCGCATCCCACCGCTCATGATATTTCAAAAACGGCAGACAGTAGGTCATCCGCTCCTTCCAGTCCAGCTCCGGAAGCATCACATCCAGCATTTCACGCTTTGCCTTTCCGTACCGCATTCCGTCAAACGCCTGCCGCAGCCTCGCCTCGCCATTATACAGCTCCGGATACCAGAGATAATACGTCTCCAGCACGACCACCTCCGGCCTCTGATACGCGAGCGCCTCCTTCAAAAGAAAATAGGACGATGCCACAGTCTGCTCCGCACTTCCCATATCATAGGCGGCGATCCCGTACTCGCGCCACAGCACATTCGGCTGCACACCATAATACAGATGGCTGCTCCCCAGGAACAGCACATCCAGCGAATCCTTTTTCACATCGTAAAAGGTATGAATCATATCCGCTTCCGCACCGCTCTTCCTGCGCAGCACCTCTGAAATCCTTCCATATAAAAGCAGCCCGATCCCAATAAAAAGAACCGCTGCCAAAAGCCATCTCCAGCCTTTCACCGCTTTATTTTGCATCATTCAAATCTCCAACCTCAAAACTGAAAATAAATAAACTGGCTCGCATCATAGCCCGGCCCGTACACACCGAAAATCAGGATTCCGAAAATCGCTGTAAAATAGATGAGCCAGCGGAACCAGATTCCTTGCTTCGTAATCCATGCAATCAAATGGATGTTCCGGTATTTACAAATATCTGCTGCCGCCAGAATACCAAGACAAACGATCAGCATATCCTTTGTCTGCTCCGTCAGCCCCATGACCGTCAGATTGTCGCCCCATGTAAACCAGTATGTGCCGGAAAATCCAAGGATCCGCTTCAGAATGTCTATTCCCTGCGACACCGAACCGGCCCGGAAAAAGATCCAGCTTACGCTGACCAGACTGAAGGTCAGCAGAATCCGCAGCAGCCGGTGACTAAATGATGTCTCATCCACACAGAACCACTGCTTCAGTTTTTTATTAACCGGGCGCATCCATTCACCAAGCACCTGATAGGCTCCGTTTAATCCGCCCCAGAACACATAATGCCAGCTCGCCCCGTGCCACAGGCCACTCACTAAAAAGACAACCATCAGGTTGAACCATTTCCGTACTTTTCCCTTCCGATTGCCGCCGAGCGGAATGTACAGATAATCCCGAAACCACGTAGAGAGCGAAATGTGCCATCTTCTCCAGAACTCCGCCACTGACATGGAAAAATACGGGGTATTGAAATTTTCCATGAGCGTAAAGCCCATGACCTTCGCTGCGCCGATTGCGATATTCGAATAGCTTCCGAAGTCACAGTAAATCTGAAACGCAAACAAAACCGTGGCGATCAGTAGCTGGTAGCCGGTGCGCTCTGCGCATGTATTGTATACATTATCCACCGCTATCGCGAGATACTCCGCCAGCACGACCTTCTGAAAATATCCATACAGCATCAGAAGCAGTCCATCACGAACACGCGCAAATTCAAAGCGATGCTTTTCATTGATCTGAATCAGCAGATTTTTTGAACGCTCAATCGGTCCGGCCACAAGCTGCGGAAAGAATGACACAAACAACGCATATTTCAGGAAATTCTTCTCCGCGTAAATCTCGCCCCGGTACACATCAACCGTATAGCCAAGTGCCTGAAACGTGTAAAACGAAATGCCGACCGGAAGAACTACATCAAATGCCGGACGCTGCACCTCGATCTGTGCCAGCGCGCACAGCCGCACGACCGTATCCGCTGCAAAATCAAAGTACTTAAAGAAAAACAGAATCGCAAGGTTACTGATAAACGAGAGCGCCACACACCAGTGCATCCTTCGTCTTCGCCGCTTCTCCTCTTTGCTCTGTTTCGCTTTTTCCAGCAGCAGCCCGGATGCATACGTGATCGCCGTCGACGTCAGCATCAGCAATGCATACTGCGGGTTCCAGCACATATAAAAGAAATAGCTGCACACAAGCAAGAACAGATACCGGATCCGATGTGGGATCACATAGTAGCACAAACATACTGTCGGAAAAAACAAAAGAAATTCCAGTGAATTAAAAAGCATAGCTCCTCCATATTCTTACTTTCTGTCATTCGCTCATGAGGCCATTTCTATCATATTCAATAAGTCATGCTTTTTCATGCAAGCATGAAACGCATGATCTTTTGACCCTTATATCATCATATCGGCAGAGCGCTGATTTGTCAAACCAAGCAAACCAACTCCGTCATGTTTACATTTTCCCCGGTCATCTGCCGGATGAAATCCCAGCTTGCGCGCCAGCGCATATCCCGCCACATTTTTCTCATGCACCTGCACCCAGACCGTATCCACGCGCAAATACTCACCGGCATACTGCAGCGCCATGCGGCACATCTCATCCCCAATGCCGCGATGCCGGTACGGGCGGCTCAGCATATACTCCAGCTCCAGCTGCAGGCCATGGCCGGATTCGTGCTCCGAAGCCTCCGCAAACCCACAGCAGCCGATCAGGCGCTCCTTCCCGTCCGCTTCCCCGGAACAGGCAGCTTCCTTTAAAAAGACGCCCCACAGGCCATATCCATACAACCGGTACTGCTCCTTGCAGTACGCCTTCAGCACCTCCGGCGTAAAGCCCGCCTTCCTTTGGGAGCCGCAAAATGCATACTCCATCCCGTCTTCCTCGCCGATCCGGCAAAGCATATCCACATCTTCTTCGGCAAGCTCCCGAAGAATCAGTCGCCCATCCTCGGCAATCGTCGCCGGAATCCCATGGAAATGACAGTAGCACTCCCTCAGCATCTGCACATCCACATCCAGCAGATCCGGCAGTACCATCGCGGCACCGGCAAAATACCCGTCTGAATCCGAGATGCCAAGACAGGCAATCCCTTCCGTCTCTGCCTGCTCTGCCAGCCGACAATCATCCGTGATGAGGAGCGCATCCGAAATCACAGTATCCCCATGGCTACCCGAAACTGCCTCCCGGTTCTGCCAGGATTTATTTCTCTCACCGGCCACTATCCGGCAAATCCCCTCTGCTTCCAGCTCCTCAAACAGCTCCGACAGTCCGGCCTGATGGTTTTCTTCTAATTTATAATAAACATTTTTCAGCATTTCCATCTACCACAATCCTTTATCCACCATTCTATCATACCCGCCCGATAACGCAACCCGTTTTCTGCCTTGCATTCCATTCTTGTAAAAGTTATAATCGGGATGGCAGGTCAAAAGGTGTTTTGACAGCAATTTATAAATATGTATCAGAAAGGAAACAGAAAAATGGCACAGAATCCAATCGTAACCATTACCATGGAAAACGGCGACTGCATTAAGGCAGAGCTCTACCCGGAGGTCGCTCCGAACTCCGTCAACAACTTCATCAGCCTCATAAAGAAGGGCTTCTATGATGGCCTGATCTTCCACCGCGTCATCAACGGCTTTATGATCCAGGGCGGCTGTCCAAACGGTACCGGCATGGGCGGCCCGGGCTACACGATTCCGGGTGAGTTCTCCCAGAACGGCTTCAAAAATGACCTTCGCCACACCGAGGGTGTCCTCTCAATGGCCCGCGCCATGCATCCGGACTCCGCAGGCTCCCAGTTCTTCATCATGCACAAGAATGCACCGCATCTGGATGGCGCTTATGCTGCATTCGGCAAAGTCATCGAGGGCATGGATATCGTAAATAAGATCGCAGATGTCCCGACGGATTTCCGTGACCGCCCGATGAAGGAACAGAAAATCAAATCGATGACCGTAGATACATTTGGCGTCGACTATCCGGAGCCGAAAAAAGCATGAAGCTTTTGTATGCAGAGGATGAACCCACGATGGCAGAAGCTGTCGTGGACATCCTCACCTATCACAACTATCTCGTCGACGCAGTCTCCGATGGGGAGGATGCGCTCTCCTATGCACTCAGCGAAACCTATGACGGCATCATCCTCGACATCATGATGCCAAAATTAAGCGGGCTTGAGGTACTGCAAAGGCTCCGCGCTGCAGGCTGCCGGACTCCGATCCTGCTGCTCACCGCCAAAACGGAGGTGGAGGACCGGATCCAGGGACTCGATGCAGGGGCAGATGATTACCTTCCGAAGCCATTTGCAATGGGCGAGCTGCTGGCCCGCATCCGCGCGATGCTGCGCCGCCGGGAGGAATTTTCCCCGGATATTCTCCGCTGCAAAGACCTCTCCTTAAATACGGCCAGCTATGAGCTCTCCGGCCCGACCGGAAGCGTCGTGCTGCCGCGTCTGGAATACCAGCTGATGGAGCTGCTCATACGCAATCAGGGTATCTACCTCTCCTCTGCAGATCTGCTCGTAAAAATATGGGGATACGACACCGACGCAGAGCTAGGCGTCGTATGGGTCTATATCTCTTATCTGCGGAAGCGTCTCACCGCCGTCGGCTCTTCCTGCGCGATCCGCGCAAAGCGGAACGTCGGCTATACACTGGAGGCGAAGGCATGATCCGTGCGCTGCAGAAAAAATTTGTCATCACCTCGATGACCGCCATCAGCGTCCTGCTCCTGGTCCTGCTCGGCGGCATCAATATCACAAATATCGTCCTCTCCGAAAAGGAGACGAGCCGTACACTTGGCTGGATCACTGCACAGGAGCTCGGCGAATTTCCGGATAAGCCATTCTCCGGGAACAAATCGACAGCTCCGGATGCCGATAAGCCGCCGGAGCCACCCTCTCCGTTTGGACAGGAACGCAATGCAAAGGATGCGATCCTCTCCTCCAATTATTTTGTCGTGCGCACAGACCTTACCGGGGAGGTCCTCTCCACCGATGTCACCCGCGTCTCGACCTTAAGCGAGGAGGACGCGGCTGCGCTCGCCTCCGCCATCTGGCAGGCTGCCGACACCGACGGCACAAGCGGAAGGTACAAATATTCCGTGCGTGCAGACGAAGAAAAAGAAGAGGTCGTGCTCATCTTTCTGGACACCTCGCAGGATCTCCTCTCCTCCCTGCGTGTCCTTCTGCTCTCCGCCGCGCTCGGCGTACTCTGCTGGATCCTCATGCTGCTGCTCGTGATCCTGCTCTCGAAGCGCGCCATCCGCCCGTTTGCAGAAAACATGCAGAAGCAGAAGCAGTTCGTCACAAACGCCGGTCATGAGATCAAGACGCCGCTCGCGATCATTCTGGCGAACACAGACGCGATGGAGCTCTACAACGGAGAAAACAAATGGAGCCGAAATATCCGCGAACAGGTGAACCGCTTAAACGGTCTGATGAAAAACCTGCTCACACTGGCGCGGATGGACGAGGCCACCTTGCAGATCACACCGACAGACTTTTCCTTCAGTGCACTCGTACAGGAAAATGCCGATGCCTTCGCCGAGCCGTTTGCGCTGCGCCGGATCACTATGCGATCCGATATCCGGCCAGATCTTTGGCTCCATGCGGATCAGGGCCATATCACGCAGCTCCTTTCGATCCTTCTGGAAAATGCACTGAAATATACGAACGACGGCGGTTTTGTAACGGTCACTCTAAAAAAAGAGGGACGCGGTACACTGCTGCAAATCGCCAATACCTGTGACACACTCCCTGACGTCCCACCTGCCCGTCTTTTCGATCGCTTTTACCGGGCAGATGCGGCACGCACACAGAAAAAAGGCGGCTACGGTATCGGCCTTTCGGTCGCACAGTCGATCACGGAGGCGAATCACGGACAGATCACAGCAGAATATAAGGATGGAAACAAAATCTGTTTCTCGGTCTTCTTTCGCTCCTGACAACGTTCACTCAGCATAAAAATTCCAAACGTGCGCCGCTAGGCACACCTTCACAAAGACTTCACAGAAATCATTCTGTGAAGTCTTTTTTTCTAAGCTAAGTCTAAGGTTGGCGTCCTATAATGCTGGTCAGGAAGCAAAGAAAACAGTTCAAGCCACAAGGAGGAATTTATCATGAAAAAAAGACTATTATTCTTATATGCACTTTCCCTTTCCGTTTCCGCAGCAGCCTTCGGCGGCGTCAGCGTATTCGCAGACAGTGACTACAGCAGTCAGACGATCACCGCGAAGGTCACAGGCATCGACGGCAGCAGCGTCGATCTGCAGGTCGGCGAGCTGAACCTTCCGGAGAAGCCGGACGATACCGGCAATGCCGCCCCAGGCTCCGAGAGCTCAGCCGACAGCAACGCTCAGACCCCGCCGGAAAAGCCGGATGACAACAGCAATGCCGCTCCAAGCTCCGAGGGCTCATCTGACAGCAATGCTCAGACCCCGCCGGAAAAGCCGGATGACAACAGCAATGCTACTCCAAGCTCCGAGGGCTCAGCCGACAGCAATGCTCAGACCCCGCCGGAAAAACCGGATGATGCCGGCAACGGTATGGACTTCTTTACCGCAGGCGATGACACTCTGACCCTGGATTTTGCCGATACGGAAATCCTTATCGAGAACGGGAATGACACCGAGGAAGGCTCCCTCGATGATATCGCGGCAGATTCCATCCTCTCCATTGAATTTGATGAAAACGGCGATGTCACCCAGGTGACTGTCCTCTCCACCCATCCGGATAACATGGGCGGAAACGGAGAAATCGGCGCACCGGACGGAAGCGTTGCTCCAAACGGCAACGGTGCTCCGGGCGGCAACGGCGCTCCGGGTGGCTTCGGCGGCTCCGGCAAAGTGACACAGGGCGATGCAGCGACGACCATCAGCGAGGATTCCACCGTCTCAGATGAGACCTACACCTCCACCGGAGATGACGAAAATGCGGTCCGCATCGACGGAGCGACCGTCACCTTAGACGGCATCACCGTCGACAAATCCTCCGGTTCAAGCTCCAACACCGAGGATGGCGATTTCTACGGCATGAACGCAGCACTGCTCGCAACCGGCGGCGCAGACGTCACGATCACCGACGCGACTGTCACCTCCTCTGCACAAAACGGCAATGGCGTATTCAGCTACGGGGAAGGTACGACTGTCACGATCTCAGACTCCACGATCACAACAACCGCAGATAATTCCGGCGGAATCCAGACGACCGGCGGCGCGACTACAAACGCCTCCGGCCTAACCGTCGATACATCCGGAAATTCAGCCGCAGCCATCCGTTCTGACCGGGGCGGCGGCACCGTAAATGTAAACGGAGGCACCTATACCTCCAACGGCTACAACTCACCGGCTGTTTATTCGACCGCAGCGATTTCTGTTTCAGACGCCACGCTGACAGCTAATAATTCAGAAGCACTTGTCATCGAAGGACAGAATTCCATCACCCTTGACAACTGCGACGTAACCGGAAACATGAGCGATACAGAGGGTACCAGCTCCGATGAAAACGTACACAATGTCATGATCTATCAGTCCATGTCCGGAGACGCAGAGGTCGGTACCTCCTCCTTCACGATGAACGGCGGAACACTCACCTCGAACAACGGCGACATGTTCTACGTGACCAATACGCACTGCACGATCAATCTTACCGGCGTGACCCTAACTAACAACGACTCCGATGCATACCTCTTGAATGTGACCGGCAACAGTGCGAGCCACGGCTGGGGCACTGCCGGCAGCAACGGCGCACAGGTCGAATTTACCGCAGACGACCAGACGCTTGAGGGCGATATCATCGTAGACAGCATCTCCACGCTCGAGCTGACGCTCTCCGGCAGCAGCAGCTTCACCGGCATGATCAACATCACAGAAAATGCCGACGGAGGAACCGCCGTCGACGACAACGCAGTCGTCACCGTAGAGGAAGGCAGCACCTGGACCCTGACCGGCGACTGCACGATCACTTCCCTGACCAACAATGGGACGATCGACTTTAACGGACATACGATCACGCTCGCAGACGGCACCGTACTGGGCGAGTAACAAAGCTCCCCCTTTTCCAGACTCCGGCACCGGCCAAAATGAGGTGCCGGAGTCTTTTTGCCGTGTTGAAAAAAATAAGCGCTTGTGATAAGATAGCACGCGGAGTTCCGTATATTCGCAAGCATCCCAGCACAATTATTAGAAAGAGGAGACCCCCATGTCAGATACACAGATCGAAATCACCCCGCAGGAGCTGAAAATGCTTCCGCAGGATTCCTATCAGCTCATTGACACCCGTGACGACGCGAGCATTGCCTACGGAATGGCAAACGGCGCGATCCACATCCCGCAGGAAGCCGTAGTCGACCGGCTCACCTCTAAGCCGGAGCTGCTCAAAGGCCGCACCGCGATCCTCTACTGCGCACGCGGTATTTTAAGCATGGAGCTCGCTTCCGAGCTGAACCGCCGCGGCATCCCGTCGCGCAGCCTGACCGGCGGATACAACGGCTGGCTGCTCGCCCACTTGGCAGGCGATACGCCGGATGAAAGTGAAGAAGAAAAAGAAGAAGCCCGGCTGGCCCGCCAGAAGCGTATCGAAGACAGCATCCGGCGCAAATTCCATGTGCCGCTCTTCTCCCGCTTTGCAAAGGCGGTCCGCGACTATGAGCTGATCCAGGAAAACGATAAGATCGCAGTCTGTATCTCCGGCGGCAAGGACTCCATGCTCATGGCAAAGCTGTTTCAGGAGCTGAAGCGCCACAATAAATTCCCGTTCGAGGTCGTCTATCTCGTCATGGATCCGGGCTATAATGCAGCCAACCGGAAGATCATCGAGGAAAACGCCCGCATGCTCGGCATCCCGGCCACCATTTTCGAGACACAGATCTTCGATGCCGTCTACAATATCGACAAATCCCCGTGCTATCTCTGCGCCCGCATGCGCCGCGGCTATCTATACCGCAGGGCAATGGATCTTGGCTGCAATAAGATCGCACTCGGCCATCACTACGACGATGTCATCGAGACAAACCTCATGGGCATGCTCTACGGCGCTCAGATCCAGACGATGATGCCAAAGCTGCACAGCATCCATTTTGACGGAATGGAGGTCATCCGCCCGATGTACCTGATCCGCGAGGCCGACATCATCCACTGGCGGGATTACAATGATCTGCACTTTATCCAGTGCGCCTGCCGCTTTACCGATACGTGCACGACCTGTCGTCCGGACGGCACGAGTGTCTCCAAACGCATGGAGGTCAAAAAAATGATCGCCGAGATGAAAAAGACGAACCCATACGTAGAGGGCAACATTTTCCGCAGCATGGAAAATGTAAACCTCGATACCGTGATCGGCTACAAGCAGCACGGCGTGCGGCACTCGTTCCTGGAAGGCTATAATTTCACAAGTTTCAGTTGAATATTCCTGTCAGATCACGTAGAATAAGCTTTATATGATCTGCACAGACTAAAGCAGAGCGTTTGCTCTGCTTTTCTTACATAAAGCGGATATTCGCATTTTATTTCATTCACTTATCCATAGCGGAATGCATTCCTGTCATTCGGCTGCATTTGCTTTTGATAGAGAAAGGAGCTTCCATGAACATTTTTGATATCCTCGGGCCGGTCATGGTCGGCCCTTCCAGCTCCCATACGGCAGGCGCCGTCCGGATCGGGCTGATCGCCCGGCGGCTGCTCGGCGGGCAGCCAGCCACTGCAAAGATCACACTCTCCGGTTCGTTTGCCGCTACCGGCACCGGCCACGGCACCGACCGTGCGCTCGTCGCAGGTCTGCTCGGCATGAAGCCGGACGACATCCGCATCCCGGACAGCTTTGCACTCGCCGTGGAGCAGGGACTCGCATTTACCTTTGACAAGATCGAATTAAAAGAAGCGCATCCGAATACCGCCATCCTGCAGCTGTCCACGGCAGGCGGCCGTGAGCTGGAGGTACAGGCTTCCTCCCTCGGCGGAGGCCGCATCATGGTCAACAAGCTCGACGGCATCAACGTAAACTTCAACGGCGACTCCCCGACCCTGATCGTCCACAACCTGGACCAGCCGGGCCACGTCGCCGAGGTGACCTCCATGCTCTCGCACAAGTCCGTAAACATCGCCACCATGCAGCTCTACCGGAACCACCGCGGCGGCTATGCCGTGATGGTCATCGAGACCGACCAGGATATCCCCGCCGAAGCGCTCCGGTGGCTCTCGCGTCTGGAAGGAGTGATCAAGGTAACGTATCTGAATGCAGAGCAGTGAGACAAACGCCCGGCTAATTGCTGCAAAAGTGGCATGCCCTCCCGACAACAAAGCTGCCGGGATGAAACGGGATACTATAAATAGAAAGAGAGGCCAGATTTATGGCATTTGAAGCATTGTCGCAGATCCTTGCGATCTGTCAGAAAGAATCCATCGATTTCGCGGAGGCAGTGCTCCGGGAAGACAGCAAGGACCGGCTCGTCGACCGCGAGGCATCGATCCGCCAGATGACTGCCATGTGGGAAAGCATGTGTGACGCCAGCGATTCCTACGACGTATCCCGCAAATCCAACAGCGGGCTGGTCGGCGGCGCAGGCGGCGTCATGGCCGACTATGTGGCTGCCGGCAATACCCTGTGCGGAGATGCGATGGGACGCGTCATCGCACAGGCGCTCCAGATGGGCGAATCCAACGCCTGCATGAAACGGATCGTCGCCGCTCCGACCGCCGGAGCCTGCGGCGTCCTCCCGGCTGTACTCATTCCGCTCTTCCGTGATGATCCGAATACGATCCGTGCCCTCTTCGTCGCAGCCGGGATCGGTCAGGTCATCGCGACCCGCGCCAGCATCGCCGGAGCCTCCGGTGGCTGTCAGGCAGAGATCGGCTCCGCCTCCGCGATGGCGGCAGGCGCACTCGTCTACCTGCGCGGCGGCAGCTGTGAACAGATCCTGAGTGCAGTCGCCATGAGCCTGAAAAATCTGCTCGGCCTCGTCTGCGACCCGGTCTCCGGTCTCGTCGAGGTACCGTGCGTGAAGCGCAACGTCATCGGCGCTGTCAACGCGATGTCTGCCGCTGACATGGCGCTCGCCGGAATCCAAAGCATGATCCCGGCCGATCAGGTCATCGACGCCATGAAGGAAGTCGGCGACCTCATGGATGTCTCCCTCCGCGAGACCGGACGCGGCGGCCTCGCCGCCACCAGACGCGGTATAGAGATACGTGAGCGGCTGCAGGGCGAAACTGCAGAGTAAAGTAAAGTGCGCAGATCCCAAGGCTTGAACCCCAAGATCTGCGCACTTCCGTTTATGATTTGAAATTTATAACTTAGTCACATCCATATAATCTAGCTTTTCAATCGCTGTTAAATATTCTTTCTCCTCTTCCTCTGTAATACTACGAAGCGGTTTACGTACTGCCGCACAGTCTATAATTCCTCTGTGCTTTAATCCAACCTTATATCTTGACATATTGTTTGGTCCGCTGATATAAGCAATCAGGCGGTTTACTTTTGCCTGAATTTTCGCTGCTAACTCATAGTTTCCCTCTTTATATGCATTATAAATTGCTACATAATGTTCTGGAATCACATTGGAATTTCCTGAAATTGTACCATCCCCGCCTGATGCCAGCAATGCAAAAAATAAATCATCTGGACCCGCTAATACAGAAAAGGTTCTATTTTTCACATCCATAAATTTTAACAGTCTTGGCATATCTGGGTAACTATATTTTATTCCCACTACATTAGGACAGCTTTGTGCAATCCTCTCTGCCAATTCTGGTGTAATGTCGTTTACCGCAAGCTGTGGAATCCCATACAAATAAATCGAAAATTCTTCAGAAACACTGGTTGAAACATCTTTATAATATTGTAACAATTCTTCATCATCCAACTTAAAATAATAAGGAGTTACAACTCCTATTCCATCCGCACCTGCTTTTTCCGCATGTTTCGCAAGCTCAATTGTATCCTTTGTTGTCAATGCTCCTACCATCGAGAACACCTGTACACGACCATTTGCTGCCTCAAGTACACATTCCAACACCTTTTTTCTTTCTTCCAATGTAAGATAACACATCTCACCAGTAGAACCGTTCGGATATAAACCGTGTATTCCCTTTTCTATCAAATAATTACAAAGTCTTTTTAAACCATTATAATCAACCTCGCCCTCCTTTGTCATAGGACAAGAAATTGGCGTATTTACTCCATACATTTTCTTCATAGAATTACCCTCCCATTGTAATGTATTCTTTAAAATATTTATTCTTCTTTTCCGTAACGTTCTTCTAAAAATTTTGCCACCTTTTTGCATGCTTTTGTTGTACTTCTCTCCCTTAGTGCAACAAAAGCTGCGTTACTTTCAATCTGCTCTTCCAATGGTACAAATTTGCAGGGCATGCCTTCCTTTATGACATGCTGAATCACTTTTTCAAAAGCAAGGTACACAACCCCTTGTCTGGTAATAACATCCAACGTTATATTAATATTTCCACTTGTGATATAAACAATTTCCGGATAAAAGCCATGTGCTATACAGGCATTTTGAGAAATCATACGCAAATCTGTTCGATCTGGTGACATCACAAATTTGCTGTTTTTTAATTCATTCAGTTGAATCACATCGCGATTATATAATGGATGATTATAAGGAATCACTGCAACAAGCCGATCTTTTACAACTGGATAAATATCATATTTTGCACGGTTTAAAAAATCTGTACGTAAAACAGCAAAGTCACACTCACCCTTATGTAAAAGATGTAATACCTCTGTACTCTCAGCACGTTCAGAAATGCTAAACATAATATCCGAATAGCAGTCCTTCATCTCAAAAATAATATCAACTAAAGCATAGGGTTGCATAACCGGGATAGACGCAATACTGACTGGAAGTGTCTGAAATTCTGAATAACTCTCCATTCCTCGAAGCATCTCCTCATATGTGCTTAACATTCTAAGCGCATATTCTAGGAACTCTTCCCCGGCAGATGTCAATACTATATTTCTTTTTTTCCTGACAAACAATTCTATACTAAGTTCATTTTCGAGATTCATGATTTGTTTAGAAAATGAGGACTGAGAAATATTATTTTCGATTGATGCTAACGTAAAGTTTCTTATACTAGCTGCAGATACAAAGTATTTTAATTGCAAAATATCCATCATGAGCCTCCTGCATTTCATTATAAAATGATTATAACTCATTTTGTTTGGTTATTTCATCAAAGAAACACAAAATAAATTTAAAATAATCATTTTTTCACATGAAAGCTCATTTTACTCTATTGTTTTCTATAAAGTTCAGACTATTGATTCAACCAATTTCTCGGCGTTTTACCATTCATTACATCAATAATTAATTCTGCATCAAAACAGGAAATTGATTCAAATGTTTCATATGTATCTGCTGCCTGGTGTGGCATACAAATCAAATTTTTTAATGATAAAAGCGGATTCTCCTTAGGTACCGGCTCCTCTGTGAATACGTCTACTGCCGCACCTGCTATCCAATGTTCTTTTAATGCTTTATACAGAGCCTCTTGATTCACAATTGGTCCTCTCGCCACATTAATCAATACTGCACTCTCTTTCATTGCCCTCAATTCTTCCTCGTCAATCATATTTACTGTTTCCGGAAGGTTTGGAATATGTAATGAAAGGATATCTGCTTCCTTAACCAACGTTTCAAAATCTACAAATTCAACATTATATTTTTTAGCTACTTCTTCATTTTTTATTACATCATACGCAATGATTCTACCAACATCAAAGCTTTGCAACAGTTTTGCTACATACTGTGCAATTGCCCCAAAGCCAAGCAATCCATATGTCTTACCTTTTAAAGTATTTCCCGTATAACGTTCCCACATTCCTTCCCGCGTTGAATTAGTAAGCCCTACCAGATTTCTTAATGACGCCAGTGCAAACATAATTGTCGCCTCGCCAACTGAATCACAGTTCATTCCGCGGGCATTGCATACCTTTACCCCATGCTTTTTTGCAGCCTCAAGATCAATACATTCTACTCCTATTCCAAATCTGGCAAGCACTTTTAAATTAGGACTCGCTTTAAATATGTCTTCGTTCCATGTTTCACATCCTACAATTGCTCCACATATATCAGAGCTAACAGCCTTGATCTCTTCGGCCGTCATAACCTTATCACCTTGGTACTGAATAACTTCAAATCCATTTTTTTTCAATAATTCCATTGATTTTTTACATCTTTCTTCAAAAAAAGGAATACATGATAATACTTTTTTACTCATAATCCACCTCTTAATCCAATCAATAAATTTTTTATCCTTTTACTGCACCGGCTGTTAATCCGGTAATCACATGTCGCTGTAATAAAAAAGAGATAAGTATAATAGGTAACGTAATAATCACGGAAGCTGCCATAATACCACCCCAGTTAATATTTGCATAGGAAATAAACTGATAAATTGCTATTGGCAACGTCGTTGTTCTACTTGAACATAGAATTTGTGCAAACATGAAATTATTCCACGAATTAATAAATGCTAAAATCCCTGATGTAAAAATTCCAGGCTTTGCCAACGGTATCATAATGCTAATAAAAGCCTTAAAATTTGATGCCCCATCTATTTTTGCTGACTCTTCCAATGCTTTCGGGATTGTTTCAAAATATGGAATCATAATCCATATAATCGTCGGCAGAGAAACTATAAAATGACAGATTATCAATGATGTATACGTTCCTGTCAGTCCCAGCTTTGTAAATAACAGATACCAGGGAACTAAAAAAGAAATTGCAGGCACAATACGAATCATCAAAATAATTCCAGAAAAGAAGTGCATTTTGGCTCTTCCTATTGCATATGCACATGGTAAACCAAGCGCCATTGCCAATATCGTTGATGTGCAACTTATGATACAGCTATTTTTCAATGGCTTATAAAAATCATAATCGACAAATACGCTAATGTAATTTTTTAATGTCGGTGTAAAACTAATCATTTTCTTTACATTCAAAATATCTGCATTTTTCTTAAATGATGCCAATATCATCCATACAAACGGGAATAGAAGGATAAAAAGAATAACTATAATACTTACATAAAAAAGTGTCTTGTAAACCACTCTAGTACTTGCATTACCAACCTTATGTTCTGGCATCAGAGATCCACCTCCGTTCTGCTCTTTAACTTAATTGTTAAGGCTGCAATCGCCATTACAATTACAAAAAATATAATGAGCGTTGCTGATGCCTCTCCAAATTGCAGAAATTCAAACGCCTGCCGAAATGATAAAATATTCATCGTTTCTGTTGCAAACCCAGGTCCTCCCTGTGTCATAGAATAAATAATATCAAAGGTCTTTAATACATCTATTAGACGCAACAATACAGCAGTATAAATAGTTGGACGTAGCAATGGTAATGTAACCTTAAATACGATTTTTATTCCACTTGCGCCATCAACCATCGCAGCTTCAAACAGTTCTAATGGTATTGATGTCAGTCCTGCTGAAATAATTAGCATAACAAAAGGTGTCCATTGCCATATGTCAACTGCAACCAATGAATATAATGCTTTTCCGGAATCTCCAAGCCAATCTATCTTAGGACCATTCATATTACGTATAATCGTATTCAAAATACCTATATTAGGTTCATATATCAATTTCCAAACCATTCCTATTGCAACCGGCGTTGCTACCATAGGAAGCAGAAACGCGGTTTTTACAAAATTTTTGCCAAAGAAAACCCTATCCAAATAAATTGCAATCACCATACCGAGAACTATCTCAAAAGCCAATGCAATCAACGCAAAAATAAATGTACGTAAAACGGCATTTGGAAACCGGGAATCTGAAAAAAGTTCCACGTAATTGTCCAGTCCAACAAATTTCCACGGAATATTTGCAGACATTCTCCATGAATGAAAACTCAGTACAAATGTATAAATGATTGGAAAAAGCACCATTCCCAGCACAAACAGAATAGTTGGAATAGTAAACACATAATTAAGTTTTCGATCCAGCCATTTTTTTACTCTTATCATGTAAGCGCCTCTCTATCCCACCTCTTCTAACAATACATCCACAGTCAATATATTGCAGATGTATTGTTAATTTTACAGATGCAGGTTCATACTATATATCTATTGTCATCCGCTATTTTTCAGAATCTAACAATTCCTGAAACTCTTCATTCTTTTTATCTGCAAGTGCCTGAATATCGTCCTCGCCTCCTATCGCAGCTACAATGACCTCCCCAATGATGTCACGACCACTTGCCACATTAATCATATACGGTCTATCTGTTCCATATCCATCTGCTCCTGCATGTGCTGCTATTTTTTCTACATCTTCTGGATAAATGCTATAATTTTCCTCCCAACAGGAATTCCGTGCCCCAGAATTTCCATTCTGCTGCGCTTCGATCTGCATCTCTTTACTAGTCGCCCACTTAATAAACTCCCATGCAGCCTCTTTATTTTCAGATCCAGAACTCATCACTAATGCCCAAGATGTAACATAATAATTTCCATAATCTCCATTCGGTCCTACCGGCACATCAAAGTACCCGATTTCATCATAAGAAATCACCGAATCATCATCACTCCAAGCAGCTAAGTTTGTGTTTACATCTAACCGCATTGCAGCTTTTCCCTGAGTAAACAAATTCCATGTTTCTGGCCAACCCATATTTAATACACCTGTTGGTCCATAATCTCTTAAAAGTTTCCCATAAAACTCAAATGCTGCCACTGCTTCTTCGGTATTTAAAGTTGCATTCCCATTCTCATCAAAGAAATCTCCTCCGTAAGATCTCAATACCGTTGAAAACTGAGTAACTGCAGGATTTCCGGAACCTCTACATACAAATCCACTAATATCATTATCTGGATCATTTAATTTCCCTGCCACTTCATAAAGCTCGTCCCAGGTAGTAGGCAAATCTGTAATACCTGCAGCTTCAAACATTGTCTTATTGTAATATATAATTCCTGATTCCGTCATCATTGGCAATGCGACTACATTTCCCTCTTCATTTGTGCACACATCTTTACATGCTTGCATAAAATCATCATAATCAATTTCTTCTGAATCCTCATCTACATATGGCTGTAAATTTTCTAACCATCCATTTTGAGAATACAACAGTGTTTCATCCAAAGGACGAATCATCATAACATCAATATCATTTCCGCCTGCTGCCATACTAACAGCAATTTTATTGGATGCCTGTTCATTACTAAACTGCTGAAACTCAATTTTAATTCCCAGCGTTTCTTCTAACTCATCACGATGCTTTAAAAAAGTACTGGACAATACATTATCTACGCCTACCACATTCAATGTAACGTCGTACTTCTTCTGTTCGTCCGCAAATGCAGTTACCCCACATGTTCCAATTACTGTATTCAGCAATGTTGCTCCACTTAAAATTGCACACATAGCCTTCGTTTTTTTCATGTTTTTCCTCCTTTTATACCATTTGTATTTTACGATATTATTTTTAATTATGTATATTGTCTGCTTATCCCGGAATTTGCTTCTATTTTATGGGCATATGATACAATTTATTCCGTGAAAAGTCAATTCAGATTAAGAATAATACATTTCTTTAAAGGAATCACTCTATATTACTTTATCAATCCTTCTTTATTAAATTAAATATTTATTCAATATAACGTAGCTCTATGAACAGCGATTTTCATCAAAATTTCTTCACATATTTTGCTATTCATCGAAAACTAAAAAAGCAGACCAGAATACTCCAACTGAATATCTGATCTGCTCCTGCTCAACTTACTTTTGGTATTCCTTTCTCCGGCAACGCTCTACCACGTCTTCACAATACTCAGAATCTCCTCCTCATAGTTACCGCGATAGTCCTTCATCCTGCCCACATTTTCCACATTGCTCTCCGCGCCGTAGCCATCCTCCTGAAACTCCCACACATGATAGCTCAGTCCGCGATGCTCAAAATCAAGGCTGCCACAGCCGCCTTCCTCCGTATATTCCTGTTTCCAGCCCTTCTCTTCGATATAGCTCTGAAGCTTTTCAAGTCGCATACTCTACCTCCATTATCTAGTTTCTCTTATATCTTTCTATTTTTTTAATTTATCCAGACACACAAAAAAATTTGTATGCCTTTCCAGTGAATGCCTGCCTTCTGTAATATATCTCCAGGATTCCTTGTAATCCGGACCGACTGAAAAGTCAGACTCTTTCATATACTTCAGAAATCCCGGTATATCATTTTTATACTTTTTCGCAAATGCATAAGCATCCTCTTCTTTTTCTTCATCTGCACTATTAAGCTTACCATACAGGGCATGATCCAGATTGCATGACATATAGTATATCCCATATGGAAGATTCCATATTTGTCCAGTGACTTTCAGACGGTCAATATTTTTTCGCTTTCTTGCATTTCTGTCAATAATACCCTTTGGATTCGCCGATCTAATCTCTGTCACATAGTAAACTGGCTTTTTTGCTTCTAAATCTTCTACAACTGCTGAATCCGGTGCATAAGCACCATCCATATCAACAATATGAATAATCTCTTTAAAATCTGTTGCTTTATAATGATTTTGTACAGC